>Ga0070734_10000971_pt1 | contig 47554 bp, 39 predicted proteins | sample Coa_R1_8_FD_66444 | JGI IMG/M metagenome (GOLD analysis project Ga0070734, IMG submission 66444) | Surface soil microbial communities from Centralia Pennsylvania, which are recovering from an underground coalmine fire - Coalmine... | ecosystem: Environmental > Terrestrial > Soil > Unclassified ...
AAGGTATACCGGCCGCGCTCGTGGAGGTGGCGCCGCCGCCGGTTGTTCCGCCACCGCTGGCCTGGGCCCCGCCGGAAGTTGTGCCGCCGCCACTCAGCGCGCCTGTACTGGGTGTGGACGGAGAGGTCGTCGTTCCGGAAGATGCGGGGCCAGTCGTGGGGCTCGTCGAGCTGCTGGCAGCCGTAGTTCCGGCGGGCACCGCGGCCATGGAAGCGGCGGTCTGGAGCGGGTTGGTGATGCCCGAGCTGGGCAACCCACCGCCCTGGGACGGCACTGTTCCTCCAGCGGGTGCAACGGACTGGCTATTCTGCGCTTTGACGACGATGTCGGCGAACTGGACAGGTTCGCGGAGCCGGCCCAGCGTATCGATCGGGAGCTGGAACGCTTGGCTGCGGCGCATGGGCGCCTGGCCAACTTGCCCAAGGGCCGCCTCAATGTTCTGGGTGCGGACCGCGCTCGCCACGTCGAGGGCGGTCAGATTGCGTGAAGCGAGCTCTTGCGGATCGAGCCAGGCGCGGATGCTGTAATCGCGCTCGCCCAGAATATTGATATCCGAAACTCCATCCACGCGCAGCAGCTCATCCCGGACGTTGATCAGCACGAAGTTGCTCAGGTAGATATCATCGTAGCGGCCATCCGGTGAGGTGAAGTTGACCATCAGCAAGATATCGGGTGTCTTTTTGCGGATGGTAATCCCTTGCCGCTGGACCGCGGTCGGCAGCAGCGGCAGGGCCAGGGTAACGCGGTTCTGCACCATGACCAGGGCGGCGTCCAGGTTGGTACTGACATCGAACGTGCAGCTCAGCGAGTAGGAGCCGTCGTTGCCCGATTGCGAGGACATGTACAGCATGCCGGGGACGCCGGTGACCTGCTGTTCGATGGGGGCAGCGACCGTCTCGGCCACCACCTGGGCATTGGCACCGGGGTAACTGATGGCCACGACCACTCCGGGCGGCGTGATCCGCGGATACTGGGCAATGGGCAGATAGAAGAGCGCACCGCCGCCGATGAGCGTGATGGCTACGCTCAGCACGGTTGCAAAGATCGGGCGGTCGATGAAGAAGCGGGATAACATGGCCGAGAGTCCGTGGCCCGTAGTCCGTAGCAGACAACTATGAACTTTGGACAGCGGAATCGGTTGGCGGGGCCGGACCCAAGGTCGGCATGGGTGCGGGTTCCGGCTGGATAGGCATGTGCGGACGAACCTGGGGCAGCCCGCCGACAAGGACCCAATCATCCGCGTTCAGGCCCTGGGTGATTACGCGCAGACCGTCCTCCTGCAGGGCTCCGGTGGTGACACGGCGATACTGGATCTTGTGTTCGGCATCGACCACATAGACGAATTTCAGTCCCTGGTCAGAGCCGATGGCCCGGTCGATGACCAGCAGCGCCTGATGCGCTTGGCCGATCGGCAGCCGGACACGCACGAACATCCCCGGTGAGAGCAGCCGGGTACCGCCGGGAGGCTTCGGGTTCGAAAAGACGCCCCGCACGGTAATGCTGCCCGTGGCGGGATTGACTTGGTTGTTGACGAAATCGACGGTCCCGTGATGCGGGAAGCCATCCTCCCCCTGAAGCCCTATCAGGACCGGAAACTGCTGGTTCGGGGCGGGCTTGAGGGCACCCGCGTTCCTGGCCCTGCGAAGCCGCAATAGCGTTGGCTCGTCCATGTCGAAGTAAACGTGCACCGGATCGAGCGACACGACCGTGGTCAGCAGCGTTTGGTCCTGATTGACCAGGTTGCCGACGGTCAGGTAATACCGGCTGATTTGGCCATCGATGGGCGATGTGACCTTGGTGAATTCGAGGTTGAGCTTGTAGACCTCGACACTGGCCTCCGAGGCCTTGATGCGGGCCTGGGCCTCGTCCACGGCGGCCTTATCCTGATCGAGCTGTTGCTGGGGGACAGCGGACTTGGCGACGAGGGGTACATCGCGCTCATAGGTGACCTGTGCCAGTTTGTAGGAAGCCTGATTGAGCTCGACTTGGCTCTCGGCCTGGTCGAGTTGGGCCTTGTACGGGCGGGGGTCAATCTCGAACAGGAGATCCCCCTTCTTGACTTCCGATCCTTCCTTGAAGGGCATCTGCTTCAGGTAGCCGGTGACCCGCGGGCGAATATCCACGGACTCGATGGCCTCGGTCCGGCCGGTGAAGTCCACGTAATTGGTGACCTGGCGCTGGACCGGCTTGCTGACCGGCAACACCGGCGGCTCGGCGGGAGCCACCGGAGACGGGGAACGCTGGCAGCCACTGCTGGCCACCAATCCCAAGGCACTGATCAAAAGGACCATGCGAATGCAAACCACAGATCGTCTCCGGGCGAGCAGGAAGGCAATGGCATCCATGTCGAACCGCCGTCAATCTAGTGGGAAGTGGCAAAGTTGCCAGAGGAATTGGAATTCCCATTGCCATTCTCGATACCGAACTCCGAACCCTCCTGGAACGAGGCTCGACATCTTGATCGGGGACAATGAACACCCGTTTCCTGTGCGCCGGCGTGTGGGGCTGAATTCCATGCAGCCGTTCTCGGTTCTACTTGCCACCGTGCATGAATCGCGCGCGCAGTCTTGCAAACAACTCTGCCTTTGCACACGATATCGGCTCGCCGAAGTTCAGAAAGACCTTGAAGCCGGCTGCTCCGGCCTGGTCATAGAACTGAAAACTGAGCGTGGAGATTCCATCCATGTGTCCGGGCTTTTCCACGGCGAAGGCAGCCCCCAGCTCTTGCCATCGAAGGTGCATATCCAGGCTGGAAGTCTGCACATTAAAAAACGGCCCGGTCTTGCTAAAACTGCCGAATTGTCCTTCGACTTCTACCGTGGCAGAGCCGTTGGAGATAATAACGCGCACCATCCCCAAATCTTCGAAGCTGCGAATCAACTCTTCCCAGCGGGCGATATCCAGTTCTACAGCCCGGTCGGAGGGAAAGGCCCGGATGACTTCGACCTCGGGCACGCCTAATTCACAGGCCAGCTGGAGGGTCATCTTCCGAGGATTCGCTTCGACCGCCGCTCGAATGCGCTGGGGATCGCGGATGCCTTTCATGGTGTCCATGGTGTTATTCTATCTGAACAAGATCGACCTGCGACTTCGCTTCTCCGCGTTTAGAATTGGCTGGCCCGGCTCCTTTCCAGACCCATCGCGTTGCCGGCGAACGCGCTGCAGGTATTGCTTCCACGCTCGTAGTACTGGGTGGGATTGATTCCCTCCGGTCGGCAATCGAGAAATTGTGCTAGGGTTTAGCAAATTGCAATTGCGACAAATCGGGCCACAATGCACGGGAGTCCATCATGGGAATGCGCGTTCATGTACGAGCGGTACGGCCTACCGATATTCAGCGGCTCGAACAGGCTGAAGTCTACTCCAGCCTGGAACGAGGCCAGATGCCGTCGGTTCACCTGGAGAAAGCCTGGCACGGCCTGCACTTCCTTCTGACGGGCAGTGCCGGCGAAAGCGGTGTGCCCCTGGGGTTCCTGCTCGAAGGAGGTCAAGAAGTCGGGGAAGACGACGGCTACGGCGCGCCGCGTCTGTTTCAGCCAGGTGAAGTCCAGCAGATTAACGCGGCCCTGGCCCCGATCTCCGATGACAAGCTGTGGGGCCGTTTCGATGCAGAGCTAATGGAAGCGGAAAACATCTATCCGTGCATCTGGGACGAGGAGGAAGAAGAGCTGCGCGATGAATACCTGACGTATTTTCACGAGTTAAAGAAGGTAGTCGCGCAAGCGGCCGAAGGGGGGATGGGCCTGCTCGTGACGCTCAGCTGAGAAGCGGTCGGCGATACCCTCCAGGGAAATGAAAGGGTCGGGGAGCAGGGTCGCCAGTCCCCGCAAGCGGTGGATGGTCGTTGACGGTGTCGGTCGTCAGTCAATACCAGGGGTGGTACCGGTTCGGCGCTCCGGCCATACCCGCCAGGCGTAAGTCGGAACGGTTTCCGGTCCGCTGCGGGATGCGCCCTGTACGGAGCCTGCCAACACCCCGCGCCGATGCGGGCGTTGATCCAGCCAATTCATTCCTGCATAATGCCGTGTATTCTTACCGGTTCCAAGGCGAGCAGACAGCCGCGGTTCCTGAAGCGGACTTTGTTCCTTTTGAGCGGAGATAAACGTGATCGTTCGCGAGTCGATTCTGGACCTGGCCACGCCGACGGGGCCGATGCGGACGGCGGTGTTCGCTCCTGCCGCACCGAACGGCGCGGCGCGACGGGACGGCGGCCTCGTACTGTATTCGGAAATCTTCCAACTGACCGCGCCGGTCCGCCGCCTGGCCGTTCAGGTGGCTGGACTGGGCTACCTGGTGATGGCGCCGGAAGTCTACCACGCACACGAACCACCGGGCACCGTGCTTGGCTACGACGATGCCGGCAAGGCGCGGGGCAACGCGCTGAAACAAGAGCTGTCGCTCGCGGCCTTTGATGCCGACGCCCGGGTGCTATTCGCTGCGCTGCGGAATCACCCCGCGTGCAGTGGTCGCGTGGGTACGTTCGGCATCTGTCTGGGAGGGCATCTGGCGTTCCGTGCGGCCTTGCAAAAGGACGTGGCGGCCGCCGCCTGTTTCTATCCGACCGACCTGCACCGCGGCACGCTCGGCCTTGGTGGCGGCGCCGACACGTTGGCCCGCGCCGCGGAATTACAAGGCGAGCTGCTGCTTGTTTTCGGCCGGCAGGATCCCCATGTTCCGCGGGAAGGTCGGGATCACATCTACACCGCGCTGCACCAGGCGGGCACGTGCTTCACCTGGCACGAGTTCAACGCCGCGCATGCTTTCGTGCGCGACGAGGGGGAACGCTACGATCCCGCCGCGGCGCGGCTGGCCCTTTCCCTGGCGGCCGACCTGTTTAGCCGCTGCCTGTAGGCGAATGGGGTCGGGAACCGCCTATCGGATCCTTCTCGGCACAGGAGCCCCTGGCCCGTACTCCATAGTGGGCACCGGCGTCCCCCGTGTTCAAGGTCCCGCAAGGACGCAAGGAAGCGGCGGCGAGGTTCAAGGCTGACATCCGGGCTGCTGGCATCGACGATTGGGACGATTCGGGCCGCGTCGCCTGACCGGACTCAGTGCCGCGAAGCGATGAAGGCCACTGGAACGGATCCTACCGTCTTGGCGTCCTGCTTGGCGCTTGCGCGGCGATTTCCCGAGACGCTGGTAGGCGCAGATAGACGGTCCGGCGAAGCCGCGATAAAATCCCGAAGTAGTGAAACGGCTCCGATTTCCGCACTCAATCTGCCATGTGGAAGTGTTTGCACCTCTGGTGAGGGCCCTGGTCTTCAAAACCAGTGGGGGGTTTGAACAAAGCTCTCAGTGGGTTCGATTCCCATACACTTCCGTAAGTTGATTCGCGGCAAGTAGTTGGGACTCGCACGGAATGATGGATCTCCACCTGAGCAGGTGCACAGATCGTGTTCGAGGGCACTGTAGATCAGGCCGGGCAGGAGGTCGCTTCGCCCGACCATCCCATGCAACCGCGCGACTGTCTCGTTGTTCGCGCCAGCGGGCACGCCATCTTTAGATAGTAACCGGCAGCAGCCCGCCTTCTGGAACGGCCGGCGGAAATGCCAGGCGAGATGGAAGATGATGCGCCACCAATTATCGCTGTCCGGCAGTTGCAAATATTCGTGGACCGGCTTGGGTAGCTCTCCCAGTACATTATCCCGGTTTTGATGCGTCTGGGAAACCTCCATCAGCCCGGCGGACAAGCGGATCGTACGGTCAAACGGTACTTTGCCCTTTCACAGCACGGGCATTGCAAGCATTCTGGTCATCGAGGCAGCAGCCAACAAGTGATCGAGGCTCGAAGCTGACTGTGACCTGGTTCTCATGACCGTCGCGGTGAGGAGACCGATTAGCATCGCATCCGATCCGTGTCCGTGATGATGTAGGTTTCGGGGTTGGCGTTGGCTTGATCGATCACGTTGGTCGTATCGCCGGCGCCCGGTGCGTTGCCTACAACGGTTACGGGGGTGCGGATGGGGGCCAGCCCGTTGTCCATGTCGCCGATGTTGACCGTGTCGTTGCCACTTAGGTACACCGCAACGGGCGAGTTGGAGGTCGCGTGCACGTTTGCCGTGTCGTTGCCGAAAAGGGAGCCAACGTCCCTTGTTCATTGGAATCGATACGAAGCGAAAGATGGTCCGCTTCAGGGGACCTCATCGCTGATTCCCTCGGCTGCTGGGCTTTTGGGACACAGCCGACTCGAAGCGGAATTGTCTGATGTAATCGACAATCGCGGCCGGGATCTGCGTCAAGGGTAAGACCGCGCAGGCGGCCCGGAGGTCCGCGGCCGCCTTGGGCATGCCGTAGACCACGCAGCTGGCCTGATCCTGAGCGATTGTGTGCCAGCCGAGCTGTCGCAGTTGCAGCATGCCGTGGGCTCCGTCGCTTCCCATGCCCGTCAGTAAGACCGCGACGCCGGGCCGTGGCCAGGATGCTGCAAGGCTGTGAAAGAATACATCGACGGAAGGACGGTAGGGATAGTCCTGGGGATGGGCGGTGTAGACCAAGCGGTGGTCCGCGCCCAAGCTCAGATGATCGTCCGTCCCCGCCAAGAGAACCTCGCCTGCCTTCAATTTATCCCCGTTTCCGGCGAGCCTGATCGGAAGCGCACTGTAGCCATGCAGCCACAGAGCCAAGCCGGGCGCGAATTCCGCGGCGATATGCTGAATGATGACCACGCCGGCTGGGAAATCCGCCGGCAAGGCCTGCAAGATATGTGCAAGCGCTTGCGGGCCCCCCGTGGAGGCACCAAGAGCCAGCAGCATGGGGAGACCCGCGGTGGCTCCGGTTGGCGTGTTCCGTTCCGGAAGACACGGACGTGACAGACAAGCCGAGGCTCCGCCCGATAGGGTCCCAGCCTGGGCCTTTTGCTGGCGGGCCAACTTGGCGATACGCGCCAAGATCCCTTCGCCGTCCTTTACCGTACCGTCCGCAGCCAAGGTCGGCGTGTTCACTGCGTCGAGTCCGCCGTAACCCATCGCCCGGTACACCATGTTAAAGTTGCCCGTGACCGTGGACGTGACCAGGAGGATGGGACACGGGCGTTGGGCCATGATGCGACGGGTGGCTTCGACGCCGTCCAGCACCGGCATCACCAGATCCATGAGGATCATGTCCGGACGGTCCTGGGCCGCCTTGCGTACCGCCTCCTCACCATTCTCGGCGGTCCAAGCGACGACGTAGTCCGGCACGGACCGCACCAGGCGGCGAAGGACTTCCCGCGCCAAGGCCAAGTCGTTGACGATGGCAATCCGCATGTTCACGCCTCGCCAATCAGGTCCGCCACAGCCTGCAAAAAGGTGTTGTCGTGAAAGCTGCTCTTGGTCAAGTAGCAGTTGGCTCCGACTTCCAGCCCGCGCAGCCGGTCTTCGTCACGCTCCTTGTAGGATACGATGATCACGGGCACCTCGCGAAGCCCTGAATCGTTGCGCATGGCCTGGACGAGCTCCAACCCGTTCATGCGTGGCATATCGACATCACTGATAACCAAGTCGAAGGCTTCGGTCCGAACCAGGTTCCAGCCTTCCTTGCCGTCCACGGCCACGGCCACCTCGTAACCGTGGTTTCGCAGCAGTTGCCGTTCCAGCTCGCGGACCGTGATCGAATCATCGACAACGAGAACGCGCTTGCGGGGCCCGGCGGCCTCTTCCGCACGGTTGCTGCGGCGCAGGGTGTTCCCCTGGATAAGTCGATTCATGGAGCGGATGAGGTCTTCAACGTCGGCGATCAGCACCGGCGACCCATCGTCCAGAATCGCGGCCGCGCTGATGTTCGGTACTTTGCCGAGCCGCGGATCCAACGGCCGAACGACCAGATCCTGCTCGCCCCGAATCGCCTCGACGATTAGCCCGTACTTGCCTGTCTGGTCGCCCAAGAGCACGACGGAGAGTTCGTCACCCGTGCCCGAAGCAGGTGGTAGATCCAGGAGCTGTGCGGCCAGCACCAAGCCGATGCTTTCGCCGTCTACCATAACGAATTGGCGATGCTCCAAGGAACGGACCATGGAGAGAGGCACGCGGAGCAGCCGGTCGATGCGGTTGTGCGGGAACGCGTAGGGAGCCCCGGCGATGTCCACAAGCACCGCACGCAGAACGGAAAGAGTGATCGGCAGCTGCAACTGAAAACGCGTCCCTATGCCGGCCTGCGTGCTGATGCGCACGGAACCGCCAACTTTGCGGACCATGGTCTGCACCACGTCCAGCCCAACACCCCGTCCAGAGTATTCCGACACGGCACCGGCGGTCGAGAAACCGGGCAGAAAGAGAAATTCCAGGAGTTCCGCCTCGGTCATGGCTCCAGCGAGCTCGGCCGTCGTCAGGCCACGGTCAACTACCTTGGCCCGCAGGCGCGTCAGATCGATGCCGCTGCCATCATCGCTGATGGTGATGACGAGCGTTCCGGCACGGTGGCTGGCTTCGATCCGCACCAGGCCTCCCTCTGGCTTGCCCGCGGCGGTTCGCTGGGCGGGCGGCTCGATGCCGTGGTCCACGGCGTTGCGCAGCAAATGCGTCAACGGGGCCTCGAGTTTCTCGAGAATATCGCGGTCCACCGGGATATCTTGGCCCACCAACTCCAGGCGAACCGACTTGTCCAGATGGCGGGCCATATCACGTACCAGACGGCGAAAGCCGCCGCTGCCGTCACGGAACGGCCTCATTCGGCTAGCGATCACTTCGCGGTAGAGCCGAGAATTGAGGTCTTCGGCCTGCGCGGCATGATCCTGGAATTCACGGATGCGTTCGCCCAGGACTTCACGGCAAAGCGTGGACTGATGACGAGCATCGACGACCAGAGCCTCAACAGGGTCGTCCCGGCCAGCGCTCGTCAGGGTCTGCTTCAGGCTGTCGAGCACTCCGGCAAGTTGGTCTTGTTGTTTCTTGAGTTTCAGCAAAGCTGTGGCGAACGGGTCCAGCCAGCGCGCCTGGACCAACGATTCGCCGGCCAGGCCCATCAGGCGGTTGAGGCTCTGCGCGGTGACCCGCACCACGGCCTCCGCGGTCGCCGCGGCTTCCGTGGCAATTCCTTTGGATTCCTCCTTGGCCGGAAGTGCCGGGACTGACGCAGCAGGTGGCTCTGTGGATGCCACCGGAAGCGCTGCCGGTGTGGGCACCGGAGGCGGCTCGGACGATGGGATCGTTGCGGGTGGCGGCTGCCCCTCCGCTATCTGGCGGAAGCGATTCTTGAGTTCCCCGATCTCCGCTACATGATCGGCGGACCAGCCAGCCATCTCCTCTTCTTTGACGTGCCCCAGCTGAGCCAACAAGTCCGTTCCCTGCAACAGCAGATCGATATCGACCGAGGTAAAGTGGATGCGGCCATTCTGGGCCGCCACGAAGGCATCTTCCATTGCATGGGCGAGCTGCACGGCCGCATCGATATTGACGATACGGGCGGCTCCCTTGATCGAGTGCGCTGCCCGCATCAATGGCTCGATCTTCTGCGCGTTGGCCAAATCATTTTCCAGGTCGAGCAGTCCCTGGTTCAGGGTCGCTGCGTGGGACCGCGCCTCCTCGCGGAACAAGTCCATCAGCGAGAAATTTTCCGCTTCGCTCATTGAATCCTCGACCGCAGCACCCGGAAGAGACGTTCGTCATCCAGGTAGCCAATGGAGCGCTCTCGCCACGTTAAGATCGCCTTGGTTAGCCGGCCGGCCGAGCGGGCCAGCGTCGCCGGCGTGCTGCTGAGCTCTGACGGCGTGAGACGATACACCTGATCCACCTCGTCAACCGGAAAAACCCAGCGATCGCCGTCGTTCACCACCACGATCATTCGCGGTAGACCACTTTTACCATCCGGCATTCGCTGCCCATTTCCCTCTGCCTCGATGCCGAGCAGTTGGGTCAGGTGCAGGCACAGGTGCAACTCGCCGCGAATGTTCACCAGTCCGGCCAACAGTCCGGCCCGGTGCGGGATGCAGCGGACCGGTCGCAGGGTGGTCACTTCAAGAAGCACTTGGACGCGCAGCGCCAGCCATTCTTCGCCAAGCCGAAAGATCAGGATGCTTTGTCGATCGTTGGACGTCTCTTCGATCGGGGCGATCAGTCGCTCGGTCCACTCCTCCAGATAACCATCTGGGGGCGGCGCATCGAGAAACCGGCGGCTCGCGGTAGCGAACACCGGACAATTATGGCAGTGAACCACCTGATTCAACTCAGGGCAGGAATGGTCGCCCCAGACACCGATGTGGTTCCAGCAGTCGCCCGGCGTTCGCGCAGGCAGAGCCGGCAGTGTCACGTGTCACCTCCTGGAGTGACCCGTTTGAGCCGGCGCCGTAACCGTTCGGCCTGTACGCCATCCCCTCGTTCCTGGGACAGCAACATCAGGTGCGCCAACGCTTCGGGATGGTCCCGGTCCAAATAAAGAGCCCGCTGGTAGCAACGGACGGCCGCATCCTGTTCCTGCTGGGCCTGGTGGATGACTCCCATCAGGCTGTAGAGATCTGCCGACGGGCCAACGCGGGCCAACTGCTCCTGGCAGGAAGCAAGGGCGTCGGCGAGTTTCCCGCTGTCGGCTTGCTGACGGGCGTGTTCCAGGAGAGCGACCGGCGAAGAGCCCTCGGCCGCGGCCAACGCCGACTCTGGGACCGTATGATCCAGGTTCGGCGGTGCCAGAGTTTTGGAGACCGTCGGTGCCGGGCTCGCTGGAAGTGCTGCTCGGCGGTAAAGAAAATAGCTCTCTGGTCCGGCACGCGTGAGGCAAGCATTGTGGATGTCGAGCCGGTCCGCATGCCCTACGCACAACCAGCCGTCGGCAGCCAGGAGTCGGATGATCGTATTCAGGGCCTGCTGGCGGGCGTCCGGATGGAGGTAGATGAACAGATTGCGGCAGAGAATCAAATCAAACGACTCTTCGTTCACCAAAAACTGTGGGTCAAGGAGGTTGCCCTGACGGAAGCGAACGCGGGAGCGAATACGGGGGTCCAGTTCCCAGCAACTTTCCACCGGCTTAAAGTACCGGTCCCGCAGCGCGGGCGTTGTCTGTCGGAAAGAGAACTTGCCAAACCTTGCCTGTCGGGCAGTCTTGACGTGCCCGAAGCTGAGATCGAGGGCCTCGATTTCCCAGGAAGCAGGCAACACTCCTGCTTCCGTCAGCGCAATGGCCAACGAGTAAGGCTCTTCGCCGGTGCTGCACGGAACGCTCAGGATGCGGAACCTTTTGCCCGAGCCCTGCTGGCGAACGGCATCTCCCACGTGTCCGGCGAGGTAAGTAAAGACCTCGCCGCCGCGGAAGAACCACGTCTCGGGAACGGCGACATCAGCCAACAGGATCTGGAATTCTTCCGCGTCACCTGCCAGACGGGTGGCGTAGGCCTCGGGCGCGGTCAGCCCCAGGGCGCGCATACGAGCCGTCACCGCCCGGGGCAGTGTCGTGGCGCCGAGGGAATCGGGTTCTAGTCCGATGCGCTGACGCAGCAGATCAATAACCCGAGCCAAGTTCATGCGGACGGCTCCTTGGTAAGGAGCGTAAGCTTCTCGTCTGATAATTCCGGCAACAACCGGTCCAGTTCGACCAAGTGAATGATCTCCTGTCCATCCACGAGGACCGGACCCAGATCCGGCCGGCCGGCGGCTGCGAAACGATTCGGCGTTGGAGGGGATTGTGGGAACTCTCTCACGGCGGCCACGTTGGCGGCCAGCAAGCCCACGAACCGCTCCTGCCCCCTCCCCTTTGCGCCTTCCGCAGGGGAAGAGGGGAGAGTGAGGGGCTGGTCAAATCCGTGGGACACCAAAATGATGCGCGTGCTCAGGTGAACGGGGCACTCCCCCATTCCGAGTAAGCGGTGTAAATCGAGCACCGGCACCACCTTGCCGCGGTAGATGAAGACGCCCGCCAACCAGGCAGGACTGCATGCAACCGGCTGCAAACGGACGTAGGGCACGATCTCGTGGATGCGGCCGACCTCCAGGGCCAGGTGGTGAGTACCAACCTGGAATGTGAGCAGGAGCATGCGAATACCCCGAGCGGCTAGACCGTAAATTGGGCGACTTCCTGGTTGAGGGTTTCGACCGATTCGCGGAGGTGGACAGTAGCCCGATTGAACTCCTCCAAAGCAGTCTGTGTTTGCCGGGCGCCATCGGTCACTTGGATCATCGCCTCGCTGATCTGCTCAGCACCGAGGGATTGATTGCGCATCCCCTCGTTGACGGACTGGAAGCGTTCGCTGAGCGTTTGGACTTCCTGGATGATCTGGCCGGTCTGGCCACTGATCTCCCCAACCCGCTGGACGCCTCCCCGTACTTCGCCGCTGAACTTGTCCATCTGCATGACCCCGGCCGAAACGGCATCTTGCATGTGGCGGATGATGTTTTCGATATCCAGCGTGGCGACGGCCGTTTGGTCGGCCAGGCGGCGGATCTCGCGGGCGACGACCAGAAAGCCCCGGCCGTACTCGCCTGCTTTCTCCGCTTCGATGGCGGCATTGATCGACAGCAAGTTGGTCTGGTCGGCGACCTTGGTGATCGTCGTGACCACCATGTTGATATTCTCCGCCTTCTCCCGGATGATGGCCAGCTTGGCGGCGATGGAGTCTGTCGATTCCACCAGTTGCTTCATGCGGCCTTCCATTGTGGCCAATCCAGATCGGCCGCTGGTGGCGAGCTTCGCGGTCTGGTTAGCCCGCTCGTTGACCTCGGCCATGGTGCTGGCTAGCTGCTTGCCGGTGGCTGAGATCTCGCGGACCGCGGCGGCAATTTCGGATGTGGAGCTTCCCAGGCCTTGCACCGTCGCCTCTTGCTGTTTCGCCGTGGCCGCCATCTGCGAGGCCGTCGCGAGAACTTGTACGCTCGCCTCCCGAACGCGCTGGACCACAACCTGGATCTTGCCGATCATGGAGTTGATGCCGTTGGCGAGCTGGCCCAGCTCGTCATTCGACCCGACCGCGACGCGGGCCGTCAGATCGCTGGCCCCACCGGCCATCTCCTGGACGCGGTGGCAGATCGCCTCGGTGGGTCGGACGATCTGCCGTGCGACCAGCCAACCGCTGCTCAGGGTTAGCAAGACAGACAAGATGCTAATCACGATCATCGCGACCAACCAGAAACGCACACGCTCTGCGGTCTCCGCCTCGTCCTGCGCGGTCGCATGCTTGGCCGTCTGCACCGTGCGCTCGACGACGTCCCGATTTGTCCGGAAACGTGGCAAGAGCTTGTCCGCAAGGATCTGGACCGCCTGCTCCCGTTCCCCCTTGGTCAGACGAGGCAAGTATTCTTCCTTGGCCACTTGATAGAAGTCGCGCGTCGTGGGCCAAACGTCGTGTACCAAAGCCTGCTTGAGCGGTCCTTCATGGAGATTGTCGATCCAGTACGCCTCTCGGTCCCGAAAATCCTTTTCCAGTTTGGCGAACGCTTGATTCAGCCGTTCCATAAATGCTGGGTCGGTCGTCGTACTCATCTGGAGCAGAGCCAGATATGGCCGTGCTGTGTAGAACGTCGAGGGTGACAGGTCCGCGAGTGCCATCGCGCGTCGACTCAGGCGCTCATACACCGGCCCGTTCACGCGGTATTCATAAAGGACCCACAACGACAGGCTCAGTACCGCTGCGACACCGACCGCACTACAGAGGACCAACCCGTACAGCTTCGCTTTGATGGTCGTGTTGCCGAATCGTAGCATGGATATCAATGCTCCCCGCACGCCCGAAATCACAAGCCCCTATTATCCCTGCATTTTCCCTGAATTGACAGGGGCAAGTGCGACCCCTTTCCCCTGTGCAGAGATGGACTGCGGGACGGCCGGTACTTCGCGCTCCGTCTGCTTTTTCGGAACGTTCCTTCGGAGCGCTAAAACCGGACTTCCAAGACTGAGAAATCGTCAGCCAGGACGTCCGAGCCATGCAACTGCCGCACATGCGCCAGCAGCTGGTCCGCACATGGATCCTCCGGTGGTAGAGCCGAAATGAAATCCACGAATTCCTGAAATTTCCACATCGACCCGTCGGGTCGGGCAATCTCGTAGACGCCGTCACTGTAGAGCAACAAACGAGCGAAGGCTCCAAGCCGGATCGTCTGGGCCTCGTACTCCGTGCCCTCGATCATGCCAGCGGCGAAGCCGACGGATTCGAGATGGTGCAGGCTCGCCTGGGCGACGGACGGGCCCGTGTACAGCAGGCCGGGAGGGTGGCCCGCATTGCTGTACGTCAGCATCCGCTGCGTGCGGTCAAAGACGCCGTACCAGATCGTGAAGTATTTGCCATGCTGCTTTTCCATGGGAAAGATGTCGTTCAGCCGGGCCAGGACCTTGCCGGGATCGCGGCAATCTGTGTTGGGCAGGGACTGCGAGGCAAGAAGGTTCGCCACCGACACGGCCAGCAGCGAGGAACCGACGCCGTGGCCGCTGACATCCAAGAGGTAAATGGCCAAATGGTCCGCATCCAACCAATGGTAGCTGAACATGTCGCCGCCGAGCTGCGTCGAGGGAATGAAGCGCCAATCAATGCGCACATCGCCGTTGAGCTTGGCGGGGAACAGGGACTCCACATAGCGTGCCGCCTGGGCCAGCTCCTCCGCCAACTGACGCCGGCTCTCTTGGAGCCGCCGGTAGGCTTCATCGCGTTCGAGCAGGTTGATGTAGCCACGGGAATGGTACCGGATGCGGGCAATCAGCTCCACCTTGTCGGGCAGCTTGACGAGGTAGTCGTTGGCCCCCAGCGCAAAGGCCTGCGCCTTGATCACGGGCTCCTCCTTGCTCGAGAGCACGATCATCGGCGTCTGACGCGTGGCCTTGTTGGCGCGAAAGAACTTCACCAGCTGCAAGCCATCGATTTCCGGCATGACCAGGTCTTGCAGGATCACGGTCGGCTGCACCGTGTTGGCGGTCTCGATGGCCTTGGTCGGGTCCTGGCAAAAATGAAACTGAATGTCGGTCTCGGCCGCCAGCATGCGGCGGACCGATTCGCCCACGATCGTCTGATCATCCACCAGCAAAACGGTGACGGGCCGCTCGGTGGGAGCTGCGTCTGCGCCGGATCCGGTGGCTTTCTTCGTGGGTGGTATCATGCGTCCTATCCTTGCGGGCGTTGCACGCCGGATGCGCCTGGCACAGGCTGCTCAGGTTGGGTTGCGCAGCCGGTTCAGCGCATCCTCGAAACGCGGGTAGACTTCGAGCAACTTGTCGAGATGGGTAAGGGCGAGTGTCGTTCGCACTTCCTGCTGGAGACCGACCAGGATGAAGCGCCGATTTTGTTTCTTGATGGACCGCATCAGCGTCACCAGGACGCCGAGCCCGCTGCTCGGGACGAACTCGACCTTCGACATGTCCAGGATCACCGGCAAGGTGCTCTGCTGGGACATTGCCTTGGTGATTTCCGCTTGGAGCTGCTCGATCGTCGCCTCGTCCAGCGCGGGACGATGAATGACCGCCCAGACAACTTCCGCATGGGGTTGAATCGAGACGGCCTGTGGCTCGGACATGCTCCACCTCGTGATCGGAATCGTGTTCCCTTTTCCTGGCTGGGGAAGGCCCTCGGGCTCATGTGGGGTTGATTCCGCGTAGGGCCATGGCTAATGCTCCGGGGTTCGTAGCCTGATGCAGGGCCTCGGTACCGGAAATGGTCTTTTCCTGGTACAGCTTGAGCAAATGCTGGTCAAACGTCTGCATCCCGGCTTCGCCGGTCTTGATATAGTCGGTCAGCTCGCTCAGCCGGTTCTCCAGAATGAACTTTTGGGTGACGGCGCTGCCACGCAAGATTTCCACCGCCGGCCGGCGTTTACCGTCGCGGGTCGGGAGAAGCCGCTGTGAAACGATGGCCTCCACAGCACCCGCCAGCTGCGACAGCAGCAGCTTATGCTCCGTAGGCGGAAACATCGCGATGATTCGCTCGACTGTCTGCGGCGCCGTGGCACTGTGGACCGTGGAAAAAACCTGATGGCCGGTGTCCGCTGCCCGCAGGGCAATCCGCAGCGTCTCAACATCCCGTAACTCGCCGACCAGGATCACATCCGGATCTTGCCGCAGCGCTTGCCGCAGCGCCTGTTCGAACGAGGGCGTATCACTACCCACTTCCAACTGGCAGATCATCGATTTCTTGTTGGTGTGGACGTACTCCACGGGATCTTCAATCGTGATGATCTTGAGCCGGAGGTTGCTGTTGATCAAGTCGATCATGGCGGCCAGGGTGGTGCTCTTGCCGCTGCCAGTGGTGCCGGTCAAGAGCGTAAGGCCCCGTTGCGAGAGCGCAACGTCATGAATCACCAGCGGCAGGTTCAGCTCCTCGATCGAAGGGATCTTGTTGCGGATGACGCGGATGACCAGAGCAGGCGTTCCCAGATGGCTGAAGGCGCTGCAGCGGAAACGGGCCAGCCCCGCGATGGTATGGGAAAAGTCGAGCCCTTGGATAATCGCTTCATCCAGGTCGTCCGCGTGCCGTCGAGGCACAATGGCGGCGACAAATTGCCGGGTCTCTTCGTCCGTCAACGCCGGCCCATCAACAAAGCGGGGTTGGCCTCCCATCCGGAGCATCGGCGGAGCCCCGGCCTGGATATGCAGGTCCGATGCCCCATGCTCAACTGCGAACTGCATGAGCTTATCAGCATCCACAGAACCGGCCTCCGGTAAGAGTCCGTGGGCGAGACCGTGGAGGCAAGCTTCCAGCGCGGCCCACGATTTCGTCCAGGCTCCAGGCGAGCACGCCGCCTTCCCGGCTCAAGCTCGTCATTCGTTGTGGGGAAGTACTAGCTTGCCCCATTGTACACTTCGCTTGCTCAGTCTCAAGCCGGGCCGTGGGGTAGCCCGCGTGGATGCTTAGTTTGTCCCTCCTTACCATGCTCAGGGGGTGGTCTTTTTCTTCGGCATGGTCGCTGCCCCTATGGTGTCTGGATCACGATGCATCGGCCGGGAGCAGGATGAAATGGCTGAAGTTTCGGAGTGGGATCGCGCGAAAGTGGCGGTGATCGAATGTCAACAGTCGAAAAATGCCAAGCCGTTCCGCCGTCGCTATGAGACTGGCATCGGCAACACCGATTTCCAAATAAGGGCGACGGTCGCCGCATGATTGGCGTTGGCAGTCTCGTAGGCAATAAAAATACCGCTGGTATCGCAAATGAGGGCTATAATCCCTCCTTGACGGCCTGGCGCAAAGGCTCTTCGTCGCGCTGCGCCAAATCTCGTGTTTGCGTGTGGTCTCCCGCTCATTCTACTTGATTTCCAGAATCGTTGACTGGTTTTTCATGAACAGTGATACTTCGTCCAGAATTAGAAGTAGGTCCTTGGCCAACGGCGTTTCGACCGTGTGTTTCAGGACCACGTGGGCCTTCAGCGGAATGTCGGGCCATCTTCAGGGACTCCATGGGGAGCCGCCAGACTTGGCCTACGAGACAGGAACGATCCGTTACCCGGGAGCTTGTAACCGAACGCTATTCAATCCGAACGGTACCGTCTATTCGGGGCCACTCTTCCATTTCCTTAGGAGCTGCCGGAGCTTCGACCGAATTCCCTCTGGCTTCAACCACCCATAACCCGCACAGCCGAGCAGGCGCAAGAGCTCCCGAAAATCCTCTTCGGTGTAGCGTGGCTGGCCACGTCGCGTCAACGCTTCGGTGATCTCCGGTTCCGTCAGCGTCGATTTGAATAGCCGTGAGAGCGGGAGCTGCACGATCTCCCGCATCGTCCGCCGGCGATCTGGAGCCAGCTCGATCAGGTACGGGGAATGGATCTGCAAGAACGTCTCTAGATACGGGCGCGCCCCCTCATCCCAGTCCGCGGGCTGCTGGTCGGCCAGCTCCCAGTCGAGGATCCATAGCTTGAGCGTGCGGTCCGCGCTGCCCGATAACGCGTACCGGCCATCGGTGCTGAACGCCACCGCCGTGACGGCGTCCGTGTGGCCACAAAACGTCCGCAAGCACTGCCCGCTCGATGTCTCCCACAATTTCACGGTCCGGTCCATGCTGCCGGAGAGGGCATAGCGGCCATCCATACTCAAACAGACCGATGTCACCGCACCAGCATGGCCGGCGAAACGGCATAGACACCGACCCGTCGCCACCTCCCAAAGCTGAACCGGCCCGGATTGCACAAATCGTCCCGTCGAATGCTGCGGTACCGAAAAGCCGCCGCCGGAAAGAGCGAACCGGCCCGTGAAATCCAGATGCACGGCCGAAACAGCGCCCGCATGGCCCTGAAACGTGGGCAGGCATCGACCCGTAGCCACTTCCCACAGATTCAATTGGCCCGAGGTAAACAGTCGTTCGTTTTCGTTGCGAATCAAGAACTGGGCTGCCCCCGAGAGAGCGTAGCGACCATCCGCGCTCAGGGAAATGGAATGGATCGGATCCACATGTCCCTTAAACGTCCGCACACAGAAACCGGTCCGCAGCTCCCAGAGCCGAAGGGTCCGGTCCGTGCTTCCGGAGAGCGCATAGCGGCCATCGGCAGAAAGGGAAACGGCGCTGACCACGTCGGTGTGCCCCTGATAGGTGCCCAGGCAACGCCCAGTGGACGCATTCCAGAACTTGAGCGTGCGATCCGCGCTTCCGGACAAGATGAACGGCTCGTCTGCACGCCGCAGTCTCCCTTCTCCTCTGCGGGGAGAAGGCGGATAGGGGGAAGGGGTGAAACAGACCGAGGTAACCTCGGCATCGTGGCCCACGAAAGTCTTCAGACATTGCCCCGTGGCCAGGTCCCAAAGCTTGAGGGTCCGGTCCGCGCTACCCGAAAGGACCAGCGTGCCATCGTTGCTCAAGCAAACCGCCGTCACGGCATCCAGGTGGCCGGCAAAGGTCTTTCCCTTCCAACCGCCTTGCAGGCCGGTACGCGGCAAACATCCATAGAGCTTGCTCCACAAATGCATCGCTTCGGGCCGGCCACCATGGCCGGGCAGCGACCGGGCTTGCCGAACCCACCCCGCGGCACGGACCGCAGTCCCCCGCGCCAGAGCCCGGTGGGCGTGGCGGAGCGCGTGCTCGAAGTTGCTCCAGGCCGCCAGGGCGGTCTCACTCGGCAAAACCCGCGATACCAGGTAAGGAGCGACCCATTCGGTTGGAAGGCTCCAAAGCCGAAGCGTCTTGTCGGCGCTGCCCGACAAGGCAAAGGGAGCATCCGGGGTCAAGCAGACCGCACAGACCGCTCCGCTGTGTCCCTCTAACGTGGACAGGCAGGCCCCATCGGCCGAGCGCCATAACTTGACGGTCCGGTCGCCGCTGCCGGAGAGAATCTGTCGGCCGTCGGCGCTCAGGCAAACGGCAAGCACGCCATCAGTGTGCCCTTCCAGAGTTCGCACACAGCGCCCGGTATCGACTTCCCAGAGCTTGATCGTGCGGTCGGCGCTGCCCGACACGGCAAAACGCAGATCGCTGCTCAGGCTCACCGTATGGATCTTGTCGGCATGGCCGGTGAACGTCCGCAGGCATTGGCCAGTCGCCACGTTCCAGAATCGGAGCGTCCGGTCTCGACCTCCCGACAAGGCAAAGCGGCGATCACGACTCCAGGCCAGGCAGAGCACGGGACCATTGTGGCCGCTGAAATCACGCAGCCAGCTTCCGGTGGCCAACTCCCATAACTTGAGCTCTCCATCCCCGCCCGCAGAGAGCGCGTATTGCTTATCCACACTCAGCACAACAGCCAGGACCCAATTCGTATGGCCCTGCAAGGTCTGCACGCACTGACCGGTGGCAAGGTCCCACAGCTTGAGCATCTTGTCCGCACTGCCCGAAAGGGCGAGCTGTCCGTCCTCGCTGGAGCAAACGGCGGTGACCCAATCCGCATGTCCCTGCAAGGTCCGCAGGCATTGGCCGGTCGACAAATCCCAGTGTTTCAGCGTGCGATCGGCACTTCCCGATACGCCAAGCCGGCCATCCAGGGTTACGCTCACCGAGGACACCCAATCGTCATGTCCCGAAAAGCTGTGCAGGAAGCATCGAGCATTGGTGGACCGTTCTTGGGCCAGGTCCTTGGCGGATTGCACTTCCTCGAAACCGGCCCCATCGAGGGTGAGGGTCTGCAACGTTTCGCAGGCTTCGCGCGCCTTGCCCTGTTCCAGGTATACCTGAGCAAGCATATACACGGGCAGCCATTCTCCGGGGTGCGCATGGCACACTTCCCGAAGATTGTGCAGCAAAGCTTCTGCTGTCATGGCTCCCGAACGCCAACGGCTCAACCCCAAATTGTACGTCGCTTCGGGATGCTGCGGCCCCGCGGTGAGGGCCTCTTCCCAGAGAGTTTCAGCTTCGTGGAGCTTGTTCAGATCACAGAGCGAGACGGCTCGGTTATTGAGATTGTCCGCCAGCGCCTTGCTCGAACGGGGCGGTTTGCGGGGATAGGGAATCCCAGTCGTTTGCTCATAGATGGTGTGCAAGCGGGCAACGATTTCCAGCATGTCCTTGGGCCGCGCTTCGGGCGGTGACCGAAAGCAGTGTTGCAGGAGATCCGCCAATGCTTCCGGCATGGAAGGCAGCTCGGCATCGGTGGACCGCCCGCCCTCCGGCTCGGTGGGCGCGATGGGAAAACGCCCCTTCTTGAGGTACTGCCGCAGCACGCCGGGAGCCAGGGAGCCGGCCGACCACGGGACGCCACCGGCGAACATCGCCAGCACCGAGACCCCCCAGCTCCAGATATCCGTTTTGCGCGAAACTGGTTGCCCTTCGGCTTGCTCGGGCGAACAGAAGGCGGGTGTCATCCCGCCGGCGCTGACCAGGATACTCGTGGCGGCTTCCGGGTCGACCGTGGCAGTGTGTGTCCCCCGCGCTCGGGCCATGCCGAAATCGGTTACCTTGGCGACTCCTTCGGCGGTCAACAAGATGTTCCCTGGTTTCATATCGCGGTGAACGAGCCCGTGTTCGTGGGCTTGTTGCAACCCCCAGGCTACCTGGATGGCAATGTCCAGAATCCGCGCGCATGCCGCTTTGGGACCGCCGCTGTAAAGTTTGCAGGTCTGAATCCACGGTGTGAGACTTCCCCCGGCGACATATTCGGCGAAGACCCGAGGAACACCCCCGAGCCGACGCACATAGTAACAGGTGACGATATGCGGATGCAGACTCAGGTTCACCCAGGTGTTGGCTTCCTCTTCGAAGTCGGCCTTGTCTTGTTCCGTGCGAAAGTACTCGGGCCGGGGGGATTTCACGGCCAGATCGATTCCCCAACCGCGGTGCCAAATCCGGTAGACCAGCCCCCTCCCGCCGCCGGTGAATACCTCCCGCACCTCATAGAGTCCGAGGATAATATCCCCCGGTTTCCAGAGGACCGGAACTTCCTCATCGGTGGGCCGCGGCTCCTCGGGTGCCCGAGGTCTTCCCGTTCCGCTCGTCAGACGAGAGGATCCTTTCGAGACCCAGGGCCAGGGGGAAGACGGGTTGGCGGAATCGTATTCGGAAGGAGATGGGGGGTCAGACTCGGGAACATCTAGGTCCAGAAAGGAGCTGGCTTTCTTGAGCTTTTGGATGGCCTGTTCGATTTCCGGGAGCAGCTCCGGAACCTGGGCGCACAGTTCCCGCGGAGAAATCTCCCGTCCTTGTCTTTGAAGCTCTTCCCAGCGTTCGAGCAGCTCGAGCACTTGCTCCTGGCCCGGCATTGCTTTCGCCTCAGTTGTCCGACCATGTTGTCATTGGGGCAGCCATTCCGAAAGCTTGAGCCGTGCGCTGAGCCAGCGCCGGCTGACGGCTTTGGCGTGGACTCCCAGAACCTGGGCGGTCTCGGCCTGCGTCAGCCCCTGGTACCAATACAAATCCACCACCTCGCGCTCCTCGTCGGGCAGCTCCCGGACCTTGTGATGGAACTCGCTCCACTGTGCCAGGTGAGAGGGATCCGTATTCGTGTCGGGAGCGTCCTCGGGGCCTTGCCCAGGGTACCCCGAATGCGCCCGCCGTTCGTTGATTCTCCGATGTTCCCGGCCGTGCTGCCGGGCCATATCCAACAGCACCCGGCGAATTTGTGCGGCCGAGAACGTCAGGAAATCCTGGGTACTGCGGGGTTGGACTTCGTGGAGGGCCCGAAATAAACGCAGCACCGCCTCATGCAAGATGCTGTCCGTTTCATGGAGATTTCCCAGGCGCGGAAAGTCGTGGTGAAACATTTTTCGCGCCAAGAGTCGCAGACGTTCGTAAGCCAACCCAAGCAATTCCGTGCGCGCCGTGCCGTCTCCGCTGCGCATCCGATCGAGGAGTTGCTGGAGTTGCCTGGTTCGGTCATCCGCCATTGCCTGATCTTCCCGCCACAAACATGCCGTTCTGCCGGCCGCTGGAGCAAAAGGTCCGCTCCGAAGGGCCTTTACCGAGTGTACCGCAGGGGAGCCCGGCCGCCTAGGCAGGCGGACCGCGGCGCAGCGGATTTTGCAGAGTGCGGCGGCTTGGCGGCAACGCGGAACTGATTGCTGTCCGAAATTGGGGAGCGCGCACGATCCATCAACGGGCGGACCAGAGATGGGAACCCAGCGTCCAAACAACAAATGCGACCGAGCTGAGTCCCAGGACCAACACGATACGGAAGACGAGGCCCAGAGAGCGGGAGGAACGCCAGGAGCTTGTCACACCGGAAGGCGAAGCCGGGTCGTTGTTCCGCCAACGGTAGGCATCGCTTCCCGCGAACGCCGACAGCTCCGCTTGTTCCGCTTTGCCCTTGATTCGGTATTGCAGCGGGCCGCCGCAATCGGGGCACTGAAGGCAGTTATCAAAAGCCCGATAACATTGGGGACAGCTCAGCAGCATCGCACCACCTACCCAACAGGTTGGTTTCGCGGCGGTTCGCAGAACCGCCGCGAAACAGTCAGCATCAACCGGGCCGTGTATAAAGCAAACACGGGCACGGTCCCGGCATTCTCAATTCTCCCAATCCTAGCACGTTACTTGGAGCCCCGCCGGCAGTTGCGTCTCACGGGTTGCGGCTCGGCTGCGGGCGAAAACCGTTGGTCCTGCCTCAATCATCGCCAACAACGGGATCGTGAGGAATTTGCCCGAATTCCTGTCTGAACCACGGATTTGAAACGCTTAGTTAAATAGAACCAACGGCCCAGTAGCGGATTGCTGGCTGTTCGGTCCTCCCGGGGAAATAGGATGGTTGTACGTTTGCTTTCCAGGCCTGTGGTCCGTTTCGGCATCCGAGGGAACAATTGTTCCCAACTAGCCGGCAAGACCTTGTTCGAGCTGGTGGTGGTGCTGGGGATCATCGCCATTCTCATGGGCCTGTTCCTTCCGGTGGTGCACATGGCTTGGAAAGCAGTGGACCACCTCAGATAAGGGCGTGCTGGTTGTTGGCCGCACCCGATGGGCCGCTTTGTGAGGGCTTGCCATGAAACATTCGGATCGGATGGCGTATTCCCTGGTGGCCTTCATCGCCATCGCGCCGGTCGGAGTGCGGGCACTGCTGTGGCAAAAGGCCCGCCAACAACCGGTGGAACCTGCGATGGCCCAAACGGGGCAGATACTCTTCCTGCATGAATGGAAGCCTCGGGATCCGTTAGCTGCCGGAGGAGATGGACTCGGTCCGGTGTTTAATGCGACCTCCTGCGTTGCTTGCCATCATCAAGCCGGGGTGGGGGGCGGCGGCGGCCTGGAACATAATGTCACGATGTTCACAGTGCGTGCCGCCCGGCCCGGCGAAAAGCCCCGCCAAGGCGTCGTCCATGCCTTCGCCGTCAAATATCAGGAAACGTTGGCACAAGTTGATCCCAATCTGCCTGCCATTTCTCGGCCGACCTTGCAACAAGTGGTGGATGTCTCCAACCCTCGGAATCGCGTGTCCCAGGGGTGTTCCGTCGATTCAGTCCCCACTCCCCGAGTGCGTGCCCGCCTCCCGTTTGTGAACGGCGTGGAACTTTCCCAACGGAATACTCCCGCCTTGTTCGGGGCCAAGTTGATCGATGAGCTTTCCGAAAGAGAGATCATCGCCGGTGAAAAAAAACAGCGGTTGCGGGCGGGCCTGGCGACGGCCGACTCCGAGACGGTGCCGGTCGGCCGGGCCCTGCGCCTCGCCGATGGACGGGTGGGCCGATTCGGCTGGAAAGCCCAAACCGCCACCCTGGCTGAATTTGTTCAGGCAGCCTGCGCCAACGAGCTTGGCCTGGGAAATCCCGGACAAGCGCAACCGCGGCCGCTGGGCCAGCCGAATTATCGCGCTCCGGGGCCTGATTTGACGATTGCGCAGTGCGATCAGTTGACCGCCTTCATTGCGTCGCTGTCTCGGCCCGTGGAACGGCTGCCCAAAGCGCCCGCCGCGGCCGAAGAAGCACGGCAGGGCAAGAGACTCTTCCAAACAATTGGTTGTGCGGATTGCCATACGCCGGACCTGGGGTCCGCCGAGGGGATTTACAGCGACCTCTTGCTGCATCGGATGGGAGCGCCTTTGGTGGGAGGCGGTTCCTACAACGAACCTCCTCCGGATCTCCCCAACACGCCGCCGGATCAAGGACCCCGTGCCGACGAATGGCGCACGCCCCCGTTATGGGGCGTCGCCGACTCGGCCCCTTACCTGCACGATGGCCGGGCGGCCACATTGCAAGACGCCATCCGGCTTCACGGCGGCCAGGGGGCAAACGCGGCCGAGCACTTTACCAAGCTGAATCCGGCCGATCAGGTTCGGCTCATCGCTTTCCTCCAGACGTTGCGTGCCCCCTGAACTCGGGAGGAGAGCAAGGACTGTCCCCTTTCTCGTCGGCGCACAGCAGGAGCCGTCGATGGCCATCAAGTTTGTCTGTCGTTGTGGCAAACGCCTGCGGGCTCAGACGGCAATGGCTGGTCGGCGTTCGGCGTGTCCCAGATGTGGTGCCCCGGTCGGAGTTCCCGCGCTGCAACCCAGCGTCCGGGGTGCCACTCTGGGACCGATGTCGCCCGCAGAGCGATTGCGGTCCCGTCTGACCAGACGGATCCGAGTGAATCCTCCCACCCCACGCCCCGCACCGATCGTCACGCCGGCCGAAGAAATTACTCCGCCATCCCTGGATCCCCTGGATATCCAGGCGGATTCCGTCTCCGTGTCGCATCCGGAGCGGCCGCTTGCCAATGGGCTCGTCCGGCAAGTCAAACGCCCCGGCTGGCGCTTGCGGGAGCTGGAAACGCATTGGTACCAATGCCTCGGTTATCCGATCGCGGCCTGGCCGTTGCTGTGCGTTTTGTCCATCGTGCTGACGGCGGTGAGCGGCGGGATTGCCCTGGCCCTGCCCCGGTTGCTGTCCGAGGGCCGTGCCGAAGGAACGGGGCTCCTTTGGATTAGTCTCTTCTGCTTACCCCTCCTTGTGGTTCTTGGCTACGTCTTGGGGATCCTGGATGGTGCGTTTACCTCCGCCCTATCGGGGGAGATTCGAGGCATCCGCTGGCCGGGACGAGATATCTCGGCCGCGCTGCGAAGCGGAGCAAAGTGGCTGATCTGTTTCCTGGCAGGTCCTCTCGTACCGGCAGGAGCGAGCTTGCTATTTTGGCTCCACGGCGGCGATCTCCTGGTACTGGATTGGATCATTCTGGCGGAAACAATCCTTCTGGCGTTGACCGGCTGGCTGCTTCTGGTGTGGGCCGTAAACGAGCAGGACCGGCGGCGCGATCTGCATCCTCTACGGATCCTGGCGTTTCTCCTCCGGCTGGACCGCCGCGTTGTGGCATTGGCCGTGGCCATGTCAGCCGTGGGGATGGCTCACGCTGGGTTGGCGAGCCTGGCCCTGGAGAAGTTGCACAGTGAGACCGCGGTGGGCTGGTCGTTGCTCTTGCTGTGCTGGGTGAGCGGAATGGTCTCGGCCACGTTTGTGTTCCGCTGGGTGGGCGTACGGCTGTATTGGGAGCGCATTCGTGCCGAGGTACAACCGCGAAGTAACCCCGGGGGTTATCTGCAGTGAAACAGCATCCAGCGATCCTGTGCTAGACTTTCCTGGGCGACGCAAGCCGGGTAGCACTGTGGCAGGCTTGTAAATCGCTGGATGAATGGACTTCGCGAGCAGAGTCGATGACTGCGTTGTTATCCTATGGCGAACAAGCATTCTGGGTGAGTAACGCTACCAAAGACCTCCTCTACGAATTGTGCGTTGCCGTGGCGAAATGCGAAAACTCCGCGGCCCACCAGCGGCTAATGGAAGACGTCCGGCTTGCCGGATGCTATGGCGTGTCGGGCCTCGGCTTCGAGCTGGAGGCATTTGCGGAAGCCTTCGGCGGGAAGCATGCCTGGCAGGAGGCCATCGCCAAGCATTCCGATGTCGTGCAAGCCTTCACGTCGGCTACTCCGGCCGGTGCGGTGTTCATCCGGAAACTGTTCGCGTGGATCTGGTTTCTTCTGAGCGGCGGAACGTGCAATGATGCCGCTGGGGAGCATTCCGCGTTCGATAACTTGCCGGAGGTTCCGGGGACGGGTCTCGTGTTGCCCGTGAAGACATGCAAACCGACTGCCGATCATCTCAATCCGGGCCCCTGGGCGAAGATGCTATGGGGCGTCGGCTTTGGGGCTTTTATCGGAACCGTTGTCGGCGTCGCCAATCTGCTCACGGGGCTGGCCAAGAACGGACTCACAATTCCTGCTTGGTCATTGTGCGGAGCGTTGCTCGGCTCTGCACATCCCGTGGCCGAGACCCTCCTGGAGAGGATCATCCACCGGCCTGGGCGCTGAAAAGCATTGGCGAGGCCGAAGGGATCTCGGCTACACAGGCTCAATTTCCCAATATTTCAGCTCCCCCGGTATAGGACGGCCGACTCATGTGAGGCGCTCCCATCAGACGAGTTCATCTTCACGCACTGCGATGCACCACGCAATCCGGCAGATGTTCGAGAATGGTTCGGCAGGCGGATGGCCCCAGGCAGGTCAACTCGGTGCGGGCCCGAGATGCAAATTCTTCGGCCCGTTGCCGGGCGTAATCCAGTGCATCGCTCTGGGTGAAATACACCGATAACGCCTCCCGCTTATGATTGCCTGGACTCGACAAGATCTGGCGCAGCCGGGCCGCGGATTCGGGCGGCACGGAATGGAGCAGGCGAATGATCGGCAGCGTCAGCTTCTGCTGGGCGACGTCGGTGCCCAGCGATTTGCCGGTCGTGCGTTCCTCACCGATCACGTCGAGCAGATCATCCACAATTTGAAACGCCATCCCTAACCAGCGCCCGTAACGGCTCAGGCCTTCGACAGTGCCGGCAGACACGCCGCTATAAACCGCGCCGATCCGGCAACAGCAGGCCGTTAGCTCGGCCGTCTTGCCGTCGATGATGTCCAGATATTCGTCCTCGTTCAGGGCCAAGTTGCCCCGCTCCGCGCCTTGCTGCAGCTCTCCCTCGCATACCCGGTTGGTGCTCTCGCCAATGAGGCGGCAAGCCTGGGCATCGACACTGCTGGCCAGGTGGAAGGCGTGGGTGAACAGATAATCACCGAGCAAAATGCTGGTGTGGTTGTCCCAGGCCGCATTCACGGTGGGCAGATGCCGCCGCACCGCCGCCTCATCGAGCACATCATCATGAACCAGCGTGGCGGTATGGATCATTTCCACGACCGCGGCCAACGTGTGGTGCGCAGCCGTGACCCGTCCACAGGCTCGAGCGGTCAAGAGCAGCAAAGCCGGACGCAGCCGTTTGCCGCGGTAGTTGCGGAGATGCGCCAACAAGGGCGCCAGGCCGGGGCGAGCATTTTCTAGCGTGACGGCCAGAATCCGCTCCACGGCGTGCAGATCGTCGGCGATGGGAGCGTACAGGTTGACTGCGGACAAGACCGGATTGGCAAGCGTCGCGGTTGCGGGACTCATGGCCGTCCACCTGGGGCGAAGATCGGAAGTTTCTGAAGTTTCAAGTTCTTTTGAACAATAACAACCGAGAGATATGCTGTCAATCGTTGCGTTGAAAGGTGCCGCTGCGGCCGCCGCTTTTTTCCTCCAGGCGGATGCGCTCGATGGTCATGGTGCGATCGACCGCCTTGCACATATCGTACACGGTCAGGGCCGCTACGCTGACGGCCGTCAGCGCTTCCATCTCCACGCCGGTGCGGCCCACGAGACGAACGGTCGCTTCGATGCGCAAAAGCGTGTCGCCGTCGAAGGCAAATTCGACGGTCACGCCGGTCAACGGCAAGGGATGGCAGAGCGGGATCAGCGTCCCGGTCTGCTTGGCAGCCATGATGCCGGCAAGGCGGGCCACTTCCAGGACATCGCCCTTGGCCAGGGCACGATTGCGGATGAGGGCCACTGTGGCCGGCGCCAGCCGAATCAAGCCGCTGGCGCGGGCTTGGCGCAGCGTCTCCGGCTTCGCGCTGGTATCCACCATGCGGCTGGCGCCATGTTCATCGAAATGGGTAAGTTCGGCCATGTCAAAAGACCGTATACGATAGTGCGGCATACACGCCTGACGCACGCAGATTTAGCGAACTGCCGGAACCTGCCACCCAGGCACGGCCGGTTCCGCTTCGGCCAGTTGGCCCCGACGATCCGTAGCTCGGTAGACATGGATGCACTCGGCGATGGGATCGACATCCCACACGACCATCGTTCCGGCCGCAAAACAGTCGCTACGTTTCTCCGCAGCACTTCGAAGCGCTCTGGATTATAAGTCCGCTCATGGAGTGTGCCTAGAGAACCTTCCCCCGATGGTTCGTCAGCGGTTCGTCAGCGCTCTTGACTTCCGCTTCCAGCACGCCTAGTCAAGCGTTGGAACCATGCAGGGCGGAGCGCGTAAACCCATGCATTCTCAGCCGGGTTCATCTCCCACGGTTGATGCCGTCACCAGCAAGCGGGCCGCCATGCGCGACGAGTTCTTCGCCAAGCTCTTTCTTCTCGGCGGCTGGCTCGGCGGCACCGATACGTACAAGCGCACCATGTGGGCGGCCGTCCCCGATATTGCTGTCGCCCATGCCGGCTACGCCCTGACCATGCGCAAGGGGCTGCCCGAGCCGGGCGCTGATAACCAATTAATCATGGCCGGGCACGAGGCGATGCTGGCCCAATGGTTTCATCGTCCCCTCCAGCGCGCGGACATCCGGTTGGCCCAGCAGTGGTTCTCCGAACATGCCGCCGTCCGCGCATTTCCGCAGCATCTGTGGGATACGATCCTCCGCGACCAGGCCGGCGAAACGATTTACTTGCCGGTGGAGATCTGGGGCTTTCCCGGCGGCCAAACGTTCTTGCCCGGCGTTCCCTGTTTGTGCTTCGAGGGTATGGGCGGAGCCATCTCGTACCTGGAGCCGGCCATGTGCCGGTACTTTGCACCGATCCTCCAGGCCACGAAAGCCCGCCTCATGAAGCTGGCAACGCCCAGGGATGCCGAGTTCGGCCTGCGTTCGGCACCGAACGAAATCGCGAACCTTGTCCTGCTCCTGGCCCGCTATGTCGGCGGGAGGGGCCAGTTGACTTCCAACGATACAGCGGAGTTCCTGTATCCGGAACTGTTTCGTTCCGCCGGCACTATTGGGCATGAGATGATGTGTGCCGCTCAGTCGTTGGACCGTTCCCTGGCCGAGGCCGAATACGAAATGATGGACCGGTTCGTCACGGCCTTGGGCAACGGCTCCTTGCTGTGCGATTTGGTGGATGCCGAAACCGTCGGGCTAGAAAACGCCATGCGGGTCATGCGTGCGCATCCGGAGACCGATCAGGTGGGCATCCGGATCGATTCCGGCGACATCGCGCAACAGTGTATCTTGTATTTTGAGCAGATGCGGGCCCTGGGCATTTCTCCGCGGCTCATCGTCTTCGAGAATGAAGTGACGCCGGAGGTAGTGCGCACGGTGTACGACCATTTCCGCCGCGCGACGGGCCAGGAGCCGACCATGCTGTTTCCAGGGGCGGGCGGCTACTGGTGGCAGCTGGTGCACCGCGATACCGTGGCGGCGGCGTTCAAGCGCACCGCCACCGAAGATCATCCCAACATCAAGTTCTCCAACTCGCCGGGCAAAGAAACCTTGAGCGGCTACCTCCGCGTCTATGGCCGGGACGCTACGCTCGTCGTTGCCGATGCCTCGGAACCCCCGCAAGGAGAACCCCTGTTCGTGAAGCTGGTCCACGGGGGACGGATTGTCTACCACGAGTCTTTCGAGCAACAAGCCAACCGTGCCGACCGAACCTGGGGACGCTACAAGCGGTACGAGTTGTCGGAGAAGGTGGCCGACTACCGGCGCCGCTTCGAGGCCATGCGCCAGCGCGAGATCAGTGGTAGACTGAAAGCGTAGTCACCAGTCCGCGCTCAGCGGAACCGCACGGCTGGGTGGCACGCCCTTCGAAGACTCGGGGCGAGCCACCCAGACACGGCCCTACGGACAGGGATATTCTGACGGCGCCATAAACCCGAGGAGGGTCGATGAATCATCACGGATTCTTGCGCGTGGCGGCCGCCACTCCCATGTTGCGCGTGGCCGATTGCACTTACAATGCTGGCCAGATCATCAACCTGATGCAGCGCGCCCAGGCAGAGGGGGTGGCCGTCGTCGTGTACCCCGAGCTCTCTATCTCGGGGTACACCTGTGCCGACCTTTTCCAGCAAACCACGCTCCAACGCGGGGCCCTGGCTGCCCTCGGACAGATTACCGATGCGTCGCGGACCCTCTATGCGGGCTTGGCGGTGGTCGGTTTGCCCGTGGCCGTGGATGATCAGCTCTTCAACTGTGCGGCCCTGGTTCAGGGCGGCCAAGTATTGGGCCTGGTTCCGAAATCTTTCCTCCCCAACTACAAGGAATTCTACGAAGGCCGTTGGTTTGCCGCGGCCGCCACCGCACGCAGCACACAGGTTGTACTCAACGGAGCTCCTGTGCCGTTCGGCACCGCGCAACTTTTCCAGGCGCAGAACATCGAGGGGCTGGTTCTCGGTGTCGAGATTTGCGAAGACTTGTGGGTGCCCATTCCGCCCAGCTCGTTTCAGGCACTGCAAGGCGCAACCGTCCTGGTCAATCTCTCGGCCAGCAATGAGGTGATCGGCAAGAGCAGCTATCGCCGACAACTGGTCATGAATCAATCCGGCCGCTGTATCGCGGCCTACGTTTATGCCGCCTGCGGGGTGTGGGAATCGACGACGGATGTCGTTTTCGGCGGCCACAGCATGATTGCCGAGAACGGCGTTCTCCTCGGCGAGCTGCGCCGGTTCCAGCGCAGCGACGAGCTGCTGGTGGCCGACATCGATCTCGACCGCCTGCGGGCGGACCGCTTGCGGACAAACAGCTTCGGCGATGCCCAGCTTTACTTGGGCGTGCAGCGGAAGTTTGCTACGGTTCCGTTCACCCTGGAGCGTGCTGCCCCGCCGCGCCGGTTGGCTCGGGAGGTCGAGGCCCATCCCTTCGTGCCGCGCGGCGAAGAGAAACTCCGGGAGCGCTGCGAGGAAATCTTCCACATCCAGGTGGCGGGATTGGCCAAGCGGCTGGAGCACATCGGCAAGCCGCCAGTGGCCATCGGCATTTCCGGCGGGCTCGATTCTACCCTCGCCCTGTTGGTGACCTGCAAGACGATGGACGCGCTCGGGGTGCCGCGCGACCGCATTCACGCATTCACGATGCCCGGATTCGGGACGACCAATCGAACCCGCATGAATGCCCGTGCGCTCATGCAGCACGTGGGCGTGGCCGCTGCCGAGGTTGATATTCGCGCCCTGTGTCTGGAGCAGATGCGGGCGCTCCGGCACCGCCCGTTCGGCATCGATCCGGAAGGACTGAGCGTCGAGGAATTTACCACCCGCTTACGGCACCTGGCGGCCGAGCAGTGCAAAGACCTCGTCTTCGAGAATATCCAGGCCCGCATGCGGACGAGCATTCTCATGAACAGCGGGTTCGTGGTCGGCACCGGCGATGTTTCGGAGCTAGCCCTGGGTTGGTGCACGTACAACGCCGACCACATGAGCATGTACAACCCCAATACCAGCATCCCCAAAACGCTCGTCAAGTTCCTGGTGCGCTGGGTGGCCGAGAACGAATTCGACGGCGAAGCCCGGCGCGTGCTCCTGGATATCGTCGCCACCGAAATCTCTCCCGAGCTGCTGCCGCTCGGAATGGACGACAAGATCTTGCAAGCCACCGAAGGCGTGATCGGCCCCTACGAGCTGCATGACTTCTTCCTCTACCATTTTTTGCGGTACGGCGAACGGCCCGAAAAGATCCTTTATCTGGCGGAGCAGGCCTCGTTCGATCGCTCGTACACGCCGGAGGAATTGTGGCATTGGCTGGAAGTCTTCATCAAGCGGTTTTTCGGCAACCAGTTCAAGCGCTCCTGTCTGCCGGATGGCCCGAAGGTCGGCTCGATCAGCGTTTCGCCCCGCGGCGATTGGCGGATGCCGAGCGATGCACAAGCGGCCTTGTGGCTGGAGTGGGTGCAGGCCGGCAAATCGGACGAATTCCGGTTGCCTTCCGCTCGCTGATCCGCTAGATTATTTTTGTGGTTTAGCGGCGATTCCTGGAACCGCACGGTTCCAGGAATCGCCGCTAAACGAGGAAATCTGACCATGGCGTATCGATTTGAGTCTCTGCTTCTGGACCTTCGAATCCCCCGGGAGGGGGACGGGTCCTAGGTACGCCGAAATTGGAAGCACACCGCGAAAGCGGAACTCGGCCCTGGGACCTCAGAAGTCCCAGGGCTTTTTTATTCCAAGGGAGCCTGACCATGTCTGAGCACGACCGCTTGATCATCTTCGATACCACGTTGCGGGACGGCGAGCAGTCCCCCGGGGCGAGCATGAACCTTTCCGAGAAACTGGAAGTGGCCCAGGCGCTTCGGGACCTCGGCGTGGATATCATCGAAGCCGGCTTCCCGATCGCTTCCCCCGGCGACTTCGAGGCCGTGCAAGCAATTGCCCGGCAGGTCGAAGGCCCGGTCATTTGTGGCCTGGCACGCTGCAACGCGGAAGACATCGACCGTGCGGGGGAAGCGCTGCGTGATGCACATCGGCCACGGATTCATGTGTTCCTCGCCACCAGCGCGATCCACCGCGAGTTCAAGCTGCACATGGCCAAGGAAGAAATCCTCCGCCGTGCGGTCGAGGGGGTCCAGCGGGCCAAGGGCTACTGTGACGATATTGAATTCTCTCCGGAGGATGCCTCGCGGACGGAGCTCGACTTCCTGGCGGAAGTCGTCGAACGGGCCATCGAGGCCGGGGCGACCACGGTCAATATTCCGGACACCGTAGGCTACGCGGTGCCGTCCCAGTATGCCGCGGCCATCCGTCACCTCAAACAGCATGTGCGGAACATCGATAACGTGGTGCTCAGCGTTCATTGCCACAACGACCTGGGCTTGGCCGTGGCCAATAGCCTGGCGGCCTTGAAGGAAGGAGCCCGGCAAGTGGAGTGCACGATCAACGGCCTGGGCGAACGGGCCGGCAATTGTGCCCTGGAAGAAATCGTGATGGCCGTGAAGACGCGGACGGACTTTTTCGGCCTGGAGACCACGATCCAAACGCGCCGGCTCTGTCCGACCAGTCGCTTGGTCGCCCACGTCACCGGCATCGCCGTCCAGCGCAACAAGGCCATCGTGGGCCAAAATGCCTTCGCTCACGAAGCGGGCATTCATCAGGACGGGATGCTCAAGGAACGAACGACGTACGAGATCATGCGTCCCGAGGATGTTGGCCTTACCCAGACCCAGCTCGTACTGGGCAAGCACAGTGGCCGGCACGCCCTGCGTGACCGCGTTCTTGCTCTGGGCTACCATCTCGATGATGCCCAGCTCCAGGAGGTGTTCGAGGGGTTCAAGCTGTTGGCGGACCGCAAGAAGGTGATCTACGACGCCGACATCGAAGCCCTGGCCGAAGCGCAGCTCCACAGCGGCCCGGCGTTATGGACGTTGGAAAGTTTCCACACCAGCGCGGGGACCGGGACGCTGCCGACGGCGGCGGTCCGTCTCATTCACGTCGATGGCCGCAGAGTGGAAGATGCCGCGTGTGGCGACGGACCGGTCGATGCCCTGTTCACGAGCATTGAACGGATCACCGGCGTGAAGGTGCAGCTCCGTGATTACCAGATACGCAGTGTCAGTGTCGGCGAGGATGCCCAGGGCGAAGCGCGGGTGGAGGTGGAGCACAATGGCCGGATCCAACGGGGCCATGCGGTGAGCACCGACATCATCGAAGCCAGTGCCCAGGCGTTTTTGCAGGCCATCAACCACCTGGCAATGCGGCGGCAGCCCCGCCTCAATCCGCAGACGGAAGCCGTCAGCGCCGTTTAGGTTTCGCGGCAATTCGGAGAACCGTGCGGTGGCGTGCCCCGCGTGGTTCTTCGAACCGCCGCGAAACGTGAACCACTTACTGCACGAACCCATTCAGGCTCAGGCCGCTGTACTCGACCGATTGGCCAGTAGAGGGCGTGTACGAATAGATCCGAACCGTGATATCAGGCAGGCCCTGGAACGCCGCGCCACTCAGATCGATGATGACGTCAGTCTGCACGTTCCGCACCGTTGGCACATCCTGCTGACTGAGAATGCGGAAGAAACCATCCTTCGACGACATGGAGGTCACCACAAAACCGCGCGGGGTGGCGCTGCCGCCGCGGGCGACCAGGAACTCCAGGCTGGTCAGATTGAGGGAAGTGCCCGGGTTGGCGGTGACCGTGAACTCAAAATACTTATCGTTGGCGACCGCCTGGAGCGGACTCGTCGCATCGGCGTTGCTGGTGCTGGGTTGGATGCGGAGGATTGGGAAACCATACAGCGGTCCGGTGGGCGGATCTTCGATGTAATCTTCGGCTGAAGGCGGAATGCTGTCGCTGAGAGTGACATCGGTCGCCGTCGCGTTCGGATCGACGACCGTCGCCTCAAAGCCCTGCCCTGTTCTGCCCGTATTCGGTTCGGCGAAGGGATACAGGGCAATTTGTGCCCGAGCCGGACCAGCGCTGATCAACAGCAGCGCCAGCAGGGCGGAGAGAGCCCAGATGCGCACACGAACAGTTCCAAGCGTCATATCAGACCTCCCGAGGAAAGAAATGCATTGGCGAGTCAATGCCGACACAGGACTTTACACCGGCAGCAAATATCGCGCCACAACGTAGCTGCGGAGTCGAAAAAGCGCCTAACTACCGATCTGGAAAACGGTTAAGAGCGAAGTACTTCCAGCCGGCCGTCTCGGCCATGTTTCCGAAAGGAAACATGGTTGAGGACTATCGTTAATAGTCTCACGGGCACGGTTTCCCGAATCCTTCCTAAATACACGTAACGACGCCAGCAAATGGAGCGCATTTTTTCCCACGGATGGATGCGGCCTGACCCTGGTTGCCCGCGCTGAATAATCCAGGGCAGAGACCCGTCTATCTGGAAAACGTCAACGGGCAGATTCCGTCATCATCTTTTCGCGGAGGATCCATGAACCGCCAGAACAACCGTCGCGACTTCCTCAAGACCACAGCCCTGACCGGAGTCGGCTTTTGGGTCGCCGAGACAGCACCGGCCGACGACAAGAACCCTTCCCCCAATAGCCAGATTCAGTTTGCCTGCATTGGCGTCGGTGGCAAAGGGAGCAGTGACACCGCCGCCGCGGCCCAGCATGGCAACATTGTGGCCCTTTGCGATATCGACGAACGGACCCTCGACGCGGCTGCCAAGCGCTACCCCAAAGCCAAAAAGTATGTCGATTTCCGGAAAATGTTCGACGACATGGGCAAGAGTATCGACGCCGTCACCGTGAGCACGCCCGATCATGTTCATGCGGTGGCGTCGGCCCTGGCCATGCGCCTGGGCAAACATTGCTTCACGCAGAAACCCTTGTCGCACAGTCTGTATGAGGCCCGCCGGCTGGGCGAAATTGCCACCGAAATGAAAGTGGCGACGCAGATGGGCAACCAGGGAACGGCCAGTAGCGGAGTGCGGAAGGCGGCCGCGTTGGTCCGTGCGGGAGCCATCGGCACGGTCAAGGAAGTGCACGTCTGGACCAACCGCCCCATCTGGCCGCAAGGCATCGATCGGCCCCAGGGAGAGCAAACCCCGCCTTCGACGGTTCACTGGGACCTGTGGCTCGGACCGGCTCCGTGGCGTCCATTTTACCAGGGCCAGGCCAACGCACGGCGGGGCACCTACCACCCCTTCAACTGGCGCGGCTGGTGGGATTTCGGCACCGGGGCCCTGGGGGACATGGCCTGCCACACCATGAACCTGGCCTACATGGCCCTGGACCTGCGCGAACCGAGCTCGGTCGAGGCGCAGTCCTCCGGCCACAACAAGGAAACCTATCCCAAGTGGTCGGTCATTCGCTACACGTTCCCGGCGCGAGGGGATCGACCCGCCGTGACGATGGTCTGGTACGACGGCGGGAAGAAGCCACCGGCCGACCTGCTCAACGGCAACGCGGTCCCCATAAGTGGATCGCTGCTGATCGGCGAAAAAGGGAAGCTGTACGCGGCCGGGGACAACGGCGACCGCTACCAGCTGATCGGAGACGTTAGCCAGCCGAAGGTCGAGTTCCCCGAGTCGCCGGGCCATTTCACGGAGTTTGCCCGCGCCATCAAGGGAGGACCCCCGGCCATGTCTAATTTCACCCACTACGCAGGGCCGCTCGTGGAGACGGTGTTGCTCGGCAACCTCGCCGTTTGGGCCGGGAAGAAGATCGAATGGGACGCCCGCAATCTCCGGGCTTTGAATGCCCCTGAGGTTGAGCCGCTCATCCGGCCCCAGTATCGTAAGGGCTACACGCTCTGACCTTTCACCCATTTGCGCTTCAAAAAGGATTGCTTACGGACGGAGCGATCGGGTAGGATGGGACAACGTTTTGTGGCAGTACGCCGAGCTGCCGCAAAACGTTCCCCATCTTCAGGAGCTGTCCATGCATCCCTTCGCGAGGCGCTGCTCCCAACCGAGCCGGAAACGGCATCCGGGTTCGTACCGTCCGCGATTGGATTGTCTAGAAGACCGCTTGCCACCGGGCGACACGTTGGGCTGGCTGCTGGTCGGCTCCACGTTGGGCTGGCCAGCGCTAGCCGCGGTGGAGACTGTCCAGGCGGAGAGCGGTGGAGAATGGGCGGCGGCGGAAAAGACCGAATTGCGGATGGGGAATGGTCCATTCGAAATGGACCATTCGCAATTGCAATTTGCGGATCCACAGCCAGTGGTGCGGATTGAGCCAAGCGGAGAGAGCGGCTCTCCGGCGGGGGTGGATGCAGATACTCTCGATTTCCATGCCTTCGTGCTGGGCGGTTTCGAGCGAGGGAGCGCTGGGTCTGGACTTCCGGGCACGGGCGATCTGCTGCCGCCGATGCCGATGGCGAAAGCATCCTCCAGTCCGAACGGGGTTCCGGCGAGCCGAGTCGAGCCGGCATCACCGCCGGCCACTCCAACGGCCCAGGGGAATTCGGTGAAGGTGGGGACTTCTGCCCCGGCGGGCGCCGCGGTCGCGCCGGCTCCTGCAAGTGTTGGTTCGGCGCCATTGCGGTTTGAGGCGAACCAGGGGCAAACCGATGCTGCGGTCCGCTTCCTGGCCCACGGTCCCGGCTACAACCTGTTTCTCACGTCTACCGAGGCCGTCCTGGTGCTCGGCCCGACCGCGGTGCTGCGGATGCAGCTCGTGGGAAGCAGCCGCACACCGCAAGCCATCGGCCTGGACAAGCTGCCCGGCACCGTGAATTACTACCTGGGCAACGATCCGACGAATTGGCACACCGACATCCCTACCTTCGCCCAGGTCGCCTACCACAATATCTATCCGGGCATCGATCTGGTCTACCACAGCCGCGACGGCCAGCTGGAATACGATTTCGCTGTGTCTCCCGGTGCCAATCCCGCAGCCATCACGCTTTCCTTCACGGGTGCCGATCGGCTGGCCATCGATAGCCAGGGCGACCTCGTGGCGAATGTGGCCGGGACGGAAATCCGCGAGCACACCCCGCGCATCTACCAGGATCGGAACGGTACTCCACAGGAAATTGCCGGCCAATATGTGCTCGAAGACGGCCAGCGGGTCCACTTCCGGGTCGGTGCGTATGATCCTTCCCAGCGGTTGGTCATCGACCCGGTTGTGCGTTACTCCACGTACCTCGGCGGCAGCGGCTTGACGGGAGGGGCCAGCATCGCCGTGGACGCATCGAGACATGTTTATGTGACCGGCTCGACCAATGCGGCCGATTTTCCGACGCTGAATCCTTCCCAGCCGAATTCGGGCGGCGGTCTCGGAAACGCTTATGTTACCAGCCTGGACAGCACCGGCGAGCCGCTCTTTTCGACGTACCTGGGCGGCAGCGGTTTCGACCAGGGCAATGGGATTGCGGTGGACCCGGCCGGCCATGTCACCGTCACCGGGGAAACCACGTCGCCCGACTTCCCGGCGCTGGATGCCTTCCAGCCGGCTTTCGGCGGAGGCGGCATCGATGCCTTCGTGACCAACTTGGACAAGGCGGGCAGGCTCGTTTACTCCACGTATCTGGGCGGCAGCGGCACCGACGTCGGGACAGCCGTCGCCGTGGACGGGTTCGGCCATGCCTTTGTGGCCGGCACCACCAGCTCACAGGATTTCCCGACCCAAAATGCCTTCCAGCCGGCCCTGGCGGGACGAAGCAACGGCTTCGTGACCTGCCTGGATGCTTCTGGCCTGCCGGTGTACTCCACCTACCTGGGCGGCAGCGGCAAGGACCTTGTCCACGACTTGGCCGTGGACCTGCTTGGGCGCGCTTATGTGACTGGTGAAACCAGCTCCGCCGACTTTCCGACCGTCAATGCCTTCCAGGCGAACTTGGCCGGGTTCGAAAATGCCTTCGTGACCTGCCTGGACGGCTCCGGCCAGCCGGTGTACTCCACGTACCTGGGCGGCAGCGTCGCCGATTATGGATTCGGCATCGCCACCGACCCCAGTGGCAACATTGATGTGTCGGGGTCCACCTATTCGGCGGATTTCCCGACGCTGAACGCGTTCCAGGCGAATTTGGCCGGGCTCGAAAATGCTTTCGTGGCCAGCCTGGATGGTTCCGGCCGACTCCGTTATTCCACCTTCCTGGGCGGCAGCAATGCCGATGCCGCGTTTGCCATTGCCGTGGATCTCTCCGGCCGGGTTTACGTAACGGGCCCCACCAACTCGTCCGATTTTCCCATGCTGGATCCTTTCCAGGCAGCGTACGGAGGCGGACTCTACGATGCCTTCGTGGCCAGCCTGGACGCGGCCGGCCAGCCCCTGTATTCGAGCTATCTTGGGGGAAGCAGCCTCGACTATGGAAACGGCATCGCAGTGGATTCAAACGGCCAAGCTTACGTGGCCGGGTCCACCGCGTCGGTGGATTTCCCGACCCAGAACGCGTTCCAGGCGAGCCTGGGCGGAATTCAAAGTGCTTTCATTACGATCATTGCGTAGCCGGCACGAGTCCGGAGCGCCCGCGACGGGGCCGGCGTGTCAAGCTGTCGCTGACGCTCCGGGCTCATGTTCCATGCATCAGCGCTGCAGCTCCATGGGCAGATGCAGTCGTTTCCCATCGCGCAAGAGGTCGATGATGACGCGGTCGCCGACCAGGTAAGTGCGTTGGACATAGCGGAGAAAATCGATCACGTCCATGCCATCGAGCTGCTTGTCGTCCACGCCCAGAATGATATCGCCGGGGCGAATGCCGGCCGCCTGGGCCTGGGCGGGGACACTGTCTTTCTGGCGAAAGGCAAGCTGAAGCGGCGTCAACCCAAGCGCCTTCTTCTCCTCGGTCGTTAAATCGACGCCATAAAGCCGGGCTTTGGGTACCAGCCGCTGCATCGACGGCCGCCAGGTGAGATCGCTTTTTCGCCATCCCTCCGGCAGCACCAGCTTCTCCTGAAGCATTTGGCCGCCGCGCCGCCAGGTGACGTCGATCGAGCCGCTCGTCGGAGCCCGATCCAGAGCAAGCTGAGCGTCGGCGAATGAGTGGATCGGCACGCCGTTGAGACGTTCCAACACATCTCCCGCCTGGAGGCCGGCTACGGATGCAGGAGTTGGGCGGGTCACTTCCTTGATCACATTGCCGCGGTCGATTTCCAGGAGAATGCCCACATTTTCCGGCAAGGGATAGCGCCAGATCCGGTCCCGGTTCCATTGGCCGGTTCGTTGCAATTGGCTGTTGAGGACTTCCTTCACCTGATGGCAGTGCATGCAGCCCCGACCGCGCCGGCCACCCGGGATATCGCGGAGATACTTGGGCGCGTCCTGGGCTTTGGGCGCAAAGGCGTGCTGCGCGCGGTGGTGCATGTCGAGCACGGACTGCATCGTGTAATGCAATCCTTCCAGGGATTGGCGCTTGTCGGGGTTTTCCGCGTCCCGACCGCCATAGCGGGCGTACACGTTTTCCTCAGCGTCGAGGAAGAAGACCATGAACGTCAGGTCGTAATCGAAATCAAACAGGTTCAGGTCCAGGGTATCGATGCGCGTCAAGCGGACGCGGACAAACTGGTCGGAGAGATCGTTGATGTGCTCCAGACGGACAACCTGCCCATCGAATTCATGGCAAGCCGTTCAAGGCTCGCACCGCAGCACGACCATGAGCGGTTTGCCGCTCGTTCGCGCCAGGGCTTTGCCCTCTTCGAGACTAAAAATCCAGCCGTGATCGCGGGCCTGCCCCCCTCCGCGCCGGGGCTGAGCCAGCAATGACACATCGGTCCCCAGCAAAACCCCCAGAGCGAGCAATAGCAGGCGTAGCATCGTGAACCTTTCCCAATCACATGGGGTGAATTACCAGTCCAAACCAACTAGTCTAGCGGATGGATTATGAGCCGGAAATGAGAACGATACCGGCGCCGTCCGATCAGCAGGCCGCGCAGCAGAACGCCCCGCGGCGTTTGCCGCGGGGCGTCCATGGACGTTGGCTCCGAAACGGATCTACTGGCCGGCTTGGAAGTGCGCCTGGACTTGGGCGGCCGTCAACTCATAGCTGTAGACCGCTGCCTCGTCGATGCTGCCATTAAACCATTCCGGGCTCGCCGGATTACTCCCAATCCAGAGATCGGAAGCACTGCTGTGCGCCGGTCCCGGTCCGGGGATGGCCTCCGTAAATCTACCGTCGAGGTAGAAAGTCGCCGTGTAGCTGCTGTCAAAAACTACGACCACATGATGCCAATTGCCGTCTTCGGGCACAATGGTCGCATTCGAATCATAGTCCTTGACGGCGAAGGTCGTGAAGCGCATCGCATCCGTCGTTCCCCCCGCATGGATGATCCCGAACCCATAACCAGGTTGGCGATTGGAGAGGATCCGACCGGCCTGTCCCGATCCGAATTGGCCGGCGTTGATGACCCAGGCTTCCAGGCTGAAGCTGGAAAGGAGGTCAAAGGTTCCTCCGGCCCCGCCGCTGGGGATGTCGACATAACCCGACGACCCATCGAAGAGAGCGGCCGTGTTCGGATCGCCATTGATCGCACCGGTCTGACCCAGCGTGATTCCGCCGTTATAGATGCCATCGTTGCCGTTGCCGGAGGCATCCTTCGCCGGCTGGCTGGGATCGGACTCACCCAGCCGCCAGTAGCCCAGCGGTGTGTCGGACACGACGACGGCAGGATAGGGCGCGCCGGCCTGGAAGTGGGCCTTGACCTGGCTGGCCGTCAACTCATAGTTGTAGATGGCCGCTTCATCGATGCTGCCGTTGAAATACTCGGGGCTCACCGGATTGCTACCGATCCAGAGGTGCGAACCGCTGCTATTGGCTGGTCCGGGCCCGCCGATGGCGTCCGTGAAGTTGCCGTCGAGATAGAATGTGGCCGTGTTGTTGCTGTCGAAGACCACCACAAGATGATGCCAATTGCCGTCCTCCGGGACGATGGTGGCATTCGAATCATAGTCCTTGACGCCAAACGTGGTGAAGCGGACAGCGTCCGTGGTTCCCCCCGTATGGACGATTCCGAGTCCGTAGCCGGGTTGGCGATTCGAAAAGATTCGGCCGGCCTGTCCCGATCCGAACTGGCCCTTGTTGATGACCCAGGCTTCCAGGCTGAAGCTGTTGGCCAGGTCGAAGGTCCCTCCCGCACTGCTGGGGATGTCCACGTACCCGGTCGATCCGTCAAACGCCGCGGCCGTATCCGAATCCCGGCTAATCGCACCGGCTTGGCCGAGCGTGATTCCTCCGGCATAGGTACCGTCGTTGCCGTTGCCGGAGGCATCCTTCGCCGGCTGGCCGGGGTCGGATTCACCCAGCCGCCAGTAACCCAGTGGCTTATCGGCCAGGATGACGCTGGAATAGCCCGCGGCGGCAGAGGCACGGGGCGTTATCGCAACGGTCGTACCCAAAGCCAGGAGTGCGATCAGCCCCCACTGTCCCTGCGCAAACAAACGCTTCATCATCGAACCCTCCTCTGCCGGACCCTCCCCGGCACGACAATGTAATCCAGTGGATGATGTCAACCACAGAAAGTGTCCACGCCTCATGTTGCCGACCGGTTGCGGTCACCGTGCGGAGCGGATGACGTTCCTGTCTCGCTTGGGAGAGAAGAAACGTGCACGGCCACGACTGGCCGTGCACTGGGTTTGCCCTTACTGGGCCGCAGCGTAATGCGCGGCGATTTGGCCCGGAGTCAGCTCATAATTGTAAATGGCGACTTCGTCGATGCTCCCGTTCCAGTATTCGTAGAGACCGGGATTGCCGTCCGACACGGGATTTCGGCCAATGAACAGGTCCGACGGACTGGTGCGGCAGGGCGAGGCAAAGGGGATGGCGTCGGTTTGCTGGCCATCCAAGAAGAAGTTGGCGGTATTGGTGCTGTCCATCACCACCACGAGGTGATGCCACATGCCATCGACCGGGATGTTCGTCGCGCTCGAATCATAGTCCTTGACGCCGAAAGTCGTAAAGCGCGCGTTATTGCTCGCACCGACGATGCCCAGACCAAAACCGCCCGACGTGGCAGGGGGTAACACACGCGTGGAGATGATCCGGGAATAATTCTCCAGACTGCCGGCGTTGATGACCCACGCCTCCAGGCTGAAGGAGTTGGTGTTGTTGAAGGGGCTGGACTGGCCACTGTCGACCGCAACAAAGCTCGTCATCCCATCAAAGTTTGCCGCCGTGTCTGTGTCCCCCTTGATGGCGCCGGCCACACCGTTGACAACCCCACGCGAGTAGACGCCATTGCGCGTGAATTGGTAACCGGAGGAGTCGAACGCAACCGAGTCCGCTTGCGCTTCCCCTAACCGGTAATACCCGACGGGCCCGTCCCCGATGATCACACTCGAATAGCTGATGTCTGCCCAGGCGCACGGTGCCAGCGCGCCCAAGGCGAGTACGGCAAGCCCAACTCCGAGTCCCATTCGCTCAAAACGCTTCATTGAACCCTCCTCTGCCGGACCCTTCCGGCACGACAATGTGATCCGGTGGGTAACGCCCACCACAAAACTGACCACGCCCAACGCTGCCGACTGGTTACGGTAACCGTGCGAATCGAGGAACTTTCCCGTCCCGCTTGGGAGAGAGGAGACCGTAGCGTAGCAGTGTCAGGCTCCGTAGGGTAACAGTTTGATCAAGCGAAGGGGGGATTGCAAGCAAAATCCAAAAAAATCTTACAACCGATAAAATCCGCGCATCTTGGGCAGCGGCCTCGCTGCGCAGCAAAACGCCCCGCGGGGGCTCCACGGGGCGTTCCCTCAACCAAGAACCAACGATGGTTCACACGTCGGTCGTGGTCCCAGTTCCCCAGCGCTGAAAGGAGACGAGCAAGCGTTGGATTCTTTCCACTTCATCCAGGAACTGCGCACTCCGCTCACACCACGCGCTGCGAAGGCGGGACCATTCTTGTTTGTCGCGGGTCGTTCGCAGAGTGGACACGATTTCCGTGCCGCTCTGAACGATCGCATTGGCGCGCACCAGACTTTGCCTCAGCATCGTCCGCTGGCTCCAATGGCGGAGGGTCGGAATGAGACGGGGATGGCGGTAGCGCTCTGAGGTCCGACACTCTGCCGCCGGAACCACGATGGATTGGAACCGCCGCAGCAACTCTTCCAAATAGGCCGGCTCCACCGGCTTGATGAGGTGAAGGTTGATGCCCGCTTCCTGGGAGCGCTGGCAGGTTTGCGCATCGCCGTATCCCGAAACGGCGATGAGAAAAGGGGCTTTTCCTCTTGCAGGCACCGTTTCGCGGAGGCGGCGGGCAAGCTCGAAGCCGTTCATGCCCGGCATGCCAATATCCAGCAAGATGACGTCGGGGCGCAGCGCCTTCATCATCTGCAAGGCTTCCGCGCCGGTACGGACCGCGGTCGCCTCAAACCCCCAATGGCCGAGCAAAATCGCCATCGTATCGGCGGTGTCCGCATCGTCATCGACAATCAGGACCCGCAGCCTCTGGCCGGCCGAAGCATTTGGTCCAGCGGGTCCATCGTGGCGGTCGTCGAATCGCGACAGAGCATCCATCTCAGTGGCTCTTTCTTGTGAACGTGAAAAATTTCGTTGGGATGCGAAACCTGCGACGTCGAGCGAATCTTCGTGCGGCTTTCGCCCTCACAATGCACGTATATCGCAGGCCAATGGCACTGGAAAGGCTATTTCGGCAGGAAGTGCAGAATTTGCTGGACCGCGTAACGGTGTTCGGTCCGTTCCTTGCGTCCTTCTTCAACACGCCCTCCGAAAACTGCGGTCCCATGATTACCCACGATTGCGAGGCAGCGTAATCACGATTTCCGTCCCGGGTTGCGTGCTCTCGCCCACGGCGATCTGTCCACCGTGGGCCTCCACGATCCGCCGGCCGGTCCTCGAGCCGCACTCGGAGGATCTCCAGGCAGACCTGAATCCGTTGCCGGGCATTGCGGCTCTCGTGAGTCAGCGGAACGGGCATAGCCACTCTGATTCATCCTGCTCTTCTTGTTTCGCACAACCCCTGCGAAACGATGGGATGCCCTAACCGGCCGGACCGCGGGAATTTTCTTCCGATTGCGTGCTGCGTGAGGGCTCTTGCCCTTCGGACGGACTGTCGCTCTTGTTCTGCCGCCGCAACAGGCAATCCCGGATGAGGGCGGCGTAGTGCTCCCACCGCCGGGCCTCATCCATGAACCGTGCCGCCGATTCCGCGTTGCCGCGTTGCTGTTGCTGGGCGGCGAGCGGGCGGGACAGAATGGTCTTCTCCTTGAAGATGCGGGCGGCAGTCCAGAGCGCAGCCTCCAGCGAAAGCGACTGCTGCCGGGCCAATACCTTCACGCCGCCCGCGGAAGCGCCAAGGACAATCCTGTCGTGGCCAGCCATCCATTTTCCTCTCGCCTATATCCCATCCGGTTCTTACCGTCGCCAAACCTCCTTCTTTTCTTGTCAGTTGGTTGGTGTTTTCTCCTTTGGCCTGTATTTGTCGATGTCCAGCAAGACCAAGGACGCGCCGTCGATCTTGCCATCCAGGGTAACGTAGGGACGAATGCGCAGCGAGTACCAGCGCCCGTCCTTATCCTGGATTTCGCTTTCGTGCGGCGTCAAGTGATCGATCACGTTGGCAATGAGCTGGGTCAGGTCGGCGACCTTGAGGTTGGGCTTGATATCGCTCAGCGGCCGGGCGACATCGGTGGGGATCAGGTTAAAGAGCTTTTCCGCCAGGGGCGTATAGCGCCGGATCCGCAGATCGCGGCTCACCATGATAATGGGAATGCCGACGCCGCTGAGCAGACGGACCAGATCATCGTTGAGGCGAGCTAACTCCGCATTGCGATGCCGCAGCTCCTCGTTGACCGTGACCAGCTCTTCGTTGGCCGACTGGGCCTCCTCCTTCGCGGTTTGGAGTTCTTCGTTGGTACTTTGCAGCTCCTCGTTGGCCGACAGGAGTTCCTCATTGGCGGCTTTGAGCTCCTCGTTGGTGCCCTCCTGTTCCTCGATGGCCGACTGGAGATATTCGCGCAAGGCACTGATCTCCTGCTGGAGCTGGGCCGACTGCTGGTCCGGGGGCAGCGGTGGGGGAAGCGGAACCGGCGGCGCTGCGGATACGCCCTTGGCCAACTGGGCCCGGTCCGAGAACAGGACCAGGAAAAAGCGCATGCCTCTGGGGGGCACCTTGAACGGGATCACTTCCAGCTGTATCTGCCGTGCTTCGCTCCCCTCCATGAGAGTGATGTTGTTCCGGATGACCGTGGTATTCTCGGACTTCGCCTGATTAATGGCGGCGCGCACATCCGTCAGCAGGCCTTCCCGAAGCATGCGAAACAGGTCCAGGCTGGCCAACCCGGGAGCCGGTTCCAAATAGGGAGCAGTCCGGCCACGGAATTGCAGGACGGTGGCGGACTCATCGATGACCACGCCGACCGGTGCGAAGCGTGCCAGGAGATTGCGGTCGGCTTCCTTCTGCACATCCAGAGCGGTCCACAGCGGGCCCTCTTTGTGGGCCCGGAACTGGAACCGGCCTTCGGTAGAAACGACCGCACCGAAATCCAACGCCGAATGGAGCTCCGCCAACCGTTTCATGAAGATCCGGTGTTTCGCGTCAGCCACTCCAAATAGCTCCGAGAGCGAGCCGATATTCTCCGATGCCCCCAGGAAGAGGAATCCCCCCAACTTGAGGCTGTAATGCAAGATCGACACGACCCGTCTCTGCGAGGCGTTGTCCAGGTAGATCAGCACGTTCCGGCAGCTGACCAGGTCCAGGTGGCTGAAGGGGGGATCGGTGACCATGTTGTGCCGGGAGAAGACACACAGGTCGCGCACCGCCTTGCTGATCTGGTAATGGCCCTCCCCGCGGGTGAAGAACCGCCGCAGCCGTTCCGGGGAAACGTCGATCTCGATGTTATCCACGTAAGTGCCGGCACGGGCTTTATCAAGGGCGGCTTCGTTGAGGTCGGTGGCCAGGATCGTGATCGGAAACTTCGCTGTGTGTTCCTCCAGGTATTCCAGCAGGCAGATAGCCAGCGAGTAAACCTCCTCCCCGGTGGAACAGCCGGCGACCCAGATGCGGATGGGAACAGCCGGCGCCCGTTCGTGCAGCAGATGCGGGAACACGCTGACCTTGAGGGCCTCGAACGCCTCGGGATCGCGGAAGAACTGGGTCACCCGGATCAGGAAGTCCTGGAAGAGCTTCTGTAACTCCGCGTGGTCCTGCCGCAAGCGGCGCGCATACTCCTCCGGCTTGTCCAGCCCCTGCAGGGCCATCCGCCGAAAGATGCGGCGCTGGACGGTCATTTCCTTGTAGTGGCTAAAATCGACGTGGGTGGCAGCGCGGAGCAGACCCAGGATTTCCCGGATCGACTCGCCGACGGGGACTTGCCCAGTGCCAGATTCCTTGGCATAGGGGTGGTCGACCAGCCGGAGCAATTGCTCGCTGATTTCCTTCGGTGCCAGCACATAGTCCACACAACCATCCACAATGGCGCTGTGAGGCATGCTGCTGTGTTTGGCTGAGCTCTCTTCCTGAGCGAACGTGATGCCGCCTTCAGCCTTGATGGCCTGAAAGCCCAGCGTACCGTCGTTGCCGCCGCCGGATAGGATGACACCGATGGCTCGGTTCTTCTGGATGGTTGCCAGGGAGCGAAACAGATGATCAATCGGCATATGCATCCCGGGCACCGGCGAGCGCGGACTGAGCGTCAGCCGGCCATCTTGGAGAGCCAGGTTCATGTTGGGTGGGATGAGATAAATATGGTTGGCCTCCACCGCCATCCCCTCGGTCGCCTGGCGGACCGCCAGCGGTGTGACCCGGCTCAGGACTTCGGCGAGATGGCTTTTGTGGTGCGGTTCCAGGTGGGCGACAAACACGATCGCCAGGCCGGGCTCGGGCGGCAGCTCTTTCAACAGCTCGGTAAACGCTTCCAGCCCACCGGCGGACGCTCCCACGCCGACGACAGGAAAGGGATGGCTGGCACTTTGCCCATCTGGGCTGGCGTCTTCGTGTGCATGCTTCCAAGGATCGTGGGGTTCC
>Ga0070734_10000973_pt1 | contig 47454 bp, 40 predicted proteins | sample Coa_R1_8_FD_66444 | JGI IMG/M metagenome (GOLD analysis project Ga0070734, IMG submission 66444) | Surface soil microbial communities from Centralia Pennsylvania, which are recovering from an underground coalmine fire - Coalmine... | ecosystem: Environmental > Terrestrial > Soil > Unclassified ...
GAAATCGACCGGCGCGAACGCTTCGGTCATTTTCGTTCCGCCGCCCTACGCCGCGGACGCCATTCTCGAAGCCGCGGACGCTGCTCTTCCCCTCGTCATCTGCATCACGGAAGGGATTCCGGTGCTCGATATGGTTCGCGTTTCGTTGACGATCGATCGCGAAAAGACGCGCCTCATCGGTCCGAACTGCCCGGGCATCATCTCTCCCGGCAAATGCAAAATCGGCATCATGCCCGGCCGCATTCACAAGCCCGGCAACGTCGGCGTCGTCAGCCGCAGCGGCACGCTCACGTACGAAGCCGTCGACCAACTCACGCGCCTTGGTATTGGCCAGTCCACTTGCATCGGCATCGGTGGAGATCCCATCATCGGAACTTCGTTCCTCGATTCGATCAAGCTTTTCAACGACGATCCCGAAACGCACGCCATCATCATGATTGGCGAAATCGGCGGCAACGCGGAAGAAGTCGCCGCGGCTTACATCAAGGCCAACGTGAAAAAGCCTGTCGTCGGCTTCATCGCCGGGCAAACCGCGCCGCCGGGCCGCCGCATGGGCCATGCCGGCGCCATCATTTCCGGCGGGCAGGGAACTGCGAAAGACAAATACGCCGCGATGGCTGCCGCTGGAATCAAAACCGTCGAAACGCCCGCGGACCTCGGCAGCACTCTCGCCGCCGCGCTGAAATAAGGAAGTAAAGAATTAACGAAATAATAATTAAATGCCTTGGCCGGTATACTTCCGATGCCGATCAAGACATACAAGGACTTGAATGTATTTCGAGAATCGTACGCACTTGCCCTTGAAATCTCGCGAGCCACGAAGTCTTTTCCTGCGGCAGAGCAGTTTGAACTCGCTAGGCAGCTGAGGAGAGCGGCGCGGTCAATCCCTGCCAACATTGTGGAAGGCTGGGCGAAACGATTCTCGGCGGCTGAATTCAAGAGATATCTCCAAGTTGCGATCGGCTCGTGTGACGAGTGCAAATTGTGGCTTGAAATGAGCAGGGATGAAGGGCACCTCAGCTCTGCCGATTGCGACCTTCTCTACAATCGTTTCAATTTGCTTGGAGCGATGCTGAAGAGTTTGTGGAAGCAGTGGAAAAATTTCACGAAGTAGATTTTCTTTACTTCGTTACGTCGTTACCTCATTACTTCAAGGAGCTTTTTGTGGCACTCGAACGCACATTCGCAATCATCAAGCCCGACGCGATCTCTCGCGGCATCCAGGGCGATATTCTCGCGCGCATTCATAAGGCGGGTTTCACTATCGTCGCCGTCAAATCTATGCGCCTCACAAAAGAAGAAGCCGGTGGCTTTTACGCCGTCCACAAAGCGCGTCCCTTCTTCGGCGAACTCACCGATTTCATGAGCTCCGGCAAAATCATCGCCATGGTTCTGGAAGCCGAGGGCGCCATCCTGAAATGGCGCGACACGATGGGCGCTACCGATCCAAAGAAAGCCGCGCCCGGCACCATCCGCCACGACCTCGGCATCAGCATCGGCAACAACGTCACGCACGGTTCCGACGCTCCCGAAACCGCCGCCTTCGAAATCGGCTACTTCTTCTCCGGCCTCGAACTGATCTAGTGTGCCGTGACTTCCAGCAAAAGTTAGGCTTGCTGGGTAACCCAAAATCGCCGAATCAATCGCCGAACAATCCGACCCTTCCGCCGCATCTCCGCTGTGGTTGGGGGGCGCAGCGTCGTTGTTACTTGGCAAGAACTTTCGAACGTCGCTATACTCTCCCGATCAATCTGTCGGAGGTAAATAACGATGTATTTGCGATTTGCGTCTCTGGCAATCTCGCTTTGTCTTCCGGCAGTAACCCCGGCTCAAACTTCGGCGGCGGAAGCCTCGGAAAAAGCACTGACGCGCTCTCAGTTGACACAGCCCGGAAGCAAACCGTTCCACTTAGTCGCGAATCTCCGGGAAAAAGACAGTCCGGATTCCGATTATCGGGCAACAGTGGAAATGTTTTGGGTGTCGCCCACGAAATGGCGTAGGGTCGTTACTTCCGAAAAGTTTTCGCAACTCAAGGTGGTAAACCGCGAAAGAGTATTCGAGCAAAACACAGGGGACTATTTTCCTGTGTGGATCAACAACATGCTCACCTCGATTTTTGATCCGTTGCCCTTGCCGATGCTTGATTCAATTCGAAAGTCCGAAAAAAAGATTGGAATGGATGTGCCTCCCGGAATAAAGCTCGCAGAGACATGCGCCGATTTCCCCAGTCGCATGGATCGCTGGGTTATCTGCTTTCAGTCCGACGGTTTGTTTTCCTCGGTCTTTACCAAAGGCTACGCCGCTTCCTTTCGGAACTACGCCAAGTTTGGAGACAAGCGCGTTCCTCGCCTGATCGAGGCAGATCCCGAGCCAGGCACACACCTCGAAACGCGTGTCACAACTCTGGACGAACTAAACGCTCCTGACGAAAAGATGTTTGAGATTGAAACGCCAACTCCTGCTTCCGAGCAAATAACCCGCGTACGAGTCAACGACGACTTCGTTCGAAAGGCCGCGCTCAATAACACCGAATTAGATTGGCCTTCGGTTGGCGAAGGCAAGCTTACCGGCGGCTGCGCCGTCTATGTTTCAGCGGATAGGACTGGCCAAATTCGTGAAGTGTGGCCTGGCGGCTGCGACAATGCGGCTCTCGAAGACCCACTTCGAAAGGCCTTGCTCCGTTGGAAGCTGAAGCCTGCCACCTCCAATGGAATTCCAGTTCAAATCGAATCGCTTATGGGTTTCACGTTTAATACTCAGCTCGACAGCGCGAAGTCGCTCCCCAATCTTAACGACGAGCAGGTTCGTATCCTCGTCAAAAAAATGGTTCAGCCAAATTTTCCATCTGATAGCGGCAAGCTCGGCACGGAGTTCACTGTCAATATTTCGGTTGACCAGACCGGCAAGCTGACCGGTGCCGGTCCCGGCCCAGGCACGAGCGACCGAGTGTTCTTTGCGATCTATGCCGCTCTAACTAAATGGGAATTCGAGCCGTACATAAAAGATGGCAAGCCTCAATACTTTCACGGCTCTCTAACGTTTCGTCTAAACTGATTTCGCTCAGGTACTTGCCCATTGCTTACAAGTCTTCGTGACCTGGTCGGACACTGTTGATCTGAGGCGCACCGTTCCTCTCCGGTCGGTGCCTTCTTCTATTTAGTGCAAAACTGCCATTCCTTCTCGGGCGTCTTCCCTGCGACATCGTTCATCGCGGCGTACATTCGACCATGTACATTCTCATCGTCACCTGCCTTGTCCAAGCGGCGCCCTCACCTCTCTCCTTCGGCTTATCAAGCATTTCTGCCGCTGAACTTTTCTTCCGCATTTTCGTTTCTTATATTGAGATTAGACCATGCGCCCTCTTCGTCCCATGCTCGCATCGCCTCGCCGCCAGGTCGTTTTCTATTTTCTGCTGACGTTTTTTATTTCCTGGTTCGGAGCATTTCTTCTCGTCGCGCCTCGCATCTTTGCGGGGCAGCCCATCCCAAAGTTCACGGGACTCATGATGTTTCCCGTCATGCTTCTCGGTCCAAGTTTCTCAGGCATTTTCCTCACAGGTCGGTTCGACGGCCGCGCCGGTCTCCGCGATTTCTTCTCTCGCCTCGCGCCTTCGCGAATCTCACCCATCCTGCTTCCGGCGCTCCTCATCCCGCCACTGCTCGTTCTCGCGGTCCTCATTCTGCTTAAAACATTTGTCTCGCGCGAATACACGCCGAATCACTTTTTTGTTGGAGCTGGCTTCGGCCTCGTTGCAGGCTTCTTCGAAGAACTCGGCTGGACGGGTTTCGCCTTCCCCAAAATGGTCGCGTCACGAAAAGGCTGGTTTCCGTCCGCAATTCTTCTCGGAGTTCTCTGGAGCTGCTGGCACATCCCCGTCATCGATTATCTGGGCGCTGCCACGCCTCACGGTCGCGCCTGGCCTCCGTTTTTCTTGGCATTCGCCGCCGCGATGACCGCCATCCGCGTCCTCATCTGCTGGCTTTACACCCGCACGCAGAGCATCCTTCTTGCCCAGTTGCTGCACGCTTTCTCCACCGCCTCTCTCGTTGTGCTAAGCCCGAGCGGCGTTTCGCCCATTCAAGAATCTTTTTGGTACGCTCTGTACGCGTCGGCCCTCTGGCTCCTTTTATTTCTTCTGATCCAATTCGGCGCTATTTCCACTCGCGTCAGCTCGCAACCCCAGCAAGTTTAAGTTTGCTGCCGCGCTCCGCGCGCCATTCGGCTACGTCAGTCCAAACTCCGACTTGATAAATTTCTTCACCTCTGGATTTCCCGTTAGGCGCAGGCAAATCAACTTGCCTTCATTTTCCAGATCAATGTGGAAATCGAAAAATGGGCAGCACTTGCTCTCCCTTACCACCCATTCCGCTATTTCCTGCACGGTCACGTCCGTGGGGCTGTACTGAAATTCGTAGCCCTTTTCCGTTTCGACCGTCTGCTTCCGCATCGCGAGCAATCGCTTCGTCGCGGCCTCGTGTCGCACTCGCTCCTCCGGAGTGAATGCTTTTGTGTTGCAGTAATAGCCAGTCTGCTGTTCCATCGGCGCTCCGTTTTTTTGCGCCTCCAGATATTGCTCCAATGTTCTGCCTTCTACCGCACTCGCGCCGAAGCAGCCGCACACCGCCATCAGCACCATTGAACTTACCATCCCGTTCTTTCCCATGCCTCACCTCTTCATTACTCAGAGTCACTTTCAGCGGAGAACCTCCCGCAGTCCCTAACGCTAAAACTTAAACTCAACTTTAAGTCAAGCCGGTAGCGGAGCATGCCTGGAGACGTGGCTTTACGCGGCCACCGCGCGTCTCGCTCGGCTCGGTCTCGCGCCGCTAGCCGCGAGGAAAGATCTGTCATCCTGAGCGAAGCGAAGGACCTCAATCCATCCGTCCGCGCAACACTTCAAATCCATCACTGTTTTGACGTATTCTTTGCCTTCACCCGCATCAACCAACCGGAGACTCTCTCGTGACCTCTCTTCCTCTCGCAACTCCCGCGCAATCCGCTCAGCGCGTCATCGCCGACCTTCGCGAACTCGCCGCACTTACTTCGACGCCCGATGGCGCGCAGCGCCTTGCTTGGGGCCCCGTCTGGCGCACCGCACGCAAATGGCTCCTCGAAAAACTTTCGGCCATCGGCCTGACCCATGAAATCGATTCCGCCGGAAACCTCTTCGCCACGTTTCCCGGTGCTTCGGACAAAACCGTCATGGTCGCCAGTCACGTGGACTCGGTTCCCAATGGCGGCTGGCTCGACGGTACGCTCGGCGTCGTAACCGCGCTCGAAGCCGTCCGCCGCTACGCTGCCGCGCCCTCGCATCCCGTCACTCTCAAGCTAGTCGACTGGGCCGACGAAGAGGGCGCGCGCTTCGGCAACAGCCTTTTCGGCTCCGCCGCGGCCGCCGGCATTCTTAAAGTCGATGAGCTCCGTGGCCGCACCGACAAAAATGGCATCCACATCGAAGACGCCCTCCGCGAAAACGGCATCGAACTCGATCGCATGCTCGAAGCGCATGCCTCGCTCAAAAAAATCAATGCGAAGGCTTATCTCGAATTTCACATCGAACAGGGCGGCGTCCTCGAATCGCTCGGCAAATCGGCTGGCGTTGTGCTCGGCACCTTCGGCCTTCAGCGCCACATGCTTCGCTTTGTCGGACAGGCAGCCCATTCCGGCGCCACGCCGATTCACCTCCGCCGCGACGCCTTCCTCGCTGCCGCGTCCACCGCGCTCGAATGTCGCGAAATTGCGCGCCGTCATTCGAAGCCTGGCGCGGGAGTCGTCTGCACCACCGGCGTCGTCAAAGTCGAACCTGGCTTCGTCACCGCGATTCCCGGAGTCGCCGAAATTTCCGTCGATCAACGCGCGCTCGACGCCAACGTTCTCGCTACGATGGTCCGCGAAGCCCAGGAAGCCTCCCGCCGCTTCGCCGCTGAAAACAACGTTACCGTCGAATGGACGCCTCTCTTCTCCATCGAACCGCGCCCTTTCGATCCACAACTGCTTAAACTCTGCGAAGATTCTGTCCGCGAAATTACCGGCGACGCGCCCAAACTTCCTTCCGGCCCGCTCCATGACGCCGCACAAATGGTTCCGTTCATGCCAGTCGTCATGCTCTTCGCGTTTTCCTCCCGCGGCCTTTCCCACTGCAAGGAAGAAGACACACCCGAGGTCCATCTTGAAAAAGCCATTCGCGCCTTCCTCCTCCTCGTTGAGAAAACGATATCCCACGTCGCGCGCTGAGTTTGTAGCTGCAGCTTCACTCAGTTTGTACAGGCCGCTTTACGCCGCCAGCTTTTCGCTCTAAGGTTTGTCCGGTGATCAGCCCATGAAAATTGGCACCCTCGCCGCAAACGTCGGCCTAAATCCTTCCGCGATTCGTTATTACGAAAAAATCGGCCTTCTCCCGGCGCCCTCTCGCGCCAGCGGCCAGCGCCGCTACTCCTCCGAATCGCTCGACCGCGTCCTCCTCATCAAATTTGCGGGAGAAATGGGCTTCTCTCTCGACGAAATTCGCATCTTTCTCAACGGCATTCGCGAGACCGCGCCCGTCGGCCCGCGCTGGAAAAAACTTGCTGCCCGCAAAATCATCGAGCTTCGCGAACTCATCGCCCGTGCCCGCCGCCTCGAAAAACTCATGCGCGGCCTCTCGCACTGCCACTGTTCCTCGCTCCATGAATGTGTCCGTCGCCTCGACCTCAGCCCCAACCGCCGCGCCATCCGGCGCTCCGCCGCAAAATCCTTTCCTCGTGCCATCGCATCTTAGTCCCACGGGCACCTCGCGCCACTCCAGCTCGTCTAAGATTGGGGTATCCTTTGAAGCAGTCCTCCAGATTCCGATGATCAGGGTCGCGCTCATCCTCCTTTTGTTTTTCGCAGTTCCTCGCCCGTCTTTTGCGCAAGACGCAGCTCTCGGCAACTGCCCCTGCACCTTAAAAGGCCTCGTCCTCAACGCTGTCACCGGCGCTCCCATTCGCAACGCGCTCGTCGAATCCAACTCCGGCTCTCCCAGCTCCGCCCTCACTGATTCCGATGGCGCCTTTCATTTCGACAATCTTCCGGCCGGCTCCGCTTCGCTCTCCGTAATTAAGCCCGGATTTCTGCCCTCCACGCCGTTCTTGACTCCCTCTCCTTCCTTTCGCGTTGCGCCAGACGCTCCTCCCGCCGTCGTCAAACTCGTTCCCGGCGGCGTTGTCCGCGGCCACATCGCCGACGATCAGGGCGTCCCGCTCGAAAATTTCTCTGTTCAACTCTTTCGCCGTACCCCTGGCAGCTCCGAACCGACGCGGCAATCTTTCTTCACCATCGTTACCAACGATCTCGGCAACTTCCGCATTCCCGATCTTCCCGCCGGCTCGTATTATCTCGTCGTCGCTCCACAGGAAGTCCACGCCTATCGTCGCGCAACAGACGAAGTCCCCACCGGCTATCCCCGCGTCTTCTATCCCGGCGTCCCCGATTTTTCCTCCGCCAATCCAATCAAAGTCTCCGCCGGCCGCGAGTCCATCGCCAATTTCGCTCTCGCGGCAAAACCCTTCGTCCGCCTTTCCGGAAAAGTGTCCGGCTACCCTCCCGGCTCCTCTGTGGACCTAGCTTTCGGCCGCGACCTCCAAACTGATTCCGCGCAATCCATCAATCTGGATCGGCGCACCGGAGCATTCCAAACCGACTGGATTCCGCCCGGCGACTACCTCCTGGTCGCTGGCGCAGAGCCCGATTCTTCGTCTTCGCAATCCGCTGCGTTGATGGCCTACCTCCCGGTTACCGCTGCCTCCAGCGTGTCAGGCTTAAACGTCGTTTTGCTCCCCGGCGTGAACGTTCCAGTCAATATCGAAGGCTTGACGCGCAACGAAGACCTCGCGCAATTTGTTGTGCAGGTCAGCTTGAAAGGTGCCACCAACAGCATTCAGGCCGCCGAGGTCCTTCCCAAGGAAAGCGCTCCAAATCTTCCGGCCGCCGACATGTACTTCCTCTCAATTCCCCAAGGCACCTATCACATCGACGTTTCCTCGACCGCAGACGATCCCTACTACGTCGAGTCCGCCCGATCCGGCTCGACCGATTTGCTCGCCTCCGATCTCGTCGTCGATTCTTCCACCGCCGCCCATCCCGTCGAGATCGTCGTACGCCACGGCCCAGCAACTCTTTCCGGCTCGGTCAATCTCAAAGACGCCGCTCGCGGAGCCATCGTCTGTCTCTTCCCCGAAAAATCCGGTGCAAAACCGCTTTTTCAAACTGCCGCCGCCAACGGCTCCTTCCGATTCGACGCTCTTCCTCCCGGCGGCTATCGCATCGCCGCCGTCGATAGCCTGTCCGGCGTCGACTTTGCCAATACCGCCTCGCTCAAAAAAATCTCTTCCGCCGGATCTACAATCTCCCTCTCCCCTTCGCAATCATCCAACCTCACTCTCGACCTCGTCGCGGTGGAGGAATAATCCGTGCTCCGCCGCGTCTCACTCTTCGCAATCCTTGCTCTCGCTCTCGCCGCCTGCCCGCTTTCTGCGCCGGCGCAACAACAATTTCGCATCGCCGGCACCGTCGTCGACTCCATCTCCGGTTTGCCCATCGAACGCGCAGAAGTCTCCATCGCTCCTGTCTCCAATCTCGATCAAGCCGCGACCACTCTCAGCTCCTCCAGCGGCCAATTCCTGTTCGCCGGCCTCGCTCCCGGCAAATACCGTCTCACAGCCTCCCGCGTCGGTTACACCGATCAAGGCCTCGATCAACACGAAGGCTTCATGACCGCCATTGCCGTCGGCCTCAAGCTCGATTCCGAACACATTCGCTTCCGCCTCTTCCGCGAATCCATCATCGCCGGCAACGTCTCGGACGAATCCGATGAACCTGTTCGCAACGCCGACCTCTTCTTGTTTCGTCGCGGCTTCGAGGGCGGCGCTCGCGCAACGCAGCTCGCCGGCCAAGCCACGACTGATGACCTCGGCGACTACCGTTTTCCCCATCTCGCTCCCGGCACCTATTTCGTCGTCGCCCACGCCAAACCTTGGTACAGCACCGGTTCCCAAGCCATCGACAAAATCAGGGTCACCGACGCCGCTGTGTTGACCCGCACCGTTCACGACATGGATGGTAGCGGTGATACCGTCTCATCCGACTCCGATGTTCCCCTACCGGATGTGCAGCCCGACCCACCCTCCACGCCCAATCCTATCCGCGATGTCGTCTATCCGCTCTCTTTCTACTCCAACGCCAGCTCCCTCGATTCTTCCACTCCCCTCACACTCACCTCCGGTACCAGCATCACCGCCGATTTTTCCTTTCATCCGATTCCTGCGCTGCGCCTTCTTGTCAAGGCTCTGGCCGTTCCCGGCGAAGATGTTTCCTCTGGCGACGTAAATCGCCGCCATCCGGAAGTGTTCGTGTCTCCCCCCGTCAGCGCTTCTATCGAACTCCCCGGAGTCTCTGTCGAACAATTGCCAGTTCGCCGCGTGCCGCAAATGCCCGGCTATTTCGAAGTTGCCGGCGTTGCGCCGGGCGATATTTCGTTTAGATCCGCCGGCCGAAATGAGGCTGGCTACGCTCTTCAGTCCATGCGCCAGCAAGTCACCTCGGAAACTCCTATCGACCTCTCTTCCTCCGTGTCCGTTTCTCTGTCCGGCACTGTGGATCCGGTCCCAAGCCCACACCCGGGAATGAGCAATGGCATAGATGCGGCCCAGGCCTTTCTTCAGCTCACTTCCGCCGATGGCCGCTCAGGATATCGCGCGGTGATCACACCGAAGGGCGAGTTTGCGCTCGCCTCGTCGGCAGGGAAGTTCACTGTCGCCCTCGAGCCGCCGGCGTTTTTTCACATCGCTTCGATTCAAGTCACCGGGCAAACGAACGGTGCCGAAATTTCCGGTCACACCCTCTCGCTCCCTCCCGGCGCATCCGTCAAATTGAGCATCCGTTCTGCGCAGGCCAACGCCACGGTCTCCGGCGTCGCTCTCAAAAACGGCCGTCCCTTCGCCGGCGCCATGCTCGTCCTCGTCCCCGAAGACTCCACGCAGAGCGCCGCACTCTTCCATCGCGACCAATCCGATTCCGACGGCACTTTCACCATGTCGCCCATTCTCCCCGGCCGTTATACGCTCCTCGCCATAGAAAACGGCTGGGACCTCGAATGGTCCAAACTCTCCGTCCTCTTTCCCTACCTCGCCGCCGGCGTCCCTGTCGAAGTCAAATCCGGCGCCACCGCAAACGCGACTGCCAAAGTCCAGTGAAAACCTTTCCCCCCGAGCTCAACGCGCCTCGGCGGCGTCGTGCTCAATAAATTCGTTGCATTCCGTTTTTAAGCTCTATTTGACGGAACCAGGCAAGAACGTTCCGTATCGCCTCACGTTGGGATTCGCCGCAATCGGACTTGCCGCGAAATTATCCAGCCGTACGGCAAACCATGCTTCTCTCACCACACACGACGGCCCCTCCTCCTCTGCGTCAATCGGCAGAACTCGAACTGCAAGCCGCCCATCAGTCAGGAACCCCTTTAGTTGCGCTTCCACGCCGCATTCTTTGTGTACTGCCGCCGAAATAATCTCGCGGAGCGATTTTTGCCGCACTTTGCTACCGTCGGGCTCATAAACGAGAATATTGTGCTCCCAGCCTTCCGAGTTGTACCACCACGTAAGCAGGTCCCCGACCAGCAAGTTCGACTTCGCGGACCAATCGATCAGCTGGATGCCGTTTCCGTATCCGTGTTCTTCGTCTCCCGAATAGCTGAACACTACATGCGGCTGCTCGCCCGATGCCGCGCCGGCCAATAACGTCGTGTGATTCGCGCAATCGAGTTGTTTGCCGGATCTGTCCGGCTGAACCGAAGCAGCCACTTGCACAAACACTCGATGTTGTCCGTCGGGCGCCACGAGCGTTTCACCTTTCGCCGAGATTGGTTTCAGCGATCCGCCTGCGGCCTCCTTGCAGAACAGCATCGCGGTTTTCTGCTGCGTACTTTCTTTCTTTGCCTGCGGACCGGCCACTGTGGCGGCTACTAATAATGAAATCCAAAGCGCAAAATACCGAACCGTCATTCGCAGAATCATCCTGATCACCCTCTTATTTACGCCACCAAATTTGCCGCCGCGGGGAAATTGACAACACCCGATATTCCCTTCAGACGTCCGCCGCACCGTTTCGAAACGGCCGACGTGCACACAATATTAAAATAGTATTTTACACGTTCCGCGAAAGCTCGCCGCTCTCGAACGCGCTCATCTTTTTCCCTGCCTCGTAAGTCGCCAGCCGCTTCTCAATGCCTCGCGCAAATAATCCTCGCCCAAACTCCAGCACTTCCCGCAGTTTCCCCGATGCGTCCAGCGCCCGAATGAACCCGCACATCTCCAAAGTGCGACAGGATTTCTGCTACCGTAGCCACTCGTCGCCAATCTTCGTTCTTTCGCTCCAGCAGCGACGCCATCATTTCAAAAAAGTCTCACCCGCCCATCTCACCGATCAATTCAGGATTCGTGCGGCCAAATTAATTTCGGCGGCGTAGTTCTGAAATGACCGCGCTCCACGGAGCGTGTAAATTTTTCCTATTGCACGCCATGGTAAAATAGTAGTTTCAACAATCGCGGAGCCTCTGCTCCGCGGTAGCTTTTTGCGAAAGGACCGGCGCATCTCCTCCCGGCTCCAACTTACGGCACTCTTCGGCAAAAGAGTGACCCCTGTGTTTTCAATAGCTTACGAACTCTCGCTTCACTCTTTTGCCGAGAGCGACAACTCATCTCCTTTTCTTTCAACCGTTTGCGCACTCTTTGCCAAAACACCCGGGGTGTACCCCTCCGCGGCAACCTTCCCCCCGTCTCGCCACACTTTTTCAACTCCCTTCTTTTCAGCATCTTGCAAATCGCTCCTCCCGCAACTCCTTTCTTTTGAGACTCATGCAAACTGCCCGCGGGGTGGCGTACCAGCCGTTTCTTTACCTCATTACTTCATTCCTTCGTTGCTTCCTTTTTCTGGTCTCCTCAAATGAGCCAACTCACCTTCAACCTCCAACCCGACCGCCGCGCCCTCTCCGTCTCCGAACTCACCGCGCGCATCCGCGATCTCCTCGCCAAGAATTTCTCCGAACTCTCGGTCGAAGGCGAAATCTCCAATTGCCGCGAAGCCCAGTCCGGCCATTTTTATCTCACGCTCAAGGACGAAAAATCCCAGATCAAGTGCGTCTGGTTCAAGCAGCAGATGCGCGGCGTAAAATTCCGTCCCGAAGACGGCCTCAAAGTCACCGTCCGTGGCAGCATCAGCGTTTATGAACCGCGCGGCGAATATCAAATCTACGTCGAGTCCATGGAGCCGTCCGGCCGCGGCGCGCTACAGCTCGCATTCGAGCAACTGAAAAAACGTCTCGAAGCCGAAGGCCTCTTCGACCCAAAACAAAAAAAGCCGCTGCCGCTTCTCCCCAGCCGCATCGGACTCATCACCTCGCCAAAAGGCGCCGCCGTCCGCGACGTCGTCCGCATCCTGCGCCGCCGTTTTCACAACGTCCATCTCACCGTGTTTCCCGTCCGCGTCCAGGGAGAGGGCTCCGCCGAAGAAATCGTTCGCGCGCTAAAATTTTTCAATCATCACAATCTCGTCGACGTCGTCATCCTCGCCCGTGGCGGCGGCTCCATCGAAGATCTCTGGTCCTTCAACGAAGAAATCGTCGCTCGCGCCATTTTCGATTCGCGGATTCCCATCATCTCCGGCGTCGGCCACGAAACCGATTTCACCATCGCCGATTTCGTCGCGGACGTTCGCGCTTCCACTCCCAGCGCCGCCGCCGAACTCGTCGTGCAAACCCGCCGCGAATTCGATAAACACATTGCCGATCTCCAGGAAACGCTCGTCGAGCAGATTCGCTATCGCATCCTCGCCCTCAGCCGCCGCGTCCACGAACTCGGCGCGCGCCGCGGTTTCCGCCGCCCGCTCGATCTTCTGCGCCAGCAGCGTCAGCGCGCCGACGAAATGACTTCGCGCCTCGCCCTCGGCCTCCGCGCGAGACTCGAACAATCCCGCAAACGCTACACCGCAGCCCATCTCCGCATTTTTCGTTTTGATTTTCGCGCCAGAATTTCCGCGCTAAGAATTCGCCTCGAACGCCAGTCCGTCGAACTCGGCAAACGCATGGACCGCCTCAGCCGCGCCAAACGCGACCGCCTCGAAAAACTTCTCGTCCAGCTCCAGGAACGCAGCCCCCTCAAAGTCCTCGAACGCGGCTACTCCATCGTCACCGACTCCTCCGGCGCCGTCCTCCGCGACGCCTCCGCCGTCTCCCTCGGCGACACAATTTCGATTCAATTGCACAAAGGAAAATTGACAACAGAAGTGAAGAAACGTGAGGTTTAACTGATGACGAAAACTGACAACTCGTGAACGCGCTAGTCTTCTTCCTCCGCGGAGGAAACTTTCAGCACCGCCAGGAACGCTTCCTGCGGAATGTCCACCTGGCCGACGCGCTTCATGCGGCGCTTGCCTTCTTTTTGTTTTTCGAGAAGTTTGCGTTTGCGCGAAATGTCGCCGCCGTAGCATTTGGCCAAAACGTTTTTGCGCATCGCCGCAACCGTTTCGCGCGCAATCACGCGGCTGCCAATCGCTGCTTGAATCGGCACCTCGAACATTTGCCGCGGAATCAATTTCCGCAAGCGCGAAACAAGTTCGCGGCCGCGTTCGTAAGATTGTTCGCGATGGCAGATCATCGCCAGCGCGTCGACCGGTTCGCCGCCGACCAGCACGTCGAGCTTCACAAGGTCGGAATCTTTGTAACCGGCGAGATGATAATCGAGCGAAGCGTAACCGCGCGAAACCGATTTCAGACGGTCGTAAAAGTCGAGAACGATTTCGTTGAGCGGCAATTCATACGTTAGCATCACGCGCGTCGGCGAAAGATACTCAAGATTTTTTTGCGTGCCGCGCTTGTCCTGGCAAAGTTGCAGAATTCCGCCGACCGATTGGCTGTCGGTAATGATCATCGCTTTGATGATCGGCTCCTCGATTTTTTCGATGTCGCTCGGAGCCGGAAATTTTGCGGGACTGTCGACTTCGACCACTTCGCCGACAACGTTTGTGATTCGGTAGCGCACGCTCGGAGCCGTCGTAATCAGGTTGAGGCCGAATTCGCGCTCGAGCCTTTCCTGCACAATCTCCAGGTGCAGCAGGCCGAGAAAGCCGCCGCGAAATCCGAACCCGAGCGCGACGGAATTTTCCGGCTCATATCCGAGCGACGCGTCGTTCAATTTTAATTTTCCGAGCGCGTCGCGCAGCGGAGCGTAATCGTCGGCGAGCACCGGAAAAAGTCCCGCGAAAACCATCGGCTTCGTCGCTTCAAATCCGGGCAGCGGCGGCGCGAGGCTTCCAGCTTCGACGATCGTGTCGCCCATGCGGGCATCGGCCACTTGTTTGATGTTTGCGACGACGAAGCCGACGTCGCCGGCTTCGAGGTGATCGAGTGCGATTGGTTTCGGAGTCAGCGCGCCAAGTTGTTCGACTTCGTAAATTTCGTTGCCCGCGCACAACCGGATTTTCATGTGGTTCGCGATGCGGCCTTCCATCACGCGAACGAGAACGACGGCGCCGCGATAGGCGTCGAACCACGAATCGAAAATCAGCGCCTGCAACGGATTTTGCGCGCTGCCTTTGGGAGGAGGAATTCGTTTCACCACCGCTTCGAGAACGTCATCGACGCCGAGTCCGCTTTTCGCGCTGATCATCAGCGCGTCGTGTGCGGGAATTGCAAGCACGTTTTCGATTTGTTCTTTCACGTAGTCGGGTTGTGCGGCGGGCAAATCGATTTTGTTGATGACGGGAACAATCGTCAGATTGCTCGCGGCAGCGAGAAACGTATTCGCCACGGTTTGCGCTTCGACGCCTTGCGAAGAATCGACGACGAGCAGCGCGCCTTCGCACGCGGAAAGCGCGCGGGAAACTTCGTAGGAGAAATCGACGTGGCCCGGCGTATCGATCAAATTCAGGCGATAGAGGTTTCCGTCTTTCGCTTTGTAGTGCAGGCGAATGCTTTTTGCCTTGATGGTGATGCCGCGCTCGCGTTCGAGATCCATCGAATCGAGAATTTGTCCGTGCGTCATTTCCCGCTCGGAAAGGCCGCCGGTCATTTCGATCAGGCGGTCGGCCAGCGTCGATTTGCCGTGGTCAATGTGCGCAATGATGCAGAAATTTCGCTCGAACTTTGGGTCCATGCACTTTTTCTAATTGTCGGCAGGACGGAAAAGCAGCGCCTGCCGCGATTCGGCGGGCCATTGCATCGCGCACGCGCGCGGCAAAACACACCGTGTAAACAACCAGTTTGCCACAATTTGCAGTTGGCGTCAGTAGATGCGATTCAGTACCAATATTTGGTGTTTTTGGCCCAGGAAGTGTTGGGGTATTTGTTGTGAAGAAGAGTGAACGCTTTTTTCGAGAGCGCGCTGGTGCGCGGGTTGTTGCAATTCCGATCGGTGTTTTTCACGGCGCGGCTGAGCGATTCGGGGATGCGCGGATCGTCGGGATATTTCTGGGCAAAATCGAGCACAATTTTTGCGTAGTAGTTGGCTTGCGAATCGGCAGCGTCGAGAATGGCGCGTTCCGCGGCGGCCTGTTTTGTTTGTTCGGGCGTCAAGAATGCGGGAGAGGCGGGAACAAAGGGCCTGGTGGCGATGTACGCGGGTTCGTCGTGCCAGGGACCGGAGGGCGATGCGCACCAAGGTTGATTCGTTCCCATGTCGTAGCCGAAAGCGTATTGGTGCTGGAGGAAGAAAATCGCGGCGAATTGTTTTTCATCCGGGGTCGCGGCGGCTTCGTATTGCTTCAGCAGCTCGTCTAAATATTCCGATTTGATGCCTTGTGGAGTTGCTCCCAAGGCGGGGAGAACCTGATGGTCTAATTTCTGCGCGACCTCGTGACGATTTAAGAGGACTGCGCGCATCCAGATATTGCGAGCAATCTGATTTCTGATTTGGTCCGAGAGTGCAGGATTTTGCGATGCCTGAACGAGCAGATCGAGCGGAAACGAATCCAACACTTCCGCGCTGTGTGGTCCGAGCCCGCTGATGCAGGTAGAAGGTCCAAAATCATTGCTGGTTTCGCAGCCACCGCGGCCGATGAAATGGAGCGCGTCGTCCGAATCGGCGGCGGCGTCCAGGCGCAGATCGGTGAGTTGAGAGAGAGCGAGGCCGGGGATATTTTCGGGCGTTTTCAGGAGGGCGTCGATGGACTTGCGGACGTCGGTGAATTTTTTTGCGCCGTTGCGAAGGCGCATGCGGTGGTAGAAGGCGGTGATGTATGCGGGTGAAGTTGCCGGAATCTTGTCAGCTGCTGCGAGAACTGCGGCAGCGAACGGAGACGTGGCCTCGGTTTTGGAAAGGACGGAGAGCAGCCACGGTGTTGAATCCGTGCGAGCTCGCCACATTTCGACGGCATGAGAAGTGGCGGATTCATTTTTTGCCTGGTACGTAAGAAGCCAGTCCGTGAGTTCGTCTTTCTTACGTTCCGGAGTTGCGGTGATGTACGGATCCGGCTCAGTGTTGCGTGGAGTGTAAAAGTCACCGTGGTTTGCGTCGGGGCGATCGTCCAGCAACATCGTGTAATCCGAAAGCCAGTAATGGAAGCGGCCGTCCGGCGCAGGCGCGCGCAGGCGCTGCGAGATTGCGGCGGTTTGGACGTCGGGATGAAGACGGAATTCGACGCGGTCCAGGAGCGACTCGAGTTCATCCCGCATGTGTTTTTGACGAGGATCGTGAAGCAGGGATTGGATTTTGGATTCCGCTTGCTTGAGAGTGACGACGCTGAAGCCGTGGGTTTGTCCTTCACCAGAATCTGATGGCAGGTCGAAAGAAGCGCGGCGGACGAGATTGCGCGCGACGAGATATGCAGCGAGTTCGTGCCACGGGGATTTTTCCTCGCCGGCAATTTTTTCAAAGGCTTTCGCAGCGTCGTCAAACTGATCGGCGTACATGTGAGCGGCGGCGATCTGGTATTCGCGGTCGAAACGCAAGATTTCAGGAAGGGAAGCGGAAGGAGGCTCGGGCAGAACGGGATCTCTCAAGCCTTCGCAATTCAAGAAGACCGCGTCTTGCGCTTTGACCCACTCTTTGACGCCGGCGCTGTCTTTGCCGAACGTCTTGATGCGTGCGTTGAGAGTGATGGCCGCATTTTCGATTGCGTCGTCGCTGCAATTAACGTAACGGTTGTAATTCGAGCCCTCTTTCCAATTGTCAAAAGCGGGCGTGGGATCCGAGGTCACTTGCTTGCGGGCGTCGGGCCAATTTTCGCGGCCGTGCGGGGTGCGGTCTTCCACCAGTGGATTGTTTGTCCTGTCCGGATCATCGTATGGATCGACGGCGCTTTCATCTCCGACTCGCATGCGCCAGAGCAAATCGGCGCCAAATTGTTCGTCTTTGGTAAGAGGAACGCCGGAGAAATAGCGGAAGGCGACGATGAGATAGGAACGGGCAAAGGTCGGATGAACGATGCCGAGCCGGCCAGCCGCATATTTTGTGAGCGGGACGTCGGGATGGAGCGAAAAATCAGAGAAAGGTACGGGACCGTCCGCGCAACTTTGCAAAATGGGAGCGACGCCGAAATACAACAGGAGAACCGTCGCAGACAAAAACAAGCGAAGGAAAAAGTTACCGCTCATGGAAAGCCGTTTCTCCGCCGCGCCGTGAACCAAGAACTATGACTTCAACTTAGCATGGGAGAAGGCCCAGGCGGCTGACGGGTATGGTAAGAAGCAAGATGGGGTGGCGTGACGAGCCGGGTTGGCGGGCATCTAATTGAGGATTAGCGATTGCGGAGAGATTTGGATGATTCCATTTTCGGTTTTGGATTTGAGTCCGATTGCGGAGGGAAGCACGGCGTCGGACGCGCTGCGGAATTCGCTGGAGTTGGCGCAGCACGCGGAGAAGTTGGGCTACAAGCGATATTGGCTGGCGGAACATCACAACATGCCGGGGATTGCGAGCGCGGCGACAGCGGTGGTGATCGGGCATGTGGCGGGCGGGACGCGCGCGATCCGCGTGGGCTCGGGCGGAATCATGCTGCCGAATCATTCGCCGCTAGTGATTGCGGAACAGTTTGGGACGCTCGAGGCGCTGTTTCCGGGCAGAATTGATTTGGGATTGGGACGTGCGCCGGGGACGGATCCGTTTACGACGCGGGCGCTGCGGCGCGCGGCAACGGCGGTATCGGATACATTTCCGGAAGATGTGGCGGAGCTGCAAAAATATTTGGGAGAGATTGAGCCGGGGCAGCGAGTGCGGGCGATTCCGGGAGCGGGAACGCATGTGCCATTGTGGCTGCTGGGGTCGAGCACGTTCAGCGCGCAACTTGCGGCAGCGATGGGATTGCCATTTGCGTTTGCGTCGCATTTTGCGCCGGCGGATTTGATGGCGGCGCTGCGACTATACCGAAGTTTGTTCAGGCCGTCGGCGCAACTGGCAAAACCGTATGCGATGGTCGGCGTGAATGTGATTGCAGCGGACACGGATGAAGAGGCGCGGTATCAGTTTACGTCGCTGCAACAAGCGTTTACGTTGTTGCGAAGGGGAACGCCGGGAAAAGTTCCGCCACCGATTGCGGACATCGATTCGTTCTGGAGTCCGATGGAAAAAGCGATGGCGAACGATATTTTAATGTTTTCGGTGGTAGGTTCGGCGGAGACGGTGGAGCGCGGCCTGCGAAAGATTATTGAGATGACGCAAGCGGATGAGCTGATTCTGGCGGCGCATTTGTACGAGCACAAGGCGCGGCTGCGGTCGTTTGAGATTGCGGCAGAGGTGCGAGAGCGGATGCTAGCGCCGAAAACTACGCAAGCCGTAACTGCGAGCTAAACAGGGCCAACTCAGAAGTTGGCCCCTACAACACTCAACTAAGGGAGCGTGAAGGCGAGGACGAAGTCGCCTTGCTTTGTGCCGAGTTTGCCGTGACCGCCGGCGGCGATGACGAGATATTGTTTGCCGCCCGCGGAGTAGGTCATGGGAGTGGCCTGGCCGCCGGCGGGGAGATCGAAGGACCAGAGTTCGGCGCCAGTTGTGGAATCGAAGGCGTGGAGTTTGTTGTCCATGCCTGCGGCGGAGAAGACGAGGCCGCCCGCAGTAACGATGGGGCCGCCGAGATTGATCGTGCCGGTTTTTTCGCCGGGTATGTAAGTACCGAGCGGGACATCCCACACTTTTTTCCCTGAGAATAAATCGACGGCGACAACTGTGCCCCAGGGCGGCGCGTTGCATGGCAGACCGCTGGTGGAAAGAAGCGGAGTGCGGAACATGGCGAAGGGAGCGCCGGTTTGGCGCGCGAATTCGCCGTGGAGGCGGTCGAGGTCGGAGGCGCCTTTGCGAGCGGCTTCGAGTTGATCGCGCGGAATCATTCTCACCAAGATTGGCAGACGGTTCGTATTCACGATTAAGACGTGGCCCGCGGGATCGTAAGCGGAGCTGCCCCAATTTACGCCGCCGACGTTGCTGGGATAGACGAGAGTGCCTTGCGTGCTCGGTGGATTGAAAATGGAGCCGTAGCGCGCGGCTTGCATTTGTTCCTTGCACCACTTTTGAAGTTCGGGAGTTGGGCCCCAGGCATCATCGGGAGAAAGAGTTTCCGGGACGAGAGAGATGCCGGAGGGCTGCGTGGGCCAGGAATCTTCGCCGGGAACGTCGGATTTTGGAACGGGAACTTCTTCCACGGGAAAGAGTGGAACGCCGGTGAGGCGATTCAAGACAAAGACGCGGCCCATTTTTGTGGAGATGGCGATGGCGGGAGTTTTGTCTTTCCAAGTGAAGAGCGCAGGCTGCGACGCGACGTCGTAATCCCAAATGTCGTGATGGACGACTTGAAAGCCCCAGACAAATTCGCCAGTGGAAGCCTTGAGGGCGACGACGGAATTGGCCCACTTGTTGTCGCCTTTGCGGAAGCCGCCGAAATAGTCGGGGCTGGCGCTGCCGGTGGGAATGAAAACGAGATTGCGTTCGGGGTCAACAGAGAGGGTGGACCAGGCGTTGCCAGCGCCGGTGCGGGGCGTGGTGTTGAGCGCCCAGGGAATGGGGTCCCAAGACCAGCGCAATTTTCCGGTGCGAGCCTCGAACGCGCGAACGATGCCGCGTTCAAGTGTGACGGCGCGATTGTCTCCGATGGAAGAGCCGGTGATGACCACATCGCCGGCGATGGCGGGTGCGGAAGTGACCTGATAGTTGCCGGGATCGCGAAGCTTGATGCCGTTCGTGAGATCGATTTCGCCGGCGTCGCCGAAGTCGGCGCAAGGTTTTCCGGATTCGCCGTCGAGTGCGATGAGGCGGGCGTCCAGTGTGCCGAAGAAGATGCGCAGCGCGCAGGGCTGATTTGGCTTGGCTTTGGGATCACGCCAGGCGGAGACGCCGCGAGAAGTTACTTCGGAAGCGCCATAGGGGAGTTCGAGCTTGGGATCGAACTCCCAAATTTTCTCGCCGGTTTGGGGATTAATGGCGAAGACGTGGTCGAACGGTGTAGTGAACAGAAGTTTTCCTTCGACGAGTATGGGAGTGGCTTCGAACGCAGCGTTGCGATCGAGGTCAGGCGAATGGGGAAGGGCGCCGGTGCGGAACGTCCATGCGACTTTGAGTTGGGCGACATTGGATTTGTTGATTTGCGAAGCGGTGGAGTAGCGAGTGCCGCCCGGGTCGCCGCCATATGTGGGCCAACCGGCTGATTGAGCACGGGATTGCGGTTGTGCGAGAAGTGCGCACAACGCGAAGGAAAAGATGGCAATGCGGATGAAGTGTCGAAGTGTGTTGGTCGTGGGCGCGGTGATCATGGACACAATTGATAGCGCCGATTCGTTATCGGGTGCAAGTTGCGCGGGACGAATAGGCCTGGCTGAGTGACGAACAGGCGGTGGAGCAAGTCAGGCGAGCCGGAGAAGTTCGGGGCGCTGGCCGACGTAGCGGCGGGTCCAGCGAAGTTCAGTTTTGTTTTTGAGGATGACTTTGTATTCGCCGTGGAACCAGGGAAGAAGCTCGTGAATGAAATCGAGGCGAACGAGAGCGGAGCGATTGACTCTGACGAAGAGTTTGGGATCGAGCGAGTTCTGGAGATTGTCGAGGGTGCTGCGCAGCGTGTACGTCTGCGAACCGCAGTGAAGGAGGACGTAGTTGCCATCGGCTTCGATCCAGGAGATGTCGTAGACGGCGACGAAGCGGGCACGCTTGTCGTCTTCAATGAGGATGCGGTCAGGATAGCCGCGCTGTTTTTGCACGGATTGCAGGATTTCTGCGAGGCGCGAGGCGAGCGGGCCGGCGGAGCGGGAGTGATATTCGCGAACGCGGTGGAGGACTTGTTTGAAGCGGTCTTCGGTGAAAGGCTTCAACAAATAGTCGAAGGCGTGGACTTCGAATGCGCGAAGGGCGTAGTGATCGTGGGCAGTAACGAAGACAACAGGCGGCATGTTGTCGAGGCCGATCGATTCGATAACGGAAAAGCCGTCGCGCGGCGGCATTTGCACGTCGAGGAAAACGAGATTGGGCTGGAGTTTTTCGATTGAGGCGACTGCGGCTTCACAACTGCCGGCCTCGCCGAGGATTTGGATGTCGGATTCCTGGCGGAGAAAGCGAAGGACTTTGCGACGGGCGGGAGCTTCGTCATCGACGACGAGAACTTTTAGGGAAACCGTGGACATCATTCGGGCGAGAGCGCGGGGTAAGGCGAGATATGGAACGGAAGGCGGACGGAAGCTTCGACACCGCCGGAGTCGCGATTTTGGAGCGTGAGGCCGGCGTTCGCGCCGTAGAGATGCGCGAGACGATCGCGAATGTTGGCAAGGCCGATGCCGCCGGTGGGAGCTTCGTGAGTAGAGGCGGATAAGCCAGCGCCAGTGTCAGAAACTTTGAGGATCATGCTGCCGTTGTCGCGATGGGCCGAGATGGCGAGCTGCATGGTTTCGTCGCCGGACTTCATGCCGTGCCGCAGGGAATTTTCGACGAGAGGCTGAAGGATGAGCTGCGGGACGAAAGATGGGAGCAAGGAAGAATCAATGTCGTAGGAGACAGAAAGTTTGCTTTCGAATCGCCGTTGCATGAGTTCGAGATAGCGGCGGGTGATTTGGAGTTCTTGTTCGAGGGGGAGCTCGTGCGAGCTGGAGCTGCGCAACGTGAGGCGAAGGAGATCGCTGAGTTGCGAGAGCATGGCGTCGGCGGCGCGGACGTCTTCGTACATGACGGCGGAGATGGTGTTGAGCGTGTTGAAGAGAAAATGCGGTTGAACCTGGAGGCGGAGATTCTCGAGCTGAGATTGCGCGAGACGAGTCTGAAGTTCGGCGGCGGCGAGCTGCTGGGCCTGCGCGAGTTTGAGGCGCTCGTAGAAATAGTAGAGCACGACGATGATGGTGAAGCCGACGAGGTCGTTCGAATACTCCATGGGATAACGAAAACGCATTATGCCGTAATCGTAGGAGCCCATACCGAGGAGAGGAGCGAGAGTCCAACGGCTGACAGCCATCATTGTGGTGTGAACGGCGGAATACACGGTGGCGCCAAGAAGATGAAAGCCGACGCGAGCGAACCAGGGGCGTGAGGAGAAAACCAAGGAGCGTGCGTAACGGAGGATGAGCGGGAGAAGAACGAACGCGGAATAGGCGCCGGTGATTTGTTCGAGGAGGCGGCGGGAAAGAGTTCCGGAATGCTGGCGAGTGAGGTCATCGAGATAGACGTAGCCGAAGGTGAAGAAGGCGATGAGAGTGAAGAGGATGAAGAGGAGAAACCAAGTGCGGCGCGGCGAAAGGCGCAAAGGGGAGGATGGAGCGGCGGATTGCATGGGAGAAGTCTGGCGCGAAACGGTTGGAGAGACAAGGCGAAAGGACAGGGAAGGTGGACAAAAGACCGTTAGACAACTTGGCGCGCTGGTTGAGCGATAAATTCGAGGTTGTGGAGCGCCCTAAGTCGACAAGATTCGGTGAGTCAGATCCACTTTCCGGTCAAGGCCATCGTGGAGATCAAATTTGTGACTAGGAGCATGCCAAGCTGAAAGACGGAAACAGCCACGGCAAAGAATGTCTGACCTTTCATCAAGAAGATCCAAACCGCATTGCCAACGAGTGAACCTAACGCGAGGATTTGGCATGCGAGCAATCCCATTTGGTTAGGCTGCGGAAAGGGCTTGGCTTGCGGGTCGGCCATACCCAAGGCTCCAATGGCGGTAGTGGAGACCAAGACGAAAACGTCGAACAACGGTAGAAGCCAAAGGAAACGACTAACAGGAGGAAAACATGCTTTCCTGGCACGAATCAGTCGGAGCACGCAGACGAGCGTAGCGAGGCAGAATGGGACTATTAGTGACAGAAAAAGATTGAGCACCGAGATGTTCAGAGCAACTCCGAAATGTCCTACCATAAGCCGATTCTACTGTTACCGCGATAGATGCTAAAGCATCAGTGGGAAGAGGCGTGACGGATTCTGCATAGGCGGGAAGGTGAGTTTTGGAGGCGGTTGGCGCGGGGTATATAGTAAAGAAGGATAGCGGCGCGGGACAGAAGCGCCGCTCCTGTCCGTTTGCAGAGAGAAACCGCAGAGGCAAGACCGCCTGATGGCCGGAGATGTCAGCAAAAATCTAGAGCGCGCGAAACGTTTCCTTGAGAAGAATCGAATCGAGGATGCGATCGAAGCGTATTTGTCGGTGCTGGATGAGTCGCCGGGACATCACGAGGCGACACAGGCGCTGGGGGATTTGTACGCGCGTTCGAATCAGCCGGACCGGGCAGCCGTGTATTACGGAATGTTCTTTGATTTGCTGGTTGAACCGAAGGATGAGACCAAGGCGCTCGCGATTTATAACCGGTTTCTGAAGAACTCCGCGACGCCGCAACCGCCGGAGCGGATTGCGCGTTATGCGTTCCTGCAGCAGAAACAGAATCGGTCGGACGAGGCATCGGAGCAATACAACAAAGCGGCCGAACTTTTTACGGCAGCGGGCCGCGCCGAAGATGCACTTTTCTGCTGGGAGCGGATTGCGCAGCTGGAGCCGGAAAATCTGGCGCGACAACTGAAGCTTGCCGAAGCAGCGGAGCAAGCGGGGAAAAATCTGATTTCGGCGCGAGCGTATTTGCGCGCGGGGCAGCTCGCAACGGCGAACGGATCGCACGACGAGGCGGTGGAATTGCTGGGACGTGCGTATGCGCTGGCGCCGCAAGAGCGAAGCGTGGCGCTGTTGTACGCGGAAGCCAAGTTACACGCGGGCACGGCGGAAGAAGCGGCGGCGCTGCTGGAACCGTTTGCGGCGACGGAAAGCGACGCGGCGTTTTTGGAAACTTTCAGCGATGCGTTGACGCGATCGGGAAAGCTGGATCGCGCGCGGGAAGTGCTGGAGAAACTGCTGCGCGAGAAAAACGCCGGAATGATGCGGCTGTTTGAGTTGATCGACGCGTATGCGAAGGCGGGACAGGACGGGAAGTCAGTGGAAGTGCTGCAGACGCTGAAGCGGCGGATGTACGCGGAAAAGAAGCAGCCGGAATTTGTCGCGGAGATGGACCGAGTTGGGGCGAAGCATCTGAAGTCGCAAGGGATTCTGGAATTCTGGGCGGCGATTTACAACGAACTGAACCGGGAAGCGCAATATTTTGAAATTTTGGTGAAGCTGTTCGATTTGCATTTGGAGACCGGGGCGGTTCCGAAGGCCTGCGAAGTGTATGAACGCCTGGTGGACATCGATCCGTACGATCACCGGATTCAGCAGCGATTCGAAATGCTGCGGGGCAAGGCGGACGACGCGTTTTTGAATCGCGTGTCGGGGCGGGTTTCGAAGTCGTCGCAAGCCGCAACGCCGCAAGCGAGGCAACCGCAGACGACCGTGAGTGCGCCGCCCGCGCAAGGCGGCGCGGTCGAAGAGGCGAAGCAGACACAGGCGCTCGAAGATTTGATCGTGCAGACGGAAATATTTTTGCAGTACTCGCTGCAATCGAAGGCGCAGGAACGGCTGCAGAAAATCGCTTCGATGTTTCCGGGAGAAGAAGAGCGAAACGCACGGCTGCGGAATTTGTATGAGACGGCGAATTGGTGGCCGGCGGGAAGTCCGAAGACAAAACCTGCGGCGCAAGCGGGACCAGCCACGGTGGAAGCGGAGCCGGTGGGGACGATTCCTTCGGGCAAGACAGGAATTTATTCCGCAGACACGATGCGGGATCTTTCGAAGATTTCGGAGATCAACCAGAAAATTTTCCGGCAACAGACACCGCGAGCGATGTTGAACACAGCGGTAAACGAGATCGGGACTTATTTGCGGGCGACGCGGGCGTTCGCGGTGATCGGAGTGCCGGGGCGGCCGCCGGAGCTTGCAGCGGAATTTTGCGCGACGGACGCAAAACCGGCGCCGGGCGCCCAGGTTGTGCTGCTGCTGGCGCAAGTGGAGAAGGCGGAGCCGGATGAGTTGGGCGGGCTGGTGGTGGAAGCGAGCGGCGGATCGGTGTTGAAGGATTTAGGGCTGGCGACGGCGCTGGGCGTGATGATCACGGATAAAGAGACGCAGCAGCCGGCAGCGATGCTGATTTGCGGATTTGCCGAACCGCACAAATGGAAGCCGAACGAAGTCTATTTTTTGCAGGCGATCGGCGACCAGATGCTGATGAGCGTGAGCCACACGCGGCTGCGGTCGCTGGTGAGAAGGATGGGAGTTTCGGACGAGCGGAGCGGGCTGCTGAGCCGGAGTTCGTACCTGAGTTGTTTGCTGAATGAAGCGGACCGCGCGAAATCGCAGGGGACGCCGCTCTCGTTGACGATTTTGCAGATCGATCGCGGCGCGGAGCTTTTGCGGCAGCAGGGCGAATCGCCGATGGAGCGGTTTTTGGAACAGCTTTCGCGGTCGCTGCAGCCGATCGTGCGGCAAAACGACGTCGCCGTGAAATATACGTCGTGGTCGCTGGCGTTTATTTTGCCGGACACGACTTTGGCGGGCGCGCAGAATCTGGCGGACAAATTGCGACGGGCGGCGACGGGCTTGCGGCCGCCATGGGACGCGACGTCGGTGACGTTGAGCGCGGGAATTGTGGAAGCGGTGGCGAGGCAGGATTTTGATTCCGAGGATATTGTGACGGATTTGATTAACCGGGCGGAGTTTTCATTGGAAGAGGCGCGGAAGAAGGGCGACACGATGGTGGTGCTGGAGAGCCCGAAGGTTTAGAAGAAGTATTTAGTCATCAGTCCTCAGTTTTCAGTTAACTATTCGACTTGCCGTCACGGGAAGCACCTCTCTCGCACCGAGAAGGGTGGCATTCGTAGTTATGGTCATGTTAAAATGCCTATGGTCATTTGGAGAGAACTATGAAGGAAATGCGAGCGAGCGTGTTCAAGTCGCGTTGTCTGAAGGTGATGGACCGTGTGCAAGCGACGGGCGAGCCCGTGATTGTGACGAAGCGGGGAAAGCCGGTGGTTAAAGTGATTCCGGTGGAGCAGGAAAACGACGACATATTCGGATTCATGAAGGGGAAATTCGAGATCGTGGGTGACATTGTGTCTCCTGTAACTCCGATTGAAGATTGGGAGGCGTTGAAAGATTGATTTTACTGGATACGCATGTCCTGGTCTGGCTGGCACAGGAACCGGCAAGAGTATCGCGAAGGGCTAGCGCAGCCGTTCGCGCGGCGAAGGGCGGTCTGGCGATTTCTGACATTACGATGTGGGAACTAGCGTTGCTGGCGACAAGAGGCCGGTTAATCCTTACTGGTACGGTCGAGGCTTTCGTGGAAGAGATTTGTTCGCGGGTCGCTGTACTGCCGATAACACCGCGCGTCGCGACGCTGGCGAGTCAATTTCCGCCGAGTTATCCGAAAGATCCCTGCGATAGGCTCATCGGTGCGACGGCAGTTTCCGAAGGAATCGAACTGGTCAGCGCAGACGATGCGATTCGAAAGAGTGGGGCCGTAAAAACGATCTGGTAATTCTCCCGCAGGTCGCACGCGCCGCAAGCTTAGTGAATTTGGATTCCCGAATTTCTTACCACGATGTCTGGAGCGGTAGAATAGGTGTGGACGGATTTCGAAAGTGAGGACGTATGTTTCCGACGGATGTGGTGATTGTGGCGGGGGCGCGGACGCCGATGGCGCGGTATACGGGGGCGTTTTCGGACGTGAGCGCGATTGATTTGGCGGCACATGCTTCGCGTGAAGCGGTGAAGCGGTCGGGAGCGAATCCGGCGGAGTTTGATCACGCGATTTTTGGGAATGTGATGCAGACGAGCGCAGATGCTTTGTATGGCGCACGGCACGTGGCGTTGAAGGCTGGGCTGAAGATGGAAACGCCGGCGGTGACGGTGAACCGTTTGTGCGGGTCGGGGATTGAGGCGATTGCACAGGCGGCTCAGAGATTGTTGCTGGGCGAAGCGGAAATGGTGTTGGCGGGCGGCATGGAAAATATGACGCAGGCTCCGTTTGTGATTCGCGGGTTGCGCAATGGATTGAAGCTGGGCGGCGGCGCGCTCGAAGACACATTGATGGTCGGCCTGACAGACACGTATTGCGGATTGCCGATGGCGCTAACTGCGGAAAAATTGGCGGAGCAGTATGGGATTACGCGGAAGGATGCGGATGGTTATGCGCTGCGGAGCCAACAGCTGGCCGATGCGGCTTACAAGGCTTGCCGGATCAAGGAAGAAATTGCGCCGATAGAAGTGAAACAGGGAAAGAAGACGATTGTGGTGAGCGAAGACGATCACCGGCGGCCAGAAACGACTATGGAGATTCTGGAGAAGCTGCCGCCGTCGTTTAAGAAGGATGGGATTGTGACGGCGGGGAATGCCAGCGGAATTGTGGACGGGGCTGCGGCTGTGGTGGTGACTCGCGAGAAGATTGCGAAAGAGCGTGGGTTGAAGCCGATTGGACGAATTGTTTCGTGGGCAGCGGCGGGAGTGGATCCGAGCATTATGGGGATTGGGCCAGTACCATCGTCGCAGAAGGCTTTGAAGGCCGCGGGATTGACCGTGGAGCAGATGGATCGCGTGGAAGTGAATGAAGCGTTTGCGGCGCAGTATTTGGCGGTGGAAAAGGCGCTGGGATTGAATCGCGACAAGACGAATGTGAATGGTGGAGCGATTGCGCTGGGGCATCCGCTCGGGGCAAGCGGAACGCGGCTGGTGATTACGTTGCTGAATGAGTTGCGGCGGAATGGGCTGAAGTACGGATTGGCGACGGCGTGTATTGGTGGCGGGCAGGGAATTGCAATGGTGTTGGAGAGTTTGAGCTAAGGGACGACGGTCGGCGATTCTGTCGATCTAGATAGTGTTGAGATCAAGCCACGATCCCTCCACTGCGTAGCCCGGCGTGCAAACTCGCACGCAAGAAACAGCCGGGCTACTTCGGTCGGGATGACAGAAAAAATCAGGCGTGCTCGATGTCGTGCCTGCCGCAGTCCACGGGGATTCTGGTAAACTTTCGGGGCCCGGCGAAGGGGTTCGACCGCGGTATCTACGAGGAAAATCGATGGCAATTCAGAAGGTGGGCGTGGTTGGGTGTGGGTTGATGGGGTCGGGGATCGCGCAGGTGTGTGCGGCGTCGGGATTTGAGACGGTGGTGCGGGAAGTGGCGCCGGAACTGGTGGACAAAGGGTTGAAGGGAATTGAAAAGAATTTGGCGCGGCTGGTGGAAAAAGGGACGATCACGGAAGCGGCTAAAGGCGAAATTCGCGGGCGGCTGAAGGGCACGACCGTCATCGACGATCTAAAGGATTGCGATCTGGTGATCGAGGCGATTATTGAGCAGTTGCCAGCGAAGCGAGAGTTGTTTCACACACTCGATACACTTTGCCCTGCGAGTACGATTTTTGCCAGCAACACTTCTTCGCTGACAATTACGGAGATTGCGACTTCGACGAAGCGGCCGGAACGCTTTGTGGGACTGCACTTTTTTAATCCTGTGCCGGTGATGAAGCTGGTGGAAGTAGTGCGGACGATCGCGACGGACGCGGCGGTCTATGACGAGATGGTGGCCTTTGGCGCGAAGCTTGGGAAGACGCCGGTACGTGCGAGCGACTCGACGGGATTTATTGTGAACCGGCTGCTGGTGCCGTATTTGCTGGATGCGATCCGAGCGCTGGAAGAAGGCGTCGGGTCGATTGAGGACATTGATAACTCGATGAAGCTGGGATGCGGATATCCGATGGGGCCGCTGACGCTGCTGGATTTTGTGGGGTTGGATACGACGTATTATATTTCGCAGATTATGTATGACGAGTTTAAGGAGCGGAGATTTGCGGCGCCGCCGTTGTTGAAGAGAATGGTGCTGGCGGGATGGAACGGAAGAAAAGCAGGCAAGGGATTTTATGATTATGCGAACCCTGCGAAGCCAGTGGCGATGAAGTTTTGATCGCGCCAAGACGCAGCGAGGGCACGATATATCGTGCCCCTACGGATGCACAGATTTGACGAAATGGATTTGAGGAAAAGACGATGGTTTTTGAAAATTTGATTTATGAGAAGAGAGATGGGATTGCGTGGATCACGTTTAACCGGCCGAAGGTGCTGAATGCGCTGAACCGGCAGACAGTGGAGCAGTTGCGCGACGCGCTGATGGACGCGAAGAGCGATGAAAGCGTGCGCGTGCTGATTTTGACGGGAGCGGGCGAGAAGGCGTTTGTAGCCGGGGCGGATATTGGCGAGCTTTCACAGCAGACTCCTGTGAATGGAAAAGAGTTTTCGCTGTTTGGGCAGGGCGTGTTTCATTTGCTGGAAACGATGGGGAAGCCATCGATTTGCGCGATCAATGGATTTGCGCTGGGCGGCGGTTGCGAGTTGGCGTTGACGTGCACGATTCGAATTGCGAGCAAGACGGCGCGACTGGGACAGCCGGAGGTGAAGCTGGGAATTTTGCCGGGATATGGCGGGTCGCAGCGGCTGGCGCGGCTTTGCGGCAAAGGTGTGGCGCACGAACTTTGCCTGACAGGTGAGATGATTTCAGCGGAAGAGGCGCAGCGAATAGGGCTCGTGAATCATATTTACGAGCCGGCGGAGCTTTTGCCCGCTGCGGAAGCAATGGCGAAGAAGATTATTGCCAATGGCCCGCTCGCCGTGAAATTTACGATGGAAGCGATTGAGCGCGGCGTGGAGATGCCGCTGGAAGAGGGACTGTTTCTGGAAGCAACGCTTTTTGGCGTGGCTTGCGCAACGGAAGATATGCGCGAAGGAACGAAGGCGTTTTTGGAAAAGCGGCCGGCGCAGTTCAAGGGAAAGTGACGAATGGCGGGGAACTTACAGCCAGGAAGAATTGACGGCGAACTGAGCGCGACGGGAATGCGATTTGGAATTGCCGTGAGCCGGTTCAACAGTTTTATTACGGAGCGGCTCTTAGCGGCGGCGCTAGATGCGTTGGAGCGCGCGGGAGCCGTGGGCAAAGATGTGGATGTGGTGCGCGTGCCGGGGGCGTTCGAATTGCCACTGACGAGCAAGAAACTGGCGCAGACAGGAAAGTATGATGCGCTGATTGCGATCGGGTGCGTGATTCGCGGCGAGACGGCGCACTATGACTATGTTTGTTCGGAGACTTCGCGCGGATTGCAATTGGCGCAGATGGATACGGGAGTGCCGGTGATTTTTTGCGTACTGACAGTCGACACGCTGGAGCAGGCGATTGATCGCGCGGGGTTGAAGAGTGGGAACAAGGGATTCGACGCGGGTTTGGCAGCGATTGAAATGGGACGGCTTGCGAAGAAGTTGCGCGGCGGTGCCACTGCAAGGCCGAAGCAGAAAGCGCGGCGGGCCTAACGTGGGATTGCGAGCCAAAGCACGCGAGTACGCGATGCAGATGTTGTTTCAGTCCGAGATGAGCCCGCAAGATGCGAACAAGCTAGAGGCGAAATTCTGGAAGAGCGCGAAGGCGTCAGACACGACGCGAGAGTTTGCGAATGCATTGTTCGAAGGCGCGGCGAAAGAAGTTGCGATCGCCGATGAAGCAATCACGAAATACGCCGTGGATTGGAAGCTGGAACGGATTGCAGCGATTGACCGGGCGATTTTGCGATTGGGAGTTTATGAACTGAGGCGCGGTGAGACGCCGGCAAAAGTGGTGATCAACGAGTCGGTGGAACTGGCGAAGAAATTTTCCTCGGAAGATGCCTCGGCGTTCGTGAACGGGCTGCTCGATACAGTCCGTAAGTCGTTGATAAAAAGCTAGATATGCTTTTTTCAGAATTTATCCGGAGTACGGCGAAACTTCCCCAAAGTCCGCGGGTTTATCGTTGCAGTTGGTCTGAAGCAGGTCGAGGGCTAAGACAAAAACAGGAGAGAAAATCATGAGCGCTACGGGTGTGTTTCGACGAATCAGTTTGGCAGTGACGTTTGCAGGATTGGTTACGGCCGGCGCGTGGGCGCTGCCCCAAGATCCGATTCCACAGCAACCGGATGTTCAGCAAGACAAGAAGGACATTCGCAACGACAAGAAAGATTTGGCAAAGGATCGCGCAGACCGGAACGCAGATCAGCGCGACATCAATCGTGACAAGCGGGATATCAAGAGCGACAAGCAGGATGTTCGCAAGGACAATCGGGACATCCGCAACGACGCGAAGGACATTCATAAGGACAACAAAGACATCCGAAACGATCAAAAGGATTTGAATCACGATCGGACGGATCGCAACGCGGATCAACGGGACATCAACCGCGACAAATCGCAACTTGCCAAGGACGACTCGAAATACGGCGCCAACAGCACCCAGGCACAGGCGGACCGCAAGGACTTGAGCACCGACCGCACCGACCGAAACAAAGATCAACGCGACATCAACAAAGACAAGCGCGATTTGAGCAAAGACCGGACGGATCGGAACAAGGATGTGCGCGATTTGAATAAAGATCGCAAAGATCGGAACTCCGACGTTAAGGACGTGCGCAAGGATCAGAAAGATCTGAAAGCGGACCGCAACGACCGCAACAAGGATCAGAAAGACATCAACAAAGACAAGAAGGACCTGCACAAAGATCGCGCGGATCTGCACCGCGACAAACACCACAAGTAATCACGGCGTTGGTTTGGCGGAGAAGGCCGCTCAGCAAGTGAGCGGCCTTTTTTGTTTTTTGAGTTGTTTGAATTCGATCGAATGCTTGCGGGAAGTCATGGCGATTCAGCAGGCTAGAACGGCATCGCCGGACACGACACGATTGCGGCCCTCGCGTTTGGCTTGAAAGAGGCGTTCGTCGGCGGAGGCGAAAAGTTCAGCTGTGTCGGCGCCATCCGTCGGAAATACGGCGAGGCCAACGCTGATGGTGATGCCGGGAGTCGATGTACCAGATGGCAACGAAATCGGTGCAACGGCGATTGCCTTTCGAAGTGTCTCCAACTTCTGGTGGGCTGCGTCAAGATTGGTTTCGGGCAAAAGGATGACGAATTCTTCGCCACCATAGCGACCAACAGTATCGCTTTGACGGAACGACTGGCGTAGGACCGAACCGAGCGAGCGTAGAGCAACGTCTCCAGCGGCGTGGCCATACGTGTCGTTGAAAGTTTTGAAGCGGTCCACATCAATCACGGCGACTGCGAGCGATTGATTGTGGCGCTGCGCCCGACTGAGCTCGGCAGCAAAACGCTCATCGACATAGCCGCGGTTATAGAGTGCCGTCAGGGGATCGAGCGTAGCGAGGCGCAGCAATTTTTGGCTGCGCGATACGATGGCGATTGTGAGCGCGGAAGCGGTCGCCATCAGAATGAGGCGTGAGATTTGCGCGGACCAGCTGAACATACCGTACGGGTACGGAGCATAGGCTTCGCTATTCAAGTCCCAGTGGCGAGCTGTGAAAAATACAATGGCCGCGTATTCCAAAAGTGCAAGAATGCCAGCCGAAAGACAGACGCGACGGTCATAGCGAAGGCTGGTGCCGGCGATGGCAAGGAAGTAGCCTTCGAAAATCACTTTGCTGTTGACGGCAGTGTGCGGCTCGCCGAGGAAAAGAAATGCCGCGAGTGCGGCGCTCACCAGAGAGACATCGAAGAAACTTGAGGCAAAACTGAGCCAGTCCGTAGCCCGCCCCTTTGCCGCCAAAATATAAGCGGCGATTGAAAGCAGGAAGCTGGTAATTGTGAGGGAGAGGCCGACAACAGCTTCGGCGCGGTTCATCTCGAAGAAAACAGTATTGACGAGCGGAATGATCAGCAAACCGCCAGTAAGAATCAGGCGAATTTTTGCGACGAATCGTTCGCCGGAAAGCCCCGCGTTCGAGAGGACGGGGTCGGATTGCGGCGAAAGGGAATTCGCGAACTTCTGGAGAAAAGTATTCATTCGGCAGGCAAACGCCACGAAGATCGCACGGCTTTCGTGCATTTGAAAAGGAATGAGCAAGAAAGAGAGCGATCTAAGGTTGCGAACCTAGTCTTAGCATAGGCAAAAAGCCCTGCGACTTGTGCGTCAGCAGGAGCGGACGGTGCTCAAACGGCCATCGGAGGTCCGTTTTGTGCGACTAAAGCTCGAAGGTGCCCTCAAGGATTCGGACGGCGGCGCCGCTAACACGCGGCACGAACTTTTTGCCTTTGGTCGAGATTTCGACTTCGATGTGGCTGGGACGGCCCATTTCGGCGCCCTGGAGAATACTGAGCGTCTGGCCGGGTGCCAGTTTGCCGTGCTTCACGAGGTAAGCGCCAAGGGAACCAGCGGCGGAGCCGGTCGCGGGATCTTCGTAGAGTTCCCAGGGAAGCATGCCGCGCGTGAAGGCTTTGCCGTTGCCAGAAAGAACGAAACAATAAGCCATGGTGGCGTTTTTTCCCGTGAGGCGGCGAAGCTCGCTGATGTTCATTTCAATTTTGGCGAGAGCGGCGCGGCTCTTGAGCGGCACCATCAAGTTGAAGATGCCGGTGGAGACGCACTCGGGTTCGAGATGCGAATCGAGGTCCTGGGGTGAAAGCCCAAGCGATTTGGCCAGCGCGGCTTTCTTAATTTTGGACGGTTTGAAGGCGGCTTCTGTTTGCGTCATGGTGACACGATTGGGACGGCCGTCCTTGAAACGTATTTCGACGGGGAGAACGCCGGCGCCCGTCTGCTGCATGACGTGAACGCCGCCTTCCTGCGCGGGAACGACGCCGAGTTCCGCGAGAAGGAACCACGTGCCGACGACAGGATGACCGGCAAGCTTAAGTTCCTCTTGCGTGGTAAAGATTCGAAGGCGGGCGAGCGCGCGGTCATCGGTCGGTTTTTGAACGAAGACGGTTTCGGCGAGATTCATTTCGCGCGCAATGGCCTGCATCTGATCGTCGGACATGCCGTCGCCGTCGGTAAAAACAGCAAGCGGATTGCCTTCGAAGCGATTCGTGGTGAAAACGTCGAGTGTGAAGTAGCGATGCTGCATGGTGGCTCCCTAAAGACTGTGAACTTTGCTCACGACCGCGTCCAGAACGCGGCGCGTCGTTTCGATTTTGCTGGTCTCGGCGTAAACGCGGAGAAGATTCTCGGTTCCGGAAGCGCGGACCATGACCCAACCGATGTCCGCAAGATAGAGTTTGATGCCGTCGAGATTTTCGCGTCGCGTGACGGGGAGACTCAGCAATTCTTTGCACTGGCCATCGGAGAAGTGGGCGATGGACTTTTCTTTTTGGCCGGGTTTTACGTCGAGGTCGATGCGGCCATAGTGGAACTCGCCGAATTCATCGGAGAGCAATTTAAGAAGTTCGCCGAGCGATTTGCCGTGCCAGGCCATGAGTTCGGCCAGGAAAAGTGCGGAGACCGTGGCGTCGCGCTCAGGCAGATAGAGGCTGAAGCCGATACCGCCGCTTTCTTCGCCGCCAATCAAAATGTTTTGTTCGAGCATCAACTCGCAGATGTATTTGAAGCCGATGGGCACTTCGTGGAGCTTGCGATTGAGTTTTGCGGCGAGCTTGTCGATGAGTTTGGTCACGGAAAAAGTCTTTGCGATTTCACCGGGAAGATTGCGCATGCCTGCGAGGTGCCAGACGAGCAGGGCGAAAATCTGATGCGGATTGACGAAGCTGCCATCGCGGTCGATGGCGCCGATGCGGTCACCGTCGCCATCCGCGGCGAAGCCTGCGTGATATTTGCCGGCGACGACGGCATCGCCAAGCGGCCGGATGTGCGGCTCGATGGGTTCGGGATGCATGCCGCCAAAGCGTGGATCGCGAACGCAACGAATTTCTTCGCAGTGGACACCGTTGCGGCGGAAAAGTTCGGGAAGAAGGCCGGCGGCGGAGCCATACATCGCGTCCGACACGAAACGAAAGTTGGCTTTGCGAATGCGATCCCAGTCGACTAGTTTTTCGAGTGTGTCGAGATAGGGTGCGCGAGGTTCGAGCGACTGGATTAATTTCGGCTGCGGAGGAAGCGGCGGAACTTCGCTTGATTGCACGAAGGCGAGTTCGCTTTCAATTTGTGCGACGATGCTCGGGAGAGCGCTGCTGCCGTAGCTGGCTTTGTATTTGATGCCGTTCCATTGATAAGGATTGTGGCTCGCAGTGATGACCATGCCACCCGCGGCTTTGCGTTCGCGCACGAGTTGGGAGACGGCGGGAGTCGGACAGGGCTTGTCGCACAGAAACACCGGCGTGCCGGTGGAGCTGACAACTTCGGCGACGACGCGGGCGACAGAGTCCGAAGCATAGCGATGATCGAAGCCGACAATGACACCTTTGCGTGCGTCCTCTCCGCGGACGACGTAGCGGGCAATCGCCTGCGCGACAATCCGTGCGTTGGCGAATGTGAAATCTTCGGCGATGATGCCGCGCCAGCCGTCTGTGCCAAATTTGATCGTGGACATTGCCCAACAGTATAAGGGATGCGGCGAGGCAGAAGAAAAGGGCCGGATTGGACTGTATTTCGCTAACTTTCCCTAATGCGAACACGCCGCTCGTCGACGATCCACAGCTGTTTTGCCGGTGATCGCTCAGACATTAGGTTCGCCAAGCGTGCCGACAAGGCAATCAGCTGCTGCTTTTCCTGCGAACTAGGGCGGAGCACTATGACGCCGGGATGCGAACCCGGCGCGTATTCCCGGACATCGGAGAAGTCCAGATCGAGGATTATCAGGATTCTGTCCTCCCGTTTGCAGCGTTCAAACAAGGCGCTGTCATCGGCCCCGGAAAGATTCTCTTCAGCCACTGTGTCGGCAGGCAATCCCGCGTGACGAAATACAGCTGCGCATTCTTGGCGTAAATTCTCGTCCAGCTTGAATTTCAAGCTTTCGTTTCCTGCGGGAGATCGACGACGCCTTCTCTCGCAAGTTCGGCGGCGTAGGCGAGGGCCGCGTGGATATCGGCGTCCGATATGGAAGGACAGCTCTTGAGGATTTCGCCGTGGGACACGCCGGCGGCGACATTGTCGACGATGACCGATACGGTCACACGTGTACCGCGAATACAAGCCATGCCGTGGCACACAGCGGGATTCACGGAAATTCTCGACCGCCAGTCTTTCATAACGGCAGTCTACTCCTTTGAAGTCGACGAGGCTATTGTCTGTGGAAAGACGCCCGCTTCAGAAAGCGGGTCCTACAAAAGGTGTTTGCGTTTCTGCTCTTCGAGCTGTTTGACGATTTTGGCGACGTCCTGGGCGCGGTCGCGAGGGCAGATAAGGAGCGCGTCGGAGGTTTCGACGACGACGAGGTCTTTGACACCGATGGCGGCGATGAATTTGTTGGGGCTGTAGAGAAAATTGCCGGAGGCGTCGAGCGCGTGGCCGGGACCGGCGAAGACGTTTTCGTCGGGTTGCTTGGCGAGGAGTTCGTAGACGGCGGCCCAGGAGCCGATGTCGCTCCAGCCGATTTCGGCGGGGATGACGAAGACTTGCGGCGGGCCGGATTGTTTCGTGGCGCGTTCGAGAATGGCGTAGTCGACGGAGATGTTTTCGAGCTTCGGATAGATGGCGCGGAGTTTTTTTTCGTATGAGCGAGTGCCGATAGCAGCCGCGAGTTTTTCCAGTTCGGCGCGCGTTTTTGGCAGATGGTGCTGGAGATTGTCGAGGAAAGTGGAGACGCGCCAGAAAAACATGCCGGCGTTCCATTGATAGTTGCCGCTGGCGACATATTCTTGCGCTACGGCGAGTGCGGGCTTTTCCGTGAATCGGCGCACAGCGTACGCCTGAAATTCTTGTGAGGCGATGGCGTTGCCCATGCGTTCGACGTAGCCGTAGCCAGTTTCGGGGCGAGTGGGCGGAATGCCAAGGACAACCATGCGGCCGGGCTCACGGGCGATGTCGAGAGCGGCGGACACGATGCGGCGATATTTTTCGGGATCCGCGATGAACTGATCGGAAGGAAGAACGGCCATCAGGGCATCGCCTTTGGCGGCATGGCGGATGTGAACCGCGGCGAGGGCGATGGCAGCGGCAGTATTGCGGCCGATGGGTTCGGTGAGGACACGTTTGCGAGCGGCAGCGGGGAGCTGTTTTTTCAGTGCGGCGGTTTGCTCGGCGTTTGTGACGCTCCAGATGTGGTCCGGCGAGATGAGTGGGCGAAGGCGCGCGACCGTCTGCTCAAGCATGGTTTGTTTGCCAACGATGTTGAGAAGCTGTTTGGGCGTGCGAGTGCGGCTGCGCGGCCAGAATCGCGTGCCGCGGCCTCCGGCGAGGATGACAGCGTGAATGGATAATCTATTATCTGGCATGGCCAAGAAAAGAATTTAGCACAAGCCTCCCGGAGTTCTCGCTCCGGCTTTACCCGCGGGCAGACGGAGAAGTGGCGAGGGTTCCTTCCGCGATTAGCGACTGAACGAATGAACCCGTTAAGCTTGGTCCGAAAACTAGGCCACTAGGGTCAAAATTGTCGTAAGCACCGAATTCCAAGATTCCATGCTTCTCAATCTGAATATGAATGATGCGCTTGGGTACACGATGGCCAAGCCGGTGAAAAAGAGCCTGCGTAACGTTGGGCTCCAGTGAAAACACTCAAGCTGCCTTCGAACGATATGTGGCCGTCACTGCCCGCAAGTTTTTCTGCAATGGCCGAGATCAGTCGAAAATTGTCTGGAACGGCCCACTCTTTTCCGATGATCGCACTCCTGAGTCCTCTCGTTTGCTAACTCTCGCGACTCTCAGTTAGTTTCTTTTCCGCCACTATGTCATCAAGGATTCCTGAATGCGTGTTAGTGGTGACCGGCAATTTCGGGTTTTCGTCGACGTGGAGTTGGAAAACGTCGGGGCGGGCGTAGTGGCCGACGACATCGAGGTCCATTTTGCCGCGGACGATTTGCGCGCGATCGATTTCGGCGATGAGGATGGCTTCGTCTTCGAAATTGGGGCCGGCGAAGAAATTGCCGAAGGGATCGACGATGCAACTTCCGCCGCGGGTGAGGACAGTGTCCGGATCGTCGCCGAAAGCGGTGCGGTAGTCGGCCGGAAAATCGCGGCGGCGATTGAATTGATTGCAGGAAAGCACGAAGCAGCGGCCTTCGACGGCAATGTGGCGCACGGTGGCGATCCAGGAGTCGCGCGAATCGGCGGTGGGAGCGCAGTAAAGCTCGATGCCCTTGGCGTACATGGACGCGCGCATGAGGGGCAGGTAATTTTCCCAGCAGATGACGGCGCCGAGTTTGCCGAGAGGCGTGTCGTAGACGGGCATAGTGGAGCCGTCGCCGAATCCCCAGACGAGGCGCTCGGAGGCTGTCGGCATTAGCTTGCGGTGCTTGCCGAGATAGGCGCCGTCTGGAGCGAAGAAGAGAACGGTGCAGTAAAGTGTGCCGCCGTCGCGCTCGATGACGCCCATGACGAGATAGATGTTGTTGGTGCGGGCGATGCGGCCGAGTTGGTCCACAGTGGGGCCGGGGACGTCAACACTGCTTTCCCAGTAACGCTGGAAGTCGCGACGACCTTCTTCCGTGCGATTGCCGATGACGGCGCCGAAATCGAGGCCGCGGGGATAAGCGGAGACGAATGCTTCGGGGAAGACAACGAGACGCACGCCGTTGCTTGCAGCTTCCGCGGAAAGAGCAGCTGCTTTTTCGAGTGTGCGTTCGCGATCGAAAGCGACGGAGGCGGCCTGGACGACGGCCGCTTTAAACGGATTGGCGTTCATAGGTCTGAAGATTCTCTGAAGACGAATCTAGCACAGGTGTGGGAGCGTTGCGTTCTTTGGAACGAAACTGACTTTCGAGAGATCCGGCATTCAGCCGAATACAGCTTGCGACATTGCTTCCGGAGAAATTCCTGAGTCCTGCCAACGCTTTTTCGCGTCGGCAAAATCGGGGACATAGGTGCGAATGATGGAGGATTCGTGGAGGGGCTGGATGACGAAGACATCGACATTGGCGGGGATGAACCAGCACTGGCCAGGAGCGTAAGTGGCTTCGCCGCCGGTCCAGCGGATTTGGCCCGCCCCGCCGAGGACGACTAGGAGTTCGAAACGAGCTTTGTTCGTCGAGCAATCGCAGAGGCCGGCGTATTCGGCCCGCTCCGTGGCGAAATACGGGCACGCCGCGAGGAGCGAACGTGTGCCACGCTGCGTGGGCAGTGTGAGGCGCGGGACTTTTCCGACGACGCCGTCGTTGAAATTCGTGACGGCCAATGCTTTTTCTATGTGCAGCTCACGCGGTTTGCCCGAAGCGTCCACGCGGCCGTAATCGTAAACCCGATAGGTAAGATCGGAATATTCCTGTACTTCGAAGACGACCATGTTTGCGCCAATCGTGTGCTGGATGCGTGCAGGAACGAAAAACGTGTCGCCGGGATGTACCGCGTGGCGTTGGAAGAGATTTTCGAGCGTGTGATTTTCGAGTGCCGCCAGGAACGCTTTTCTTGTTGTGCCCGGTTTTAGGCCGAGCAACAACGACGCATCGGGCTTTGCGGAGACGATGTGCCACATCTCGGTCTTCCCGCGGCCGCCGGCGGCTTGTTCGTGAGCGGCAGCGTAAGCATCGTCGGGGTGCACCTGGATGGAAAGTTTGTCGGTGGGGAAAATAAATTTTGCGAGCAGTGGAAATTCGCCAGGCTGCGGGAACATCGTGCCGCGCCATTCGGCGGGCATTTCGCGCCAAGCGTCCTTCAATGCGATGCCTGCGAAAGACCCGGTGACGATGCGGCAATTTACGTCCGACAGCCAGGCTTCGCCGATGGGTTCAGCGAGATTGGATTTGTCCAGATAAAGCGGCACGAGGGAACGCGAGCCCCACAGACGGGGACTGAATGTCGGCTCGATGCGAAACGGTTCGGGGTTCATGATCGCGAGGCGTATCTTCGTGCAGCGATATCCAGTTTACGCCGACATGCGCGGCCGCCGCTTCTTGATCGTCGATGAATGACCCGAAAGGTAACAGTGCACTGCTACGCGGCAGAAGCTGCGCGCGTGAAGAATGTTTCGATGCGTCGCAAACCTTCTTCGATTCGCTCAATCGAGGTTGCGTATGAAAGACGCAAATAACCAGGAGCGCCGAAGGCGGCTCCCGAGACAACTGCAACGTGCGCTTTTTCAAGCAGCAACGTGGCGAGCTCCGAGCAATCCTTCGCGAGCGCGTTCGGTCCGGAACCGAGTCGCGCCGAAACGTTTGGGAAAACGTAAAAAGCGCCGCCTGGTTCGCCGCACTTGATTCCAGGAATGGCGTTGAGTCCGTCCACAATGCGACGACGACGGCGGGCATATTCCGCAAGCATTTGCGGAACGCTGTCCATCGGGCCGGTCATCGCGGCAAGTGCCGCGTATTGCGCGATCGAAGTTGGGTTCGACGTGGACTGGCTCTGCAATTTCACGGTCGCGGTGATCAGTTCCGCCGGCGCGAGCGTGTAGCCGAGCCGCCAGCCGGTCATCGCGAACGTCTTCGACATTGAGCCGATGATGATGACGTGATTCTTCGAATCGGGCAGGCTCGCGACGGAAAATGGTTTGTTTTCGCCGTAGGTGAAGTGCGAGTAGCATTCGTCGCCCATCAGCCAGATGTTGTTTTTTTTGCAAAGTTCGAGCAGCTTCGCGCACTCGTCCGGCGGAGTGACGCCTCCGGTGGGATTGCTTGGCGAATCGAGAATGACGAGCTTCGTTTTTGGCGTGATGGCTTTCGCAACGTCCGCTGCACGCACCGCGAAGCCATCTTCGGCGCGCGTTTCGACGTAGACCGGAGTCGCGCCGGTGTACTTGATAATGTCCGGATAGCTGACCCAGTAGGGCGCGGGCACGATGACTTCGTCGCCGGACTGCGCGAGCACGCTGATCACGTTGAAGATCGAATGTTTGCCGCCAACATTGGTGATGCATTCTTTCGGTTCATAATTCGAGCCAAGCTCGCGTTTGTGCCAGGAACAAATCGCATCGCGCAGAGGCATCACACCAGGCGTCGCCGTGTACTTCGTTTTGTTCTCGTTGATCGCCTTGATCGCGGCCTGCTTAATGTGATCGGGAGTCGGAAAGTCCGGCTCGCCTGGACCGAAGTCGGCAATGTCCACGCCCTTTGCTTTCAGTTGGTCCGCGGCGGCGATGACGGCGGCGGTGGGCGAAATCTGTATGCGGTTGATGCGATCCGTGAGTTGCACTGCTTCTCCTTGTGAACTGCAAAATTTCGTCAGGCGTGTTGAGCTTGTGAAAATTCAATCACGAAATCTTTGCCTTCAGGCGCTCCTCGACGATGGGTGGCACGAGGCCGGTCAACGGAGCCCCGAGCTGAGCAATTTCGCGCACGAGCTTCGAGCTCAGATAGCTATACGTCAGACCCGGCAACATAAATACAGTTTCGAGGCGGCCTTCCAGCTTTCTGTTCATGAGCGCCATCTGCAGTTCATATTCGTAATCGCTGACGGCGCGGATGCCGCGAAGAATCACGCCGGCACCTCGCTTGCGCGCGTAGTCCACCAGCAGTCCGTCGAAAACGTCCACTTCCACGTCCGTCCATTGTTTGGTGACTTCGCGCAACATTTCAACGCGCTCCTTTACAGAAAAGAGCGGCTTTTTCTCCGCATTTTGTAAAACAGCGACGATGAGCAGGTCGAACATTTTTTCGCCACGCTCGATCAGGTCGAGGTGGCCATTCGTGACGGGATCGAATGAACCCGGATAGATGGCGATTGAGGTTTTCATCTGTGTCGAAACGCTGCTGGAATTTTAACCTACAGGCACGTCGAAACGCGCGCCAATCTTGGTGCGGCGGGCAGGCCGAAATGGCTGGAAGAAGAAAAGCATTTTGAGGCGAGGCGGAATTATGCCACTATGCCGAAGTTAGCCGCTACATAGCAGCAAGATCTTTAGGCTGGCCGCACGTCCCGTGGAGGGTCGGATTCGCTATGCAACTTCGCGCAACTTGGAAAAGTTTGACAATGCTTATCATCCTTGGCTTATTCGGAGGGGCGAACGTGCGATCCCAGAATGCACCTTTGCTGAATCTGATGCCATGGCCGGCAAACGCAGAAAACGGCAATGGCGCGCTAAAGATCGATGAATCGTTTTGTGTTGCGTTTACAGGCTACACCGAATCGCGGCTCGATCGTGCAGGGCAGCGTTTTATGGAGCGGCTGCACAGGCAGACAGGACTGATTTTTTCGAAAAAGGGCGGCGACCCGGCGAGGGCGACGCTCGTCGTGCACACGGATAAGGCCAGCAAAGTAATTCAGGAAGTGGGTGAAGACGAATCGTACACACTGGAAGTTACGCCGCAGGGCGCGAAACTGAATGCGGTAAATCCGCTCGGCGTTTTGCGCGGACTGCAAACTTTCCTCCAGTTGGTCGACGTTTCGCCGAACGGATTTGCTGCGCCCGCGGTGAGTATCAAGGACCAACCGCGATTTGCGTGGCGCGGCCTGATGATTGACTCGAGCCGGCATTTCACGCCGCTCGAAGTGATCAAGCGAAACCTGGACGGGATGGAAGCCGTGAAGTTGAATGTCTTCCACTGGCACATTTCGGACAATCAGGGATTCCGCGCGGAGAGCAAGAAATTTCCGAAACTGCACGGGGCGGGGTCGGAAGGGATGTTCTATACCCAGGAAGAAATTCGCGACGTGATTTCGTATGCGCGCGATCGAGGGATGCGTGTTGTACCGGAGTTCGACATGCCCGGCCACAGCACCTCGTGGCTTGTCGGCTACCCGGAGCTTGCGAGCACGCCCGGACCATTTTCAGTCGAGCAGAGTTGGGGCGTGATGGATCCGGCGATGGATCCAACGAACGAGAAGACTTACAAATTTCTCGACACGTTCATCGGCGAAATGAGCCAGCTCTTTCCCGACCACTATTTTCATATTGGCGGCGACGAAGTGAACGGGAAAGCCTGGGATGCAAATCCGAAAATCCAGGAATTCAAAAAAACGCACAATTTAAAAACGAACGACGAGCTGCAGGCGTATTTCAGTGGGCGCGTGCAGAAGCTCGTGGTGAAGCACGGAAAGGCGACGATCGGTTGGGACGAGATCTTCGTACCCGGCGCGCCAAAGGACATTGTCATTCACTCGTGGCGCGGGCCGAAGGCGTTGGCCGCCGCTGCAAAACAGGGCTACCAGGGAATTCTTTCGAACGGCTATTACATTGACTTGATGTGGAGCGCGGCTCGGCACTACGCGGTGGATCCGCTGAGCGGCGAGGCGGCGGACTTGACGCCGGAGCAACAGAAGCTAGTTCTCGGCGGCGAAGCGACGATGTGGTCGGAGTACGTGAATCCTGAAAACATCGATTCGCGCATTTGGCCGCGAACCGCGGCAATCGCGGAGCGCTTCTGGTCTCCGCAGGGCACGAAGGACGTAAAGTCCATGTACGCGCGGCTTGAGGCAGTCACCGAAAAGCTGGAATGGGTTGGGCTCACGCACAGAAGCTATTACCACAAGATGCTGCAGCGGATCGCGGGCCCGGCAACGCCGCAAGAGTTTGCCGCCCTGAAGACGCTGGTGGACGTGCTCGAACCGGTGAAAGATTACACTCGCGAAGAGACTGCGACTTTTGCGGCTAGCAGCGCGACGCCGCTGAATCGCGTTGTCGATGCAGCTTCGCCGGACAGTGATGCGGCGCGTCACTTCGAGGATGCGGTAACTGCGTTTGTCACTAGAAATTGCCGCGATGCGAACTCGGCCACGGCGCTGCGCTTGTGGCTGGTAAAATGGCGAGACAATGATTCGGCAGTGCAGTCGCTCGCGTTAAAGTCGTCGTTTGTAAAAGAAGTCGCGGCGAATTCGCAAGATTTGAGCGCGGTCGCATCCATTGGTTTGACCGCGCTGGATGCCATCGCAAAAGGAACACCACTCGCGGACGACGCGAGAGCGCAATCAACCACAACAATCGCTGCTGCCGGCAAAGGCAAAGCGCAACTCTTGCTGATTCCGGCGGGAACAATTCAGAAATTAGTGGACGCAGCCGCGACCGGCGGCGCCTGCTTCGCAAAACCGTAATTAGGGCTTGCGGTTGTGGCAGGTTCCTTCGCCTGAATCCGTGAATGTGTGATCGCCGAGAACCGGTACGAATTCCCATCGATATTTTCCCGGCGCAAGAGTGAGTTTCAGCACGCCATATGTGTCTTCGTTTCGAACTTCGCTGTTTGCGGTGGCGAACCCAAGCGGGTCGTGATTGCGGCCACCGGTGCCGGCCACAATTTCCCGCATTCCATTTTTTTGGTCTAGATTGCCGTTCGGGTCCTGCGGCGCGAAACGCTCATAGGAATGCTCGTGGCCATTGATGACGAGATCGGCGTGCGCTTGATAAAGGTCTTGCCAGAGTTGGCGAAGTTCGGGATGAATGGCGTGACTCTTGAGAACGCCGCTGCTGTACAGCGCATGATGCCCGAACGCGATGACGCAAGAGCCGCTGTGTTCCGCCAAATCCTTCTGCAGCCAAACGTCCTGCGGCGAACCGACACCGCAACCGCCTAAGCCGGGCGCAGCACAGTTCGTATTCAGCGCTACGATGTGCCAGCCCCCGAGATCAAAGCTGTAATAACCTTTCTCTCTTTCGCCCGCCTGGCCTCCCCAATAGTCGAAATAGGGCGAGCCATCTTTTGAACCATAAAATTCGTGATTGCCTGGCGCGGGGTGCGTGCGACTCTTGAAACGGCCCCAGGTTTTGTCATAACAATTCTTGAATTCCTCGGCCGTACCTTTTTCGTACGCGAGATCGCCCGCGGCGAAGACGTCTCCCTCAATCGATTCGATGAGCTTTGCTGTTGCCTCTGCCCCGCTCAAATCTTTGCAGGACGCGATGTCGCCCGCGCCAACGAGCGTGTAAGTTGCGCTGTCCTGCGCTTTTCGAGGCTTCTTAATTTTCGAGTTAGAGCTGTGAGTCGAATGAGGCGTTTGACTTCCTCCCGAGCCAACAAAGCAGAAAAAAAGAACCGACACGGCCGAGACGGTCCGAACCAGAGGTATCTTTAGCTGAAATCGCATTCCGCCAATCCCTCGCGACCAGTCTCAACGCTAGACGCGTCGTCGTCAAGGCGACCGAGAGATGTCCAAAGCTGGAAGTCGCTAATACTGGGCGCAGGAGGAAGCGGGAAATCGGGGCAAAAATTAGCTGTGGAAACAAGCTTCTTTGAAAAAATATCGCAAGGGTATGAAAATAAGCAGGTTACGCGCTTTACTGTGAATCGAAGTGGTTGACAGGAACCCTTTTTGCGTATAGACTCTGATACGCGACTGAATCAGTCGTATATGGGATTTTGCCTGGGGGCACGCAAGTAGATGTTCAAGCTTTCTAAGAAGGCCGACTACGGCTTAATCGCCGTGAAGCATCTGGCCATGCACCGTGAACAACACGCGTGCAGCGCGAATGAAATCGCGGACGAATACGGAATCTCTTCGACTTTGATGGCGAAAGTGCTGCAGAAGCTGGCGCGCCAGAATCTGGTGGCGGCAAAGCACGGTTCGAGCGGGGGCTACCAACTTTCGAAGAAGCCGGACCAGATCAGCGCTCTGGAAGTGATTACAGCAATCGACGGCCCGGTCTTGATTACTTCGTGCGTAACGAGTCACGGAAATTGCGACGCGACATCCAAGTGTTCAGTGCGGGAACCTCTGCGGCGCGTGAACGACAGTATTTTGAACGTTCTCGGCACAGTCACCATCGCGCAGATGAGCGAAGAGCCGCAAGAACACGCGTTAGTGGCGTTGAAGGCTTAGGGGGAAGTTATGAGTGTGAGGCTGCCAATTTATTTTGACAATCATGCGACGACGCCGGTGGATCCGCGCGTTCTGGACGCGATGCTGCCCTATTTCGGCGAACGTTTTGGCAATGCAGCGAGCCGCAACCACTCGTTCGGCTGGGCTGGCGAAGAAGCCGTCGAAAACGCACGCGCCCAAGTGGCTTCGCTGATTGGCGCGACTCCGAAAGAAATCATTTTCACGAGCGGCGCAACCGAAAGCGACAACCTGATGATCAAGGGTGTCGCGGAGATGTACCGCGAAAAGGGAAATCACATCATCACGCAGGCCATCGAGCACAAGGCCGTGCTGGATACCTGCAAGCGGCTTGAAAAGTACGGCTATGAAGTGACGTACCTGCCGGTCCAAAAGGACGGCCGAGTCGACCCGGAAGATGTCCGCAAAGCGATTAAGCCGACCACGATTTTGATCACGATTATGTACGCCAACAACGAAGTGGGCGTGATCAATCCGATGCAGGAAATCGGCAAAATTGCCAAAGAACACGGCATCATCTTCGCGGTGGATGGCGTTCAGGCCGTTGGCAAGATTCCGGTGGACGTGCAGAAGGACAACATCGACCTTCTCGCGATTACCGCGCACAAGATTTATGGCCCCAAGGGCGTCGGTGCGTTGTATGTTCGTCGTCGTAACCCCCGCGTACAGCTTTCCGCCATCGTCGATGGTGGCGGTCACGAGCGCGGAATGCGTTCCGGCACGCTGAACGTGCCCGGCATCGTTGGCCTCGGCAAGGCTTGCGAAATTGCGCAGCAGGAGATGGCTGGCGAATCGGCCAGGCTTTTCGCTTTGCGCGAGCGGCTCCGCAAGGGCCTCGAAGCCAAGCTGGACGAGGTGTTCATCAACGGTTCGATGGAGCATCGTCTGCCGAACAATCTCAATATGAGCTTCGCGTATGTCGAAGGGGAATCGCTGCTCATGGGAATTAACGACATCGCGGTTTCGAGCGGCTCGGCCTGTACTTCGGCCACGCTGGAACCGAGCTATGTCCTTAAGGCTCTTGGAGTTGGCGAAGATTTGGCCCATACCTCTATCCGCTTCGGATTGGGCAGGTTCAACACGGAAGAAGAAGTGGATTACGTGATCGACAAGATGGTCCAGGTGGTCAGCAAGTTGAGGGAACTGTCTCCGCTCTACGAAATGGCAAAAGAGGGCATCGATATTTCCAAGGTGAAGTGGCAGACCGCTTAAGGCGGTCATGCATCTAAGGTTGAGAAGGGTATATCCCAGCAGAAAGGGAAAAAGCAGCAATGGCAAGCGTGAGTGTTAGTGAAGGGACAATTCGAGTTCATCGTTCCATCGCCGGAACGGGCGCCGCATTTCGCGTCGCGTTCGTGCCGTATGGCGAGGGGGACGATGCCAAGCCCGCAGGGGAACGTGCGTTTCACCACCTGCAGGAAGTTCGCGCATTCCTGAAAGTTTTGGGAGTCGGCGCGGACTACATCAAAGATGTGCTTCGGCAACTGACGATGGGCCGGTCGGCGTGGGTGCCGAACGTTTCCATCTCGGAAAAAGTATTGCG
>Ga0070734_10000974_pt1 | contig 47362 bp, 37 predicted proteins | sample Coa_R1_8_FD_66444 | JGI IMG/M metagenome (GOLD analysis project Ga0070734, IMG submission 66444) | Surface soil microbial communities from Centralia Pennsylvania, which are recovering from an underground coalmine fire - Coalmine... | ecosystem: Environmental > Terrestrial > Soil > Unclassified ...
TTTCTGGTCGCTGCGGCTGGTGTTACCAGCCGCGGGTCTGCATGAGTTGGGACTCTTCAATGGCGGCGGCGGCGAGGCCCTTCATGGTTCCGGTGACGGCTTCGCTGGCCTCGGCTACGATCTTGGGGTCGTTGAAGTGGGTGGTGGCGATGACGATGGCTTTGGCGCGGGAGACGGCTTCGGCGCGTTCGACTGGATCGTTTTCGACGTCGAGCGGGGTGGCGCGTTCCTTCATGAAGATGCCAGAGCCTACGAAGATGGTTTCCGCGCCGAGCTGCATCATGAGGGCGGCGTCTGCGGGCGTAGCGATGCCACCAGCGGAGAAGTTGGGGACGGGGAGCTTGCCGGATTTGGCGACCATGCGGACGAGCTCGTAGGGTGCGCCGTGGATCTTGGCGGCGTTGTAGAGCTCTTCGTCACCGAGGACAGTGAGGGCTTTGATCTCGCGAACGATCTGACGCATGTGTTGAACGGCGTGGACGACGTCGCCGGTGCCGGGCTCGCCCTTGGTTCGGATCATGGCTGCGCCTTCGGCGATGCGGCGGAGAGCTTCGCCTAGGTTGCGGGCACCGCAGACGAAGGGAGTGGTGAAGGCGTGCTTGTCGATGTGGAAGGTCTCGTCGGCGGGAGTGAGGACTTCGGATTCGTCGATGAAGTCGACGCCGAGTTCCTGCAAGACTTGGGCTTCGGCGAAGTGGCCGATTCGGGCCTTGGCCATGACGGGGATGGAGACAGCGTTGATTATCTGCTTGATGAGCTTGGGGTTCGCCATGCGGGCGACGCCGCCTTCGGCGCGAATCATGGCAGGGACGCGCTCGAGGGCCATGACGGAGATGGCGCCGGCTTCTTCGGCGATGCGCGCCTGCTCGACGTTCATGACGTCCATGATGACTCCACCTTTGAGCATCTCGGCCAGGCCGGTCTTGAGGCGAAGGGAGGGGCTGCTGAAGTTGCCGTTGGTGGTGTGGTCTGCCATGACGAATCTCCTTGGGAGCCGCGGTTGCTGAGCTGTGTTTTAGGCTTTGGACCGCGAGAATCTTCAGTTTATCAGCTTTGTTGGCAGTTGATGAATTTCTCTTTGAGGGTTAATGAGGTGTGGACGCGGTGGACGGAATTTGCTGAATATTCAACTGTGTTTTATCGGCAAGGGTGCGTTGAGGGCTCAAGCTGCGCTTACGGAGCGGTGTGGGCATACCGCTGGAGGTGCGGATGGACGCTGAACTGACGATTGTTATTCCGGCGAAGAATGAAGCGGAGATGTTGCCGAAGCTGCTGCGGTCGCTTTGCCGGCAGGATTATGAGGGAATGGGTGCGACTCGGGTGATTGTGGCCGATGCGGGTTCGACCGATGGGACCGTGGAGGTTGCGCTGAGTTTTCGGGATCGGTTGGCGGTGGAGGTGATTCCGGGGGGGCTACCTTCTGTGGGGCGCAATGCAGGGGCGAAGCTGGCTACGACAGAATATGTGCTTTTTTTGGATGCCGATGTGGAGTTGCCAGAGCCTACACTGCTGCGGCGCGCTTTGTGGAGGATGCGGCGGCGGAATCTGCACTTGGTGACAACGAGTATCGCTTGCAGGGAAGGGAATTTCTTCGATGATGCGCTGTATGCGGGGAACAACTTTATGCAGCACGTCGGGTCGTTTTTGAAGCCATTTGCTACAGGGATGTTTATGCTGTTCGACCGCGAGGCCTTCTGGGCTCTGGGTGGATTCAATGAACGGGCGCTGTTTGCCGAGGATTATCTGCTGTCGAAGGGCGTGGCGCGGTTGCGGTTTCGGATTGTTCGGGGAAAGATACTGACTACGAATCGGCGGTTTCAAAAGCTGGGGCATGGGCGGATGGTCTGGATGTTCTTCAAGACCATGATGCATAGCTGGGATGATGGGTATTTTTTACGCGATCAGGGGTATTGGGGGGAAGCTGGGTAAAGCGGGGGATAGGGAGTAAAGAGCAAAGACAAATCAGGATTCGGGTTGGGTGAGGCCGGCAAGTGCGAGGAGCCTGGCGTCGATGACGATGAAGAGGCCTTTGGCGCGAGCCAGGACGGTCCCGTCGGGGCGCTGGATTTCGGCCTGGTGGAAGAGCTTGCGGCCTTCGCGGCTGAGGTGACGGCTGGTGAGGACGAGCGACTGGTAGAGCGGGACGGGGTGGAGGTAGTCGATCTCCATGTGGCGTGTCATGGCGAGGACGTTGAGGGGGCGGTTGAGCTTGCTCATGGCCTCGTCGAGGAGTGTGGCTACGATGCCTCCGTGGATGTAGCCGGGGGGGCCTTCGTGTAGGCGGTCGAGCTGGAATTGGGTGGTGGCGACGGGGATGTCGGGGTTGGATGTATCGGTGGTGAAGACGAGATGGAGGCCTTGGGGATTGGCAGGGCCGCAGCCGAAGCAGTGGCTGGCTCGCTTCTCGATGTTTGGGTTTGCATCCATGGATGCGGGAGTGTGGCGGGATGTGTCAGGTATGGGCATGGCTTCGTGATTTGCACGTTAGCACATTGCAGCGTGGATGAATAGGTATTCAGTTGCGGTCAGGCGGTGCAGACTTCGATGATGGCTGGGCCGTACTTTTCGGCTTTCTCGGGGTTGAGGCCTGTGATCGATCTGAGCTGGGTGAGAGTTTGAGGGCGGTTAAGGACGATGCTGCGGAGGGTAGAGGAGCCGAGTACGAAGAATTGAGGGAGGCCTAGCTTTTCGGATTCTGATCTGCGCCACTCGCGGAGGCGCTGGTCGAGGGATTGTTGGGCCGGGGTAAGGGCGTCGGCTGGTTCGGAGGCAGCGGGGCGAGGGCGGGTGAAGGTCTCAACGTGGAGTGTTGCCCCAGGAGCTAAAACTCCTTCTTCGTAACCGGTTGAGAGACCCAAGGCTGAAGTCTTGGGGTACCTAGAAGCGATGCTACGCGCTGTTTTCGGCTGCTTCGTTTTCGGCGGGGTTGCATGTGTCGGTATGACGCCGTAGTCGCCGGGGATCGGTTTTGAGGTACAGATGGCGATGATGGCGGCTCCGTGGCGGTCGGCTTTGTCGGGGCCTATGCCGGAGATGGTGAGGAGTTGTGGGATGGTTGTGGGGTGAGTTTGGACGATGGCGTTGAGGACAGTGTCGGAGAAGACGATGAAGGCTGGCTTGCCGGTTTTGGCTGCTTCGGCTTTACGCCATTCGCGGAGGCGAGCATCGAGATCTTTCTGATTGGGTGTGTAGGCGGCGATGGATTCGGCTTTTTCAGCTTTGCGTGAAGTTGAGGAAGGCTTTTGACTGGAGGTCTTGCGGGATTTTTGCGTGGTGGATGCGGTGGTGTCTTTTATATGGACAGCTAGAGGTTCGTGGGTGCCGAAGGTGCGGCCTTCGTGGGTCAGGGCGGCCCGTTTGAAGGTGATCTCGCGGCCGTCGTCTTTGCTGGTGAAGGTGTCGGTGGTGAGAGTGATGAGACCGGCCCGGGTTAGGGCTTCGAGATATGAATCAAAGTGTTTGCGGTCGATTCCTAGGGCTAGATCGGAGTGGAGCTTGCCGGTGGCTCGGGGGGCTGCGCCTTGCAGGGCATCGAGGATGGTGCGGAGTTGGCGGTCTTCCTGTAAGCTGGGGGCGCGGAAGGTCTGGGCGGTGGCGCGTTCGGGGGAACAGAAGTCGCAGTGGCCGCAGGGGCGGAGGCCGTCCGCAGTGTCGCCGAAGTGCTGAATGAGGGCGGTCATGCGGCATTGCGGGGTTTCGGCGAAGGCGGCCATGCGGTCGATCTGGCTGCGGCGGAAGGCTAGTTGAGCGTCGTAGCCGGTGCGCCATGTGGTGTGGCCGGTACTGCGGACGTTGCCTTCTATGTTGATGGAGGCTGCGCCCTGGGATGCTAGTTTTTCTACGGCTTTGTCGAAGGTTTCGACATCCATGTGGAGGCGTTGGCGGAGGATGTCGGGCATTTGATAGTCGCCGGTGAGTACGGCGGCTACGCGGGACAGTTCGGTGGGGGCGGGGTAGTCGCGCTCGAGGAAGAAGTCGTGCATCTTGCGGTCCGCGAAGGAGTGGAGGAGGACGGTGCGGGAGGATTGGCCGTCGCGTCCGGCACGGCCGATCTCCTGGTAGTAGGCTTCGACGCTACCGGGAAGGGCGGTGTGGACCACGGTGCGGACATCGGCTTTGTCGATGCCCATGCCGAAGGCTATGGTGGCGACGACTACCTCGAGTTTGCCGGAGAGGAAGTGGCGCTGGACTCGCTCGCGTGTGCCGGGGTCGAGGCCTGCATGGTAGGCGGCGGCGTTTCCGCCGAGAGTGGAGGCTAGTTCTTCGGCGGCTTTGCGGCTGGGCGCGTAGACGATGGCGGGGCGGTTGGCAGGGGATTTGAGGAGGTCTACGGTGAACTGGTTGCGGCGGGGCTTGGAGAGTTCGACAACCTCGATGGCGAGGTTGTGGCGGCGGAATCCGTGGATGAAGAGGGCGGGTTGCGAGAGCTGGAGTTGGGTGACGATGTCCTTTTGGACGGTTGGAGTGGCCGTGGCGGTGAGGGCGATGACGGGAGCGGGGCACAGGGATGGCAGGTAGTCGCCGAGGGTGCGGTAGTCGGGGCGGAAGTCGTGTCCCCATTGGGAGATGCAGTGGGCTTCGTCAATGGCGATGAGGGCGGGCTTGCGCTTGGCGAGCATCTCGGGGAAGTTGGGGACGCGCATGCGCTCGGGGGCGATGAAGAGGAACTGGAGGGTGCCGTCGAGATAGTCGCGGCATGCCTGACGGGCTTCGTCGCGGGAGAGACCGGAGTGAATTCGGGCGACACGAAGGCCGAGGGCGGTGAGTTTGGCGGCCTGGTCGTCCATGAGGGCGATGAGGGGGCTGATGACGAGGGCGGTGCCTCCGCGGGCGATGGCGGGGAGTTGGTAGCAGAGGGATTTGCCTGCTCCGGTGGGCATGACGAGGAGGACGTCGCGGCCTTCGGTGGCGGCGCGACAAACTGCTTCCTGGTTGGCGCGGAAGTTGGGGAAGCCGAAGGTCTTGTGGAGGAGTTGGTTCAGGTCCATGGACCTGCTTATCTTCGCATATTCTTTGCCTGTGAGTTGTACGGTGGGTGGAGGGGAATAAAGGGAGATACCGTTCTAAAGACGAGGCGCTAGTACCTCAGGAATTGAACTTCAGCGGTCTGAGTGCAAGGTATGGGTTTGCCTTGAAGCGTTGCGGGTTCAAACCGGTATTGTCTTGCGGCTTGAATGGCTTGGTCGTCGAGAGTTCTGGCAGCTTCCTGGTCTTTCTTGTTGGTATATTGGTCGGCGCTGGATTTGATGATGTGGACGTCCTTAACATGACCGTCCGTGTCGACCACGAACTGAACCGTGGAGCTACCTCCGATTTTTCGCTTGTTCGCTTTATCGGAGAACGACGGCTCGACGGAGTAGGTGAGTTTTGGGGGAACGATGCCCTTGCCGCGGCTGCAACTGGACGGTGCGTCGGGATCAGGGGTCGGAAGTTCGGATTGTGCCGGCGCTTGTTGTTTCGTGACGCCAGGGTGAGGAGAGGTCGTCTGCAACACGTCATCGGCCATCAGGCTGGTCGCGTAAGCTGTGCCGATAGTTGTCCAACTGAGAAGGAATAATGCAGGACAGAGTCGGATAAAAGTAGCCATCGCTGCCGCTCCTGGATTGAAGAGAGTGTATCGTGACTTTCTTTGATGTTGCTGAATCTATACCGAGGCTGCTGCAGGATGCCGCGCTGTATACTTTGCGGCAGTGCATGAGAACTGGCAGCAACGTTGGCTGAGAACCTTTGCCGCTATCGCGGTTGTAGTTGCCCTGTTGCTGTTGTTGCTGCCTCACTCTTCTATCCAGCATGGCGGAGCGGTCGCCTGTGTTGTGCTTGTTCCGGACTTTCTCTTCGGAACGGTAGACGTTCCTCGTTCGCTGTGGACAGTCGCGGAATTAGGCAGAGTCTTGCTTCCGCAGGTTCCTGCTTCGACTTTGCTTTTTCAACGTCCTCCCCCTTCGCTCTTCGCATAAATCCCAACAGCGCGGTGCGTGTCGCGGTTAGTTTGTCTGACCTGCGCTCGCTTTGTTTTTATTGGCGATTTCTTTGTCGAATGGGGGAAGTGGTATGGATATTTTTAATGCTGTATTTAGCCAAGGTCTTTTGTTCTTTGTTGGTTTGATTCTTTGCGTGTTCTATCTTCAGCGCGTTCGCTGGAAGCTTAGAAGGCGGCTTGGAAAGAAGCATCTGGGGTTTTATCCAAGTTCTGCTTCTTTGGGGAATGCTCTTCATACACTGCAAGCGATTGCTGAGCCTAGAGTCGCCTATGTTCTTGAAGAAAAGCTTGATGAGCATGAAGATGAGGATGATGGGGGAGAGCCAAAAGATCCTACCGCGCATCTGAAGCGCCAGCTAAGGCGAATACGGAATGGCGAAGAAGTCGATAGGTTGCGGGTGCCAATTCGTGCTTCGAAGGATCTTTCTGGACTGTCGAGAATCTGATATATCTGCACGAATTGCAGGGAGAGATGATATGGCTCTGATTGTTATTTGCGCTGTTGCGGTAGTGGTCCTGATCTTTGCGATCGTCTGGATGAAACGCTTGCGGGAGCGACGTGAGTTTACGCAGCACTATATTGAGCCGGAGGTACTCCACGAGTGGTTGAGCGTGGGTAAGAGAGTTCACGTCTTCGATGTCCGCCAGCCACTGGATCTGTTGGCCTATGCAGAGATTATTCCAGGCGCTACGAGGATCCCCCCGAAGGACGTGATTGCGAATCCATCGCTCATTCCCAAGGAGGAAGATGCGGTTGTCTACTGCACCTGCAACAGCGAGAAGACGAGCCGGGACATTCTGCGGCGGGCCCTGGCTTTGGAGTTCTCGCGGATAAAGTTGCTTCGGGGCGGGCTAGCGGCATGGAAGGCGAAAGGGTATTCGGTTGAGTCGTACACCGAGTCCTTTCACCTGGATACCGCTACTTAGTCTGGGTTTTATGCCATGAGTTTGTCGAGGGTGATGGGGAAGTTGCGAACACGTTTGCCGGTGGCGTTGTAGATGGCGTTGCCTATAGCGGCGGCCGTTCCGGTGATGCCGATCTCGCCGATACCTCGGGCGCCTAGTGGATTGAATTTGTAGTCGGGGATGTTGAGACAGGTTATGTCGATCTCGGGGACGTCCGCGTTGACGGGGACGTGGTACTCGGCGAAGCTTTCGTTGACGGTGCGGCCGTGGATGGGATCGATGACAGCCTCTTCATGGAGGGCCATGCTGATGCCCCAGACGACGCCGCCGATGAGTTGGTTGGTGCCGGTCTTCTGGTTGATGAGGGTGCCGATGTCGTAAGTGCCAACGAGACGGCGAACCTTGACCATGCGCGTGTCGGCGTCGACGGCTACCTCTGCGAAGATGGCTCCCCAGGAGTGGGAAGAGAAGGTGTCGCGGTCTTTGGGAAGCTCTGAGGTGGCTGTGCCTTCGACTGGATTATTGCCGTTGCGGGCGATCAGGGTGGTGATGTTCTCGGATCTGTCGGGCGAGGATTTGAGGAAGAGTTGACCGCTTCGGGTATCGAGATCTTCGGGGTTGGATCCGTGGAGCGGAGAGGCGTCGTCGGCGACTGCTAGCTGCGCGAGTTTCAGTTTTGCCTGGATTGCGGCGTCATGGACTGCCGGGCAGACGGAGGCTGCGGTTGTCGAGCCACCTGAGCCGCCGGAGCGGGGCAGGGCGGAGTCGCCGAGTTGGACATCGACGAGATTCGGGTCCATGGAGAGGGCGTTGGCAGCGGCCTGGGCGAGGATGGTGTAGGTCCCGGTGCCGAGGTCCTGGGTGCCGATGCCTGCGAAGACGCGTCCGTTGGGAAGGAAGCGGACCACGGCGGAGGAAGGTGAGCGTGATGCTCCGTAGTTAGCTGTGGCCATGCCGTAGCCGATGAGTTTGTTGCCTTCACGGTGTTGGCCGGGCTGTGGGGTTCGCTTGAACCAGCCGAAACGTTCGGCGGCCTGGGTGTAGCACTCGCGGAGGTGCTTGCTGGACCATGGGTGGCCCTGGCGAGGATCTTTTTCGGCGTAGTTGATGAGACGAAGTTGGATGGGGTCGATGTTGAGCTTTTCGGCGAGCTCGTCGAGGGCGATTTCGAAGCCGACGCTGCCGGTGGCTTCGCCGGGAGCGCGCTGCCAGGTGCCCATGCCGAGGTTCAGGTCGACGACGCGGTGGCTGACGATGAGCGATTCACTGTCGTAGAGGAGAGTGGTTGGATTGGCGGCGCTTTCGATCCACTCCGAGATGAAGGAGACGTAGCAGGTGGAGTCGTGCTGCTGGAGAAGGAGCTTGCCGTCGGCTGAAGCGGCGAGCTTGATGTGCTGGAGGGTGTTGGGGCGGGAGCCTACGGGGCCGAACATCTGTTCTCGTCCGAGGACGAGTTTGACGGGGCGTTGGGCTACCTTTGCAGCCATCGCGGCGAGGATGGTGTTGGACCAGACATAACCTTTGCAGCCGAAGCCGCCGCCCGTGTAGGGGCACTGAACGTGCACATTGTCCTGGGGGATAGAGAAGGCGCGGGCGAGGGCCTGCTTGACACCGGTGATTCCCTGGGTGGCGTCGAAGACGTGGAGTTTGTCGCCGTCCCATGTGGCGATGGTGGCGTGAGGTTCCATTGGGTTGTGGTTCTGGATGGGGGTGGAGTAAGTCTGTTCGATGACCGTGGTTGCCTTGGCGAGGGAGGCCTCGGGATCTCCGCGGCGAGAGCTGCCACCACGCTTGGGCGGACGCGCCTCGTCGGCGAGAGCGTTGAAGTCGATCTTTGCGGGCTGCTGTTTGTACTCGATGCGGAGGAGCTTTGCGGCCTGCTGGGCTTCGAGTAGAGAGCGTGCCACGACGACGGCGATGGGCTGTCCGCTGTAGAGAATGGTGGTGTTCTGGAGGACGTTGACGTTGCCGAGTTCGCCGAGTTTGGGCGCGTTGAAGGGCGTGATGATTGCGAGGACGCCTGATGCCTTCGCGGCTGCCGCCTGATCGATGGAGGTTATGGTTCCAGCGGGGATGGTGCTCTGGACGATGTAGCCATGGGCAACGTCATTTTGAAACTCGGCGGCGTATTTGGCAGTGCCAGTTACCTTGAGGCGGGCTTCGTAGCGGTGGTCAAGCTGCTGGGCGCTTTGCTGGTGATCATGCGTGGCGTTCATGCCTGGACTCCTTGTGCGGCGAGGGTGAGGGCGCGCACGATGCTTTGCTTGGCGAGTTCGATCTTGAAGGCATTATGGGCATGGGGCTGGGCTCCGGCTACGGCGAGCTCTGAGGCTTTGCGGAAGGTCTCGGGGGTAGCGGGAGAGCCGATGAGGGCTTTTTCGGCTTCGGCGGAGCGCCATGGTTTGTGGGCTACGCCCCCTAGTGCGAGGCCGGCAGATTTGATGGTGTTGCCGTCCAGTTCTAGGCCGGCGGCGACGGAGACCAGCGCGAAGGCATAGCTCTGGCGGTCGCGGACTTTTACGTAGAAGGAGTTTTTTGCGAATCTGGGTGCAGGGAGTTCGACGGCGGTGATGAGTTCGTCGGGCTTGAGGTTGGTGTCGATGTTGGGCGTGGTGCCGGGAAGACGGTGGAAGTCGGCGATGGGAATGGCGCGCTTGCCTTTCGGACCCTGGACGCGGATGGTGGCGTTGAGGGCGGCCAGGGCCACGCTCATGTCGGAAGGATTGGTGGCGATGCAACTTTCGCTGGCCCCGAGGATCGCGTGAATACGGTTGAAGCCTCTCATTGCTGCACAGCCACTGCCCGGAGTGCGCTTGTTGCACTGGGAAAAGGCGGTGTCGCTGAAGTAGTAGCAACGGGTGCGCTGGAGGAGGTTGCCTCCGGTGGTGGCCATGTTGCGGAGTTGCGCAGAGGCTCCGCTGAGCAGGGCGTGTGAGAGGAGCGGATAGTTTGTGCGGATGATCTGATGGTTGGCGAGGTCGCTGTTGCGGACACCGGCTCCGATGGTGGTTATTCCGTTGGGCGCGCTTGTGATCTCGGTCGAGGTGATGTGGGTGACGTCGATGAGGGTCGTCGGGGTTTCGACGCCGTATTTCATCAGGTCGACGAGGTTGGTGCCGCCGCCGAGGAATTTGGCTCCGCGAGCGGTGATGGCGTGGAGTGCGGCGTCGGGTGTAGCGGCTCGTTGATAGCTGAATGGGTTCATACGCGGACTCCCATGGCTGCGGCGCGGACAGCGGCTACGATGTTGGGGTAGGCGGCGCAACGGCAGATGTTGCCGCTCATGCGCTCGCGGATCTCGTTGTCGGTGAGTTGGGGATTGACGGTCTGTCCGGTCTCGAATGAGACGGTGCTGAGGGTGCCTTTTTTGTGCTCCTCGATGAGGGCTACGGTGGAGCAGATCTGGCCGGGAGTGCAGTAGCCGCACTGGAAGGCGTCGTGTTCGACGAAGGCGGCCTGGACGGGGTGAAGAACATCGCCCTGAGCGAGACCTTCGATGGTCGTGATTTCGGCGCCCTCGGCTGCGACGGCAAGGGTAAGGCAAGAGTTGACGCGGCGGCCGTCGACGAGGACGGTGCAGGCTCCGCATTGGCCGTGATCGCAGCCTTTTTTGCTGCCGGTGAGATTGAGGTCCTCGCGGAGTGCGTCTAGGAGGGAGGTGCGTGTGTCGAGGGCTGTCAACGCGTAGGATTTGCCGTTGATTTTGAGGGTCAGGTTAACAGTGTGGGGAGTGGTTGCGGCTGCGTCCTGCGCGTCTTGAGCGGAGGCGAGGGTTGGGATGCCAGTAGCGACTCCCGCGCCGAGGATTCCCGCTGCTTTGACGAAGGTGCGGCGAGAGATCTCAATCTCGGCGGGGGTGGGGTTTTGTTCGAGGAGTTCTTCTTCGGAGGTGCAGAGCGGTGTGCTCATCAGTAGCCTCTCAAGCGTCGGGTCGTCCGAACTGGATTTCGTGGAGGGTTTGGTTAAAGGCTTCGCCGTCGAGTGGTCATCCACTGACGCGGTTAGTGGATGTAGACGAATGATTGATTGAAAAAGATGCCCGTTGACCGGGATGGAAGGAACAGTGCTGGCGGTATGATGTTTTCATACAGAAAATTAGCGATTCGAATCGCACTGGAAAATGTACAGGAGTTTGCCTTGAGGATGTTGAAGATGTTGCGGCCCGCGACGGCGATGATAATGGTGGGTTTGATGGCGGTGGCGGTTTCGGCTCAGGCTCCTGAGGGACGACCACGTGGCTCTGGTGAGGGAGCAGCGAAGGAAGATGCTGGGATTCCAGTTCCTCCGGAGACGACCTCGACGACCAAGCATGATCTGACGGTGGGTGGTCAGACGATTCATTACACGGCCACGGCTGGGAACCTGCTGATTCGAGATGAGCAGGACAAGCCGAATGCCAGCATTTTTTATGTGGCCTATACGCAGGATGGGATGGAGGCGAAGAACCGTCCGGTGACGTTCTTTTACAACGGCGGACCGGGGGCGGCGACGATCTGGTTGCACATGGGGTCGTTTGGGCCGGTACGGGTGATTACGCAGAGCCCGGATGCCACGCAGCCTGCTCCGTTTGAGTGGGTGCAGAACCAGTACAGCTTGTTAGATAAGAGCGATCTGGTCTTCATCGATGCGCCTTTGTGCGGGTTCTCGCGGGCGGTGGGCAAGGGGACAGTGAAGGATTTTGCCGGGACGGATCAGGATATTCAGGCGTTCAAGAAATTTATTGAGCGGTATATTACGGCGAATCAACGGTGGAACTCGCCTAAGTTTCTGTTTGGGGAGTCGTACGGGACGACTCGGTCAGGTGGGTTAGTTGCGGCGCTGCAGGGCGATGGGGTGGAGTTCAACGGCGTGGTGCTGTTGTCGTCGATCATGAACTATGGGATTCGAAATCCGGGGTACGATTCGGAGGCTATCGGATATTTACCTTCGTTTGCGGCGATTGCTTATCACTACAAGAAGGTGAAGCCTTCGGTGTCGATGCCGGAGTGGGTGCAACAGGCTCGGCAGTTTGCGCGTGGGCCTTATGCGGAGGCGCTGGCCCAAGGGGATAAGTTACCGCCGGCTGAGTTCGATGCCATTGCGGCTAAGGTGGCGGCGTTTACAGGGTTGAGTGTCGAGTATGTGAAAGAGGCAAAGCTGCGGATTTCGGCGACGCGCTTTCGCAAGGAATTGCTGCGGGATGATGAACGTACGCTCGGACGTTACGACGCACGATTCATGGGGTGGGACCCGGATGCGGCGGGTGAGAATCCTGGATACGATCCATCCGACACGGGGATCAGTGGGGTGTATGTTGGAGCGTTCCATGACTACATTCAGAAAGAGCTAAAGTACATGAGTCAGGAGACGTACTATACGTCTGGGCCTGGGCTGAATCAGGCATGGGACTTCAAGCACAAACCGGCTGGGGCGATTCCTGGGCGGGGAGAACAGACGGCTCCGGATACTGCTATTGATCTTGCGGATACGATTCGGAAGAATCCGAAGCTGCGAGTATTTTCGGCAAATGGGTATTTTGACCTGGCTACTCCGTTCTTTGCTACTGAGTACGATCTGGGCCATATGAGTCTGCCAGGCAAGCTGACTGGTAATGTGGAATATGGTTACTATCCGGCGGGGCATATGGTCTATTTGAACGTAGATGCCCTGAAGGAGATGAAGGCGGATATGGTGAAGTTTTACGCCTCCGCGCTTCATAACTGAGGCAATATCTAGGCTTGTGTGCAGCCTGAAAAGGGCCTCCGAAAGGGGGCTTTCGAATCGCGGCTCTCTCCTTGATTTGTGGGCATAACTGCCTTAGAATGAAGACTGGTGTGTTTTTCTCCAGGTTGCAGATGAAGTGCGGCTGATCATTGGAAAGAGGTACGGTAAAAATATGGCGAAGCGTCGTGGAAATCCAAATTGGGGCAAGCCTGAGCCGATTGGGCCGGTTGTCCCGACGGTAACATCGTTCGAGCAGGTCGTAAAAGAGTTCAAGCTGACACCGGACCAGTACATCCGGTCTACCCGACTCCGTGAGTGGGCTCGGCGGAACAAGAATTCGAAGTACATTCCTGAGGCACTGCTAGAGGCCTGGGGATTTGAGATTGAGTCGACTCTGTAGAGCGATCGATGTTACGACGCCGCCCGATTTGGGCGGCGTTTTCTTTTTGCGTCGGAACTATGATGTGGGTAGTCGAAAGAGTTGGAGGTATGCGTCATGTTTGCTGAAGTTGCCGAGGCTGTCGCCGAGATACGCGCTGGACGGATGGTAGTGGTGGTTGATGATGAGGATCGCGAGAACGAGGGCGATCTGACGCTGGCGGCAGAGTTTGTTACGCCGGAGGCCATCAACTTTATGGCGAAGTATGGGCGGGGACTGATATGCCTGACGCTGACGGAGGAGCGGGCAGATTATTTGCGGCTGGGGCCGATGACTCAGGAGAATACTTCGCGATTTGGGACGGCGTTTACGGAGAGTATTGAGGCGCGGGAGGGTGTAACGACAGGGATCTCGGCAGCAGATCGGGCTCATACGATCAAGGTGGCGATTGATTCGAAGTCTACGGCGCAGGATCTGGCACGGCCGGGACATGTTTTTCCGCTGCGGGCTCGCAAGGGTGGCGTGCTGGTGCGGGCGGGGCAGACGGAGGCTTCGGTCGATCTGGCGCGTATGGCGGGGCTGGTTTCTGCGGGTGTGATCTGCGAGATCATGAACGATGACGGCACGATGGCGCGGGTGCCGGACCTGGTGAAGTTCTGTGAAGAGCATGGATTGAAGATGGTGACGGTGGCGGATTTGATCCGGTACCGGTTACAGAATGAACGGTACATCCATCGTGTGGCGGAGTCGCTGATGCCTACAGAGCATGGGGATTTTCGCGTGATCGCTTATGAGAGCGAGGTAGAGGGCGATGAGTCGCATGTGGCGCTGGTTTATGGCGATGTGACAGGTGAAGAGCCGGTGACGGTGCGGGTGCATACGCATTGTTTGGCGGGCGATGTGTTCTCGACTAAATTGTGCGATTGCAGGGCGGTGATGGCGAACTCGCTGCGGATGATTGCTGAGGCTGGGCGCGGGGCTTTGGTGTATCTGCACAATGGAACGAAGGGGTTTGGGATTGATCGGGGAGTGACTCCGTCGCGAGTGGTGTTTCATCGCGAGCAGCGGGCTCGGGAAGGGCATGAGGACAGGACGCAGCGGACGTTGAGGCAGGTGGGTTTGGGCGGGCAGATACTATCGGATCTGGGGATTCATAAGATCCGGTTGCTGACGAATACACTTACGCACGTTCCGGCGCTGCAGGGGTTTGGGATTGAGATTGTGGAGCAGGTTCCAGTGTCTTTGAAAGTGGAGCAGGCGTAGTTTTTTTGTGTGGCTTTTTAACCTGTTTTTTTTCGTAGAGGATTTGCGAAAAGTGGTGTGTTGCGTTGGTGTTTTGGTGGTTTGTTAGCGGTAAAAAGTGTGGCAAGTGTGGTTAGTGGATGTCACGTTTTTGGGTGCGGGGAGTAGGTGGTTGGATGTGGGGTTGTGGAGTGGTTTGCGCTTCCGCGCGAATGCTCACCTTAGGTGAGAAGCCGCGCAGAAGATTGGCAGCCGGTTCGGTGGTGGTGTGCACGGACCACGTGGCCACTAACTACTCGTTTTGAGCTTGTTTGGTTCCGGAACTTCTGCTTTACTGCGAGAACTACTATGCAGGCATTTGAGCGGTACCTTGTGCGTTGGAGAAGTGCGGGCCTTTTGGATGAGTCAACAGAGGCGGCGATTCGCGCTTATGAGAGTGCGGAGGCTAGGCCGAGTGGACGGCGATGGCAGGTGACGGTGGCCCTGGTTCTGGGCGGGATTCTGCTGGGTGCGGGGATTTTGCTCTTTGTGGCAGCGCACTGGGATGATGTTTCGCCGGGTTGGCGGTTGACGCTGGTGCTATCAGTGCTGGCTTTGCTGCATCTGGCGGGGGTGGCTTCACGGGAGCGGTTTGAGGGATTCGCAACGGCGATGCATGCTCTGGGACAGTTTCTACAGGCGCGGCGATTGCGTTGGTGGGACAGATATTCAACATGCAGGAGCATTGGCCCGCTGCAGTAATGCTGTGGGCATCGAGTGCGCTGGCAGGGTGGTGGCTCCTGCGGGATCAGTTTCAGCAGACGCTGGCGCTTCTACTGGTTCCAGCGTGGCTGCTCTCGGAGTGGATGGATCGGGCCTACTATTACAACGGCTCCGGCGTGTATTTGGCGCGGATGATTGCGGTGATAGCGGCGGTTTATCTGACGGCGTTTCTGCATTCGCGCAGACGAGTGGTATTTGGAATTCTATTTGGCGTGAGTGGGATTGTTTTATATGTCTGCATTGCCATGCTTTCGGATGGATGGCCTTATCGATACGGGTTTGGGTATCAGTGGGGATTTCTGCCGATGTCCTTTCGTGTGACGGCGTTGGTAGTGCTACTGCTCAGTGTGGGTCTTGGATGGCTTGCGGGTAGGCAGAGTGCCGTTCCTGCTGGTGTGTTTGCTGCAGTAGCATTTGCCTTGCCGTGGGCGCAGACAAAGGTGGCTGAGACGGGAGTTGGCGGCATGACGTGGCAGCGTTCCGAGCCTAGCGTGGTTGCCTATGCGATGGTTGCAGCTGCTTGTGCCTTTGTGGCGTGGTGGGGTGTGCGGGAGGCTTCGAAGGCGCTGGTGAATTATGGGATTGCAGGGTTTGCAGTGACGGTGGTGTGGTTCTACTTCTCGAGCGTGATGGATAAGCTGGGCCGATCGCTGGGATTGATCGTACTGGGTGTGCTCTTTCTGGCTGGGGGATGGATGCTGGAATCGATGCGTCGAAAACTTGTGGGCGATATCACTGCGACGGCTCGGGAGGGTGCACTATGACACAGAGAAGTCGTGGTCTTGTGCTGTTGGCGGTGCAGGTGGCTTTGGTGTTGAGTATTGCAGGGAAGTACGTGTACGAACGGAAGGTTTATCCGCGCGTATGGGTGCGGACGGTGCAGGTTGATCCGGAACTGCCATTTCGTGGGCGCTATCTTGCGTTGCGATTGGCAATGGACTCGTGCTCGTTGCCGCGTGGCACAGCTGACAAAGATCCGGTCGGAACGATCTTAGACAGTCAGATGATGCATGACGGCACCCGCCTAGCTACCTGGCGTTGGACAGTGCGGCCGGTTGCGCGGGAGGGGAAGCTAGTAGCTGAGGTGCCTCCTGAAGGTACGCGGCCGGAGTTGACGCAGGAGCTTCGGTTGTGGCCGGGTCAGCCTTGCGAACGGGCGGCGCTTTCTGAGTCGGTGGATTATTTCATTGGAGACAAGGCAAAGAGTCCTTTCCCTTTGAAGAGTGGTGAGGAGCTTTGGGTTGAGGTGACGGTCCCGCCGGTCGGGCCGCCGCGGCCAATTCAGCTTGCGGTTTCGGGGACCAATGGGTTCAGAAAGCTTGTGGTGCGGTAGTGGTTGTGTCAGGGATGTTCGTGAACTGTGGGGGATAAAAGAGCGGTTCGCGTTTTCGCGCGAATGGCCCACCTCAGGCGCGATAGAGCCGCGCCGAAGATGGGGCACCCGATTTTGCGGAGTGTAATGAAATGGGCCACTACCCCAACAACTGTGTTGCATTGTGAATCCGAATTCAATAGCTTTGTCACATCTCGAAATTCAAAGAGTGTGTCGGAAAGCCTGCCGTTCGGATGAGTGGCCAGGTTCTTCCATTCCAATCGATCGTCAACCAAACCTCATTTTGAGGAGGAGAGATACTGTGAGCCTGCTTCGCTTCAGGTTGGCTGCCGCCACCTGCACCCTGACTTTGCTATTCACTTCGGTCGCGCCTGCACAGCAACAAGATGGAGACAAGGTTGATCTGGGCGCTTTGAATCAGATCAAGAATGAAGCTTTTCAGCACTCACAGGTCATGGAGAACCTCTTCTACATCTCTGAGGTTTATGGACCGCGCGTCAACAATAGCCGCAATCATAGAGCGGCTGCAGAGTGGGCTATGCAGCAGATGAAGTCGTGGGGGATGCAGAATGTGCACCTGGAAAAATGGGGGCCCTTCGGCGATGGTTGGCAGATCAAGAAATACTATGGCGCACTGGAAACTCCGGCATACGCCTCGCTGCTTGGGTTCCCTCTAGCGTGGACGCCGGGGACGAACGGACCGGTAACGGCTGAAGCGGTATTGGCGCCGCTGCACTCCAAGGAAGATTTTGCCAAATATAAAGGCAAGTTGAAGGGCAAGATTGTACTGATCTTCGATCCGCGCGAGCTCGAGCTTCATACGGAGGCGGAAGCGCATCGCCTGACCGATGCGGAGATCGAAGCACGTACGAAGACGCCGGACCCTTCACGCAACGGCTTTGGCGGTGGTGGTCGACCGGGAGTTGCAGCGCCTCGGCCTGGGGAGTACACGCCTGCGACGCTTTCCACGGCAGCGCCGAGCGGTCGTGTTCTGCGTAACCAGGTTAATGCCTTCCTGAAGGAAGAGGGTGTGGCCGTAGCGTTGACACCGGGATACAACGGCGACGGGGGCACGATCTTTGCCTCGTACGGCGGATCACAGGATCCCAAGGATCCAGTCGGACCGCCGATGGCAGCGATTACGCCCGAACAGTACAACCGTATCTGCCGCCTGCTACAGCACGGCATTACACCGAAACTCACTTTCGACATCGAGACCGAATACCAGAAGGACGATCAGATGGGGTTCAACGTGGTCGGAGAGATTCCGGGTACGACGAAGTCTGACGAGGTCGTGATGGTGGGTGGGCATTTCGATAGCTGGCAGGGCGGCACGGGGGCGACCGACAATGGCACAGGCTCGTCGGTGGCCATGGAAGCTGTGCGTATTCTGGCTACGATGCACAAGCCTATGCCTCGCACTGTTCGCGTGGCCTTGTGGGGCGGCGAAGAGGAAGGGCTCTACGGTTCGCTGGCGTATGTGCAACAGCACTTTGCTCCACGCGACACGATGAAGAAGACTCCGGAGTATGACAAGCTGGATGTGTACTTCAATGACGACTCGGGCTCGGGCAAATTCCGGGCTGTATCGGCACTGGGGAATGCGCAGCTCGCTGCTATCTTCCAATCGTGGATTGCACCTATCAAGGACCTTGGCATCGATACTGTGACGGGCTTGACCGCCGGCCCGACGTTGCAGCCCGGTGGCACGGACTCGACCAGCTTCTCGTGGATTGGCTTGGACGGAGTGGGTTTCATGCAGGATCCGCTTGAGTACGGCACGCGTACCCACCATTCCAATATGGATCTGTACGACCGTGTGCAGAAGGGCGATGTGATGCAGGGAGCGATGATCGAAGCATGGTTTGCTTACAACGCAGCCACTCGCGCCGAGATGCTGCCCCGCATTGAAACACCTGCCCCATCGACGAAGTAGCGAGCAGGAATGACATCGACAAGGGGCAACGGTTTGGCTTTGCCCCTTGTCGATGCACTGTGACCTCTGCGAGATGAGCAACAGCAGGTCTCTACGGGATGACAAGCAAGAAAGGGTGCGGCAATTGCGGCGGCAGCCACTTAGATAGTGCTTGGTGGAGGGTGATTTGCTTAGCTGGACATGCGCCAGAAGGCGAATAGAGCGGACATCAGGATGACGATTACTCCTGTGGCTATGGCGAGCTTGTTGGCGAGTGGACGGCGCATGGCTGTCTCCTTAGACGAAGCTATAGCGTTCGGAGTGGTACTTTGAGATTGGCACGTGCAGCTCGTCGAGAGCTTTTTCGATTGAATCCATCATTATGTCTGCGCCGCAGATGAAGTACTCGTGGTCGGCGTAGGGTGGCAGCAGATGGCGTTTGAAGACTTCTGCTGTGATGTGGCCGCGCTCGCCTGTCCATTCGGCTGGTGGGTTTCTTATGACATGGACGATGGTCAGATTGAGCCGCTCTTTTAGGGCGTCTAGTTCTTCGCGGAAGGTGATTGATTCCCAGTCCTTGCTGCCGTAGAGGAGAATGACGGGGCGCTTGTCGCCGTTGTCGGCGAAGGTGCGGATGATGCTCATCATGGGGGTGATGCCTATGCCGCCGGCGATGAGTACGTGCATATCTGCTGGGTTGCCGACGGTGAAGGCTCCGTATGGGCCGTCGAGGTAGACGCGTTTGCCGACGGGCAATGTGTGGATGGTGCTGGTGAAGTCGCCGAGGTTGCGGATGGTCATCTCAACGCGTCCGTCGGGGGCGGCGGCGCTGGATGAGAAGGAGAAGGGGTGTCCGGTGATCTTGAACGGGCTTCCCCAGACGGTGAGCCAGCCGAATTGGCCGGGGGTGAAGCGGAAGCCGGAATGACCTTCGGGCTGCATGACCAGCGTTGCGGTGTCACCTCGTTCTTTGTGGACCTCGGCGATGCGGTAGGGGCGGCGGAGGAGGAACAGTGGCTTGATGATGCGGACGTAAAAGAGCAGGCCGATCCAGAAGATCGTCATGCAGATCCATAGAGTGCGCTTCCACGGGGAGATGAGGTAGAAGGCCCATCCCACCATGTGGGCGAGTCCGGCTGCGACGGCGATGATGGCGAGTAGGATGTGGGTGATGTGCCAGGTTTCGTAGCTGATCTTCAGTTTGACTCGCCAGATGGCCATGACTACGAGCGCGATGAGGGAGTAGACGGACATCGCTGCGAAGCGAGCTCGCCAGGGGGCTGTGAAGGAGTTGAGGAGTACGAGCAGTTCTGGCCGGACGGCGAAGAGAATGATCGGGTGCGCTATGACCAGGGCGACTGCGATGAGCGAGATCTGGCGATGGAAATGGTAGATGACGTCTTCGCCCCAGGGCTCGGTGACGTAGCGGAAGCGCGCGGTGAGGCCGAATTGCAGGCCCATCATCGCAAGGCCGGCGTAGCCGATGGCGACGGAGAACTCGGTCCAGAAATCACGCGCGGGAGGTAACGAACCCGCGAGGAGCGCGAAGAGGGGGGCGAGAATGAAGAGCAGATACAGGACGATCCAAACAGCCACACGCGTGGTATAGGAACGCATCGATTGCCCCTTGGCTCTGACAAGGCGTCAGATCATACGACTGGGCAGTCGGGTTGCCTCGCAAGGGCGTTCTGCGAGAAACAATGGCTACTGAGCGGTGACGATGAGGTTGAGGATTACGGTTTGGGTGATCTGGATGCCTGTGGTGGCGGTGGCGGTGACTTGATATTGGTAGATTCCGGGTGGGGTGTAGCGAAGATTGGGGTTGGTGTTGTTGCTGTTTACGGAGCCGCCGCTTCCACAGCCTGAGGAGAGCAGGGCGGTGGCGAGGAGGGTTAGTAGCAGTGTTTTACGAGTTGCTTTTGCGGGGCGGTGACGGGCTCTCCAGAAGAAGAGCAGTGCGGCGGGGAGGAGGCAAAGGAGTGGTGCGGTGGTTCGAGTGTTGGGGTTGTGGTCTGGGTGGTTGGCGGAGGTGGTGACTTCTGTGACGGTGTTGATGGTGGCGACGGCGTTTTGCGCGGCGCCGTCGAGGGTGATGTTGGAGGGGAGGAGCGAGCAGGTGGCGTATTGACCGGGGTTGATGGGGGTGCAGTTGAGGACTACGGTTCCGCTGAAGGTGTTTTGGGGCGTTAGGGTGAGGGAATAATTGGCGGGTTCGCCGCTCTTGACGGTTGCGGTGGAGGCTGCGGCTCCGTTGACGGTGAGGGTGAAGGTTCCGTTGGCTATACCGGTTCCGGTCAGCGGGATGGTGGCGGGGGAGCTTTGGTCGGTGCTGGTGATGGTGAGGGTTCCGGTGCGGGCTCCGGTGGTGGTGGGAGTGAAGGTGATGGTGACGGCGCAGCTTGTTCCGGGAGCGAGCTTGGTGAGGCCGCAGGGTGTGGTGACGGCGTAGTCGCCGGTGATGGATAGGGCGATGTTGGTGAGGGTCGCGGTGCCGGTGTTCGAGAGGGTCAGGGTGAGGTTGGCGGAGGAGCCGACTGCTAGTGAAGCGAAGGTAAGAGTGCTCGGGGCGATCTGGAGGTGGGACTGGGCTCCTATGCCGGTGAGTTGAACGGTGAGTGGGAGCGTGGTGAGGGAGTTCGAGAGGGATAGGGTGCCGGGGCGGGTGCCGGTGTTGGTGGGGGTGAAGGTGACTTGCGCGGTGCAGCTTGTGCTGGGTGCCAGAGTGTTGTTGGCGGTGGGGCAGTTTCCGGTGACGGCGTAGTCGCCTGTTGCGGTGAGGCTGGTGAAGGTGGCGGGAGTGGTGCTGTTGTTGGTGATCTGGATGGGGAGTTGCGAGGTGGTGCCGACGAGGACCGTGCCGAAGTCGAGCGAGGTGGGGGAGAAGGTGATGATTGCGGGTGTGGCGTTGCCGAGGAGGCTGATGAATTCGAGTGGGGTCGTGGAGTCGGAGGTGATCTCGAGGGCGGCGATGCGGGTGCCGGGGAGTTGTGGGGTGAAGCTGGCGGTGATGGGACAGCTTGCTCCGGGGAGGAGCGTGGCGCAGGTGCTGGTGACGGTGAAGTCCGGGGTGGATTGGAGGGCGGTGATGTGGATGGTGGTGGTTCCGGTGTTGGCGAGTGTGAGGGTTTGCGGGGCGGATGCGTTACCTACTCCGGTGGGGGCGAAGGTGAGGGAGCTTTGGGAGGCAGCGAAGGAGATGAGGGGGGCGGTGTTGGTGGGGGAGGAAACGAGGAGGGGTGCGGCTTCGCCGGTGAGATCGAGGACGTCGGGGCTGGAGAGGGCGTCGCTTTCGACGATCAGGGCTCCGGCGTCGTTGTTGCGCTGGGCTGAGGGGGTTCCTGTGGCTTGCTGGTTGAGCGGGGTGTAGGTGAGGGTGACGGTGCAGCTTTGCTTCTGCGTGAGCGTGAGGCCGCAGGTGGAGGTGGCGAGGAAGGGCCATCCGCTGGAGATGCGGCGGACGGTGACGGGAGTGGCGCTCGTGTTGGTGAGGGTGAGGGTCTGGGTGGCGGATTGGCCGGAGGTGACTTGGCCGAAGTTGACGAGGTTTCCGGGGGAGATGGAGCCGGTGATGGAGAGGGTTCCGGTGCCGGTGCCGTAGCCTTCGACGTAAGCGAGGCCGTTGAGGGTGGGAGTGGAGTCGGTGGGGGTGGCTTGGGCGAAGAGAGTTCCGGTGATGTCGCCGTTGGTGAGGGGGAGGAAGGTCACGGAGAAGTCACAGGACGCGTTGGGGGCGAGGGCGGCGCAGGGTGGGGCGGCGAGGATGAACTGACGCGGGAGGGAGAGTGCGAGGGTGAGGGATTTCGCGGTGAGATTGTTGATTGTGAACTGGCGGGTGAGTCCGAGGGTGGAGTCGGGTGTGGGGCCGTAGTTGGTTTGGCTAGGGGTGATTTGGAGGCCGGTGTTTTGCGTGGTGTAGGTGCTGTTGAGGGGGATGGTGTAGGTGTTGACGGGATTGCCGGGTGCAGCGGAGGTGACCGGGATCGAGAGAGTGTCGTTGACGAAGGCGCTGGCGGGGGTGAAGGTGACGGCGATGGAGCAGGTGGCTCCCGCAGCGAGGGTGGTGCAGGCGCTGGTGGGAGTGAAGCTGGTGTTGGTGTTGGTGGGGGTTCCGATCTGGAGGGTGTAGAGGCCGGTGTTGGCGAGCGTGATGGTCTGTTGTGTGGCAGCGGGGCCCGGGACGTTGTTGAAGATGAGGGAGGTGGGATTGAGGGCTAGGCCGGTGTTGGGGGAGCCGAAGCCGGTGAGGTCGGAGGTGACGGGGCCGTAGCTGGTGTTCAGGGTGAGGTTTCCGGTGCGGGTGCCGGTGATGGAGGAGGTGAAGACGATTTGGATGTTGCAGGAGGCGTTGGGGGCGAGAGTTCCGGTGCAGGGTGTTCCGGCTGAGGCGGCGGTGCTTAGGGCGAAGTCTCCGGTGGCGGTGGTGGAGTTGAGGGTGATGGGCGAGGGCGTGGCGTTGGTCAGGGTGAAGAGGGCAGGGGCGCTGGTGCTGCCGATGGGGATGGGGCCGAAGTCGTTCGAGGCGGGGGTGAGGAGGAGGCCTGTGAGGGCGAGGCCCGTGCCGGTGAGGTTGAGGGCGTAGGGGCTGCCTCCGGTGGCGGAGGTAAGGGTTAGGTTCGCGGTTTCGAGGGATGTGCTGGATGGGATGAACTGGAGGCCGAGCCAGCAGTTGGTGCAGGTGCCGGTGACCGTGGTCGAGAAGGCTGTGGTCGGGGGTTGGCCGTGGCCGTAGCCGATGTCTTCGACGAGGATGGCGGTGAAGTCGGGGGTGGAGGTGGTGGCGGAGAATTGGTTGAAAGGCTGGGCGATCTTGTACCAGAGGACCGAGGGTTGGCCAATGATAACGCTGCCGAAGTCGACGGTGCCATTGTTGGCGGTGAGGATGGCGGTGGCGGTTCCGGTGAGGGTGACGTAGGCGGGCGTGGAGCCTGCTCCGGTGGAGACGGTGAGGAGGCCCTGACGGGTGCCGGGTTGCGAGGGGGCAAAGGTCAGGGAGACGGTGCAGATGGTTCCGGCGGTGAGGATGGAGGGGCAGTTGTTGGTGTCGGTGAAGTCGCCGGTGAGGGTGAGGGAGAGAGTGAAGGGCTGAGTGCCGGTATTGGCGATGGTGACGTTCTGCGGCGCGCTCGAGGTTGAAGTGACCAGGACAGCATTGGGGAAGGTGAGGGATGCGGGGGTGACGCTTAGGTTGGGGTTCGTGGTGGAGCCGGTGGCTCCGGGTTGGGGGATGGTTTTGCCGGTGATCAGGACGGTGATGCCTTGGTCGAGTGTGAGGGTGGTGGAGTCGGTAGAGGTTTGCGGGGACGAGTAGGTGAGTTTGATCTGGCAGATGGTGTGGGGGTCGAGTTGGGTGGGGCAGGAGTCGGTGAGGGTGAAGGGTGAGGATGCGGGGAGGGTGACTGGGGTGTGGGGGATGGAGGCGGCGGAGTTGTTTGAGAGATAGAGATAGCGGGGAAGGTTCAGGTTGGGGGTTGAGGCGGGGGTGTATTGGGTGCCGAAGTCGATCTCGGAGGCGGATGCGCTGAGAGATGCGGCCTGCGAGTAGGCGGTGAGTAGGACTGCTCCGGTGCCGATGGTCCAGTTGGCCTGGATGGGCCCGTCGTTGGTGGCTACGGAAGAGGTGGTGAGGCTTAGGGTGATGTGGCAGGTGGCGCCGGGGTCGAGAGATTTTGTGGTGGAGGTGGCGAGAGGGCAGTCGCTGGCAGATTGGGTGATGGTGTAAGGCGGGGTACCGATGGCTTGCAGGTTGGAGGCGAAGGTTTTTGTCTGCGTGCCAAGGTTGGTAATGGTGATGGTGCGGGTGGTCGCGGGGCTGGTTGAGGTCTGAATGCCGAAGTCGAGCTCTTTTGGGGTGAGGACGATGGGGTTTGCTGTAGCAGTGATTGCGGGGACGGTAATGGTTTGGGTTGTGGCGTTGCTGGCTTGGGCTGTGATGCTGCCGGGGCCTGTGCCGGTGAGGACGATGTCGCAGTCGGAGGCGGGTGGGAGCGTAGTGGAACAGGTGGTGGAGGTGGTGAATTCGGTGGTGGTGATCTGAAGGTCGGTGGCGGTGGCTGAGCCTAGGTTGCGGAGAGTGATGTTGGGGGAGGCGTCGGTGGAGAGCGCGAGGCTGGGAGCGGAGGTGGTGGGGTTCAGCTTGGAGAGGAATGCGGCTGAACCGGCGCAGGCGCTTCCGTTGCAGGTGCCGGGGGCGAGGACGGCGTTGCGGAGGGTCGAGGGGAGTGCCATGGTGGGGGAGTTGTAGAGAGGTAGGTCGTAGGTTTGGGTGGTGAGGAGGCTGGAGCTGGTGGTGGGGGCGGCGCTTCCGGCGAAGATGGGTTGGCCGGTTTGGTCAACTGCTACTGAGGTGAGGGTGGCGGGGGCGCTTGAGTAAGCGGGATTGCTGGTGGGTAGGCCCCCGAAGCGGAGGGTTTGGTCGACCGTGCCTTGGGCGGTGACGCGGAGGGCGTAGGCGTTGCCGAAGTGGGAGAGGGTTTGGAGGGGGAGTAGAGGAGTGGTCAGGGGGCCGGCGATCCAGGCTGCTCCGCTGGGTGCGGGGGTTATGGTGGATTGGGTTCCGGGGGCGGCGACGGTTGAGGCGAGTACGGTGGTGCCGTCGAGGGGAATTCGAATGACGCTTTGGTAGGTGGTATTGACCAGCGGCATCGGCACGCTGGCGATGGGGAACTGGCCCAGGGCGATGGTTCCGGAGAGGAGGAGGTTTTGGGCGGCGGGGTCGAGGGTGAGGGAGGTGATGCCGGTTCCGGGGATGAAGGTGGAAAAGACGATGCCATCGCCTGCGGGGGTGAGCTTGGTGAGGAAGCCGGAGGTTGTGCTGGGTGGGGTGGCGATGATTTCAGGGACGAGGGCGTTGAGAGTGGGGTAGCCGGTGGAGGTGGTGTATCCGGCGATGTAGGCGTTGTCGCTGGAGTCGGCGGCGATGGCGGAGGGGGCGGTGTCTCCGTTGAGGGCGCTGAGATAGGTGGCGTAGAGGAGAGTGGTGCCGGTGGTGTTGAACTTTTCGACGAAGCCGTTTTGGAAGCTGCCGGAGGCGGGGGACTGGATGATGCCGGAAGGAGTGACGGGGAGGGTGGTGCTGAAGGTGCTTCCGGTGATGAAGACTGCGTCGGCGGTGGCTGCGATGGAGGTTACGGCGGTGCGTCCGCTGCCGGTGTAGGTGACGAAGAGGGGGTTGAGGCTAGGGTCGAATTTGGCGATGAAGGAGTTGGTGGAGGTATCGGCGCGCGCGGGGAAGGCTACGCCTGAGGTGGTGGCGAGCGAGCCGGAGGTGGTGGTTCCGGTAACGTAGAGGTTTCCGGTGGGATCGAGGGCCAGGGCGAGGCCGATGTCTCCGGTGGCCCCGATTTGGGCCTGGGCGAGGATGTTGGTGGCGGTGGGGTCGGTCTTGAGGAGGCGGACGCCGTCTTTTTGATCGAGGAGGAGATAGAGGTTGCCTGAGGTGTCAGTCTGGACGGCGTTGAACTGACCCTGACTGGCGACGGAGCGGAGGCCGGTGAAGACGAGTTGTTGGGTGTTCTGGGCTGCCAGGGTTGCGGAGGCGAGGGTGCAGAGGCCGGCGAGGAGGAGTCGGAGCGCGAACTTGGTCTTCGTCATTATGAAGTTTGGCTGCGGCGGTGCACAGGTTGCAGCCTGCCCTTAACTATCTAATGGTGAGAGGTGAGTTTAGGTTCGTTGATGTTGGAGTTCGTTACGAAGGTACTATATTTTCCCGATTTGGGAATCGGTACTCCCCTGGAGTTGTAGGAGGTAGTCTAGGCCGCGGGTTTCCATCTCGTGTTCGAAGGTGGCGTGATCGCTGTACTGGATAGCTTGCATTCCCGTGGCGATGGCTGCGGCGATGTTTTCGGGTTTGTCGTCGATGAAGAGGATGTTGGCGTGTGGGGTGCGGAGGCCTTCGGCGGCGTGATGGTAGATTTCGGGCTCGGGCTTGGCCAGGTTGAGGGAGTGGGACCAGGTGTTGTGGTCGAAGGCTTCGATCCAGTGATGACGAGCGCGGAGGCCGGCTTCCATGGCGTCGGGCATGTTGGAGAGGATGCCGGTGCGCATGCCGGCTCGCTGGAGACGCTGAGCCCAGTCGACCATGGGGGTGTTGAGTTGGGCCCAGAGATCGGTGTCGGCGTCGATGAGGGCGGTGAGTTGCTCGGGTGTGATGGAGAGGCCGGCTTTGGATGTAAGGAGCTTCCAGTAGGTTTCGCCTGTGAGGTCGCCACGGTCGTAGTCGTGGCGGGGCGCCCAGTATTCGCGGTGGAGAGTGTCTTCATCGAGGCCGGTGATGGTACGCATGCGCTGCCATGCGGCGGGATCGGGTGGGGTGGAGAGGACCTGGCCGTAGTCGAAGAGAATGGCTTGAATCTGTGTCATTAGTGTTGATTGTAAGGGAGCGGTTTGTATTCGATGTGCTCAAGGGTGGTCTTCCGAGTGGATGAACCGCTATAGTGAACGTTCTGTTTGGCCTAGCCACCTATTCATGCTGAAGTTTAGAGGGAGCAAAACGTTGAATTCGAGATTACAGAGAGCTTTGTTTGTCGCTGTTGGGACTGTTGTTGGAATTTCTTATGCGGGCGCGGCTTCGGATAAGGCTGCCCCTGCGAATACTCCGTCGAATATTGCTCCGGCGAATGCTCCTTTCACTAACGTGTTGTATGGGGCTGCTTACTATCACGAGTACATGCCGTATGAACGACTCGACAAAGACGTGGCGTTGATGAAAGAGGCGGGAATCAGCGTCGTGCGGATGGGGGAGTCCACGTGGAGCCTTTGGGAGCCGGAGGATGGCAAGTTCGAGTATGCGTGGATGGATCGTGTGGTGGATGCGATGGGCAAGGCGGGGATCAAGGTGATTATGGGCACGCCGACTTATTCGATTCCAACATGGATGTATCACGCGCATCCCGAGGTGCTGGCAAGGCCGATCGGTGGGGCGGAGACTTCGTATGGAATGCGGCAGAACATGGATACGGATAGTCCGGCCTATCGTTTTTATGCGCAGCGGCTGATTCGGAATATGGTGGAGCACTATCGCGATAATCCTGCGGTGATTGGCTGGCAGATTGATAACGAGACGGGCGCGTATGGGGCGACGAACCATGATGTGTTTGTGGGGTTTACGAATCATCTTAAGAAGAAGTTCGGCACTACGGATGCTCTTAACAAAGCCTGGGGGTTGAATTACTGGGGTGAAGATGTAAATGGGTGGGAGAATCTGCCTACGCGCGATGGCACGATCAGTACGGGCTACAAATTGGAGTGGTCGCGGTGGTCGCAGATGCGAGTGACGGACTTTTTGAATTGGCAGGCGGGGATTGTGCGTGAGTATCGACGTCCGGACCAGTTTGTCACTCAGGATTTTGGCGGGATCGGGAGACGGGACGTCAATGAGTTTCAGGTTGCCAGGTCTTTGGATGTGGTTGCAGACAATCCCTATCACGGGACGCAGGACCACATGGATGGGGCCGCGCAGGCGTTTCAGGGAGATTTAGCGCGCTCGCTTAAGCATGCGAACTATCTGGTAACGGAGACGAACGCTCAGACGATTGGGTGGGACTCGACGATCCAGTATCCGCCTTATGACGGGCAGATTCGGCTGGATGTTTATACGCATCTTTCGAGCGGCGCGAACATGGTGGAGTATTGGCATTGGGCCTCGATTCCTTCGGGGCAGGAGGTTTACTGGAAGGGCGTTCTTGGGCATGACCTGGAGCCGAACAGGGCTTATACGGAGGTGTCGAAGACTGCGCATGAGCTCAACCGGATTGGGACGCATCTGGTGAACCTGAAGATTGCGAATCAGGTTGGGATTCTCTATAGCGTGGATTCGGCGAATGGTTTGGACTTCATGCCGATTGTGCGGCAAGGGAATGATCCGTGGCCAGCGGCGAAGACGGGGCCGGAGTATACGAGCCTTATCAATCAACTGCATCGTTCGCTGTATGAGTTGAATGTCGGGACGGATTTTGTCTTTGCCGATGATCCGGACTTCTCGCGATACAAGGTGCTGATTGTGCCGGCGCTTTATGTTGCGGATGATGCTCTACTGCAGAAGATTTCGGACTTTGTGAAGGGTGGGGGCCGGGTTCTGATGACCTTCAAGAGCGGGTTTACGAATGAGAATAATGCTGTGCGGTGGGTGCGGGCTCCGGGGCCGCTGCGGGAGGCGGCGGGGTTCAGCTATCAGGAGTTCTCGAATCTGGAGAAGCCGCTGGCGCTGAAGGACGATCCGTTTCATGCGGGGGCGGACAACAAGGTGAGCTACTGGGCGGAGTTTTTGATTCCGGAACATGCCAAGGCTTTGGCTTACTACGACCATCCTTTCTTTGGCCGCTGGCCGGCGATTACGGAGAACCAGTTTGGCGCGGGTTCGTTGACCTATGAAGGGACTTTTTTGACTAATGCGCTTCAGAAGAGCGTGCTGCTTGGAGTGCTGAAAGAGGCTGGGCTGACGGGGGCTGACCAGTCGCTACCCGTTTCGGTGCGCGTGAAGCATGGGGTTAATGGGATGGGAAAGAAAGTCCACTACTACCTGAATTATTCGAGTGAGGAGCAGCCGGTCTCCTACGCTTATGGGGCTGGGGTGGATCTGATTTCGGGCGCAGCGATTCAGCAGTCAGCGACGTTACAGGTAAAGCCCTGGGATGTAGCGATTGTGGAAGAGAAGTAGCCGCGGAAGGATGTCAGGGGGCTTCGATCTGACAAGGTTGTGTAAGTGATGGTCTAGAATTTAGTTAGTTCATCGCCTCGGAGCACACTATGAGCCGGGTCCTGGTTATTGGAGATCACAACCACGTGAGCCGCGAGATCGGCGATGCGCTCACAGCAGCCTCTTTTCCCATGGAGTATTCGGCTGGGCACGCTGATGCCCTGCACCGATTGCGCGCGCGATCGTTCGGGGTCGTCATTACTAATCCCGACAGCTCTTTGGATGAAGGCCTTGCACTCCTGGAGGAGATGCGCGCCATCAGGCCCGGGGTAAAGTGCATCGTTCTGGCTCAGCACAGCACTCCCGATGAAGTGATTGCTGCGCTTCGGGCTCGGGTGTTTGCCTGCTTCACGCCTCCGTTTGATTCGGGTGAGATCGCGAACCTGGCCCGGAGCGCAGCGTCTGACAGTGAATGGCGGGAGGACATACATGTGCTGTCGGCCAGGCCCGGCTGGGTGTCGGTCCGGGTAAGTTGCCGCCTCATTACTGCCGAGCGTCTCCTGACATTTGCGAAAGAGCTTAGCACTCAGTTGCCGGAGGATACCCGGTGGGAGATGATGCAGGCACTGCGAGAGATATTGATGAATGCGATGGAGCACGGAGCGGCGTTCAATCCCGAACAGGTGATTGAGGTCACCGGCGTTCGAACGGGGAGAGCCTATGTGTTTTACGTGCGTGATCCCGGGTCTGGCTTCCGGCGCGAATCGCTTAGCCATGCAGCTGTTGCCGATTCGTCTCAGGACCCGACGGCTCATATTATGCTGCGCGAAGAAGAGGGAATGCGTCCCGGAGGATTTGGTCTTCTCGTGGCGGCTGGAACTGTGGATGAGTTGATCTACAGTGAGATTGGGAATGAGGTGCTGCTGATCAAGTATTTGGATTCAGGTTCGGCCTGATCTGTGTGCCGCAGTTGCATCCGGTAGTGGAGACGAAGGAATTCTTTGCCCCAGAGCCAGAGAATGTGATCCGCGCGTACGACACCTGATTCTGCAGGGTATACGTGGATGGTCTCTTTCATGCTGCGGACATATCGAGCCCATGCGACTCCGCCTTCGCCCTGAACCACAAAGTAGAAGCCGGGATCACCGAATGCATTACCGGCCGAAGTTACGGAGAACGAACTGTCATTATGGATCTCTGGTCTCATAAGGACAATTGCTCTGCCGTTGGGTAGAGGAAAGACCACCCTTATGCATGGAGACGGGTGTCCCGGCACGCTGCAGATCGAGTAGCTGCCTGCATAGAGAACGTTATTGGTTGCCGTTAGCTCTCGTACCCAGGCAGTGTGAATCACACATCCGGATTGCGGATCTTGTAGCTGGACGACGCTGCTGCTCATCCCTTCACAGCTATCAAGAGGGGACAGGGGGATATTCAACTGCTGGAGGCGTCGGCTGAATATAACGGCGAGTGCTCGTCCAAATGGCCGGAACAGCCCGTGCCACTCTGACCATGCGTCCAATGTGTACTCGGAGGTGCGCTCATAGAAGTCCTTGACAGGCTTTGCCACGGCGCTGAAGTCAGCGGAGCTTCCGGATAAGGAAGACAGATCCTCAACTAATCCGCGGACTCCGCTTTTAACGGTCTCGAGGTTATTGCTGCGCGCATAGTCGGTGAAAAAATCCTTACCGATTTGCCGGGTGTTGCCTGTCGGGCCATCCAACCAAGGGTGCGCGTCGAGGCTGATCCTTCGCCCGGTTATTCGTACCCACTGTTGGGTTACCCAGTCGCTTAGCAATCCTCGTTTGTCTCCGAGCCAAATCACGCGCAAATTATTACATATGGAATTACGACGGTTGCTTGAAGGGGCGAGCTGTGAATTGTTGTCGTACGTCAGGGATGCTAATTCTGCGTTAGTGCGAACTCACGCTGTATATGGTGCTGTGAGAAGGCAAGAGTGCCCCGACGGCTGCGCCACCCAGGCCACCGATCACAGCGCCGATTGCGGCTGGCAGGCCTCTACCGCCAAAATCCAAACAAAAGGCCCCTGGAGAGCATGATTTGTGTGTCGCTGCGCCTATGCCGGCCCCGACACCGGCACCCACTCCAGCCACGATAAGAGTTTTGCGTAAACGGTGTGTGTTTTTCATGAGTCGAACGCTGTGAACGTCCTGTTTCTGAATTGACTGTTCGCCAGCGATCGCCCTGAACGAGATTGCGGTATCGGAGACGCTTGTGAAGGTTCCGGAGTGTCTCTTGGATGTGGTGTCGACGACTTGAATATTTTGTCCCGCTTGCAACCTACCTAAAAGCGCCCAGGAAGACTGATTGGCTTGGGCCTGGGAATCGCAGGGAAGTTCAAGAACACAAAGAAGGACCAAGATCATTCGCATGTGTGTTGCTCGTCTCTCTTTTCTATTGAGGCGACCAACGTACCATCGTTCCTCTCTTTTCAAAAGAGCTTTTCGCCAGCCGCTTCTTTTATTGCCGATCGGCTGTGGCGATTAGCATAGAGGTGTGAGCTATCGGTTTTCGGCGCGGACGGGTTGGGATGTGGGGGAGAGCGGGTTTGCGAAGGCGATTCGCGAGGCGCGCGCTTCGGGGCGGAGGTTGTATGACCTTACGGTTTCGAATCCTACAGTGTGTGGGTTTTGTTATGACGCAGAGGGGATTCTTGGAGCACTCGGAGATAGGCGCGCTTTGACGTACGATCCTGATCCGCGGGGAATGCAGTCGGCTCGACAGACAGTGGCGGGGTATTACCGGGACCATGAAGCTGAGGTTGATCCCGATGCCGTTGTGATGACGACCAGTACGAGCGAAGGCTATGGGTATCTGTTCCGGCTGCTCTGTGATGCGGGGGATGAGGTACTGGTGGCGCAGCCTAGTTATCCGCTGTTTGATTTTCTAGCGGATTTGGAAGATGTGCGGCTGAGGCCTTATCCGCTGTTCTATGACTATGGGTGGTGGATCGATTTTGCAGAGCTGGAGCGGAGGATCGGGCCGCGAACGCGGGCGATTGTAGTGGTGCATCCGAATAATCCTACGGGTCATGCGACGGGGGTATCGGAGAGGGCTCGACTGGAGGAGATCTGCGCGCGGCATGGGTTGGCGCTGATTGTGGACGAGGTGTTTCTGGACTATCCGCTGCGGGAAGGGGAGCGTCTGACGAGTTTTGCGGTTGGGCCGCATCCGGTGCTGACTTTCGTGCTGAGCGGGATGAGCAAGATCGCCGGGCTTCCGCAGATGAAGGTTGGGTGGATTGTGGGGTTGGGACCGGAGAAGGGAAGGGTCGAGGCGGCGGGGCGGCTTGAGGTGATTGCAGATACCTTTTTGTCGATGAATGCCCCAGTGCAACTGGCTCTGCCAAAGTGGCTGGCGGGGAGACGGGGGATTCAGGGACAGATACTGGAGCGGGCACGGGGGAATCTTGCGTTTGCTGAAGGGAGTGGACTGGAGGTGCTTCGGACAGAGGCGGGATGGAGCGTCGTGTTGCGGCTGCCTCAGGTTGGGGTAGAGGATGTGTCAGAGAGACTTTTACGGGAGGCCGATACGGTGGTTCATCCCGGGTCGTTTTACGGTATCGGAGAGGGTGGAAGGGTAGTTGTCAGTCTAATCGGGCTAAATAGCGATTTTTCATTGGGATTGAATCGTATCGTTGACCTGATGCTTAGATGAGTGATTTTGCCTGAGTCGTGCGAACCAAGATGGTTAATGCTTCATGTGGTGCGTGTAATGTATTGGATTCATTTATATAGTCTATCTAATTGAAATTACTTGCATTGATAAATGGATTTGATTCTCGTTCGTTTCCAATGGTAGTTTTAGGGCCGTGGCCTGGGATGACGGTGACCTCGTCGGGGAGGGTGAGTAGACGGTGGTGAATTGTGGTTAGAAGCTGGCGGGTGTTGCCTCCGGGGAGGTCGGTTCGGCCTATGGAGCCGGCAAAGAGGGTGTCTCCGGCGATGAGGAGGGTGTGGTAGGGGAGGTAGAGGCAACTGCTGCCCTGGGTGTGGCCGGGGGTGTGGAGGACGGTTCCAGTGAGTCCGGTGATGGCAATGGTGCGGCCGTCGGTGAGATTGTCGTCGGGGGCGGCGACCTTCGGAGTGGGGATGCCTAGCCAGCCGGCCTGGATATCCATCATCTGGACGAGCGGGAGGTCGAGCTGGTTGTAGAGGATGGGTGCTCCGGTGAGTTGCTTGAGACGGTGGGCTCCGGCGATGTGGTCGATGTGGGCGTGGGTGATGATGATCTGCTTGACGGTGAGGTGGTGGCGTTCAAGGATGGCCTGGATGCGGGGGATGTCGTCGCCGGGGTCGATGACGATGGCTTCGCGGGAGGTCTCGTCGCCGAGGATGGAGCAGTTGCACTGGAGGAGGCCGACGGGGAGGATTTCGTGGATCATGGCTTAAAGACTAAAGCCTACCGCGGATTTGCACGGATTTTCGCGGAAGGAAAGGCAAAAAGCCAATTAAAGACAGAAAATGCGCAAGCCGGTTGGCCTGCGCATTTCGGTGAGACGGAATTTGAAGTTACTTCTTTGGGCTGCTCTGGCTTGTGGGGTGACCGGCGAGGACAGAGTGGTCGCCGCTGGCACGGGAAAGCATGATGGTGAGGCCGATGGAGGTAAGCATGAAAACGATCGCTGACCAGGTGGTGAGCTTGGTGAGGAGGTTGGCTGCTCCGCGGGGTCCGAAGGCGGTCTGCGATCCCTGGCCGCCGAAGGCTGCGGCGAGGTCGGCGGATTTGCCCTGCTGGAGCAGAACGACGCCGACGAGGAAGAGCGAGACAATGATGTGCAGGATTACGAGAAGGATGACCATCGGGAGTAGCTTGCGACCTCGAACGCGGAGAGGATGTCTCCCCGAAGAATGTTTGGATTGGTGCGGAGGAGGGGACTTGAACCCCTATGCCTTGCGGCGCTAGCACCTCAACCTAAAACTAAGTGTATCACTGTGTATCGTACAAATCTAAATTGCTGATTCTATTATGTTCCAGTATCGCGGACTATCATGGCTTTTCACGTAACCGTTACACTTCCGTGACAAGTTCCGCAACCTTCATACGCCGTTCCATGAACTCTTTAGCGATGTTCAGATCATCGGCATCAACAATATTGTAACGACGCTCCATGGAATCTGTCTTATGCCCGCTGATCTTCATACGTATCACTTGCGGCACCCCCGCGCGGCGCATATTCCGTACTGCCGTCCTGCGTAGATCATGAAACTTTAGTTCAGGGACGCCGGCTGCTTTGCAGGCGTTCTCCCATGAGCTACGGAAGTCAAGGATCTTCTTTCCTTCGCGATTGAAAACCCAAGGTGAATTTGGCCAGTTCTCGTCTCGCTCTTTTTTGGCAGCGAGAAGAAAATCTCGCATGTCGCCCTTCAAGATTGGGACGGAGCGCCCTTCGCGATTCTTTGTCTCATCCGGTTCTAACGCAATGATATCGCTTCCAAAGTCCACCTGCGGCCATTGAATGTCCGTTAGCTCACCCTTGCGAATGCCGGTGATGTATCCGCAAACGAAAAGGGGCTTAAGCTCATGGAGTAAAGCGTCGCGAAGGTCCACGTATTGCTTATCCGTCAGAAAGCCCTTTCGCACCGTAGTTTCCTTCACCATTGGGAAGTAGGGAATCACGTTGACTTTGGGAGGGGTTCGCTTTCGAGCATTGTGAAATGCTGTCCGCATGATCGACAGTTCGCGGTTTACGGTTGCATCCGTACGCCCTTCTCCCGTGCGCTTCTCGCGGTATCTGTCCATCAAGTCGGTTGATAACCTGGCGGCGCGTACCTTACCAAAATAGGGCCGGAGGTTCTTTTCGACGACAGCTTTCCAAATGTAGCGTGTCGACTCTTCTATGTCGCTCTTGAGAACATCGTCCAACAGTTCACCAATCTGGACTTTGTCGGGAGTTCCACCGGTGATCTCTCCGCGATGTTTTTTCGCAAGGAGCTGATCTCTCAGCTTGATGGCGTCTGACTTCTTTGTTGATTTACTCGATCGAGAGATGGGTTTGTTATCGATGTAAACCCTGACCCACCAAACGTCCCCGCGCAAATAGATTGTGCCGGCACCGTATGTATTCATGGCCATAAACCGAGTGTAACGAAACTGCTAGTGTGTCTTCAGGTCAATATTTGTTCTTCTCTATCCAGGCGTCGAGGTCACGGCGATGCAGATGAACCCGACGTCCTTTACGTACTACGGGAAGATCTTTCGCAAAGATCAAGTGTTGGACGGACTGTTCCGACCGACCTAAGTAGACGGCCGCTTGCTTTACATCGAGCAACACCGGTTGAACATCAGCCACCGACCGGCGAGCCAACTCCAATTTGAGAAGGGAAGCGACTTCCCCGGCCAGTGCTTTCGCTAATCCGGACATCGCAGGATCACCCGGGCTTTCGACCAACAGACTTTGTGACCTCATAAAGTTCGCTCCTGACGTCAGGGTGGAAGGGCGAAATCGAGTATTCCAAGAAACTGACTGCTGCCCTACCCATAGCGTCCAACGAAACCAATACGGTGTCCAATTCATTGTGGATATGGCGCTATCTCAGAAACAGATGGTTGAATCGAACTTAAATGGATCACTTCATCTCAACGATGTCGTCTGGCCTCCGAAAGGGTGACATTGAAAGATATTGGGCCGCATTGTGTCGATCAATTAAGAGGCGCTGGACGGGGGACATTCCGCACGAGTGATTGGCTGCTTGCGTGCTATCTCGGTACTCATCAGGCCCCCAAATTCGCATCGATATTGTGATGAGAATGATTAACGAGCGCGAAGACGTCCAATGCCTGTCAAGATGACTCCATCTGTCAAACAGATGCTCGATTAAGGCGACATATTGACCAGATTGATTATCGAGAGTAAAAAGTTTGTCACTGCAGTCTTGGCGCCTTGGCTCCTCCTGCACTTGGTGAGACTCCGCACGGCAGAGTAACGGAGGCCCTCGTGAGCATTTACGATCACCTCGAATTCCGCCACCTAAAATACATCATTGCAATTGCAGATGAACGCACTTTTACGGCAGCGGCATCACGTGTTCATGTCGCTCAATCTGCATTGAGCACACAGATCAGGCAACTTGAAGAAATCTTCGAAGTTCCGATCTTTGATCGTGATCGAGAGGGTGTTTCCCTCACGGCTCAAGGCCAGATACTTCTGACCTTTGCGAGAAGGATCGTTCGCGGGCGGGAAGAACTTATCGACGCTCTAAGAGCCTTCCGACCGGAAACGTTCAGACCACTCAAGATTGGTTTCTCGTCATTTGTGGAGAAGCATATTCTGGGAGCTTTACTGGATTCAATGCGCGCCATCGCACCCGACGTTGACTTCGTTCCCGAAGCGGGCGCGACCTACGACATCGACGGCGGACAGCAACTCGTTGCCGGCTAGCTAAAAGAGGCCAGCATGAGCAGTGATGACATCCGGGACTTCCAGGTTGGGGTGCCAAGTCTGCTTCTGCCGTTCTCTCACGATTTGGCAGACTGGAAGCAATCCCGTCCGACGCACGGGATTGGCAAGTGAACGTTTCCAATCCGAAGGGCCTTTTCCGAAGTTCTCAATAGTAAGCGAGATCTGGCCTTTCTATTCCGGGACCTTGCTACGCTTCGAACTGACCTTCCGCTCTTCGCAACCGTTGACGATCTGCTTTGAAAGGGTCCTACAACAGCCTTTCCTCCCATAGCAGATCGCTTGGACAAGGCGAGCTTTTCGAAGGAGCGCGTTCCGCGTTCCTGTTAAGACGGCAAGATCTCTTCCCACAACAATCCCAGGGTGATTCAGCCGGTCTTCGTGCAAGCAACAGTTGCTGCCGAGAAGTCTCCTCCAGAGGCACATAGATAGCCAGCTGGAGCGGTCGATGAGTGAGTTGGCGATTTTGCAATAAGTCAGTCCCAAGGCGTGGGTTGTTTCAAGACGAATGCTATAGTCAGGAACTGAACGCTTCGTCCAAATTTGGGAATCGTCAAACGTTTCTTGTTGGTTTAGGGGATGGAAACAAGAGAAGGAATTGAGTTATAAACCAAGGTCTAATAGCTCAGTGTTCGCCGAAGAGCAGGCTGTTGACCTAGGCTCCTATGAGGTCTGCCATGAAATCACTCGCCATTGCGCTAGATCGTGGGCAATCTCGAAACCGCTTGGCAAGATTGCTTATGCTAGGTGTATCATTTGGACTCGTTTCAGGCGTAGCTCTGGGCCAGGAAAGTGTTCCTACGGCCACGCCCCAGGTCCAAGCCTTCTCACTCGGACAGATGTTTACCTTCTTTTTCCTGATGCTGGGCCCGATAAAGATTCTTGGGCCTTTTGTGCAGATCACGCATAAGGCAGACGCTGCCTTAACTCGTCGCATTGCAATTCGCGCTTTCTTGTATTCCTGCGGCGCCCTAGTGCTGACCGTGCTCATCGGAGAAGGGTTCCTTCGCAAATTCAACATTCCAGTTCCGGTACTCGCGATCGCTGCGGGCATTATTCTCTTCCTCGTGGCTCTTCGCGCTGTACTAGAGCAGTTCGATATTGATCCAGATGCGACTTCGAAGCAGTACGAACCCGACATGCGGTATGCGGCGTCGCCGCTGGCCTTTCCGACGATAGTAACTCCCTATGGTGTGGCGACGGTCATCGTGTGCATGGCATTGACTCCGGACTACATGGCCGAAACTAAGATTTATTCCGTATTGCTAGGTTTGATGGTACTTAACCTCATAGCCATGCTGTTTGCGCGGCCGATCCTTAAGTATCTGCAGATGCCCCTCATGTTGTTCGGCACGGTGCTGGGAATCATTCAAGTGGCGCTCGGCATCTCCATAACACTTCGAGGTTTACAGAATATCGGGTTTATCGTGGCCAAATGACATGGAACCCGGTCTCCTGGCTTGCGGTTCTCAGTAGCAAGAGATCTCGCTGCTTAGACTTTCCCGAGGAGACAAGCGAATGTTTTGCGACTCTATGTCTTGAGTTCTGCTAGCCACTGCAAGGCACGCAGACCAGGGAGGAAGCAGTACTCACCGCCTCGTGTGACCACAAACTGAGGCAAGCCTTGCAGCCGCTTTCGCAGTGGTCGCCTCGGTATATCAAAGGATCCTGTTCCATCGCTGGCACCCGCCACAAGGTCTTTTCCGGCGGCCCCTCCGAAAAATGCACTGTCATTCATCCATTCGGATTGGATCAACTCGAACTGTCGACTTAGATGGGCTCCAACAAACGCGAACATCAAAATAGGCCAGTTGACGATAACAGGTGGAGGGAGAAGGCCGGTCTCCAACGGGATGCGTTAAGCTCCCAAGTTACCGACGCGCTCGGAGCGCGTGGGATAGAGGAGACCGGCCTTCTCGTCCCATCTGATAGCGCTCATTGGCCTGCCTGTCAAATTCTCTTGACGTATGCTGTGAGCTTCTGATGATCTCTCATATTGCTGAAGTACTTCGGCAGAAACGTGCTCCGCTTCACGTTCAGGAGTCAAAGCGATGTCTAACATCCGAGCATCTATCTTTTTAATCGTCCTTGCCTTGGCAGCAGACAGAGGTATTCCTGTTTTCGGCCAGGAAAGCCCGAATGCAGTTGCGGCGAGCAGGGATGCAGCTGCGGCTGACGAGGATAACAACGACTTGCTCCAGGCAGACGTCGTCATCGACGGCAAGACGCTCTTCTCAGTACGAGGCGTTCGAGCCCACCCGGCGGAGCGCCGTGCAGAGGAGATCGAAAATCGAATAGAGGCGGTGGCCGGGAACTCGAAGATTGGCGCGAATTCGCTCACACTTGAAGACCATCCTGAAGGGACCTGGATCATGGCCGACGGTCAGCGCATCCTGGCGGTGTTGAACGAGGACGCGTCAATCGAAGGAATCTCTCCCCGCCCGCTTGCGGAGGTCTACAGAGGCCGCATCAGCGAGGCGATCGAGGCATATCGCCGAGACAGGCGCCCCGGATTTCTATTGCGGCGCGCCCTATACGCGCTCGGAGCGACACTTGTGCTATTCGTTGTATTGCGATTTGGCCGCCGGATTGTCGCCTTTTTGCGAGCAGGATTCGAGCGGCGTTATCGGGCGCGTATTGAGGGCTTTGAACACAAGGCTCATCACATCATTAAGGTGAAACAGATCTGGGGGGTCCTTGCCGGCCTGCTGAATCTCACGTATGGCCTGGCAGTCGCGGTGGCAGTCTACGTTTACCTCCACTACATCCTGTCCCTGTTTCCATGGACGCGAGCGTTTGCGAACAGCATGTACCGAATGGCGGTCGATCCACTGCGGACCATGGGCTCAGGACTGGTTGGCATAATACCCAATCTTGTTTTTCTAGCGATTCTTGTCGTGGTCACGCGTTATGGGTTGAAGGTGATTAGAGCTGTCTTTGACCGTCTTGGTGCCGGAACCATGACGTGGGAAGGGTTTGACCCGGAGTGGGCCTTGCCCACCTACCGGTTGGTACGGCTGCTCGTAATTGCGTTCGCCGTCGTCGTCGCTTATCCCTATATCCCCGGTTCCGAATCAGGCGCTTTCAAGGGTGTTTCGCTGCTAATTGGAGTCATCTTCTCCTTGGGTTCCTCTTCGCTGATCGGGAACCTGGTCGCCGGCTACAGCATGACGTATCGTCGTGCGTTTCGGGTTGGCGAAGTGGTCAAAATCGGGGAGCACATCGGCAACGTCGAGCAGATCCGCCTTCTTGTTACGCACCTGCGCACCAAAAAGAACGAAGAAGTGATTATTCCCAACTCCTCTATTCTGAGCAGCGAAGTCATTAATTACAGCTCGATGGCTAATGCGAGGGGCTTGATTTTGCACACGACAGTCGGCATCAGGTACGACGTGCCCTGGAGGCAGGTCGAAGCAATGTTGCTCGAAGCCGCGGCACGGACTGAGGGACTGCGTCGCGACCCATCCCCTTTCGTGTTGCAGATGGAACTTCGGGACTTCTCTGTCGCGTATGAAATCAACGTCTTCTGCGACGAGCCACATTCAATCCTTGCATTCAAAACTGCGCTCCATAGGAATATTCTCGATGTCTTCAACGAGTATGGAATACAGGTCATGGTGCCAGCCTACGAGGGCGACCCGGATCAACCGAAGATTGTTCCCAAGGAACGTTGGTATGCGGCTCCCGCGAGTGATGATGTGTCCACGAACAGGGCGTCGAAATAAAGCATGGACGTACGGCGGCGTAGGCAGATGCTGCACCACGCAAATCAGTCATCGTGCGCCTCCGATAGACATCTGTTTTAAAGAATCCAACTGAATAACTCAGGCTTTTCGACCCAACGCTAACTAACACGACCATTCAAGATGCACCGTCAAATCCTAAGAGGTTTCTCACCCTTTGCCGTTGTCGTCGATCCTGACCCACGTCGAACTTCCCACGAAACAGGGATTTTCAGCAATTTGCTAGAACCAGCAGCTGCTGCACTCTCAGTTGGTGCCAAATCCCCAAGTCACTCACCGACATCAGAAAGGGAACCACTTGTCCGAATCGTCGGTATGTCGTACACGTGGCCGCCTGGAATCCGTCGCCGACGTAACCGTTTCCACATCACTGGAAAGCCGGTTTTACGTCCCCTTGGAGCCACCGCCGCTAACCAAGCAAACAATCGCAAGAGGTTGGCACTTGAGATGGCGGCGCTGGGCGATGCAGTTGGAGCGGGATTCGATGGTTCTGGCTGCAAGCGTTCCCATGTGAGCTACTCCTCGCGAATCTTAGAAATCTGCCATGTGAGTGCGATTTCGGCGACCTGAAGCTGAAGGCACTTTGCGTGTAGCTTCGATCGCTATTTGGCGTAATGTTTGAGCGTTGTATGGCGCATCTGCTAGGCCGACTAACAACATGGGGGCAGGGACGAATGTCCCTCAGCGACAGGCCAGAGACACTATGTGCGTAGCTAAGTGTCTGCCTGACGTCACATGGCTTAACGTCCCGTGGGCAAGTCTCACAACGAATATCACCGGAACTACGCCAAATAGCTCTGAAAAAACTACGCCAAATAACTCTGAAAGCGACACTATCATTGTTCAGAATGCGGAGTGGGGCGCGGTAGCCGTTGCACCCTAGGTTGTGGCGATTCTCAGCTGGAGAACGTTGCTTTTCATCGAAGGGATCCCACCTTAGCGACGACAAGACGGCAAAGATGGGATCCGGTACTCCCCTGACGAGTGGGTGTCAGTTTGCTCGAATGCCTATCTGATGCGATGAGACTGCGTGAATGCCCTTGTAGGTCTGATCTGAGCGCACGTCCAATCTAGAGAAAATTATGGTAAAGCTAGGGCTTTTCCTAGTAGTGATAGTGCGTTCGGTGCTCTAATCTAAGACGCAATGTAACGCCAGAATCTCGCCCCTCCTCTGAGGAGTAGGCACGGCCCCGCGGCCCTCCCCTAGCAATTCGATTCGTCGCGATGATTCATGGTTAGCCATGCGGCTGAAGGTTCCCATGGCGGTAAATTGTTGGTTCGTCCTGCTGCGACGGACGGAGTCCCAGGGTTTACCTGGATCGCTGCGCGATCGGGAATTGGGGAATGCAATACCCCAGGAAAGGAGGTCGATATGCATGCCACTTCGATCGTTAACGCTTTTCGTGTAACGACCCTCTTCTGCGTTGCGACTTTGTCTATGTGTTCCGTTGGCTGCGGAAAGAAATCGCAGCCCAATACAGAGACCCCGGCGGGTGCACCAGCCCAACCGTCTTCTACCTCAGCTCAACCGGCCGCACCCGTTGCGCCGACAGGACCTGTACCCTCCTTCTCAGCCGCAAATAAAGTGGGCCTTTACGCCTATCCGGGAAAGGGCCAAAGTCATGATCAGCAGCTCATCGATGAGTCCGACTGCTATAACTCGGCTCAGCAGCAGACAGGCGTCAACGCGGATGCGCCGCCTCCGCAGCCGCCGTCTTCTGCTGATGTCCAGGCAGCTCAGGCGCAGGCGGCTGATGCTGCGCCGCAACAAAAAGGTGGTAGAGCCCGAGGTGCGGCTCGTGGCGCAGTTGGCGGTGCGGTGGTTGGTGGAATTGCCGGAAATGCGGGAACAGGTGCCGCGGTAGGCGCTAGTGTAGGTACCGTGCGAGGAGGCAGACAGCAACGCAAAGCGAATGCTGCTGCCAAAGATCAGGCTGCGGCGCAGGGGGGGGCGCAGGTGCAACAGCAGTACCAAAGCCAGAAGGCTGCGTATGACCAACAGATGAATACATTCAAGCGGGCGTTCTCAGCCTGCATGGATGCGCGAGGCTATTCGGTCAAATAAGTGTCGGAACGTCGTATGAAGTCCAAGGAGTAACCTATGATAATTAATCGCTTCCTCATCCGGTCCGGATTCGTAGTCGCATCACTATTTTGTCTACTCGCAGTAGGCACCGCCGCCGACGATGAAAAAGATAAGGAGAAGGAGAGAACCGAAGTCCGCCAGATGGCGCAAGAAACACTGGTCCGCCTTTACAAGGCACAGCCCTCCGCACAGGCAGCCCTTCAAAAGGGCTACGGCTATGCCGTTTTCAGTAACACGGGCATCAAGATCCTTTTTGGCGGCTCTGGTCGTGGAGAAGGCGTGGCCGTCAACAACAAGACCAACGCTGAAACCTTTATGAAGATGTTTGAGATCCAGGCCGGCCTTGGCATGGGCGTTAAGAAGTTCAAGGTCATATTTATATTCGACAATCAAAAGGCATTCGATAGCTTTGTGAATTCCGGATGGGAGCTCGGAGGGCAAACCTCGGCTGCTGCCAAAACGAGTCCGGAGAAGGGCGGAGCGATGCAGGGTGCGGCCTCCGTTTCCGACGGTATCTGGATGTATCAAATGACCGACAAGGGATTGGCGCTGGAAATCACAGCTAAGGGAACCAAGTACTCAAAAGACGACGACCTCAACAAGTCGTAGGTAGACGAAACGCGACAAGGCTCCGGTTTTCTGGAGAAAGTCGCAGGATTGTTTCTCAAACCGTGTGCTCACCGGTGCCGAGAATAATAACTCTGGGACTGTCTCTTGTACCTTGCAGGATGCTATTTGTTCCGCTCCAGATAGCGAGGGATGGGGCACCTAACAAATCACACCGGGCCCCCAGAAAATTCGTTATCCGATTGATCGGTTTCGCGATCGGCTTCTAATCAACTCGGAAGTGATAAGGAGGAGTTCTGTGATTAGAAAATATCTTCTATCGATGAGCATGGCGGCAATAGTGATTTTGACAAACGTCTCGGTGAATCACGCTCAGGCGCAAGCAACTTCGGCTCAGAGCAGCGTGGATCAGGATATCGCCCTGCTGCGGAAGGATATCCGTTCGGATAAGAAGCAGATCATCGCTGCCAATATGCAGCTGACTGATGCCGAGGCACCGAAGTTCTGGCCCGTATACGACCAGTACACAGCAGAGCTCGCCAAGATCAACGATGCGAAGCTTGCGGCTATGAAGGACTATGCGGCCAACTATTCGACTCTCACCGACGATAAGGCGTTGGCGTTGACCCGGCAGATCATTGGGATTGAGGAATCGGTGGGGCAGTTGCGCATGAAGTATGTGCCGATATTCAGCAAAGTGATCTCCGGTAAGAAAACTGGCTTGTTTTTCCAGTTGGACCGGCAGCTTACAGGGTTGGTTGATCTGCAGGTGGCGTCGGAGGTTCCTCTGATTGAACCCTAGTGTCACGCGCTCTGTTCAGGGTTCAAGGAGCACCCTGGCCTCTCATCGCCATCGCCAACCTCGGCGAGTTGGTAACGAGAAGATTGTTCAATTTTTGACGGGCGATGAATGATTCATTAGCAAGAGATACAGTAATTGCAATATCCTTCCGTTTACTGGATCTCTCCCAAGCTCTAAAGAAGATTGATTCTATCCCTCGCCATTCATCGAGCGATAGCGGTTCAGACCAGACCTGTTCCGTAGTTATTGAATCGCGGACTCCTTACTCGCAGTGGTTCCCCGTACTCCGAAAGGAAATCGAAAATGAAGCGTATGATGAGGCTGTTAATAGCTGCCCTTGTGATGTGTGTCGGCAGTTGTATCCCCGCAACCGCCCAACATGAATTCACCTACAACGGAGATACCGGCCCAGGGTATTGGTCTGATCTCGAAAGTGATTTTTCGGCTTGCGCTCCATCGCCAACGGGACGCCAGTCCCCTATCGATATTGATTCCGTGGTTCTGGACCCGGGGCTCGGCGGTCTGAACATCATCCTGAATAAGATGCCATATACGTTGATCAACAACGGTCATACGATCCAGGCCACGCCCCAAGAGGGGGGAACACTGACGATCGATAGCGAGATCTACACTCTCAGCCAATTTCACTTCCACACGCTCTCCGAACATACCGTGGAAGGAACGCATGGTGTGATGGAGCTTCATGCGGTATTCATCGATGCAAAGAACAATTATGTGGTGATTGGAATGTTGTATAAAATCGGCAAGCAAAACAAATTCCTGGGGAATTTGATCGCCGCCGGTTTACCGAAACTAACCACATCCGCACCGGTAACAGTCAATAAACTTGATTTCGAAAAGGCTTTTACCGACACGAATAGGTATTACACCTATCCGGGATCCCTTACTACACCGCCCTGTACGGAGTCGGTGAAATGGATTGTCTTGAAGGAGTGGGCTGAATTGTCGTCGGAACAGTTCGAAGCTTTTCGGACTATTCTGGGCGACGACTTTCGTCCATTGCAAGAGCGCAACAAACGCGTGGTACGGGCCACGGTATGGTAAACGCCCCTTTGACGCACCGTTGATTTTGTCGGGCTTAAAAAAGACTGATTGAATCTATAAGTCACAAGTTATGTCACAAAAGTTACAGCCGACGATCATCGGGTTTAACGGCCATTAGCTCGTTAAACCCGATGATTGCGGCGCTTACCGGAATCCTTGCGGTATTTCGTTCCCAGCGACAAGCGTGTAGCTTCGATCGCTATTTGGCGTAATGTTTGGCGGTCTCGATTTTACGAGGCTGATTGCGCGGGAGATCTGCGACCCGATGGAATCGGAGCGCGGCATTGTCGCCGAGTATCTGGATCCGGTTGCTTTTGCTGCGCTCGAACTGCCTGAGAGGGTGGCACCGCATGTCGACTACGAACAGATATGCTGGGCCTTCTACTTCGCCTCGGGATCGCTGGCAATCAATAATGCCAACACTGGACGGGTCGAAAGACTGTCCTCTGGAAAATGCCAGACCTCGGATACCTCGCACGTCGCTACGATGCTGACGACGTTTATTGCGGCCGGGCTGCGCCGAGCTGCTCGGCAGCCGACTTACTCAATCTGATCTGGAGCGCGATGATAGTCCATGTGGATGTGTCGATAAACAGTTCAGCCACCTCGCCGATCGCCTGTCCGTCAGTCGCAACTACTGTACGTCCTCGCAAGTGTTCATCAGAAATCTGTATTGTCGAACCTCCTATATGACCCAGTTAATGCCTAAACTCACCGCGACTGAGCTCGCTCGCTGTATCAAGCCGGGGCGATCCCGGTAGAGTTCCTTAAATTAATATGCTCGCCTCACTGAGAATTGGCTTGGAGTGCGGTCTTATGAGCCGCTTCCCACGCTCTAACCTTGGGCCGAGCTTGATCGAAGAGACGCGCGAAGTTTCCCTTGCGCACCTTCTCGCTTGCTTCTGGAGTAAGCAGATTCCACAAAGGCCCATACATGTAGAAGACCTTCAGATAGCTCTGCTGGCTTGGGGGCGCGACTTCGTCAGTGCCGAACAAAAAGCGATCCGGAAAGCGATTGATTAAGTCCGCCGTAATCTTTGTGGCTTCAGGACTCGCAACAACGTACTTGGCCACCTCGTCCCACGAGATATCGAAATAGACATTCCTGAACGCGGGATCGCCGAGAATCATTGCAAGATTGGCTGCATGATCTTTTATCGGTCGAACGATACGTCCCAAACCCGTGTGCGCCCAGATGATCGTCGTGTTAGGGTGCCGTCTGAAGAGTGCTTTCATTTGCTCAAGATATGCGGGTGGTGCACCTTCCTTGGGGAATGGAACATCCATGTCGTTGTGAATGATAACGACGAGCCCAACCTCTCCCGCGAAGTCCAGGATCCTGTCGAGAGCGCGGTTCTGAAGGTCAGCTGTTTCGCCGGCAATCTTGGCGGAGACAAATTCCTTGTGAATTGTGAACTCCCCGATGCCTGAGAACACACCCGGAAACGTCTGAAGCACTCGGCGAATATGATCAGCAGCATACATATCGGCTGGGTTGAAGCCCGTGATCATCGGTTCAAACCGTGCCTGCTCTTCCTTCGAGAGAGACCGGTACATCATCGCGATGTATGCATCTGTAAAGGAGTAATAGTAAAGCGGAGAATCAGTCTGCAAATAATACGTAGGCGCCGAGTCACCGGAGTTCTGATAAGACCATTGCTGCTGCAGTGGAATTCCAAACAGCGCAACCCGTCCCACCTTGTTGCCCATGATCTTTAAGAACTCGTGAATATCTGTGCCTTCCTGGATGTAGTTCGTAAGGTGGAAATGAGAGTCATTCAATTCGAATTGATCAGAATTGCTAAGTTTCGCAGTTAGAGCGCTGCAGTACAGCAGTAAACACAGACCTAAAATGACGACGAACCTGTAGCGCCGATTGTCAGAAGCGCGCACCATGAAGCCCTCCTTATTTAGGCCCTTTAATCGATTATTTCTACGCTTCTAGAAAGCTAACTCCAGAGTTGAATGAAAGATCGGTCCAGTGCCTCCCAGCGGAAAGGGAACTGACGTGTACCCAACGGGAGACCTGTACAGGTAGAGGAACTCGGAGTTCCATCGCACGACCTTGTTTTTGAACGGAAAGTAGTTTGTCCCTGCCCGAAAGTCCCACGGGCGACCGAACTGGCCTATGATCTCCGAGCCTCCCGTATAGATCTGGAGCGTCTTGGGTACGACCATCGCTGAACCCTGAAGCTGATACCCGTAGGCATAATCCGTTGGCAGGCCTGATGTATTTATGCCACGAAAGTCATTAAGCCATTGCCAGTAATATTCTCCCTCAAGTGCATAGCCGCGATACTTGATTCCTGCGTCGAAGGAGGCCATCTTGTATCTCGCATCGGTGATCGTAATGCCTGGCCCAAAAAGGTTAGGCGTGAAGATCACGCTGCCGTCCGAGAGCCTGAGTTGCACATTCTCGAATGAATCGCTGTTTGGCTGGCTCTGCTTGTTCTCGTCGCTGTGGTTGAAATGGAAGCCGAAACGGGTAACGGGAGATTCATGATGTTCAAAGTCACCCCAGCCTAAGCCGTAATCGCCCATAGGCATCCAGAGGAGCACAGAGGAAACAGTATTGAAGTGGTTAGGAAGCTGTGCCGCGCTGACACCCAGTGTGCTCCGGTTATTAGCGACCATGGCTTGGTAAGTCAGCCCTTTCGCGATGGTTCCACTGGCCTTAATGCCCGAGGAATACGAGGGGCGAAAGAACTCGTCGGCGATCAGCCTGCTATCAACACTCAGCCAGAATGGAAAGTTTCCTTCAACGCTCCTCGCGCCAGGCAATGAAAAGATCCCGGCGCCCACGGTAAGGTACTTATTGAAGCTGTA
>Ga0070734_10000977_pt1 | contig 47239 bp, 39 predicted proteins | sample Coa_R1_8_FD_66444 | JGI IMG/M metagenome (GOLD analysis project Ga0070734, IMG submission 66444) | Surface soil microbial communities from Centralia Pennsylvania, which are recovering from an underground coalmine fire - Coalmine... | ecosystem: Environmental > Terrestrial > Soil > Unclassified ...
CCGAGGCAAGCACGGCCTCTTCGGGGGTCTGCTCTTCGCTCTCCTCACCATCCCTGGTCATGGGCTCCACCTCCTTGGCAGCAGTCTACCACTTCTGCCGCCTAAGTGGGGCTGTAGTACCAAGAACGTGTTTGGCAGGGTATTGGAAAAGTCTGAGATGGCAAGAGAGCAAGATAGAAGAAGTATTACTCGGCCCCACCCTGGTATAGTAATGGAAACTTGAGAATACTCATGCGCATGTTGAGAGTTTTCGCAACCAGAAGCAGACCCATCATAGGCCGCCTGATCGGTTCTTGATTTCTGTCCTCGATCTGGTTGCTGAATAAAGAAAGGGGTACACCTTATGATGAGGTTCGGTATAGACGCCATACTGCTCTTTGTGCGCGACTTGGACAAATGTACCGTATTTTATCGTGATGTCCTCAAACTCCCCTTTGTAGGAAGCGATCCCGGCGTTGCCACCTTCAAGGCGCAAGACCGCTACCTGATCCTGCAGTCACCAGAAGGAGCCGCAGAACTCTTTGGGATTGAGCCCGACGCAGTCAATATCGAGGGCGACCCGCGTGCCATGATAGCCTCTCGCGTTGAAGATGTTCATGCGACCTATGAAACCCTCAAAGCAGCAGGTGTTACCTTCCTCCGGCCACCAACCGATCATCCCTGGGGGGTACGCACTGCCATATTTGTCGATCCCGAAGGCAACCTCTGGGATATCAACCAGGATATAGAGTAAGAGATGATTTTTCGCCTTCCAAATGGGTAATTGGGAGGGACAAATTTCCTCGTTGCCCCTTCTGGGGGCAACACCACATTATTCTGGAGGCAACCATGATCACCTGGAGGAGCCTGATCTGTTCCCACGAAATCGGCAAGGAGAACCACTCATGAAATTTCTGCTTACCTCTGGTGGCATTACCAACAACAGTATTCGCAACGCTCTGGTTGATCTGTTGGGGAAACCCATTGTCGAGTCCAGCGCCCTCTACATTCCCACCGCGCTGTACGCCAACCCCAATGGTCCAGCCATGGCCGCCCGGCTGATTCGCGGAGAGACCAACACCGCTCCATTCCCTGATGGATTCACCTCCATGTGCGCATTGGGGTGGAAGTCGTTAGGCGTGCTGGAGCTCACCGCGCTTCCCAGCATCGATGAAGAGCGTTGGCTCCCGCTGGTCCAGGAGATGGACGCCCTGCTGGTGGAAGGCGGCGATCCCCTGTATCTGTGCTACTGGATGCAGCAGTCCGGACTGGCCGACCTCTTGCCGGAGCTTGGGCGCGAGACGGTCTATGTGGGACTGAGCGCCGGGAGCATGGTGATGACCCCCACCATCGGGGAGGACTTCGTCCGCTGGAAGCCGCCCACCGGCGGCGATAGAACGCTGGGCGTGGTTGATTTCTCGATCTTCCCGCACCTGGATAACCCTGATCTGCCGGAAAACACCATGGCCGATGCAGAAAGATGGGCCGTCGGCATGCCGGTGTCGGCCTACGCGATTGACGATCAGACCGCCATACAAGTGGTCGACGGCGTCGCCGAAGTGGTCTCTGAGGGGCACTGGAAGCTGTTTCCCCAGGAGTAGGCGAATCCTGTGCGGAAATCAACCGTTCTATTATCGAACACGCTCGACGGAGAAACAGCCCTACCAACTGCTGAAACGACAGAAGCAGGCGAGCGAAAAGCGCAATTACGTGCCATTGCAAGCAACTTGCTCTCCTGGAAGGGCGGGCTGAAAGTCCTCCGCCAGACCCAGCTTCCCAAGTGGCGCGGCTTGTTCCAGTGCCAGATCGAAGCTCAGATCGCGGCGTTGCAGGTAGGGCGTGCTAGGCTACGAGCAGAGGTCGCCAAGCCAGACGGATGAGAGGCGTTGCAGGCAGCGTACGCCACGTTGCGCGCAGAGTGTGCCAAACCAGACGAATAAGCGAGGCCGTCAGAGCCCGATGCCGAGCAGCTCTCCAGCGTCGCTTCGGACCCCAGCCACACGTATTTACGAGATGTTGGCGAGCAGTTCGTGTGGCAAGCAGCGTGCTGCTTGCCGGTGCGCCTCTGCTTTGGTATACTGCGCTCGTGTTGGGATGAACGAGTGGGGTTGGGAAGCATGCCAGGAGCAGGAAGGCATACATGCCTAGAGTACCACAGCACGCGCTCCGCTGGTCTGAGGGGCAGGGGGTCTATGAAGGCTCTACAGAGGGGCAGGTGGTGCGCCGGTTTCGTGTCGGCGACGAAGCCGCCTGGCTGGCCTGGCTGGGCGAAGTCACCTCCTTTGCCTTCCACAGTCCCGGCGGCTCTCTCAATGTCTACCAGGAGCGGCGGCCACGCGGAGGCGCGTATTGGTATGCCTATCATACGGATCGCAACGGCATCCGCAAGCGCTATCTGGGGCAGACAGTCCAGGTGACGCTGGCCCGCTTAGCGGAGATAGCCCAGGCCCTTGCGAGTGCGTCTGCACCTATCTCACAGGCAGTTTTCTCTCTACAGCGTGCAATCGAGCTGCCGCTGACACTGCTTTCGACCAAGCTCACGCCGCCGCGGCTGCCACAGGCGCTGGTGGAGCGGGAGCGCTTGCTTTCTCTGCTCGATGGAGCGCTGTCCACGCCGCTGACGCTGGTCTCCGCCTCGGCAGGCTGGGGGAAGACGACCCTGCTCGCGGACTGGGCACGTCGGCATCAAGAGCAGGTTGCCTGGCTGTCGCTCGACGAGCTGGACAATAGCCCGACCCGTTTCTGGGCCGCGGTCATCGCCGCACTGCATACTCGTATGCCAGGCGTCGGCGAGCTGGCGCTCGCTATGCAGCATTCGCCACAGCCTCCGCCACTGCTCGCCATCCTGACCGCCCTGCTCCATGACCTGGCGGACAACCAGAAACCCTCCGCGCCGCTTCTCCTCCTGCTGGATGATTATCAGGTGATCAGCGATGCAACCATTCACGAGTCCCTGACCTTCTTCCTGGAGCATCTGCCTGCGCACCTCCATCTGCTCCTCGCCAGTCGGGTGGACCCCGACTTACCGCTCTCCCGGTGGCGGGTGCGCGGCTACCTGACCGAGCTGCGCCATTCGGAGCTCGGCTTTCGCCCCGAGGAGGCCGGTACCTTGCTCCAGCAGGTGCTGGGATCTGCGCTTTCGGGAGCAGAGGTGCTGGCCCTCCAGCGGCGCACGGAGGGCTGGGTGGCCGGACTGCATCTGGCGGCCCTCTCCTTGCGCCAGCAGGACGACCCTTCGGCCTGGATCGCGGCCTGGACCGGCAGCCAACGCTACCTCCTGGACTATGTACAGGAGGAAATCCTCGCCCAGCAGCCCGGCGACCTCCAACGCTTCCTCCTCCAGACGGCGGTGCTCACCCGGCTTTCCGCGCCCCTTTGCCAGGCGGTGCTGGAGGAGCCAGCAGCCCAGACGTGTCAGGCCATGCTGGAAGCGCTGGAGCGGGCTAACCTCTTCCTGGTGCCCCTGGATGAGGAGCGGCACTGGTATCGCGTGCACGACCTCTTCCGCGAGGCGCTGCTGGCGCGCCTGGCAGCGACCGAGCCCGCGCTGGTGCCGCAACTGCACCTGCGGGTCGTCCGCTGGTATGAGGCCGCTGGCGAACTCCAGGAGGCCATTGCCCATGCCCTGGCTGCACCGGACTTCCTCTATGCCGCGCGCCTGATGGAAAGGGCCGCCCCCCGCTGCTGGTTGAGCGGGGAAGCGCAGACCGTGCAGACCTGGATCACCGCCCTGCCGGATGCCGTCTTGTGGCAGTACGCGCCGCTCGCCCTCAAAGCGACACTGCGCCTGTTGGAGTCCCTTTATGCGACAACCGAGGCGACCCATACCCGCGCCCAAACTCTGGTGCAACCCATCCTCGCGCGCCTGGAGGCACTGCTCCAGCAGCACAAGGCCAATACCGCTCACTCGGAGGCCGTGCCGGTGCCGCAGGAGGAACTTCTCATGATGCTCGAGCGGCGCCTGCGACTGCTGCGTGCCTTGATCGAGACGCGAGCGCTCCTGGGGCATGGCGATCAGGCGCGGCTGGCACAGATCGTCAGGGAAGCGGAGCGTCTTGCCCAGGGGGAGGAGCTGAGCTGGCAGATGATCCCGCTCATCCTCGAGTGTCGGCTGATCGAGGGGCTCCAGCGCAAGGGCGCGCTCCTGCTCCCCCGGCTCCTGGAGGCCAGGGAGCGGGCCGAGCGGGAAGGCGAGTTCCTGGCGAACATCCGAGTGCAGCCCTGGCTGGCTCAAGCCTATGAGCGCGCCAGGCAGTGGCCGCAGGTAGAGCAGGAAAGCCTGGCGGGGCTCGCCCTGGTCACCCAGAGCGGGGTGCGGTTTCCCTCGGAAGGCTACTTGCAGGAGCATCTGGCGGAGGCCTATTATGCCTGGAATCGATTGGACGAGGCGGCAGCCGCCCTTCGCGAGACGCTGCGCATCGGGCAGGAGTGGCAGCAGGTCGATCTGCTGATCAGCGGCCAGCTCGCTATGGCGCGGCTCGCCCTCGCCCGCGGCGATCTTTCCGCCGCCGACCAGGCGCTCTCGCAGGCAGAAGCCCTGATGCAGCGCGAGCCAGTGGTACCCTATCCCTCCGCAGTTGCCGCGTTCCGTGTTCAGTATTGGCTTGCCACAGGGAATCTGGAAGCAGCGCGCCACTGGGCAGAGCATGCTGTGTTCTCCCCAGACCGCTGGGACCCCAACGACCAATGGGCAGTACGCATGCTGGTACGGGTGCAGCTCACAGCGCATCAGCCCCACCAGGTACTCGAGGTACTGGAACGTTTCCGCGCGCTGCTGAACCAGTCTGGCGATACCTTCAGCGCCATCGAGTGGCTGGCGCTCTCCGTCGTGGCGCTGCACCAGGCAGATGAGCGGGAGCAGGCGCTCGAAGCCACGGTGCGGTTGCTCGCGTTGACCGAGCCAGCGGGCGATCTGCGTCTGTATCTGGATCTGGGGGAGCCAATGCGCCAGGCGCTCCAGGCATTCCTCGCTCCCCATGTCAAGCCGCTTGTGATCATCCCCGCCACCGTTGCCTATGCCTCGCGGCTGCTGGCGGCCTTCGAGCAGGAGCAGCACGGCGCGAGTACATCCCAAGAGGCGGCAACGCACCGCGCGCCGATACCTTCCCGAACACCCCAAGCAGCTCCTGTCTCCTCCACACCTGGGGTCTCCCTCACCCGGCGGGAGCAGGAGGTCTTGCGTCTGCTCGCCGCAGGCGCCTCCAATCAGGACATCGCCCAGAGCCTGGTCATCTCCCTGGAGACGGTCAAGAAACATGTGAGCAACCTACTCGGCAAGCTGGAGGCCACCAATCGCACTCAGGCGGTTGCCCAGGCGCGTGCTCGCGCGCTGCTCTAAGGCGGTTCATCCCAACACCCCTGTCTCTCTCTGCAAAGATACCTCTGCTCTGCCCCTTTTGAGGACTGCGCTCCTGGGGGAACCCGGCTATGCTTTCCACAGGATCACACCACACCTGAGACCGGGGAGGAGAAAGGAGATGTACTACGCCATTCGCGTGCAAGGGCACCTGGACCCCACCTGGCAGCACCGCTTTGAGGGTCTCCAGATTACCCCGGAGGAAGCGGGGACCACGCTGCTTGCGGGGTCGCTGCCGGATCAGGCGGCACTGCAGGGGGTGCTTCTCCAGATCGTTCGTCTCGGGCTGACGCTGCTCTCACTTGAGACGAGCGAGGCTCCAGGGGGCGGAGCGACTGAAACAAGCCCAGGCAAGCAGGGGTGACCCTGCGCCAGGGTGACACACGGGCACGAGCTTCATGGAAGGTTGGTTCTCCTAATTTGCTAGTGAGTTGACGAGCATGCACACAGATTGGAGCATATTATGGAAACTGTTGAGCAGGAAAGGCATTCAATGACCACAGGCTTGGTCACCAGCGAGCGGCCCAAGATCGCAGGCGCAGGCGCACGCCTGTCCATCGCGGCGGCGGCAGCCGTGCTGCTGCTGCTGATCAGTTTGCACGCCCTGAGTCCCGAATTTGATCCGTCCTTTCGCATGGTGAGTGAATATGCCCTGGGTCAGTACGGCTGGGTGCTGTCACTGCTGTTCCTGGCCTGGGGGATCAGTTCCTGGGCCCTGGCGGTCGCGCTCTGGTCAGAGGTGGCAACCACCGCTGGAAAAGTGGGCAGGTGGCTGCTGGTCGTGGCGGGTCTGGGCGAGGCCCTGGCTGCCGTTTTTGATATCACCCATGACCTTGGGCATAGCATCGCAGGGGTGCTGGGGGTGGGCGGCTTTCCCGTTGCAGCCGTCTTGCTGAGTGTCAGCCTGGGACGTCTGCCCGCGTGGCGTGGCGCGAAAAAGCCGCTGCTGTGGCTGGCGCACCTGAGTTGGATCAGCGTCCTTCTGTTGGGGGCAAGCCTGGTGCTGATGACGGTGCAATTTGCCCAGGCCAATGGCGGCCAGCTCCCTCAGCAGGCACCAATGCATCTCCCAGCAGGGGTGCTGGGACTCGATGGCTGGGCTGACCGACTGATTGTCCTCGTGAACTGCGTGTGGGTGGTGGTTGCTGGCTGGCAGGCGATGAAGGTGGCAGGCCAACGATCCCGCGTCAGGGCGTAAACCGTTCTCGCCTGATGCGTGTGCGAAAGGCACGTGACGAGACCGGAGTACGCACCAGGCACGCAGCGGTGCCTCAGTATCTTTTGTACAACACAGGAAGTGGGTTCACCGACCCACCAAGAGGGCTCAAGGAAAGGAGTCAACGATGGGGAAAGTCCTGTTTGGCCTTTCGGCCTCGCTGGATGGCTTTATCGCTGACCAACAGGGTGATGTCTCCCTGCTCTTCGCCTGGATGGGCAGGGCCATGGAACAGTTTCAAGCAATCGCGGGCGAGACACTTTTCGAGACGGGCGCCGTGATCATGGGACACCGAACCTTTGATGAGATTGATGGTGAGCAGGGGTGGGTCTTTCCAGACGGTACCGCCCCCGACTGGCCGGTGCTCGTCTTGCAATCGCAACCACGCGACCCCGTGAAAAAGGGCAAGACGCAGTTCTCCTTTGTGACGGATGGCATCGAAGTCGCGGTGACGAAAGCACGGGAACTGGCCGGCGAGAAGCATGTGGGCCTGCATGGGGCCAGCGCCGTCCAACAAGCCTTGCAGGCGGGGCTGCTCGACGAGTTTCATCTGGCGATGGTCCACGTACTCCTGGGTGAGGGGGTGCGCCTCTTCGATCATTTAGGAGCAACGCCGATTCACCTGGAACATCTCCGCACGCTAGAGACGCCGGGAGCGACCCATCTCTCGTTCCGTGTCGTCACATAAGACCGGCGCGCCTTCCGCCGACACCAGTTCCCGCGCACCATGGCTGGAAACGTGGGCAGCAGGCCGCGCTCACGACCCTGCTCACGTTCCCTCCCTCGGCGGGGGCACCTCATGAGGCAGGTATCGACCGATTGAACACAAGCACCCTGTGAAGGAGAGCAATCAATGCCAGACAACAAGCGCTACACGACGATGGACGAATACATCGCTGCGTTTCCGGAGAAGACCAGGGCGGCCCTGGAAGCCGTGCGGCAGTCCATCCACAAGGCAGTGCCTGAAGCCACCGAGACGATGAGCTACGGGATGCCGACCTTCAACCTGCATGGCAAACATCTCGTCTTCTTCGCAGGCTGGAAACGTCATCTCTCCGTGCATCCGCTCCCGGCAGGCGATGCGGCGTTCCAGCAGGCCATCGCGCCCTATCGAAGGGCGAAGGGAACCCTCCGGTTCCCCCTCGATCAACCCATTCCATCCGAGCTCGTAGAGCACCTGGTCACCTTGCTTCGGCTGGAAAGCCCGAACACGCGTGGGAAAGGAGTTTCGATGAAGCACGTCCAGTCAGCAGATGGCACGGCCATCGCATACGATCAACTTGGCAATGGACCCGCAGTGATTCTCGTTGATGGGGCCCTGGGCTATCGAGCGCTTGGATATATGGAGCCGCTCGCCACCGGACTTTCGCCCTCCTTCAGGGTCATCACCTATGACCGGAGGGGACGAGGCGAGAGCACCGATACGCAGCCGTTTGCCCTTGAGCGCGAAATAGAGGATATCCAGGCGCTCATCAACGAAGTGGGGGGTGAGGCGTACGTCTACGGCATCTCCTCTGGCGCCGCCCTGGCGCTGGAGGCAACGCTCACACTCGGCAAGCAGGTGAAGAAACTGGCCCTCTACGAACCACCCTATAACGATGAGGAAGCCGCACGCCTGGCCTTTCGGAATTACCAACAGCAGTTGGCGGACCTGCTATCAGAAGGTCGCACGGGCGGCGCGCTGGGGCTTTTTATGCTGCTGGTGGGGATGCCGCCCGACCATCTGGAGGGAGCGCGACAGCTTCCGATGTGGCCGAGGTGGGAAGCCGTCGCCCACACCCTGCCCTATGATGCCGCTGCGCTTGGCGAGGATGGCGCGGTCCCTATAGAGAAAGCCGCCAGGATTCAGGTACCGACGCTCGTCATGGACGGTTCGGCCTCGTTTCCTTTCATGCATACGACTGCAGCGGCGTTGGCGAAGGCGCTCCCCAACGGTGAACATCGCACCCTTCCAGGTCAGACGCACGAGGTCGAGGCACACGTCCTTGCTCCTGTGCTGGTGGCATTCTTCACTGGCAACGCAGTCGGAATCGGCGAGCAGGACGAGCCGTTCCTCAGATGAAGAGAGGGCAAGCTACCGTGACGAGGAAAGACACCAGCGCCCCAATCCCTGGCTTGCCCTTGGTTCCAAGCAGGCACAGTATCGGCAGTGAAAGGGCACTGCGATCCAGGCAACGTTTCCGCGAGACCTCGCCTGGCCTCGTTGCCCCGCGAACATCAGGTACCAGCAGTCTGCATCACCATCCCTGGAAGAGCGGGCGTGGATTTGAGGCAAGCGATGAAAGGAGGGCTTCTCTTAAGCATCGCTTCCTTCATCGTTGGAGAAGCCGGGTGTATCAGGGTTCCGCGCGCGATGTAAGAGCTTCACGTTGTCCATGGCGCTGACAGGCCAAAGAGGCCATGTGTGAGAAACGGAAAGGAGTTTTCCCGATGCAGTTTGCCATTGATCTTCCGCCATTTGGTCCCTACAGTGATCCGCATTTGGTCGCCGAGTTGGCCCATGAAGCCGAGGAAGCGGGCTGGAACGGTTTCTTTCTCTGGGATCACATCAATTACCAACGCGAGGGACTGCCGGAACCCCTGGAGATTGCTGACCCTTGGATCACGCTGGCCGCGATGGCGCTGCGGACCACCTCGATCAAGCTTGGCCCCATGGTCACGCCGTTGCCACGCCGTCGCCCCTGGAAGCTGGCCCGCGAGACCGTCACGCTCGACCACCTCTCTGGAGGGCGTCTGATCCTTGGCGTTGGCCTGGGGAGTGACGGCAGCGGGGAATATCACGACTTCGGCGAGCCAACCGATGCAACCGTTCGTGGAGCGATGCTCGATGAGGGGCTGACCATCCTGACCCGTCTGTGGAGTGGGGAGGAGGTCAGCTATCAGGGAGCGTATTATCAGCTCGCACCGGTGCGTTTTCGGCCTACCCCCGTGCAGAGGCCGCGCATCCCGATCTGGGTTGCAGGCATCTGGCCGCACCACAAGCCCTTTCGCCGGGCGGCACAGTTTGATGGGGTCTACCCGCAGCAGCGGGGGCACGCCCTCATGCCAGAGGACTTCCGGGCGGTCCTGGCCTTTATTCAGACCCAGCGGACACACACCACGCCGTTCGAGGCGCTGGCTTATGGCCTGACCAGTGGGAGCGACCACGCTGCTGATGCGGCGCAGGTGGCCTCCTTTGCCCAGGCTGGAGCCACCTGGTGGCTGGAGCACTTTGCTCCCCAGCACACCGTTGAGCAGGTTCGAGCGCGGATTCGAGTTGGACCGCCACAGCTCTCTTGAAAAAATGAAAGGAACAGAACATGTCACAGATCACATTCACCGAGTTTGTCGAGACCACCGCCAAGCAGTTCAACATCCCAGGCGTTGCCGCTGGGGTGTGGGCGGACGGCAAGGAGGTCTATGCCTGCTCCGGGGTGACGAGCGTGGACAACCCCTTGCCCATCGATCAGGATACGCTCTTTGTGGTGGCCTCGATCACGAAGCCCTTTACGGCGACCACGCTCATGCGGCTGGTCGCCGAGGGGAAGGTCGAGCTTGCCGCGCCAGTCCGTCGGTATGTGCCCGAGTTTCGGTTGAAGGACGAGCAGGCCGCAGACCAGATCACGGTGTTGCACTTGCTCAACCACACAGCCGGGCTGGACTGGAGAGTCTCAGCCTCCACCGGTGAAGGGGACGATGCGCTCGCGCGCGTGGTGGCGAAGATGGCTGAGATGGAACTGATTGCGCTCCCCGGCACCCGGCCCTCCTACAGTCAGGCGGGGTACGACCTGCTCGGGCGCATCATTGAGCACGTCACGGGCCAGACGTTCGAGCAGGCCGTGACTTCGCTCGTCTTCGAGCCGCTCTTGCTCTCGCACAGTTTCTTCGAGCGCGATGACATCATGATCCGGCGCTTCGTAGTCGGACACAACGGCGACCAGGACGGAACGCTGTCCATTGCGCGGCCCTGGCGGCATGCGCGCGGAGAGAACCCTGGCGGGGGCCTCGCCACCTCGGTGGCGGACCTGCTCAGCTTCGCCCGGTTCCATCTTGGGGATGGTCGCACGGAAAGCGGAACCCGGGTTCTCCCCACACCCGTGCTGCAGCAGATGCAGGCGCCTACAGCGAAGTTGCAATCCAGCAACCTCGGCGATGCCATTGGCCTCGGCTGGTTCCTGCGCGACGTGAACGGTGTGCGCACTGTCGGGCACGCCGGGTCAGCCAACGGCCAGTTCGCCGAGCTGCTCCTTGTCCCTGAACGGAACTTCGCGGTCGTGTCGCTCTCCAACGCCAGCCCGGGTGGCATTCCCTTCAATCAGGCAGTCGTCAGCTTCGCGCTTGAGCACTCCCTGGGACTCGTCAACCGCGACCCGGAACCCATCCCGTTTGATGCGGCGCGGGCAAAGGAGATTGCCGGAACCTACGCGAACGCGATGATGACCTTCACCATTGACACGGTGGGGGCCAGGCTCAGGCTTGAGCTCCAGATCAAACCAGAGATCCGTGCGGCAGCCGAGAAAGCACCGCCCCCGGACCCCGAGCCTGCCGATTTCGGCCTGCTGCCTGGCTCATCCGACGAGTACATCATCACCAGCGGCGAATTTAAGGGGCAGCGCGGCTTTTTCACCCGCGACCCGAGTGGCGCGGTGGTAGGAGTAGACCTTGGTGGCCGGTCATTTAGCCGGGTCCACTAGTCTCCAGGGACGTTCTGGAGGTCTCCAGGGAGACCTCTGCCCCATTTTTCCCGGAAAACGCGGAACAGGGGATCATGATCCTCTCTTCAGACGCTCCTGGGAAAAGGCAGGCGCGCGAAAAAGAGAGAGATAAGAAAGGCGAGCAGTCCATATGAACGCAATACATACAGGGACAGGAAGCCTGGTCGAAGAACGGCCCGTTGGAGAGGAACAGAAAAAAAACAAGGCATTCGGTCCCCCGAAAGTCCGCAATTTTCAGTTGCTCTTTGGCGGGCAGACGATCTCGGTGCTGGGTGATGCGCTCTACGTGGTGGCATTGCCCTGGCTGATTCTGACCACGGGAGGAAGCACCGAGGAACTGGGCCTGGTGCTGGCGGCCTATGGCATTCCCCGCGCCCTGAGCATGCTGCTGGGTGGCTGGCTCTCCGATCGCCTGCGCCCGCGCCGGGTGATGCTGATCGCAGACGTAGCCCGTTTGCTGCTGGTTGGTCTCTTGGCGATGCTCGCCCTGGGAGGGCATCCGCCGCTCTGGCAGCTCTGCGCACTTGCCGTACCGCTGGGAGCCTTCGGGGGTGCCTTCCTGCCCGCCTCCCAGGCAATTGTGCCGGAGATGCTCTCGCCCGACGATCTGCAAGCGGGCAACGGGTTGATGCAGGCATCGCGGCAGGGGGCGAATCTGATTGGTGCCGCCGGCGCTGGCGTAGTCGTGGCCGCGGTGAGCGCGGGGGTAGCCCTGGCTATCGACGCGTTTACCTTTCTCCTGTCGGCGTTTTCGCTCGCGCTGATGCGCCCGACCTCCCGTGCTACACCTGGCATGGGAAAGCAAACAGTACGCCAAGAGCAGGAAGCCGCCAGTATGCAGGAACCAGCCGAGCAGATCAGCCTCTGGAGGTATCTCCGCACCTCGCGGCTGTTCCAGGTCACGCTGCTAATGTTCAGCATGATCGGCCTGGTTTCGGGCGGACTCATCGAGGTGGCGCTGCCCGCGCTGGTGCGTGGCCCTCTGCATGGGAACGCGAGCGCCTTTGGCCTCATCCTGGCGGCCTGGGGCGCGGGCGCACTCATTGGAGCGCTCGTCGCGGGAGCACTGGGCAAACGTCCCCATAAAGGACTCATCATGCTGCTCGCGGGCCTGCTCATGGGCGCCTTGATCGCGCTGCTGCCCATCTGGGACATTGCTTTCGCCGTTGTGTGCATGCTGCTGGCTGGGATCGCCGGGGGCATCGTTAATGTTGTCCTGTTCACCGCGATCCAACGAGCCATCCCGAGCCACCTGATGGGGCGCGTCATGGGGCTGCTGCTCTTCGGCTCCTTCGGGGTCTATCCGTTCTCGGTCGCCTTGGCTGGGGTACTCTCCGATCACCTGGGCCCGGCGAGTTTCTTTCCGGTCAGCGGACTCCTGCTGGTCTTGGCGATGCTGTGTGGCCTGATGCAGCGAGTGTTGCGAGCGATCTAGCACGCGCGTCTTCGCCCTTCGGAAGCTGCTTCCAGACACGCATCGCGTTAGAAGCTGCTTTCGAGCGGAACCACCTGCTCAAAGGGGGAGGGAGCGTGACAAGGAAGCTGATTTATGAACGAACAATCACAAGGTAAAGCCGTTCAAGTGAGGGATAAAGCGCTCGATCCTCGACTAGACGATCCTCGTGTCCACGCCTGGTTTGCTGAGCATCTGCCTGAGCTGCGTCGCTCGGTTTCCGGACAGCATTTTCAATACTGGAGCCTCGGGATTGCCTTCATCCTTGGGCTTGGTGCCCACGTCGGTGGCTACCTGCTGAAAATGGTGGCGACCCCTGGACCGCTTGGCCTCCTCGCGGATCTGCTCTATGCGCTCGGATGGTCCGTGTGGACCGGGGTGGTCGCGGCGTTACTCGTGCAAGTGTTCCCTGAAGCAAAGCGACGTCAAGTCACGAAAGCACTCGATGCCTATGAGCGCGTCATGAACGAGAAGACGGAAGCAGGAAACAGTGTTGAGGTTAACAATGACAAGGAATAAAGCTGCTGCCTACTTCTGGTTCCATTCGAAAGAACCCTTCAATCAGGGCATAACTTGTCCGCATAGGACCGTAGACTGAGGATGCATCATCGGTGATGCGCACCCCGTGTTGCAAGCAGCACGGAGTCTTCGATTGTGAGGAAGGACTGGTATGAGCGAACAGGACCGCACCGAGCACGATGGTCGCGCCGATTTTGATTTCTTTATTGGCCGGTGGAAGCAACAGCATCGGCGGCTGCGCGAGCGCCTCGTGGGCTCCAACGACTGGGAAGAGGCTGGGGGCATGTTGGTGGTCCGCAAGATCCTTGGCGGATTGGGCAATTTCGAAGAAGGCACACTGGAACGCGAATCGGGGGTCGTGCAGGTGATGACCGTGCGCCTCTTCGATCCCCACATGCGGGAGTGGAGCCTCTATTGGGCAGACAGCGCAAATGGATGGAGCTGGAGCCTCCCCCAAATTGGGGCCTTCAAGGATGGGCGGGGGGAATTTTATGCCCATGAACCGTTCGGAGGGAAGCATATCTTTACGCGCTTCTTCTGGACGCCCCTGACCGCCAGCACCTGCCGGTGGGAGCAAGCGTTTTCGGCGGATGGGGGCAACACGTGGGAAACCAACTGGATTACGGAGCATACGCGGATCGAATAACCGGCACGCCCTGGCGGACGAGCGGGCATGAAGGCGGGAGACTGTGAGCGCAGCCCCGGTTATCGGGAGCTGTCTGCGGCTTCACCAGCAGAGTCCACCAGTGTGCCGCCAGCCCAACGAGGGAGCGCTTGCTGCCAGGGCGGCGGAGCTTGGAGGCTGCCAGGACGCAGGCTCCACTTCCGAGAGATGGTCGTACGCTGGGTCACGGTACGCCAGGAGGAACACTGGAGACGGGCAAAGAGGCCAGGGGGCTTGACGGGCCTGGTGAGCCAACGACCCTACGGCTCACCAGGTGATGACGGTCGACGTGGAGGGTACGGCCAGCGCCTAAGAGCGGGGTACAGGGCCTTCCACCGGCTCTCCTCAGCCTGCTCCCTACTTTTCCTTTCTGTGGGGCGAACCTCGTCTGCGTTGGTTCTGCGCCATGGAAGCCTTTGCAGCGGCCTATGGCGACTGGCACCCGTATTTCCATTCCTACACCTGGAAACCGTTGGAGATGGCCTGCCGCTTCTTCACCATTCCCCACGAGGAGGCGCATCCCGCCGCAGAAGATGCCAGGGCTCCTGCGCAGGTGATGCATGCCCTGGCCGAGATGGCCGAGCAAGAGTTGCCAGCAGGCTATCACCTGCCCCGCGAGGTGGCATGCGCCGGGGGCTGTGGGAAGACCGAAACAGTTCACTACGGCGATTTGGGCGAAGGGCAGGACTGGTATTGTGGAGCCTGCGGCGTGCAGGCTGGCATCTATCACTACTGCCCACGCTGCCAGGGCACCCCAACGCTGCTCTATACGCCTGATGTGACCGAATGGTGCCGCTCCTGGTCTCCGCATCGACCCCCAGGTGAAGCCCCGATCAGGGAAGCTGTCGTGCTCCAACTGACCCTCTTTGAAGGGATTCCCGATTCCGTCCTGATCGCCAGTACCCATCCGTTGCTCCCGATGGAACAAGCTGTCCTCGATGCTGCTTTAGCAAGGATACCGACCTGGCTTCGGTGCGGTTACGAAGAAGTCACCGACTCGCGCCGCCGCGAGCGGCCACCGGCGGCAGAGGAGCCAGAGGCCAGCCGGGCGGACGCTCCCCGCAAGCCCGCCATAGCTGTCTTGAAAGAGGTTGGCGTTGATTCGCGCATGCTTGCCATCATGCAGCACGCCATCGGGCAAGACTACTATGATAACTTCTTTGGCAGGAACGGCTCTGATTATCTTACAGGCGTCAGGGATGGGATTTGTGGTAAATGCCCTCAAGAGTCACGGAAAAGTGCCTCGAAGGATGGAAATATGCCCCGAAGGCTGGAAATCCCCTGCGGCATCGCTAGAAAATCCCCCCGGTATCTGGTATACTTCCTCTGAGAAGCTGTGCATTCGGATGCACAGGGCAAACCGTTTCCGAGTGGTCACGAACGCTGCACGCTTAGGGAGGCGCGGAGCATGGCAGCATCAAGGGTCCGAGGGATCGATCTCTTCAAGATTGCGGGCCGCTCTATCTCCGGGTGGATTCCCAGCCTCAAAACCGGCTCGCCAGGTCATATCCGCCAACCGTTCTGTAGTCAGTTGGAAGAACGTCTCCTGCTATTGCTGGAATATCATCCGCAGGTAGCCTGGTATGCCCGGGGTGACATCGATGCCCAGTTTGCGACCACCTATCGCTTGCCAACCCCCGCACAGGCCCCCTTTGCCATTGGCTACGAATTTCTCTGCAAGCCTCATGGCTATCTGCCCGATGTCGTGGGGACCCTGACGACTGGGAAGCGTTGATTTTCTTGAAGGAACTCACCGACCATCTGGCGCTGCCGCCCCACGAACTGGCGCTGGGCTTGTGTCTGGTCACCGCCGGGCGTAGCACCACGATGCCCCTCAAAGACACACTGGACCAGCCAGAGACCATGTGGGTCCAATTTCATCACCGCCTGGATCGGCGCCTGCCCTTTTGTCGCATCGCGGGACATACCCAGGACGCAGTGCGGGAAATCCTCGTCGCGCTGGAAACGCTCTACCGCCGCCAGTTTCCCACCCTCAACCTGCATCAATGGACCAGCGCCATCTACGGCTGGCTGGCACACCCCCTCCTCGATCCCTACGGCACGAGGCGGGTGCTCATGGGGTATCTGACGAAGTTTGTCACCACCGCCTTGGAGCAGACGGCAGCGCGCGGGGAGCCGATGTCAGCGCGGAGGAACCGTATCTGGGGAAGGAAACGAGCACATGACAGCGCCGGACCTGCTGGTCACCAAATGCACGATCCCGCCAGTTCGCGGGAACCTGTTGCCCCGCGCACCCCTGATTGAGTGGCTGAACCAGAGCGGCGCGCTTCCCCTGGTGCTGCTCTCTGCGGGGGCCGGGTTTGGCAAAACGACACTGCTCTCTGCCTGGGCCAGCCAGCACTCCCGCCCGGTGGCCTGGCTCTCGCTGGACCTCCTCGACAATGATCCGCTTGGCTTCTGGAGCGCGGTCCTCTCCGCCCTGCGCACCCGCTTCCCCACCGTCGGGGAAGCAGCTTGGGCCCAGATACAGGCCGCGCAGCCGCTCCAGATGACCCCGTGGCTGTCGACCCTCATCAATGACCTGGCCGAAGCTTCCGAGGAGATCGTGCTCATTCTAGATGACTATCATGTGATCGAGGAGCCGAGTATCCACGCCTCGCTCCAGTTTCTGCTCGATCACGCGCCTGCCCGTCTGCACCTGGTGCTCTCCAGCCGCATCGATCCCCCTCTCGCGTTATCCCGGCTGCGCGCGCGGGGCCAACTGGCTGAACTGCGCGATACCGATTTGCGGGTCAGCGAGCAGGAGGGGGCACGCTTCCTCCAGCAAGTGATGGGGGTCCATCTCGGCGCGGAGGATGAGCACCGCCTGGCGCAGCGCACCGAAGGGTGGCTGGTCGGCTTGCAACTAGCCGCGCTCTCCCTGGCCCACCATGTCGACCCAGGCGCCTGGGTGGCGACGCTCAGTGGCAACCAGCGCCTCCTCCTGGACTATTTTCAGGAGGAAATTCTCGCCCACCAGACGCCCGCTGTCCGGCGGTTCTTGCTGCGCGTCTCTATCCTCCCGCGCATGCATGCCTCGCTGTGCCAGGCGGTGACGGGGAACGCAGTCAGCCAGGAGGTGTTGGAAATGCTGGAGCGCACCCACCTGTTTGTGATCCCGCTCGATGAGCAGCGACAGTGGTATCGGTTGCACGATCTCTTTCGTGAGGCGCTGCTGGCCCGTTTGCAGGCCACCCAGCCAGCCCTCGTGCCCACGCTCTATGCACGTGCCGCGCGCTGGTACGAACAAGCGGGACTGCTGCCGGAGGCCGTGGAAGCGTCGCTCTCCGCCGGCGCATTTCACGACGCGGCACGTCTGATTGAGCGCTGCATTGACCAGCAGAGCTTCCGCAATGCCTATCACACGTTGTGCCGCTGGTTGGAACACGTGCCCGAAGAGCTGCTGCACCAAGAGCCAGCGCTCAGTTTCTGGTATGCCCTCTCCACGATGTTTACCTCGCTCCGCAGCACGCCCGCCTCCGGGGCACGTGTCGAGCCACTCCTCCACTGGGCCGAACAGGGCTTTGAGGCACAAGGCGAGCCTGAGCACCTGGGCGAAGCCCTGGAACTCCATGCCGAACTGGCCTTCTTTCAAGGCGATCTGGCCGGCGCGCTTGCCTTGGCCCGGCAAGCAACGCCGCTGCTCTCGGAGCGAAGCCTCATGGCTGCCACCCATCCGCTGCCCAGGGGACTGGACCAGTTCCTCGCTGGTTATCCGGAGGCGGCCTGGAATCAGTTTCTGGAAGGGCGCAGACGCGCGGAACGTTTTGGGTCGCTCACCGGAACAGTGAGCGCGTCCCTGCTGCTGGCAGAGGTGTGTCTTGCGCGCGGCGAGTTGCACCAGGCGGAGCGTTACTGTCGCCAGACGCTGGCCGCTGCGGAGGAAGACCCTGAGCGCTTTCAGCAGCAATTGATGACCGCGACAGGCGACCGGGAGCCCTTCTTTGCGTCCTGGGCCTATCACAGCCTGGCGCGGCTGGCCTACGAGTGGAATGACCTCGCCACCGCGCAGCACCATCTGACACAAGCCCAGGCGCTGGGAGCAGATTCGGCGGGAGGGGTCCACCTGCTCACCTCTGGGGGGCTGATTCAGGTCCGGCTGCTGCACCGTCGTGGGGAGACCGAAGAAGCCCTGCACCTGTTGGAAGCCTGGGAACAGCAGACCCGCTTTCCCTGGGCGCTGCGGGCCATCCGAGCCTGCCAGGCGAGGCTGCACCTCGCCCTGGGCCATCTGTCCGCAGTCGTTGGGTGGTCTCGCGCCAGAGCAGACTTCTTCGGCTTCCCCGTTCAGGAACACGAACGGGAGCTACCCTACGTGCAGCAGGAGGAGGAGGCGCTCCTGGTAGTGCGGCTCTCCCTCGCGCAAGAGGAGCCTCTGGCAGCGCTCCAGGAGGTGGGCCGGTGGAAAGCGCAGGCAGGGGCACAAGGCCGCACGCAGGCCCTGCTGGAACTGCTGATGCTGGAGGCCCTGGCCCACCAGGCGAATCGCGCGCTTCAAGAGGCCAGGGCTTCCCTGCTCCAGGCCCTCAGACTGGCGCAGCCGGAGCAGCATCAGCGCGTGTTTCTGGATGAAGGACCGGGGCTGGCAACCCTCTTGAAAAGCGCGCTCAAAGAGACCCAGGCACCAGCCCTGGCCGCCTATGCGCGTGGCCTCCTGGTAGCGTTTGAGCAGGAGCAGACCCGTGCACCTGCTGCCTCACCAGCAGGTTCATCGCCGCTCCTGGAGCCACTCACCCCTCAGGAGCAGCGGGTCTTACGCCTCCTGGCCGAGGGCGCTTCGAACCAGCAGATCGCCGATCAGTTGGTAATCTCGCTGGTGACGGTGAAGAAGCATATGACCAATCTGCTAGGCAAACTGGGGGCGACGAATCGAACCCAGGCCATCGTGCACGCACGAGACTACGGCCTGCTCTAGCGATCGACGCCGAGGGCGAGCGAAGCGCCTCCGACACGTACCAGCGCCTGGTCCCTGACACACCCCTGCCTGCTGTTTGCACAAGATGATCCTCTGGTCTACCATCGCTGCCTGCCACTCCTGTCGGCAACATACGACCTCGGAGTAGACCAAAGTCTACTGCGTAGGAGCAGGCTGATACGCTATGCTTTGCGCGAGACCGAAGCCGAACCTGAAGCGAAGCGAGGATGCATATGCAGTGTCACATCCGCATTCAAGGCCATCTAGACCCCTCCTGGCAGGACTGGTTCGAGGGATTAGCGATTAAGCATGAGGAAGGGGGCACCTCCCAACTCTCTGGGACGCTCCGAGACCAGGCGGCGCTGCATGGCATCCTGGTGAAGCTGCGCGGTCTGGGGCTGACCTTACTCACCCTCTCGACCAGCGAGGCTGCTCCTCCGGAGGAGTCAAGGGACTCCTCCTAAAAAGCGAAAGAAGGAGACAAACGATGACGACCAACGCAAGCAATCAAACTATGAACCCACCCTCATAAGGAAGAAGACGATTCAGAGAGCAAGAGAACCTATCATAATTGTTCAACAGAGAAGGCTTCGGCCATCGCTTCCCAGGCGGCCAGCACCAGCATCCCGGCAGCGGAAGTCTTAGCCAGTTCGTGAGGTAACGCCCTGTTATGCGAGAGACCATTTCCTCAGAAATAGGCTCGGCTCACTGCTCGAGCCAATCCTGGGCAAGTTCTCTGGGAAAAACGCACACAAGTCACGTGACATGACAAGCAATTCAAGGCATAAGGGAGAAATCAGATGAGCGCAACGATCACGTCAACCATCGAAACACCTGGGGAAATCGGACACAACGTTGTCATGGAGGTGCAGAACATCACCAGGAGCCTGCCGCTGGGCCACGACCACATCGAGATTCTCAAGGGCATCAGCTTTCAGATCAGGAGGGGCGAGTTTGTTGGCATCGTTGGCCCTTCCGGCTCCGGCAAAAGCACGCTGCTGGGCATCATTGCCGGACTGGATAACCCTACCAGCGGACAGGTCCTGATCGATGGCATCAACATCACCAAAATGAGCGAAGGGCAGCTCGCCAAAGTTCGCAATCAAAAGATCGGCATGGTCTTTCAGGCATTTAACCTGATCCCGACGCTCACGGCCCAGGAAAACGTCGAAATCCCGCTCTACGTAGGCAAGCATCCGGGCAGTGCCTCCGACCGCGCCAGAGCGCTGCTTGGCCTGGTCGGGCTGAGCCATCGCCTTGGGAATCGACCGACGCAGCTTTCCGGCGGCGAGCAGCAGCGGGTGGCCGTGGCCCGTGCCCTCGTCACCAGGCCTGCCATCATCATCATGGACGAGCCCACCGGCAACCTCGACCAGAAGAATAGCGACAACGTGCTGCACCTGATTCGTGATTTGCGCGCACAGACCGGCACGACGTTTATCATCGCCACGCACGATCCCAACGTCGCCACTGCCGCCGACCGTTCCATTCGCATCGTTGACGGGCTGATCGCCACGGAAACCGGCGAGGTCTGACCCTTCTGCGCACAGAGGGGATGAGGAATCAGCAGAGTAGGCAAAGAAAGAGTTCAACTATGAAAGCGAAGTTTTACTGGTCGTATCCAGTTCGGTCCCTGGCGCGTGGGGGACAGCGCACGGGGCTTTCCGTCTTCTGTATCGCGGTGGGGGTGCTGGCGGTAGTAGCCCTACAACTGGTGGGTAATATGGTCAACGTCGGCCTGACAGGCGATGTCCGCGCCCTCAACGGCGGCGACCTCGCCGTCTTCAGCTACAACTCCCCGCTTTCGGCGTCTGACCTGGCAACCTTCGATCACCTCAAAGCGCAGGGCGTGCTGACCGACTACACCGCAGCCGCGCAGGTCAACAGCGAAGCAGACGATAGCCAGGGCGTCACCCATGCGCTCGCCGTCTGGGCCGTTAACCCCGCGAAGTTCCCACTGGCGGGCGCGCCGCAGTTTGTGACCCCCGAAAATGGAACGCTCGCGTCGCTCCTGAGCGGAACCGATGTGGTTGTGACGGAAAGCCTGCTCACCGACCTGAACGTCCGGATGGGCGATGCGTTGACCATCCACGCGCCGGGGCGCGCGTTCACCGTCACCATCAAAGGCGTTATCAAAAATACCGCGTTGTTTGCAGGCAGCACCATCCTGATCGACTTGCAGAGTTTCGCGGCCCTGCCCGGCACGGACCAGACGCCACTGGGCTATCGGGTGGTCTATGCCGATGTGCCGGGGGACACCGACGCAAATGCCGCCGCTGCCAAGCAGCAAATCCAGCGCGCCCTGCCGCTGACGACGATCACCACCACCAAAGATGCCTTACAGACTAACGAAGCGAGCGTGCAACAAATTCGCTACCTCCTGCAAGTCGTAGGACTGCTGGCGCTGCTCATCGGCGGCATCGGCATCATCAATACCATGCAGGTCTTGCTGCGCCGCCGCCAGATCGAAATCGCCATGCTCAAGACGGCGGGGTACCATCGCTGGGAACTCTATCTGCTCTTCGGCGTCGAGGCCGGGCTGTTGGGACTCTTCGGCGGCATCGTTGGCTCGGCGGCGGGCGTGGGCGTTAGCTTTCTGATCAAAGGCCTGATTGAGCACATGCTGGCCCTTTCGCTGCCGGACGCCGTTGACCCCATCACCGTCCTTTCCGGGGTGGCGGTGGGCTTCTTTACCGCGCTGATCTTTGGCCTCTTGCCCATTGTGCAGACCAGTCAGATTCGCCCTATTGCCGTGCTGCGCAACCTCGGCGAGCATGAGAGACGCAGCCTCTGGCTCTCGCTGCTGCTGGGCCTGCTGCTGGTGGCGCTCTTCTTTGTGCTGGCGCTCAGCATCTTGAAGAACACGCTGGTTTCGCTGGGCGCGGTCGGCGGTGGGGGATTCTCTCTGCTGCTGCTCAGCCTGGGATTCATGCTGGTGGCCCTCGTCATCGGCAAGCTGCCCGTGCCAGGACATTTCTCCTGGGGTTCTGGGCTGCTCTGTGCCGCCGAATTGGCGATCTCGACCCTGCTGACGGTCGCCCTCCCGGCCTTTGGGCTGCTCTGCCTGGCGCTCACGCTGCTCTTTGTGCTGGTCGTCTTCGCGCCGCGCGCCTGGAAGGTCTTGGTCAAGATAGCCCTGCGCAACATCGGGCGTAAGAAGGCGCGCACCTCCTCCACACTGGTGGCCCTCTTCGTTGGCATCTTCGCCATCGGCCTGGTGCTGACCTTGAGCCAGAGCATCCACGCGGCCATCAAAGGCCTTCAGGCTTCGACCGCCAGCTACAATGCCTTCCTCCAGGTGAGCAGCAGCGATAAAGACACCGTCGATCAAGAACTGGCAACGATCAGCGGCATCAAGCAGCAAACCATCTATGCCACGGCACCCAGCATCCCAAGGCAGATCAATGGGGTCTCCCTGGCGCAGCTTCTGAACGGTCAGGGCCTCTCTCAGCAGGCGGCTGCCGACCTCTCAGGCGTCACCGGCTATCACCTGGCGGCGGCACAGCTTCCCACGCAGGCGCTTGCCCAGGGGAGCCATGATCGAAAGCCCGGACGCCGTCTGACGCAGAGCGATGCGGGCAGCAATCGGGTGATGATACCGCAGGCGCTCTCGCAGGCCCCCTTGAACCTCAAGCTGGGCGATCACATCACGCTGGTCGGGCCGGACGGCTCCACCATGGCGACCGTCACCGTCGTGGGTTTCTATACCCCCTCCTCACTGACGGTTGACCCTCCCATCCTGGGCGACATGAGCCTGGCAAACACGCTGACCGGCGGCCATCCCAGCTACCTCTATTCGCTGATCCTCGACCCCAACCGGATTGACCAGATTCTGCGCCAGATTCAGCAGGCGGTGCCATCGGTCGGGGTAGTCAATCTGGTGGAGATAGTAAACTTTATCCAGAGCCTGCTCAACAATCTCGCCATCCTGGTGATGACGATCTCGTCGCTGGCGATGCTGGCGGGCTTCATCATCATCGCCAACGCCGTGGCGCTCTCCACGCTGGAGCGACGGCGGGAACTTGGCATCCTGAAGGCCGTCGGCTACACCAGCCGGACTATTCTGGGAGAGGTCTTGTTCGAGAATGGGGTGATTGGCTTTGCCGGGTCGGTGCTGGCGATGCTGCTGGCAACGCTGTTGGCGCTGGTCCTGGGAAAAGTTGTCTTCAACGTGACGGTGCAGGCAAATGCCGGACTGGTCCTGGGCATCGTGGCTGCCACCGCTGTTACCTGCATGGGTATCGCCGCGCTGGTGGCCTGGAGCGCCACGCGGGTTCGTCCGCTGGAAGTGCTGCGCTACGAGTAAGGCTGCCTACCATATCCCCGAGGGCTTCGAGCCGCTCGAAGCCCTCGGGGATATGGTAAATGCTATCACCTTTCCCATGATCGGTCGTTTTCTGCAACGCGCTCTGCGGTTATCTCTGATACACGGAGGGAAAAGTATGCCCACCAGGACAGGAGCGGAGCTGTTCAGTTATAAAACTAGGAGCGCTTTTGCGTTGATCGAGGCTGTCGCATCCGCCAGTATTGCCATTGCGCTCTATCCAGTCTTGAGGAAATATCACGAGGGTCTGGCCCTTGGAGCGGTTGGTTTCGGGCTGATTGAGGGGGTGTTCTCTCTGGTGAAGGTCATGAGGGAGAGCTCAGATCCGTGCCATTTTGTGCAATAGCAGACGCCACCTGAACCCTGAATAAGTGCCAGGTTGATTATTTCAGGAAAGGGCGATAGCCTCCGCGCCTGCAAAATCGATGGGCGTCAGGCTTAAAAACGCTTTCCAGCACACGTTCGCTCTGATCTGAGGCCTTCCTCATAAAGGAATACCATTGATCTCGGTCACGTACGTGGCACCCGAACAGGCAGAGAGACCGGAAACGAACGAAGGAAGAAGACAATGAACACAACAATGAACACCAGGCACGAGCGGATCACGACGACACAGTCCCAGGTTTCCGTTCCTCGAAGGTCGCGGAAGAGCGCCTTGACCAGGGCCGATTGGCTGGTGCCAGTCGGGCTGCTCCTGCTCACCGCGATCCCGGCCCTGGGAGGAGTGTTCGGCCTGGTCGGGTTCGCCACCGGCGCCGCGCTCACGCCGGATGATACCCAGTTCCACGCTCTGCCCCTGCCGATCGTGCTCCACATCGTGAGCGCCCTCCCATTCTGCCTGCTGGGTGCCTTCCAATTCGCCCCTGGCGTGCGCCGAAGCTTTCCCGGCCTTCATCGCCTCGCCGGGCGGCTGGTGGTCCTGTGTGGCCTGACAGCCGGGCTTTCGGGGCTATGGATGACCCAGTTCTACCTCTTCTCTCTCCCGTCCCAGAGCATGCTGCTCTATGGCTTCCGCATGCTGTTCGGCTCGGCCATGGTCCTGTCGCTGGTCCTGGGCCTGGTTGCAATCCTGCGGCGCAACGTTGCCCGGCACCGCGCCTGGATCATGCGTGGCTACGCCATCGGCCAGGGCGCAGGTACACAGGCGCTGACCGCGCTGATCTGGATGCTGATCTTCGGCACTCTGGGTGAGCCGACCAAAGACTGGCTGATGGGTGCCAGTTGGGTCATCAATCTTGCCGTGGTCGAATGGCTCATCCGCAGAAAGCGTTCAAAGCGTCACTCATTGCTCAGCGGAGTGCAACGGGGGCACATCCCCTTGCACTCCCCAAAATCCTCTATGTGAAAAAGAAGGAGATTCTCCCATGAAAGCCATCATCTGTACCAAATACGGACCCCCCGAGGTGCTTCAACTCAAAGAGGTTGCCAAACCTGTCCCCAGGGACCATGAAATCTTAGTGAGAGTCTCGGCAACCACCGTCACGGCAGCGGACATCAGACTGCGAAGCGCCACCGTTCCTCTCTCTTTCTGGCTCCCTGCTCATCTCATTTTTGGCCTGAGCAAACCCAGAAAAGCCATTCTCGGCACGGTGCTGGCTGGAGAAGTGGAAGCGGTCGGGAATGCGGTCACACGCTTTCAACGTGGGGATCAGGTGTTTGCCTATGATATTACCAGATTCAGGACGTATGCCGAGTACACCTGCCTGCCAGAAAGCAGCGCGATCGTACTCAAACCATCGAATGTCACCTATGAGGAGGCCGCAGCCATTCCGTTTGGGGGCATCACCGCCTTGCATTTCCTCAAACAAGGCAAGATCGAAGCCGGACAACGGGTGCTGATCTATGGCGCTTCTGGCAGCGTCGGAACGTGGGCCGTCCAACTGGCAAAGCACTTTGGTGCGCTCGTGACCGGAGTCTGTAGTACGACCAATGTCGCCTTGGTGAAAGCGCTGGGAGCCGATCAGGTCATCGATTACACCAAAGAGGATTGGACCCGCAGCGGTGAGACCTATGATCTGCTGTTTGACGCGGTCGGCAAGACGTCCTTTCCAGACTGTCTGAAAGTGCTCAAGCAAGAAGGAGTCTATCTGCAATCGGTCGCTGCGCCGGCACTGAGTCTGCGCATGCGTCTTGCGGGGATGACCAGCCGCAGGACACTCATCGGAGGGACAGCAACCCCAACGAAGGAGGATCTCATGTACCTCAAAGAACTGGTTGAAGCGGGCAAGATTAAACCAGTCATTGATCGACGCTATCCCCTGGAGCAGATCGTCGAGGCTCACCGGTATGTTGACCAGGGGCACAAAAAGGGAGATGTCGTCATCACCGTGCAACAGAGCAAGCACATCTGACACCACTCATCATAGCCCAGGCTGCGAGCGCTGATACCGCCTTTCCCGTCTCCGCAGTCTCATGGATACCTTCATACAAATCGCGAGAGAGCGGAGGGCAAACCAGCTTCGACGCTGATTCCCTTTCCTCAAAAAAAGAACGCGCGCCTGGCGTTGAATTGAGACACCCAGGAGACCATAACCTGGGTGTCTCTCTTGTGTGGATCACTCTGACTGGTACGTTCTCGAACCGCGCAGGCTGGCTTGCGGCTACAGTCGCAGGCTTCTTCTATCCTCTGCGCGAGCTTCGACAAATCGTTCTTGACTGGATGGCCGCCACGCGTCTCGTTCACGTACCGTTGTAAAATTGCTCGCGCTTCATGGGAGGAATGCGCGCTCATGACGTGGAAAGTTCGGTCTCTTTGACTCAGCGATATCATCTCGCATCGGCCCATGGAAGGTGCACATTTCCTCCCAATGCGCGCGAGCAATTTTACACAGTCACCTCAGCGGCACCTGGATGGGTAGGTGGGCTGGGAGCCGTCGTGCACGGATGACCACTTGTCATCGAGGCTGCACGGGATGATAAGCCTCGTATCAGACCTTCTCCTATTTCACCCTTTCTGCGGAAGACCCTCGATGGAAGAAAACCATACACTTTCTGTTGCGTTCCTCCCCAAGCGCCCAGGTATCACTCAGGTGCTCTTGCTTCCAGCTTAGCGCGGCTCCGGGGGAGGAGCGTTTATGCGCTCCAGCAATTGTTTGGTTGGTTCGATCACGTCGCGGTGGTAGCGCTGCATCAGGCGCGCGGCTTCCTCTTCGTGTCCACGAGGCACGAGCAGAGACAGCGGGCGCCGTTCCCGGCCAGTTCCACTTGGCAGAGAGCGGCGAAAGTGGAGGACGGGTGGCGAGTCGGTCATCGTGACGTTTTCTAACCTCCCCAGAGGGAAGTGGGTACCGGCCACCCAGACGCCATCTCTTGAAAGGGTCACTCGATGGGGCTGATCCCGCCTGCGGCGGGCCTGGTGACGTGCTCGGACATCACCATCGGTAAAGTAGGAGAGCAAGAAAAATCCAAACGTGAACAGCAGCGACGCGGCAAAGACCAGCGCAATCACCAGAGGGCCACCCCAAAAGAAGCCGACGAACGCCTCGAAGAGGCACCAGGGGAGGGCGATCAGCAGCCATTTGGCGACGCGCCATCCCATCCGCCAATCCATCCGGTCAAACCGTGCCCATTCCTTCGGGCTGTAGTCCCAATGCACCCAGGCGCCAGGAACGGGCCGCGCCTCTGGCGGCGTGACCGGAGCGGGGCGACCGCTGCGCGTGAGGGGCACCGGAGCGCTGCTCGTTGGCATTCGCTCCAGCGCGCCAGGCAGGTTGGCGCGCTGGCGCACGGCAGCCAGCACGTCATCGCGCACCTGATCGATGCCGAGGTCCAATTGGCCCCAGGTGATGACGCCCGCGTGATAGTCTTGCTCCAACCGCTGCACCTGCTCCTGAGCCGCCGACCACTGCTCCTCGAACGTGCTCGCTTGGTGTCCCCTTCCCTTGCGGAGCAGCAGCCCCAGTGGCTCGCTGAAACTCCACCGGCGCGCCCGGCGCGCGCTGTCGTCTGAAACCTGGGTCGGGGAGCGCGCCTCGGGCGCTTCTATCTCCGCTCTGGCGGCCAGGAAGACCCCCTCGCGGGCGCTCCATTCCTCGAAGGAGACCTCGCCCGCGATATAGCGCTGCCGCTCCTGGTGCCGCAGGCGCTCGATGGATTCCTCCAGCCAGAACGCTAACGCCCTGACAGGGGAGACTTCGGGAGCAGGCGCAGGCGCGGCAATCGCTGGCTGAGCAGCAGGCTCGCGTCGGAGCGCGCCCGCGAGCAGCAAGAGGAGCACGCCCCCTTGCACCGCCGCCACCCACCAGGCAGCAGAAATGCCGGCCAGAAGCAGCCCACTAGTCACGGCACCGAGCAAGAGAAACAGCGCCAACAGACCAAAGGTGACGCGGCGCCTGGATCGTCGTCTCGCTGAAGAAGTAGGTGCTGGTCGTGTCATCGGTGCTCGTCCTCCTGGCGCTGGTGTGCCTGTCGCACGCTTCGCGCTCCAGCTCTATCACCTATTACGGAGGAGGTTGCGCCAGGCGAGCCAGGGGCAGGGCAGGTGTCAGTGTTGGCTGGCCTGGGCGCAATCGAAGGGTTGAGTCCATCAGTCCAGCACCGTCCTGATGGCTTCCGGGCTGTACTCGCGCTGGCGCACCACCAGCCACAGCCCCGGCTCCAGCGTAATCGGCCCATGTTCTTCGTGCACCACCTGGGTCGTGTGGGTCACATCCAGGTACAGCGCGCCATCGGGCGCTTCCAGCACCGTTCCAGCCTGGAGGCGGTGCGCGTGGCCGGTGGCCTCGCCTGCTACAATCACCTTGCTCGGTCTCGCGGCCAGGGTGGTCGCTGGCCGCGCGTCCTGCCGAACAAAGAGCAGATCGCCTTGGCGATACTGAAGCTGCATAGAAAGTGGTCCTTTCGCTCTGGGTGTGGCTGGTGCAGCAGCCGCGCAGTTATTATAGCATCATCCATCATTACGGAGCGGCGGTGCTCCTCACGGAATGTCCTCGCCCTGACGCTTCAGCGCCGCAGCGGCCCGCTCCCGAATCCGTTTGGAGCGATGCGAAAGCCTCATGCGCAGAAACACCTGCTGCCCGGCCCAGCGCTGTGTGAGCAGCCGTTCGAGCGCGCGCAGCCCTACTCGCGCGTTGGCCTGCACCACACAGCGTTGCAGCACCGGGCACGCCTGCGTCAGAGCGATAGAGCACACGCTCCAACAGACGCCATTGTCGACAGAATTGTCGTCAGTTCAGAACGAGGGAGAAAGGGATGGCGGGAATGAAGAGGCATAAAGGCAGAATGGGGTACCATTTAGAAGCGATGGCCGAAGCCGCTTGCTTTCGTCCCGGCGAGTCCTCCAGGCGCATTCTAGCCGCTTCACCATCTTCTCATGTCCTTCTCTGACCCCTGGAGTCCCTGGGTGCTGTCGTCAACATTGTCGTCAACGCTCAAGGGGAAACACCTGGAGCAGCCTCTGCTTTCTCAAGCCTGCTGAACCAGTTCATACGGCCTGGAGCCCTAAGTTCTGGGCTGAAGACCATGATCTCCCTTGCTGCTCCCACCTCCTCCCTTCTGCCCTTTAGGGCAACGCCCTCTTCTCCCCCCGTGAGTCACTCGCTATTTGCAAGCGAGGGAACGCGAATGTGACCCCATAGCCTTACGACCTAGACAAAAGAAGAGAGCGCGTCTTGTTGCCTTGGGAGGCCGCAAAACGCGCTCTCGACCTAATTCAAGCGAGGAAGCCTGTCGAAGATGCCCGGCCAAGGTTGCTCTTCTACCGATTTTCCCGCCAGAGGAGCTTTGTGCGCCATGAAGAGTATAACACATGCCCAGGGTTCACATGCAAGCACCAGGACACCGACTAGGACTGCTCGCTCATCCGGAGCGCACGTTTCCGACAGAATTCGTGATCCTTACTCCGAGAAGCATGATGAGCTGCTTTCCACCCAAGCCACTCTTGAGGAACAGGAACCGAACACGCTCCTGATGGAAGACCCCATCCTCTCGTATGGGTTTGTACAGCTCCCCAAGCTCGTGCTCTATGCCCGCAACCTCTCCCGAGATGCCAAGCTGCTGTACGCTGTGCTCTTAGGCTATGCCTGGCAGGAGCGTCGCTGCTTCCCTGGCTATACGAGACTGTGCGCTGACCTGGACGCCAGTGAGAATGCCGTGCGCAAATGGATGCGTGAACTGGAAACGGCGCATATGCTCTCCCAGCGCAGACGTGGCCTGGGTCTGTCGAACCTGTATACCCTGCATGATCTCAGAACCGCACAAAACGGAGGGTCTTGAACCTCAGAAATCTGAGGACTACGAAGAAACAAAAGAAAAAGAAACAGAAGAAGAACAATCAGGTCTTCGAAATTCGAAAGGGTCACGCAGGCCAGCTGAAAAAGCGGGGAACAAGGCGTTGGACACCCGCCCTGCCGCTCTTTCGACCACAAAAAATACAGACGTGCAATCGGGAGGAGGACGAAGAACGAATGAAGGCACTGGTGGGGGTGATTCCCGCGCCGCTTCACGCAATGGAGCAGTAAAAAAAGCACAAGGTGAACGGAACAGGCGGCTCGCCCAAGCTCATCAATTAGCAAACAAGTAGAAAGAAACCATTGGCTGGCTGCCTGAGTATATCGTCGATTTTTCCAGGGAATTTCATGACGAGAACGCGACTCCCTCCAATATCACCAGAGCCGTGCACCTCTTTGAGCAGGCAGAGGTGGATGCCGAGGCGTTTCTTGAGCGGATGTACGAAGCTCGTAAGATTACCAAAGGGCGAGCGAATATCCAGAAACGAGCAGAGGTGGGCAAGAACCCGGCCTGGCCCGCTGGGTTCCCCAACCGCATGCCATATTTCTTTAGCGTGTTGGAGGATCTGCTTGGTTTGGGCGGAAGCACATGCGCTCAAGATGAAGACGAGCAGGCTTCAGGCGAGCTAGCGACTAGTATCGAGGCAGAGGCGTCTCGCGGAGAGGAAGCGGCTGATGGAGATGGCCCCGCATGTCCTCAGGCACAAGCGGGGCTGACCGAGGCAGGGGCTGCTGGAGAGGTGGCATGTTGGTCTGCTCAGGAGCCATCCCTCGCAGCCTCTAACGGAGATGCGCCGACGGTCCCTGAACCAGCCTCTTTCTTGCCAGAGGGGGTAGAGGTCGTTGAGGCTGCGGTAGTCGCCACCTGGCGGGATCATCTGCCTGGCCCACAAAACGGCCAGCTCCGCGCCGTTTCAATGCTCTGGGGCTTTGTGCGCGATGCGATCAGTGACCACCTGACGATCGCACGGAGAAGCCAGCTTGACACGCTGACGCCGAAGTGGGACGCGATCCGCCCACGTACGCTACTGTTGCTCTGCGAGACAACCTGGGCTGCCCGCGCTGCCGAGCTCACCCTGCGCCGCGAGATCGAGCCGCAGCTCGGCAAACTCCTCTCGGACCTTTTTGACGAGATGCAGGTGGTGTATGCGCCTGGGTGGGAGGCACGAGCATGAGCGATCCGCCTGATTCCAGCCACCTGCTCGTGATGGCTGCGCTCCCCGACGAACTGAAGGCGCTGCGGCAATGGGTGGTCTGGAGGTATGAGGCGCGCCCCGGCAAAGACAAGCCTGCCAAGCGGCCCTACAACCCCCGCACGGGGCGGCCAGCCCGCACGGATGTCTCGGCGACCTGGGGATTCTTTCCGCAGACCCTCGCCCGCTATCAGCATGGCGGTTGGGATGGCTTGGGCTTTGTCTTTTCGGCTGCTGACCCCTACTGCGGCATTGACCTGGACGACTGCCGCGACCCACAGACGGGAGAGATTGTCCCCTGGGCCAGGCAGATCGTCGAGCAGATGCAGAGCTACACCGAGATCAGTCCGTCTGGCCTGGGCTTGCACATTCTGGTCAAAGCCGCGCTGCCTGATCACGTTGGACGCAAACGCGGCGCGGTGGAAGTCTACGACCACCAGCGCAACTTTGCGGTGACCGGCGAGCGCCTGGCCGAGACCTCGGCCACCCTGGAGCCGCGCCAGGAGGAGGTGCTGGTGCTGTACGCGGCCCTTGCGCCGGAGGAGGAGCCAGAGACGCTGCCACGTATAGAGCGCCCCAGCTCGGCACTGGCTCGGCCCGATGCCGAGGTGCTCCAGAGGGCGCTGGCCGCCCCGAATGGGGTGAAGTTTCGGGCACTCTGGACCGGCGATCTGCGCGCCTATCGGCACCCCCAGACCGACCAGCCCAATGCGAGCAGAGCAGACTTTGCGCTGGTGCGGCTCCTGGTCTACTGGACCAACGGCGATGCGGCGCAGGTGGATCGCCTGTTTCGCCGGTCGGGCCTCTATCGGCCCAAGTGGGATAAGCAGTTCTCTGGGAACGGACATACCTACGGCGAAGTCACGATCTATAACGCACTGCGCCTTGCCGGATTGGTGGAGGTCGATATTGCCAATACGCCAAAATGATGAGATTTCTTATAGTTATGGCGGCCTCAGGCTCCGGAGTTGCCTTGGTTGAGACTGCCTCAAAAGCCAATGAGAACCAATGAAATGCTGGCGAATTCTATACACATTGAAGGATTCCCCAAAAGCCACACCTCAGTCACCCCGGACCATATTGCTGTGGGTGCCCGTTTATCCTCTGTCATTCTGACACTGTTAAAAATACCGTAGGAGAACAGCGGATGTGCGCGCCATGTTGGACCACTAGACTTGAGGGGTGAAAGGGGGAAACAGATAGATGGCTACTTATCACGTCTCTGTGCTCCAGGCTCCTCCAACGCGCGGGGAGGAGCGCGCCGATACGCGCTCTGCCGGTCCAGCGCGCCGATACGCTCATCCCATCCGCTCCTGGTTGGCGGCCCAACTGGAGGAGCGCAGGCCCAGAGGAGCTGTTGCGTCGCTGGACGGGGTGCGCGCCTGCGCGTGTCTGACGGTGATCGCCTATCACATCAGCCTGATGACCCGAGATCAGCATCTGTGGACAGACACGAGCAACCGATTGGTCGGCGCGATCTTGCTGGCTGGGGGAGCGGGAGTGACGTTGTTCTTTGTGTTGTCCGGCTTTTTACTCTTCCTCCCCTATGCCCAAGCCTTGCTGGCCGAGCAGCCCTGGCCGAGCGCTCGCCTGTTTTATCTGCGTCGGGCGCTACGCATCATCCCCGGCTATTACTTCTCGTTGGTGGTGTTGGTGCTGCTCGATCACCCTGAATATCTGGAGCCGCAACGCTGGGGGCAGCTCGCGCTCTTCCCCATCTTCCTCATGGATTCTACGCGGGCGACGTTCCAACAACTCAACGGCCCCTATTGGACGCTGGCGATTGAATGGCAATTCTATCTGCTCTTGCCGCTCCTCGCGCTGGGCATCATTGCTATGACACGGCTCCTGGCGCGCTGGGTGCGCCCTGAACAACGCTTCTGGGTGGTTGTCGGATGCCTGTTGGGGATGTGTGGCTGGGGGCTGTTCACCCGTTATTGGGGAGCGTATTACAGCGCCCATCCGGCGGCCACCTTCCTGGTGCCGCACGGCATGCTCAATGTCGTGCTGTTCTTCACCTATGGCACCGATGGCAAGTTTCTGGAGGATTTCGCCGTTGGGATGCTGGCGGGCCTGACCTATACCTATTTGCGCGCTCCCGGCGTCAGCGATCAGTTGAGACTGCGCGTCCGCAGACTGAGCCTCTGGCTGTGGGCCGGTGGGCTGGGGCTGCTGCTCTTTATGGCGATGCAGCACTACAGCCTGACCTTCCAGTATAGCTGGCCGCTGCTGCCCACTCTGTTCAATCTTCCCGGCTGGTTACACGAACTCGGTTTCTCACTGGGCTTTGGCCTGTGCATCCTGGCGATTCTCGGGGGCCCGTCCTGGGTCCGCGCCCTCTTTGCCTGGACGCCGCTGCGATGGATCGGGCTCATCTCCTACAGCTTGTATATCTGGCACTTGCCGCTGCTCTATGCCTTCCTATATCACATTGGCCCCAGCCTAACTCCGCTGCCTGACGCCGTGGCGTACAGCCTCTACTGGGTCTGGACTGCGGTGCTGGTCATTCCGTTCTCGGGGGTCCTCTACGTCCTAGTGGAACGGTCAGGCATGCGGCTCTCCGATCGGCTTCGCAGCCAGATCGTGGCCAGGCGGAGCCAACGAGAACCAACGGTTGTACTTGCGCTGCAACGGGAGGGCCTGGCATGACGACGCTCTCTCTTGCTCGCCCGTCCTCGGGCGCGAACAATGCGGTACGCGCGGCTGAGCGCCGGGCACCACGGCGCGAGATCGTGGTGGTGGCAGCAAGCCTCGTCGTGGCTGGTGCCCTGCGACTCGCGCTAGCGGCGCAGGGGTGGCCGCCCGTGGAAAGCGACGAAGCGACGGTGGGATTGATGGCCGAGGATATCCTGCGGCATGGCGCGCATCCGCTCTTTTTTTACGGCCAGCACTATATGGGCGCGCTTCAGGCGTATCTAGCCGTGCCGTTCTTTGCCGTGCTGGGGCCAACCAACTTCGCGTTACATGCGACCACCACCGTGCAGACGCTGCTCTTTCTCCTGTTTCTGTACCTCTTCACCCGGATCGTGTACTCCCCTGGGGTGGCTTGGTGGACGCTGGCGCTGCTTTCGCTGGGTCCGGGGCAGGCGCTGTTCTATGAGATGCGGGCAGGCGTTGGCGCGCAGGACACCCTGGTGTTTGGCGCGTTGCTCCTCTGGCTGGTGGTGGAACGCCTGCGGCGGCCACACAGGAAGCGGGCACGGATGCTCCTCGAACTGGGGATTGGGTTGGCGGCAGGCCTGGGCCTCTGGGGAGATTTTCTGGTGGTCCCGTTTGTCCTGGCTGCGTCGGTGGCACTGGGCATGTACGCGCGGCGCAGATGGTGCAGCCGGTTGGAGCGCGGGCACACCGGGACCGTGCTGGGGCACGTTCTGGTGCTGGGCCTGGGCACGGTCATCGGGCTGGCACCATTCATCCTGGGGACCATTGCCAGCGGCGGCGTGATCGGGCACGAGGTGGGAACCGCCGCAGGCGTTCCAGGGACAGGTGATGGGGAGATGCAGCCCTGGATCTGGGGGGTGCTGGTGTCGCTGGGGCAACAGGTGACCGCCGCGCTGCTGGTGGGCTTGCCCCACGCGCTGGGTCTGGGCACGGTCTGTGGGTCCTGTGCCACCTGGCCCTTCCCGCAGCGCGCGCTTCCCATCGCGGACATCGTGCGCCAGGTCGTGCTGGGTGCCCTCTTCTCTGGAGTGGCCCTCGGCGCGTGGAGTGTGGCGGCGGCTCCGTACGTGCGTGCGGTGTGGAGACGGCTTCGCCCGGTGCGTTCCGGCTTCAACGACGAAGACGGTCCACGCGAGGTGTACCGGGATGCCCGCTGGTGGGGGCGGGCAATGCTGGTGCTGGGGGGAGCGCTGACGGTGCTGGAGTATATGGTCAGCCGTTCTGCGTATGACTTTCCTGCCACCTCGGCGCGCTATCTGGTGGGCGTCTATCTCTGCATGCCGCTGCTGGTGGAGCCGCTGTGGCGAGGCAGCCAGCCGCTCTGGTGGTGGCTGAAGAGAGGCAGACGGCACCGGGCAGAAACTCCCAGGCTTCGGGTGTCGGCGGTCTGCGGGCTGTGGTTGCTCGGCGCGGTGGTGGCGCTGCATGGCGCGGGGCTGGTTAGGATCGCGCAAGAGGCAGGGAATCGGCAGGCATTTGGCGTGCCCGCTAACGCGCGGGACAGGCAACTGCTGACCTTCCTCCAACAGGAGGGTGCGACGCGGTTCTATACCACCTATTGGGCCTGCGCGCGGCTTATGTTTGAGGCGCAAGAGCGAGTGACTTGCTCGGTCATCAACGCTGCGAACCCCTTCGCGTCCGGGCTGAACCGGATACCGGCTGCAACGTCGGTCGTGGAAGCTGCGCCGCATCCTGCGTATGTGTTTGATCGGCTGGCGGGTGATTATGACGTGTTCGATCCGCTGGGCGTGGACTTCTCCCAGCGCCTGCCCGATCAGCTCGGGAGCCGCCTGGCGAGCGGGGACCCGCGCTTTGCCGGGTATCGCGTTGCATCCTTTTCAGGCTTCCTGGTCTACTATTTCGCTGGCTCGACCTGAGGAGCTTACAGAAAGCAAGCGGGAAAGCCCGCGCGATGTATCCGAGGGATGAACCGCCGAAATCTTTACCAAAACTTTCCAAAACCAGAAGTAGCAAGGCTCGGTACTTTGTAAACATGCCTACAAAGTACATTTTCCTCATTTCTGACGCGCCAGTTGTCCGTAAGCCACTTCAAGTTGACGCCTGAGCTCTTTGATTTGGTCATCTTGCTCTTTTACCCGCTTGCGGAGCAGGGCAATCAACGCTTCTTTCGAGGCATCTGAAGCGCGCTCTTGCGGCGGGATCCAAATTTTTGGCTTGGGTACTTGCTGGGCACGCAGATGGAGAATCTGTTGCTTGATATCCTCGTGTTTGTAGAGCCAGGCCGTCGAGACATGCGCCGTTTCTGCAACCGTCTTGAAGTTAATCGAACGCTGCTCTTTCAAGAGGAGCTGGATCGCTTCTTCCGCTCGTCGTCGCGCTGCTGTCGCCTTTGTTTGCGCCGTCTTGCGGAGCCCCTCGATGTTCCGTTGCCAGGAGTTAATTGGTCGTGTCATGCGTCTGCGCCTCCAGTGCTGCAATCAGTGGGATCAGGCTGGCAACCAGTTGTTGGCTCTTTTCTGCCATGCGGATATACCCACGCGCTTCCAGCTTGGGCGCCAGCGCCTCTTCCTCCCGGAGGCGCCGTTTGAGGATGGGTAAGGCACGCCCATCCAGAGTGGCGCCACAGAGGTTGAGAAGTTCCTCAGTCACCTCGAAAGTTTCCAATCCCAGATAGCGCTCCACCAGCGCGGTGAATGTGTGCTCAGTCATAGCGCCCTCTCCAACGAAGCAATCTGTGCTTTCAGTTCGGCGATCCGCTGTTCAAAGTGCTTGATACCGATGATCAATTGGGCTTCGCGTGCTTCCTCCAACCCGGCCTCCAGTTCTGCGAGTTCTGCCTTGAGCTGCTTGAGCAGGTCATCCACAGACAGCGAGCCATCTTCCCCGCTCGCCTTCTCCAGACTGGCGATTCGCATCTGAAGCAGCGGGATGATCCGGTCCTGATTGGCGACCACCATTTGATTGCCCTTCTCAACTGCCTGCTGACGTAAACGCATTGCCCGCTCGAGAAACGCTTTGAGGGCAGGAACCTCTTCGGTGGAAGTCAACCAATAGACACAGGTCAGGCATTTGTTCTCGTGGGCGCAGACCCCTTTCACGACTGGACGGCCGCAACCACCTAGCGGGAGCGTCTGGCCTCGAATGCCCTTGCGCACCAATTGAGCTTCTGGGGCATTGGCTTCAGGATCCCCACTGACCACCTGGCCCTGATAGTCCACCGTTCGGCGTTTGAGGGCGACGCGCTGGAGTTCGGCACGGAGTTTCTCATCCTTGATCCTGGCATACACCATGGTCATCGCTACGGATTTATGCCCAAAGAGCCGACGGATGACATCGAGAGGCACATCGTCGTTGAGCAGCCGCATGCCCACCGTATGACGGAATTGATGGGATTGGAAGTGGTACACCTGCTCCACAGCATCCTTGATGCCTGCTTTGCGTGCCCACTTATTCAGGTTCTGACGAAACGCCTCTTGTTGATAGGGCTGTCCAGGCGTTCTCAGAGCTGGAAAGAGATAGGGGCAAGTTGACCCATATCTTTGCTTGATCTCTTCTTGTTGGGCTTGAATGGTCGCGACGACCTCTGGCTCAACGAGCGGAATAACCAGTTCTTGATCCAGTTTGAATTGATAGAGATAGAGATACCACTCATGTTTATCATCCACTTTGAGGCAATCGAGCGGAAGCGCGCACAGTTCGCTGATTCGCATGCCACATTCCAGCAGAATCACCACCATCCGCAAGGTGGTGGTCGGGAGTTCCTGGAGGTGCTGGCGTAATTGCTCAAGCACCCCTTCGGGGATGGCGCGAGGCGACAAGGACTTTCGCTTGGGTAAGTCCTTATCCAGGATAATCTGTTCCCTAGTAACCCCCTTGATCTCCAGTTGGAAAGCGCACACCTCAAAGAAGACCCGCAGATGAATAAGATGCATGGCTCTTTTGTGTTCGCTGGCCTGGTGTTTTTGTAAGTAGGCGATATGGTCAACGATGCAGGCACGATCAACTTGTGAAGCCCGACGCACACGGGGATAGCCACGCAGAAAGGTTGAGAAGCTTCGGATAGTTGTGATTTTGTGCTGGCAATCTGCTGCTGAACGCAGAGACGACCGGTAGGCCAGAAACTGCTTGGCCAGTTGTCGCAACCAGGGTTGGGTGACCTGTGTGAAATTCAAACGGCGTTCATGGAGACGGGTTGGATTGAGCTTGACACCCATTTTCTGGAGGTCCCAGACGTCTTTCTCTAGTTCTGGCCGATCATCATAGGCATCCCAAATGATCTTGTAGAGCAGGCGGAACACCCTAATAGATCTGTCTTCGCGCTGATACTCCACAACCTCTTGCGCCGCCGTGAGACGCCGATCTTGGCTGGTCCGATAGCGGCCTGTTTTCACCAAATAGGTACGCAGTGAAAGCTCCCACTCCTCCAGACTACGTTCAAGCAATGTTTTCCCTCGAGGAGCCACTTGATTCAGCCAGGCGACGATCTTGTTCGTCTCGACACACACCTGACTAATTACCGATGGGTTCTTCCAGGACAGCGTCAGTTGTTGCCGCAGCGCAAATTTGATCTCTGTCTTGAGTAAGGGGGAAATGAGCCCGAGCCGCATAAACCGTTGTTCGGATCTCGGTGTGCCTTTCGCTCCACGCGGTACTACAAGGGTCCAGACATCATCGGCCCAAAAGCCGGTCAGTTGTTCCTGTAGAGATTGGTGCTTTTCTGCTGTCCAAGGAACTGGTTCAGCCTTCATACTTTGGCTCCTTGTGTTTCGCTTGCTTCAACGCCTTGCGGAGATCTTCTGGGTTGCGCTCCACATAAATGGCCTCGGTTGTTGCGATGCTCTTGTGCCCGAGCAGGCGCGAAACCACCGGCAAAGGGACCTCTTCACGAATCCAGGTCGTAGCGCGGGTATGGCGAAACATGTGCGGCGTGATGTGGATCCCGGTCTTTCGCTCGAGACGGCGGAACAACGATGCCACGGCAGCATACGTCAAGGGACGACCAATCTCTCCGGCCCAGAGATTAATGAATACATAATCTGGGAGCACCTCTGCCTCCAATGCATTCAACTCACTAAAGAGATACTCGGTGTAGCAGCGCATCACTCGGGTGTTCTCCACTGGCACCTGATATGCTTCGGTCGTCTTCGCTCGCGCGCCATTCACATTGTCCTCGCGGGGTACTATGTGAACCTGGTTCTCCTCTTCTCGAATATCCTCGTGGCGCAATCCAAGCGCTTGCCCAATCCGCATGCCGGTTTCAAAGAGGAGGGTCAGAAGAAACTTGTCTCGCAGGGTGGTACAGGCACCAATCAGCCGCTCTGCTTGTTGTACAGTAATGGTTTTAATCCTGCGCTGCTCACGTTTGACACGCACAACGCGCCTGCGCACGGGCTTCACCTTGGCAATGCCGAAGAGAAAGGGCTTGTAGCGTCGGTGAGGCATCTGAAGGAAATCATACAGGGCCAAATCCGGTACCGTCTTCAGACGCATATGAAAGTCGTAAAAGCCATGGATCGCAGTGAGGATCTGATCAATGGTCGCATCTGTCCTTCGGGGATCCTGAGGCGCTATCGAATCAACACCCGGCTGCGAGGCACGTAACCAGGCAATGAAGGCTGCCAACTGCCGTACATCCACGTCCGTCCAATCGAGATGGCTATCGCGCAAATATTCCCAGAAGAGCTTCAAATGATGGGCAGCAGAGCGGATCGTGTTTGGAGAGCGCCCCGTATCCTCCAGGAAGGTCAGGAAGGCAACCACAGGTTGAATAGGAAGATAGGCATCATCCAAAACCATCCAGGACATACGAGCAGTATCAGGAAGTCGAATCCGTTGCACCTTCATGAGCAGGGTCCTCTTCATAAAAGAAATACTGTTGTTTAAGATTATACAATGAATTCAAAGAGTCGGTGTGCTATACGAAGTATACATTGTGAGCGCTAGTTTTTCATGGTAAAGATTTTCGCCGTGCCTTTTGGGGGGGACACGCAGGGTTGGGGCCAGCGGATCATACTTGTCGGGTACTTGACAACAGCCAGAGTGTGATGCCCCCCCCAAATCCTCCCCCAAAGTCTCCCCTAAACCTCTTCCCAGGCGCAGGGGACATTTTGGGGGAGGTTTCGTATGTGCTGAAAGGCGACTGAACTGGCCTGATGAGTCTTCCGCTCGATGACACACGTTTTTGCATCTGGACAGGCTACTTCCCCAGATTTTGCCCAGCTAAGGAAGTGTGCGCTAGAATAGCAAGGAAGGAGCAGGGCGGGGGAAGAGAGAACAAGGCAAGAGCAGTGGGCAAGAGTACCAGGCAAGGAGAGGAGAATGCTATGCAGGAGGTCAAACAGAGGGAACCAAGCATCGTACGCAGGGAACGTCAGGATAAAGGTCGGATGCGCTGGACCGAGCGCGATTTTGCCGCGCTGCGTTGGATTGGGGAGCAGTATGCGGTGCGTCTGGATCACCTGCAACGTGTCCTGGGGCGGCAGGCAGGCGAGGGGACGCAGGAGCCAGGCATCCTGGGGATCGAGACCACACGCAAGCTGGTACAACGCTGGCGGGGCGCCGGGCTGGTGGAGCATGCCGTGCTGGAGCGTTTGCAGCCGGGCTGGGTCTGGTTGACCCGCCGAGGGTTGGAGCAGCTGGAGCTGGAGTATCAAGGATGGGAACCACGGATGCAGGGACTGCGCCATCTCTACGCGCTCAATCACGCGCGGCTGTGGGTCGAGACGCATCAGGCGGGAGCCATCTGGCGCGGAGAACGGCAGCTGCGCCACGAAGGGGGCTATGTCCGGCGTACCAGCAAAGCAGAGCATCGTCCGGATGCGGAGGTCGAGATCGGCGCGCAGCGGGTGGCGATTGAAGTGGAACTGAGTGATAAGGTGCCCGCCCGTCTGGCCGCGATCCTGTACGAGCTGGCACGGAGCTACGCGGGCATCTGGTATTTCTGCTCCCCGAAGACCCAGGCGCTGATGCAGCGGGCCATCGCGGAGTTGAACCCTCCGGCCATCCGCCAGAAGTTCTCCGTCGTGCCGCTGCGGCTGGAAGGGCAGCGTGTGCGCCGGTCAACGGTGTCCACCACCCCACCCCCACCGGAACGCCCGGACGAGGCAGGGCGCGAAGGCTAGGGCGAGGCCCACGAGGCACAAGCGGACGAGGACGAACCGCCGCGCGAGGGCACCGAGACGCCAGGCTAGCTGCCGAGCGAGCAGACCCAGCTCGCCTGCGTTCCGTCTGGAGGACGGGAGCCGACCAGCGTCGAGGCGCTGCGGCCTGCCTCCGGGGAGCGCGCCAGGCCGGAGCCGCCAGAGACGCAACGCTGCTGTGCCAGGCGACGTGAGCCCGCTTGCCACACCACCCAGCGCTTTCTTATTTAGGCTCGGCAGGAACAAGAGGAGCTATCATATCGGAAAGAGCGAGGAGCCACGGCACCCGTTTCACTGGAGCAGCCTGTTCTTGCATGCATCACAGTGCTTCTCCAGGCATTGCAGCGGCACCTAGACTGGGCTCGGGCTGACCACCTCGATCCGCCTGGTTGCAGTAGCCAGCACCTTCCACAACTGCCGCAGCTCAAAGGGCTTGGGCAGGAAGTCGACGGGAGTGGGGAACGGAACCTGTTGCCGAATGGCCGAACGCCCCAGGTGGAGAGCGCTCATGAGGACATAAGCATGACGAGTGGCGAGCCTCGGATCAGCACTGATCTGCTTGAGCAGGCTGAGTCCATCGAGTCCTGGCAGCCCATAATCGAGCAGGACCACCAGGGCAGTGGTGCTCCTGCCGAGGTGTTCCAGCGCCTGCCACCCATCGGATGCCTCCAGGACCTGGTAGCCCTGCCTTTCTAACGCCCAGGTGAGCATTTCAGCGGTTGCCGGGTCATCTTCCACGAGTAAGACAGTGGGCATGGTGGGTGCATCCTTTCCTGGGGCGACGTCAAGGCCTTGGTGAGAAGGGAGCCTGCGCGCTCGGTGAGTCCCCCCATCATCCCGGCGTGCCTGCACACCCATGATGAACAAGTGCCCCCTAGCGTCTCACCCTGCTCTTGGCTGGCTCCTGAGCAGATCTGCCACCGGGCGCGAGGCGTGCCACACCACCTCTCACCTGGCAGACGACCTTGGGAGACGGCAGGCACGTTTCGTGCCGAGAGCCGCTTGTCCCGGTTGAGCCTGTCGAGCGTGCCGCTCCGGTGTGCTGGATGTGAAGGGTGCCGTGCGCCGAACCGGTGCGCAAGCCTGGCAACATGGCACGCACCGAGGTGGTGGGCGAGTCCACCCAGCCCGCCTGCCGCCAGCGGACCACGCCGGGCCGAGGCGTCAGAGGGCGAAGGAACGCGTCGCCAGCCGCCGCCCAGTCCGCCTCCCCCCACCAGTGCCTTCTTTCGGACCAGGCAGGAGCAGGGCTGAAGTAATAGAAGTTGGACAGCGACCAAAACGACAAACGAGGGCAGAGGTCAAGGATACGGCTGGGTCGCACACCCCCGTCTGTTGGGCCGCACAATGCGTCTGAGGGCTATTCTTGTAACGAAAGTTCGAACAAATGTTTGCAAGAAGGCACTGGTGAGGGTGTGCCTGACAAACAGGCGCGTGAAGCCGCGTGGAAGCCAGGGCGAACGTGCCAAGAGTAGCGCCGAAGCCGCAGATGAGGACCTGGATATGGACAAGCGGACGGCCAGCAGGAGCAGCGAGACCATAACCGCCGGAGCCAGCGCCAGGTGCTGCACAGCTCAGGGAACACTAAAAGGATCACGTTCCCTTCTTCTTATGGAAGCCTACAGGAAGCGCTGCGAGCGTGTCTGGTCCTTGGATGAGCCCCTCTGCTCAGAAGCACGCTTCTGAGCAGAGGGGCAGGAGAGGGGAAGGCTGGGTCGCTAACAGCAGGGCGGATTGATGACCACCGTTGTCTGATGCGTCGAGGGGTTGTACTGAATGAGGCCGTTCTCGAAGTCCGACTCCCGATTGCCCAGGCCATTGGTGTACTCGGACGAGGTGGGTAGTCCCAACCCTCCGCCGGCCCCCCCGGTGTTCAGATAGGCGCTGTAGATGTCGCCCTGCACCTCATAGGCGTTGCCGTTGTAGTAATAGATGGACCCCTGCTGGAAGGTGCTGATGCGCGCGGGGAGGTCGCTGTAGCCGCTGGTAATGGCATGCTCATCGGAGGTGGGGAAGCCGAGTGCGCCGCTGGGGCCGCCCATGACACTGGCATACTCGTGGTAGATGCAGCCGTGGACCTCAAAGGTGCCGGGGGAACTGCTGTAGATCGCGCTGCCACTGCCATTGGGGCCGCCGCCGTTGCAGGACTGGCCCGCGAAGTACGAGACATAGCCTCCTGAGATCGCCGTCACGTCGCTTACTGGGAAGCCCAGGAAGCTGGTGGGACCGCCCATCGGCCAGTATTTGTTGTAGATGCACCCCCCGACCTGGTGTGTGCTGCTGCCCCCGTTGTTGTAAATGGCGCTGCCGCTGTTGTTGGGGCCAGGCGCGCCACATAGGTTGCCAGAGAAGTAGGAAACATCGCCTCCAGCAATCGACTGCTGATCCGTCGTGGGGAAGCCGAGCACGCCGGTCGGGCCACCCTGAACCGCCATGTATTCCTGGTAAATGCAGCCGTGCACCTCGAAGCCGCCGCTGGCGGTGTTATTGCTGGCCGGGACGAAGATGCCACCGCCGCCGCCACCCGTCCCACAACTGGTGCCCTGGAAGGAGGAGTCCCAGCCAATGGTGCTCCCGCTGCTATTGTGGAGCGTGTGTTCATCGGAGACAGGGAAGCCCAGGACACCGAGCGGACCCCCCAGACGCTGGTAGGCGGCGAAGACGCAGCCCTGCACTTCATGCCCCCCACTGGCAGCGTTATTGCTGGCCGGGACGTAGATGGCGCTGCCGCTGCCGGAGGGGCCACCGTTGCCACACTTGACCCCGGCAAAGTAGGAAACCCAGCCAATCGTGCTTCCGCTGCTGTTGTGGAGCGTGTTTTCATCGGAGACGGGGAAGCCCAACTGGCTCGTTGTAGCACCCAGTTGCTGATATTTTGCATAGACACAGCCCTGCACGTAGAAGTCGCCTGCCACGCTGGCGTAGATGGCGCTGCCGCTGTTGTCCGGGCCAGTGGCGACGCCCCCACAGCGGACGCCATAGAAGTAGGAGACATAGCCATTGGAGATCGCCAGCACGTCGCTGGTGGGGAAGCTCAGTTGACTGTTCGCCTCCCCCATCTGCCAGTATTTCTGGTAGATGCAGCCCCCCACCTGATGGGCGCCCGTGGCGCTGCTGTAGTAGATGGCGGCTCCGCTGTTGTTGGGACCACGTGACTCGCAGAGGTTGCCAGCAAAGTACGAGACGCGCCCTCCGGCCATCCCCTCCTCATCGGTCGTCGGGAAGCCAAGTCCTCCGCCTGGACCGCCCCACACATTGGCATACTCCCCGTAAATGTCGCCCTGCACCTCTTCGGTGCCGGTCGCTGCCGACCAGTAGATGCTGCCGTGCTGGAAGTCCTGTTCCTGGCCGCCGTTGATGGAGAACCACCTGTTGGTAGGTTCGCCCAGGGGGCCAACAGCACCGCCCGTGAGCTCCCAAATGCTGTAGAACGCGCCACCGCCGGGCACGTCAAGGACGGGAAAGGGCGGTGACACGCTGGTGGGGATGAAGCTCATCCCATCAGCAATCAAGGTATAATATGTCGCCTGGCTGGTGTCATTCTGGAGTGCCACATGCATAGACCCGTTGCTATCGGCCTGGAACGTGCCCAATGTGACCCACTGGCCTTTATAGCTCGCCTGATTGAGGGTGAGCTGTTGGTGCGCGTAATACTGATTATCGACGTAGTAATGGGCGCTGCCCAGCGGGCCAAGGGCGTTGAAGGGAATATAGACCACCACGGTATACCACTGATAGGGGCTGAGTGGTGGATGCCAGTCGGCGCTGGCAGTTGTCTGATTGGTACCGCTGGGATTGGTATAGATCGCTTGTCCTTCCTCGCCTCCTCCATCAAAATCCTGAAACCAGGTTCCTCCTCCAGAAGTGGAGAACGAGAAGCAGCAACTGCTGTTGTTGCCTGGTCCATAATCCTCCACAGGGTAGGCCGGCGTGGGTGGGTCGGTGGTAATGGTAAATCCCCCTGCGTTGTCAGGGACTGAGGTATACACCAGGACTACGTTCTGGTTGTCACGAATACAATCCCCGGTATTCCAATGATTGTACTGATCGGAGCTGTTGCCAAAGACCGTATAGCCAGTTCCCCAAATTTGAATCGGGCTAGTATGTGGGGAAAACTGATTGGTAGTGCCATACGTGCCTGGCTGTGTTTCGTAGGCATATTGGGGCTCTCCAGGATCATAAAAGCCGACCACCGACACATGGAGGGCTGATCCCCACAGGGTCGTGTCGTCGAGAGTGATCTGCCAGTTCTGATCGGTTTGATCGGTTCGGGTGATGCGGACGCTCACATTGTCGCCTGGCAGGACCGGGTAGATGGTAGTGTCCAGGATATGCGGAGGGTTCGGAAAAGTCTCCCACCAGGCATAATACTGGGCCTTGCCGCCCACACTGTTGGTGGCAAAACCCGCCTGGACAATCGTACCGCTTCTATTATCGGTGAACCCAGGCCAGACCGCCGCATAGCGATCATCGGCTGTCGGAGTTACCGTAGAAATGGTCCATTGTTCAAATGCCGAAGAGTAGACGCTGTAATCGGAATATCCTCCCGTGTCCCAACGGAGCAAGCGATCAGAAAGACCGGTGTCTTGTGGGGCATCCGAGGGACATTGGGAAAGGCCAAATTCCAGATGATTGACCAGGGTACCTGCCCTGGCTGGATTGCTGGAGAGCGGGAAGAGCGAAACGCCCACGAGCAGCGCGAACAGCAAGCCTCTCACGAGCAGGAGAACCTGCAGGCGTCGCCCTCTTGGCATTCTGCGCCTGAGAAAAGGCAGGCCAGGGTCTGGTGAGTATTTTACCTGTTCGATCATCATGTTACTTCCCTTTCATTCCCGGAGGCTTTTGGTGGCAAGCGTCTACAACCAGTCCCCACACTTCTTGCGGGAGTGCTTCGGCCTCTCGCCATACCGCTCCCCAGGCAGAGTGTACCTGCCCACGGCTGAGGTGAGAAGATCTTCTTGGTGTCTTCTTGGTGTCTTCTTGGTGTCTTTTGCCGAGATATGCCGTTTGCCTGTTTTCAATAATTAGGAGGGTAGCAGGGGAGCTTTGTGCATTTACCTGAAAAACCTGATACCTTCCTCCACACTGGATACTCGAAAAATCTGCCATTTCCTTACGGGAAAATATTGCATTTGCTTCGGCGTTCTGGTATGCTGGCGGCAGGTGACTGGTCCCTCACGAGGACAGGAGCGCAGATCATGCTCACGGAGGAAGAACGCGAACACATCCGCCGGGCCTACTATCTCGATCACCAGCGAGTGGCGCAGATCGCCAGAGATACTGGCCACTGTCGTCAAACTATTCAGCAAGCCCTTGATGCTCGCCCACGCAAGCCCTACCAGATGAAAGCGGAGCGTCCGGCTCCCATCTTCGGGCCGTTCCAATCGCGTGTGGAAGCCTTGCTGCACCAGAATGAGCACCTGCCGCCCAAACAGCGCTACACCGTCCACCGCATGTTTGAGTTGCTCCAAGAAGAGGGCTATCAAGGCTGTGAATCGCGCATCGGCCAATTCTGTGCTGAGTGGCGGCGGCACCTGTCGCGGGCCGAACTCTTTCTTCCGCTGGAATTTGACCCGGGACAAGACGCCCAATGTGACTGGGGGACGGCCATCGCTATCGTCGGCGGGCGACGGCAGACCGTCCACGTCTTTGTGCTGCGGCTCTGCTACTCCCGTCGCACGTTCGTCATGGCTTTCCCCAGCGAGCAGCAGGAGAGCTTCCTCTTCGCCCATGTCCAGGCGTTCCACCATTTTGGCGGCGTCCCGCATCGGATCAGTTACGACAACCTGACCACCGCCGTCAAACTGGTGTTCGACAAGCAAGAGGGACGACACCTCCAGCGGCACGAAAACCACACCTTTGTCGCCTTCCGCAGCCATTACTTGTTTACCTCGTATTTCTGCACCCCCGGCCAAGGTCACGAGAAGGGCCAGGTCGAGAACGGAGTGGGGTTTGCCCGGCGCAACTGCTTCGTGCCGCTGCCTCAGGCCGCCTCCTTTGAAGCCTTGAACCACCAACTCAAAGAGCGCAGTCTGAAGCTCGACGAGCGGCAGATGCGGGGCAAACCGCTCACCGTGGGGCAAGCTGGGGAACAGGAACATCCACATCTGCGCCCTCTGCCCGCCTTTGATTATGAGTGTTGCCAGCGGACGACCGTACGCCTGACCCCGTACAGTCAGGTGATCTTTGAGACGAATCGCTACTCGGTCCCTGTCCGGCGCGCCCGCCGCGAGGTGACAGTGAGAGCCTTCCCTTTCCAGATTGAGATTTGGGATCGTGAGCAGTTGGTGGCGCAGCACCCGCGCTGCTATGAGCGAGAGCAAGACATCTTTGACCCGCTGCATTACCTGCCGCTGTTGGAACAACGGCCTGGGGCCTTCGACTATGCGGCCCCCATGAAGCGCTGGCGCAAAGACTGGCCGCCCTGCTACCACCAGATGCTACGCGAGTTACGCAAGAAATGGCCCGAGGAGGCCGTGGGGTGCAGGAATTCGTCCGCATCCTCCAGCTCCATGAGCAGTATGCTGCGCCGCTGATGCAAGCGGCGATTGAACAAGCGCTTGTCTACGGGTGTGTCCATCTGGATGGCGTCCTCTACTGCTTGCACCAACTGGAGCAACAACCACCGCGAGCCTCTGAGGAGCCGATGGCGAAGGCATTGGAGGAAGTCGCGCCCTCCACTCGGGATGCCATTGCCACGTAGCGCGTGGACTTGTCCCAATATGAGCAATTGTTAAAGCTGTCCTGGTAGCACAAGGAGGTCTCTACCATGCAAGCGCCTCAAGTTGCGGCGCACCAAGCCCTGTTGGAAGCCTATCTCCCACGGGATGCGCAACGAGGTTGTAGCCGATAACGAGCGTGCATCTGTAGCCCCTTTGCAGGAAGCAAGGGCCTTGCTCACCGATTCATCCTCCTCCCTAACCCTCTGATGTTCTGCT
>Ga0070734_10000979_pt1 | contig 47219 bp, 37 predicted proteins | sample Coa_R1_8_FD_66444 | JGI IMG/M metagenome (GOLD analysis project Ga0070734, IMG submission 66444) | Surface soil microbial communities from Centralia Pennsylvania, which are recovering from an underground coalmine fire - Coalmine... | ecosystem: Environmental > Terrestrial > Soil > Unclassified ...
ACCGAGTTGCGCTCCAACCACTCCCGCCGCGTCAACGCCCGCGTCAACGGCGACTTCACCCCGTACCACATCCCCATCGTCCACTTCACCCAGATCATCCTCGCCGACGGCACCGCGCTCCCCATCGCCACCGGTCCCGCCACCGATGGCGCCCCCATCCTTCGCCTCACCGCCCCCCCACCCCACAAAGGCGGCTTCATTCATAAAGAGTGGGACCAGGGCATGGAGATCCTCCACGAGCAGACTGCCGTCTTCACCGCTCCCGGCAAAACCGACCGCCTCGTGCAGTTCGTCTATCACCAGCTTCCCTACCACCCCGAGCGCATTGAGAACGGCACCGCCTGGACCGTCGAAACCACCGAACCCCTCTCCATCCCACCCCAACTGGCACCAGCCCCCGCCGCCCCCGCCACATCGAAACCAACAGATCCCCCACCGCAAGTAACCACGATCGCAGCCGAAAAGGGAGGCCGCCCCACATGGATCATCCAGGCCTACCTGAGTGACCAGCTGACCTCAGCCACCGCCAAATCGGGTCAGATCGTCCACGCCATCGTCGCCGAGCCCGTCTATAACGCCGACCACACCATAGCCGTACCCGAGGGTGCAACCATCATCGGCGCAATCACGCAGGCAAAGCATGCCCGCTCCTTCGCCCGCGCCGGAGTTCTTCGCTTCGACTTCAAACAGATCGTCCTCCCCGGCGGCCAATCTGAAAACGTCCAGGCAGCCCTCACTGGCGTAGACTCCGCCTCCTCAGGCCAACTGGCCATGGACTCCGAAGGCAACGTCAAACCCAAGCCTCAGGATAAGATCGTCGTCCCACTCATCCTCGCATTCCTCGCCACCCGCCCTCTGGATCAGGATCGCGACGACACCACGGATAGTCTGGCAGGTAAAAATTTCGTCGGCGCCAACGGCTTCGGCTTCGCCGGAAATATCATCGGCCTGGCCGGAGGCTCAGCGAAGATCGCAACCGGCATTGGAGCGTACGGCACCGCAGTCTCCATCTACCGCCGCTGTATAGCCCGAGGCAAGGAAGTCACCTTCGCCAAAGACACCCGCCTGGTTCTGCAAACCACCCCACGCAGCTCCGCCATCCTAAAGCCCGAACCCCACTAGCCTACTCCCCGTACCTCAATCAAGATCGGAGCCGGTTCGCTCAAGCCCCACGATAGCAACGCTCCAAAACAAAGATGCCGCGGACAATATCCGCGGCATCTTTCATTTCCTAAGTTCCCCATATCATGGGAACTTTCGAAGCAGTTCTGTCAGACTCGGAGCTTTCTGCGAACAGCGCCAGTCGCAGCCAACAGACCCGTGCTCAGAAGAGCGATGCTGCCCGGCTCAGGGGTAGGACTGGTGCTCTTAAGACTGCCGTCGGTAACTACCGTGAGATCCAGGGGACCCGTGAGCGTTACTGTTTTGCCGTCGCTGAGATCAGCGCCCGAAAAATTGAAGTTGAGAATAGAAGCCAGCAACTGGGAACCATCCGTGAAATTGATGGTCGTGGGAGTCCAATCGATCTCGCCAGTCGCAGCACTCACATGACCCGTGATTGTGCCGCTACCGTTGACCGTCCCCGTCGTGCCGTTCGGACTGGTAAACGTTAGCAAAATCGAAAGAACATCGTCCGGCGGCATCGGATTGATGTTTCCGTTCCCGCCTTGCGAACTGCTTGCAGTAATCGCCAAGCTATCGCTGTAGACGAAATTAGTGCCGCCTGTAAAGTTGAAAGTCGGATTCTGGAACGATCCAGTAAACGTGATGTCGTTAGTAGTGGTCGAATCGGTAAAAACTGCCGATCCTGCAAAGGTATCTGCATGTGCAGCGATAGGAAGTGCCAAAGCAGAAACAAGGACAAGGGAGCGAATTGAAAGGCCCATTAAGTGGAAAAACCTCCAGAGAACCTCTTAAGACTATGGGAGGTCCATCCGCACGGTCAACGTGAAAGAAATTGGTACAAAGTGGGTAAATTTATTCCCTTCAATACTTGCAGCACTTTACAGGCAGAAGAGTAGACAATTTTCCCACTCACTCCCACTCAATCGTCCCTGGTGGCTTCGAGGTAATGTCATACACAACTCGATTGATCCCCCGAACCTCGCTCACAATCCGGCTCGAGATCGTCCTAAGTACTTCATAAGGCAGGGGAGCCCAATCCGCCGTCATCCCATCCTCGCTCTCCACCGCCCGTATCGCGCAGGTATATGCATACGTCCGCTGGTCGCCCATCACGCCGACACTCTTCACCGGCAACAGCACAGCAAAGCTTTGCCAAACCTTTCGATATAACCCAGCCGCCTTAATCTCCGAAACAACAATCTCATCGGCTTCCTGCAACAAAGCCACCCGATCCGCCGTCACCTCTCCAAGAATCCGCACCGCCAGCCCAGGCCCCGGAAACGGCTGCCGCTCCAAAATCTCCTCCGGCATCCCCAAATCTCGCCCGATCCGCCGAACCTCATCCTTGAACAAGTCCCGCAGCGGCTCGATCAGCTTCAGCTTCATGTTCTCCGGCAATCCACCCACATTGTGGTGGCTCTTGATCGTATGCGAAGGCCCATGCACGCTCGACGACTCAATCACATCCGGATAGAGAGTCCCCTGCACAAGCCAAGCCACCTCTTCTCCAGCCGACTTCTCCGCCTCAAAAATCTTCGCCGCCTCATCATCAAACACCGCGATGAACTCGTTCCCAATCACCTTTCGCTTCTGCTCCGGATCGGTCACACCAGCCAGCTTCGTCAGAAACCGATCGCTCGCATCCACCGCAACGACATTCAGCCCCAGCCCTTCGCGCATCGTCCGCTGCACCTTCGCAAACTCATCCTTGCGCAGCACACCGTTATTCACGAAGATGCACGTCAGCCGATTTCCAATCGCCTTAGCCACCAGCACCGCCGCGACCGACGAGTCCACACCGCCGCTCAACCCGCAGATAGCATGCCCATCACCCACCTGTGCCCGCACTCGCTCCACCGTCGCCTGGATAAAGTGCTCCGGTGTCCAGTCCTGCTTCGCCCCGCAAATCTCCAGGCAGAAGTTCTTCAGCAGCTCCATTCCCTGTCGCGTATGCGCCACCTCGGGATGGAACTGCACCGCCCATATCCGCCGCGCCTCATTCGCAATCCCGGCCACCGCATTCGAAGTCTTCGCCGTCAGCACAAACCCTTCCGGCAGAGCCTTCGCCTCATCGCCATGCGACATCCACACATCCATCGTCTCCGGCAGCCCACGGAACAGCGGAGTCTCGCTCACCACGCTTACCTGCGCATGCCCATACTCCCGCGCCGGAGCCGACTCCACCTTTCCGCCCAAGTGATGCACGACAAACTGCAACCCATAGCAGATACCCAGCACCGGCACACCCATCGTCAGCACCGCCGGATCCGCCGCCGGAGCATCCGCGTCATACACCGAACAAGGCCCACCCGAAAGGATCACACCCTTCGGCTGCAGCGCACGCACCTGCTCAAGCGGCACCGTACAAGGCAGCACGACAGAAAAAACATTGAACTCACGAATACGCCGAGCAATCAGCTGCGTATACTGCGACCCAAAATCCAAAATGACAATCGTTGAGGTATCCACATATCCAGTGTAAACGGCAGCGTCGACACAACCCGTCTCAGTCTAGTTTGGATCCTTCTGTCGCGTATTTTGCACGCCCGTCACAATGCCAATCCCCAAGAGAATAATGCCGCCGGCCACGATGTAGGCTTGTGGGATATGCATCAGATGAGCCAGATAAGCTAAACCAACGATCAGGATCAAATAGCCGATCGCATAAATCCCAAATGACATCGTCTTTCTCCTAAGAAAGAAATCAAAACTCCTGTCTCTTGGATGCGAAATTCAGCCTTACCCACGCAACAAATCTTCGTCTCGCTCATAAGCTCGCCAAAGCTCCAGATACCCCACCAACCGAGCCACATGGAAGAAATCCGAAGCCACCAGATAAAGCACCGTAACTCCCACCCACCACCACACCAAAAACTCCTGTGTCGTCATGCTCTCAAAGGGCAGCGGAGTCGCCGAAAACACGATCGCCAGCACAATCAGCGCGATCTTCACAATCCCCATCACCAGATTGATCTCGACCAGCTTGCCCCTGAGCGGCCCCAACCGAAAAGCCGCACCCAGGCTCTCTTCCACACCCAGTCCGCGCAACATAGCCAGCAGCGGAGCCACACTCAACACCCAGCTCACCACAGCCCACAGCGTAAACAATCCCAGCGTAGCCACGATCCCCAGCGCAAAGTAGCCCACCAGATTCGCCTCGCCACCTGCAGCAATCGGCCCCAGCACCGTAACGTTCGCCGCCCACTGTACGCACAGAAACCACACCACAAAACTCCCGCCCAAAGCCACCACACGAATCGCCTGCAACACCATCAGCGTCACCGGCCGCGCCAACAACCGGCTATCAGCACGCCGTAACACCACCGTCCGCCCAAGCGAAGACACCACTATCCATACAACCAGCAGCAGCGGAACCAGCCACACCGCCACCCGCGTCACCGAAGGCAACAACACCGCCATCGTCTGGGCCAGCGTCTGTGCTGAAGCCATCGGATTCATCACCGTCATCCGCTGCAACGCCGCAAAATCCACCGGCGTCTCCGCCAGAATCCGCATCACCTCATACCACACCAACAACAACGCAGGAATCCCAAACGCCCATCGCCAAGCCACCTCCAACGCGGTCAGCGAAGGCCGCCGCCAGCACGTAGCCAACACATGCACAAACGACTGCATCCCTCGCACCACCCCCGCGGCAGCAACCACATCATCCTGAGGCAACGGCTTCACTACTTCACCACGAGATTTACGAGCTTGCCCGGAACCACAATTACCTTCACCACGGTCTTGCCCTCAATCCGGGCCTTCACCTTCTCATCTTCCAGCGCAGCGGCCTTCACCGTGGCCTCGTCACTACCAGCCGGCACCTTCACCACATTCACCAGCTTGCCGTTCACCTGCACTGGAATCTCAATCTCGTCTTCGCGGGCAAGTTCTTCATTCGCAACCGGCCACGCTGTCCGGAACACGACACCATCGCCGCCAATCTGCTCCCACATCTCCGCCGCAAAGAACGGAGCAAACGGAGCCAGCAGCAATACGAGATTGCGAAACACTTCAGCCACAGCAGCCGCCGAAACTTCAGCTGCATCCATCGCAGGCTCCACCTCCACAAGCTCCTTAATCAGCGTCATAATCGCAGCAATGGACGTATTGAAGTGCCACCGACCACTAAAGTCCTGCGTCATCTTCGCAATCGTCTGATGCAGCTTTCGCAGCACCTTCTGCTCAACCTCCGAGCCGCTGCCTTCTCGTTTACCCGCCGTACGCGCAACCTCCGCATACTTCGTCACCAACCGATGCACCCTCCCCAAAAATCGGCTGATACCCGCCACACCCTCTTCCTGCCACTCAAGATCTCGATCAGGAGGAGCCGCAAACAACGCATACATCCGCGTAGCATCCGCGCCATAGCGAGCAATCATATCGTCAGGCGAAACCACATTGCCCTTCGACTTCGACATCTTCGCGCCATCCTTGATCACCATGCCCTGCGTAAACAACCGCTCCGCAGGCTCATCGTTCTTGACCAATCCCAGATCGCGCATCACCTTCGTCCAGAACCGCGAGTAGATCAAATGCAGAATCGCATGCTCCACCCCCCCGATGTACTGGTCGATCGGGAACCAATAATTAGCCTTCTCACTCGCAAACGGAGCCGCATCATTCTTCGCATCCGTATACCGGTAGAAGTACCAACTCGAATCGACGAACGTATCCATCGTGTCTGTCTCTCGCCGTGCAGGGCCGCCACATACTGGACAAGTCGTATTCACAAACTCCGCAACCCTACCCAGCGGAGACCCACCCTGCTGCGTAATCTCCACCTGCGGCGGCAAAACCACCGGCAAAGCACTCTCCGGCAAAGCGACCACGCCACCCGGCTCCAACCCCGCGTGCCCATTCTCGCAATACACCATTGGGATCGGCGTACCCCAATACCGCTGCCGACTCACACCCCAGTCCTTCAAACGATATGTAACCGTAGCAGTACCAAACCCCTTGGACTGAGCAAATGCAGCCATCTTCTGCTGCGCCTCAACACACCCCAACCCAGTCCATTCACCCGAGCCAATCAGCACAGCATCGTCTTCCGCTGTATAAGGCAGTGCAGGCTCATCCCCACCAGCCTTAGGCGCGATCACCCGCCGAATCTCTAACCCATACTTCTGCGCAAACTCAAAGTCCCGCTCATCATGCGCGGGCACACTCATAATCGCGCCCGTCCCATAGTCAGCAAGAATGTAGTTCCCCACCCAGATCGGCACGCGCTCGCCATTGAATGGGTTCACCGCGAACCGTCCCGTATCCACGCCATGCTTCTCGATGGCCCCCACATCACCAGCCTCGCGAGCCCTCTGCTGCTCCGCCAGCAACCCATCGATCTTCGCAGCCATCGCAGCATCCTCCGCGGCAAAGGCCTTAGCCACAGCATGCTCCGGAGCCAGTTGCACCGAAGTCGCTCCAAAGATCGTATCCACCCGCGTCGTAAATACCGTAATCTTCGCGCAGCCCGGAGCCTTCACATCGCCATCCACAGCGAAGTCCACCAGAGCACCCTCACTCCGGCCAATCCAATTCCGCTGCATCGTCCGGACCTTCTCCGGCCATCCATCCAGCTTGTCGAGCCCATCCAGCAACTCATCCGAATACTTCGTAATCCGCAAAAACCACTGCGTCAAATCCCGCTGCTCGACAATCGTGTCCTCATGTCGCCAGCATCGCCCCGCGACCACCTGCTCATTCGCCAGCACCGTCTGACAATCCGGACACCAGTTCACCTTGCTCTTCTTCCGGTAAGCCAACCCGGCTTCGAACATCTTCACAAAGAACCACTGGTTCCACCGGTAGTAATCCGGCAGGCAAGTCGTCACCTCGGTCGACCAGTCGTAGCTCAACCCCATCCGTCGCATCTGCTTCCGCATCGCCTCAATGTTCGCCAGCGTCCACTCCCGCGGCGGCGTATTGTTCTTCAGCGCCGCATTCTCCGCTGGCAACCCAAAGGCATCCCAACCCATCGGATGCAGCACGTTATACCCCCGCATCCACATATGCCGCGCCAGCGCATCGCCAATCGCATAGTTCCGCACATGCCCCATGTGCAACTGCCCACTCGGATACGGCAGCATCTCCAGGCAGTAATACTTCGGCTTGCCTGAATCATGTCCTTCCGCCGCATACAACGACGCATCCGCGTCCCACCGAGCCTGCCACTTCGGCTCAATCTCGGCCGGGTTATACCGCTGCAGCTGGCTCGGTTCCACAGTCACGCTATCGCTCATCTTTGCGGTTTTCCCGCCGTTTTCACTGGAAATGATCTTCGACATACTCTTTAGATTGTACCCGTCCACGTTCCAGTTCCGAAAAACGCGCACTCCCCCACTTGCATTGCGTCCCTCAAGTCTCTATACATGATTCGGCAACTCAGAATCGAGCGTGAGACGTGGACAAGCGACAGTTCCTCAAGACCTCCGGCTCTCTCGTCACCGGCACCCTGCTCTCGCGCTTCGTCTCCGCCGAGCAGCAGTCCGCCACTCCCCGCACCAACTGGGCCGGAAACTACACCTTCCACACCAACAATCTCCACCAGCCCAGCACCATCGAAGAAGTCCAACACATCGTCAAAACCACCCCCAAACTCCGAGCCCTCGGAGCCCGCCACTCCTTCAATGGGATCGCCGACAGCACCGAAAACCAGATCTCCCTCAAGCAGCTAACCCAAATGGACCTCGACGCCAAATCGCGAACCGTCACAGTCGGAGCCGGAGTTACCTACGGCCAACTCGCTCCCTACATCGACTCCCGCGGCTACGCCCTCCACAACCTGGCTTCCCTCCCGCACATCTCCGTCGTCGGAGCCTGCGCCACCGCAACCCACGGCTCCGGCAGCGACAATGGCAACCTCTCCACCGCCGTCTCCGCCATGCAGATCGTCACCCACGACGGCTCCATTCACACCATCACCCTCGCCCAAAACCCCGACATCTTCCCCGGAGCCGTAGTCCACCTCGGCGCCCTCGGCGTCCTCACGGCCATCACCCTCGACGTCCAGCCCACCTACCAGGTCGCGCAGTTCGTCTACGAAAATCTCTCCTTCGACCACCTCGAACACCACCTCGACGAAATCTTCCTCAGCGGCTACAGCGTCAGTCTCTTCACCGACTGGCAAAACCACCGCGCCACCCAGGTCTGGATAAAAAAACGACTCGACTCTCCCGCAACTGCCTCTGCCCTGCCCGCCAGCCCAACCTTCTTCGGAGCCAAACTAGCCACCCAAAAACTTCACCCCCTCGCCGGACACTCCGCCGAAAACTGTACTGAGCAGCAAGGCATCCCCGGCCCCTGGTATGAGCGCCTCCCGCACTTCCGCATGAACTTCACCCCCTCCAGCGGCGCCGAGCTACAAACCGAATACTTCGTCCCCCGCGACCGCGCCTACCCCGCCATCCTCGCCGTCGAGCAGCTCCGCGACCGCATCACGCCTCACCTCTTCATCACTGAGCTCCGCACAATAGCCGCAGACAACCTCTGGCTAAGTACCGCCTATCAGCGTCCATCCCTGGCCATCCACTTCACATGGAAACCGGAGTGGCCCGATGTCCAGAAGGTTCTGCCTCTGATCGAAGAAAAACTAGCTCCCTTCAACGCCCGTCCCCACTGGGCCAAACTCAACACCATTCCACCCTCAACCATCCAGCATCTCTACCCCAAGATGCCCGACTACCAAGCCCTGCTCAAGAGCCACGACCCTCAAGGCAAATTCCGCAACCAGTTTATCGACACAGAAATCTTTGGCGCCTGAGCTACCTGTACCCTTTTCCCCAAATGTAGTCGTATCTCACAGTGAAGCCGCCGAGGGACGGGCCGTTTTTATGGGACACTGCTTTGGCGTATGCGAAGGTGAATGAGTTTCGAGAGTTTGGTGCGACGACCAACTCGCTGCCGACGATGAAATTTCGTTGCGAATCGTTTTGGTCGATGCCGCTGACAGTGGTGTCACCGCGAGACGAGTACCGCGTATCAAGGGAGGCCCATACGGTGTCGTTAAAGGTGTAGCTGATATGGCCCTCGAGGCCGAGCAGACCCCGCTGCCGCAAGACTTCCACACCACGATAGCGGTTGTTGTTTGTGTAGAGATAGGTGTTGGCGTACGCATCGAACACCCAACGCTGCTCAGGACCGAACGGCTTCGAGACGGCAACCTCGGGCTTGAACGACCATCGACCGGAGCCAAGGTTGAGTATCTTGTTGGAATCGTATTGGCCGGTGGGCGCCGTGGTGGAGAGGCTCAGGCCGATAGAAGTAGTCGTCTCGGCGTTTGCGAATTCCTCCGGGCTGAGCGCCGGGCCTCCCTTGAGCAATATGCCTGCGCTGTAGCCGGAGTCGCCGGTACCGGTGGTTGATCCACTGATATCTGTGCCGGTGATTGCACCGTTAAGGTTGGCGATGGGGACACTGGCTTCCGCCCAGGCCGTGCGATGAAGAAACGAGAAATAGCGCGTATAGTCGATGAGTCCTTGATTGAGATTGAATTTTGCTCCTGAGACGATGAACGAAGTATCGATGGAAGTATTGGAGCGAACATAGGCGTAGGCCAGCTCGAGCTGATTGATCCCCACGGGAGTGTTCTGGTAGTTTCGCGGGTCGGTGAATTGGGCGCAGGCGTGAGTATGAGCAGCTAAAGCAGCGCCGAGGATGAGCAGTCGCTTATCCATGATGGCTGTTGGCGAAACTCGGGCTTAGCAGAAAGCAGTGGACGTGCCGCATCGTAGTGCCCTCGCAGTCAGGAGTATTTGATATGCGTCTTCGGAACCGTTCCCTCCATACAATCGTCGGTTGCGCGCTGGTCTTATCCGCTGCTGGTGGAGCGCAGGAACACCAAAATACAGAACACACATGGGATTACAGCACGACGCGAGGCCCCAGTCATTGGGGGGATCTTAAACCGGAGTTTGCTCCGTGCAAGAATGGGCATCGCCAATCGCCTATCGATATCCGCGGTCCGGTAAAGGCTGACCTTCCGCCGATTCAGTTTGATTACAAACCTTCGCCGTTGAATATCGTCGATAACGGCCACACAATTCTGATTACTTACAGCCCCGGAAGTTTTATCACAGTTGGTGGCAAGCGATACGAGCTGAAGCAATTCCATTTTCACAGGCCGAGCGAGGAGAAGATCAACGGCAAGCGGTATGACATGGCGGTGCATTTAGTCCACGCGGATGAGAAAGGCAATGCAGCCGTAGTCGCGATTCTGTTGGAGAAGGGGGAAGGCAATGATCTGATCGGCAGATTATGGAAAGACATGCCGAAGGAAAAAGAAAAAGTCGAATCCGAGAAGGATGTCCAGATCGATGCGGATGGGCTGCTTCCCCCCGATCACAGCTACTACACCTTTTTGGGCTCCCTTACTACTCCTCCTTGCAGTGAAGACGTGACGTGGTTCGTGCTGAAACATCCCGTGTCCGTTTCGGCTTCGGAAATCGAGCAGTTCTCGAAGCTGTACAGGAACGACGCGCGTCCAACGCAGCCGCTCTATGGCCGTGTCGTATTGGAAAGCAAGTAGGAGCGTGACGATTGTTGGCCATCGGTCACTCTGAGACCGAGAAATCGCTCCCATGACAAATCGCGAGAGCTAAGGGTGTACTCTCAACGTGACGTAGCGCGACCGAACGGCAAATGAGTTCTATTTTTATGGATAAAGCCGGATAGTTGATATGCGTTCCTGTTCAAAGGCACTCTGGGCGAGCTCTCCCCTCATCGCCCTTCTACTGACTTCCTGCGGCGGAGGCTCCAAACCTGCACCCGAAGCAGACTTTTCCTTGTCAGCCACGCCAACAACCGTCACCCTTCTTCCCGGCGGAACCGGACAACAAATCAGCATCAATGCCGCTCCAGTAAACGGTTTCGCGAGCATGGTATCCGTTGCGATTACAGGACTCCCCAGCGGCGTCACAGCGCAACCATCCATGCTCACCCTCTCTCCCGGAACCGTGCAAACCATAGCTCTGACGGCGTCCGCCACCGCTCCAGCTGGCAGCGTAATGCTTACCCTCACCGCAACCTCAGGAATGCTCTCGCATACTGCCGCAGTGACCGCAACCATCTCTCCGGCGCCCGACTTCACTCTGACGCTGTCACCAACATCGCTATCCATCACAGCTGGCGCAACAGGATCTCCAGTCAGCATCATCGCGAATCCACAAAATTCCTTTACCAGCACCGTCGCCATCGCCATAGCCGGCCTGCCCACCGGAGTCACCGCAACCCCGTCAACCCTCACTCTCTCTCCCGGTACCGCGCAGAGCACGACATTAGCCGCAGCACCTACTGCAGTCGCAACCACCTCAACAGTCACATTCACCGGAACCTCCGGCAACCTCACTCACTCCACCCCGCTCGCCTTGACCGTACAAGCCGCGCCTACACCCAGTGCGCCAGACGTGACCACCTATCACTACAACATCGCGCGCGACGGACTCAACGCACAAGAAACCATCCTTACGCAGAGCAACGTAAACTCCACTCAATTCGGTAAGATCGGCTTCGACGCCGTCGACGGCAAAGTTGACGCCGAACCCCTTTACCTCGCCAATGTGACCATCAATGGCCAGCCTCGCAATGTCCTCTACGTTGCAACCGAACATGGCAGCGTCTACGCTTTCGATGCCGACACCACTGCTCAACTCTGGAAGACCTCAGTCCTCGGTAGCGCCGAGACAACGAGCGACGATCACGGGTGTTCACAAATCACGCCCGAGATCGGAGTCACCGCAACGCCCGTAATCGACCGCAAACAAGGACAAAACGGCACGCTCTTCACCGTCGGCATGAGCAAGGACGCAACCGGCGCATATCACCAGCGCCTGCATGCACTCGACATCACCACTGGAGCGGAGATCACCGGCAGCCCAACCGAAATCACCGCAACCTATCCCGGCACAGGCGATAACACCCAAAACGGCAACGTAGTCTTCGATCCTGCCCAATACGCCGAGCGAGCAGCGCTCCTCCTCCTCAACGGCAATATCTACATGGGCTGGACCTCGCATTGCGATCTAGGCCTCTACACCGGCTGGGTCATGGCCTACAGCGAGTCAACCCTACAACAAACGCAGTTATTAAACCTCACCCCGAACGGCCACGAGGGCTCCATCTGGATGAGCGGCGGTGGTATAGCAGCCGACAGCCAGGGCAACATCTATCTCCTCGATGCCAACGGCACCTTCGACACAACCCTCGATGCCAACGGTTTCCCCACCAAAGGCGACTACGGCAATGCCATGGTAAAGCTCTCGACAACTGGCAAACTCGCAGTAGTCGATTACTTCGACATGTACAACACCGAATCAGAATCCAACGAAGATCTCGATCTCGGCTCCGGCGGCCCCCTACTCCTGCCAGACCAGGCCGACGCAAATGGGATCGTGCATCATCTCATCGTGGGCGCAGGCAAAGACAAGAACATCTATCTCGCCGACCGAGACAACCTCGGCAAATTCAATCCCGCCACCGACCCCATGGACAGCAACATCTACCAGCAGCTCACCGGTGCGATGGCCGGCCTCGTCTATTCCACACCTGCCTACTTCAATGGCGTGCTCTACTACGCAGCCGACGGCGACAACCTAAAGGCTTTCCCTCTGATCAATGCACAAATGGCACTCAGTCCATCCAGTCAGACCACAATCAAATTCCCGCATCCCGGGCCCACGCCATCGATCTCCGCCAACGGCACCCAGAACGGCATCGTTTGGGCCCTCGAATCCAGCCTCACAAGCCCTGGCGTCCTACACGCTTATGACCCAGCTAATCTCGCGCACGAGTTCTACAACAGCAATCAAGCCGCCAACGCACGCGACGCCTTCGGCAACGGAAACAAATTCATCACCCCAATGATCGTCAACGGCAAAGTCTACGTCGGAACCCAGAACGGCGTAGCCATCTTCGGCCTACTGCCAGCTACCCCACAGCCAGCGTTCGCAACACCCCAACATTCCTCGCCTTACAAATAAACGCGCAGCAACTGAATCCATCGCTGCCTTCGCATCATTGCAGTACAACCATCACCGCGCTACAGCCGGAGCATCCCGAAGCGTATAGTCCGCAGGCATCTGAAAGATCTTAGGATCAGGCTCAGCTCGTTTCAAATTCGTAAACTCATACTTCTTCAAGCCATTCACCGGATCGTCAATGATCGTGATCAGCGCCAGCCGCAACTCTGGCGAGTACCAGCTCTCGATCGTCGTCGTCAGATCATGGTCATTGCCATCCACCCCGGCCTTCAAAATTCTCACTGCCTTGGAACCGCGAGTAGTAACTCCCATAATCGTCTGCGGCGGCAACTCTTCGCTGTGATACTTCAACCGGCTCGAAGCACTCGGCCCAACGTAGATATCCATGCCTTCCGCGCCCGACGCACGTTCTGGCCGTTGAGGAAGCGGATCGCCAAAGTGAGTGACGTCCGCAAATTTATTACACGTGCACCACACCGTCTTTGTACGCGTGTTCGGATCATAAACGCTCGTAAAGACCCGCGTAGTCTGCTCGCGTCGCAGCGGATCGCTGACCACCTCCCACCTCTCCCACCATCTCCCCTGCGAATCTCGCGCCTCGAACGTTGTGCTGCGGTGCTCAATCGTCGTCCCGTCAGCCAGCTTCTGATAGCTCGTCATCGTTCGCTCTGCCGTGAACGGCTGGCCCGTAACAATTGGCGGAGCAGGCGCCAATTTCCCTTGCGCAACCGCCCTCGGAAGCGCTCCCACCAGCAAGACTCCAGCAATCAGCCAACGCGACATCTTCATGAACGCCCTCGCCAGTCAACAAATCGGCACGCTTAGTCTGCTACAGCACATCCAGTCCAGCAACACAAATAATCGGCTCACCCAGCAGCCAGCGTCCTTAACACCCCAACATTCCGCGCCTCATCTCCCGGCGAATCCACCGGCGTCTCCGCAATAAACGCGCAGTGGCTGAACCGCGCATCATGCAGCAACCGTCGAAAAGCCTCAGCCCCAATTGTCCCTTCGCCAATATGCTCATGACGATCCAGCTTCGAGCCCATCGCTGCCTTGGCATCGTTGCAGTGCCATACCTTCACCGCATCAAATCCCACCGTCGACTCCACCAGCTTCATCGTCTCGATATACCCGTCCGCCGAAACAATGTCATACCCCGCCACATGCACATGGCACGTATCCAGACACACCGCCACCGGAGCACAAGCCTTCAACGTCTCCACCAGCTCCGCCACCTGCTCCAGCTTCCCGCCGAGCGAAAACTCCGCCCCAGCCGTGTTCTCAATCAAAATCTTAAAATTCTTCCCACTGAAATCGATCCCATCGATCGCCCTCTCAATCGACTGCGCAGCCAGCGTCAATCCCTCCTCCCGCGTGAGCCCCTTCCAGCTCCCCGGATGCAGCACCAGAAACTCCGCCCCCAGCGCCAACGCCCGCTCCACCTCCCCACGAAACGCCGCCGTCGAATTCGCCCTCACACTCTCCGTCTGGCTACACAGATTGATCAGGTAGCTGGCATGAATCGCCACCGGCCCCACATCATGCTTCGCCCGCAACTCCTGCATCTTGGCCGCGTCCGCAGCCTTCACCGGCGAAGCCTTCCACATCCGAGGACTAGCCGAAAATATCTGGAACGTATTCGCTCCAGCCTCGACCGCTCGCCCTACCGAAGTCCACACACCGCCACCCGTCCCGACATGCACACCAATCCGCTTCTTCGCATTTGCCATATCTCCGAGCCTAACCCACACGCACCCCAGTCCGCATCACTTCCCATCTCTTTCTTACCTCCGATTAGATCTGCCAGCCGAATCTTTACTTGACCCGCTGAGAGCGCCGGGAAATACTGAGGCACCAGTAATTTGCGAGGGCAATAAATACGTTGACTAACCCAAACCGTCTAGGATCGGGCTTTTACCTTGCGCCTCACTGGATGGCCTGAGAATATGGTTGGCATGTTCGCTCCCCATAAACTCATACCCTTTTCTATGGGTGTCGCTATAGCTCTCGCCGTCTATATCGTTCAGCGCACCCGAAACAAATAGTTGGGTTAGTCAATGTATTTATTGCCTTTTGCGAGGATCTCTGATGCGTAAATCCCTCATGGCAGGAATCGTAAGCGCAGCGCTGTTTGCATCCATCGCCTCGGCGCAAACCGCCCCTGAAAAGAAGGAAGTCCTCTCCAACGGCGGCCTCTTGCACTCGCTCCTGGCAGCGCCAGTTCCTGGTCAGCCTTACTCCGCCGTACAAGTCACCCGCAATAACCAAAAATTGGCCGATGGCACCAACATCACCCACAGCGGACATCACTTCGTAGCCCGCGACGCCTCCGGCCGAGTGCGCGTCGAGATGCGCCTCGCCAACGCAAGCGATGGACAACCCGAAACCATCCTCGTCTTCGTAACCGATCCTGTTGCCCACACCATCACCACCTGGGTCACCGGCCCCAAAGCCAACAAGCTCGCCTCCGTCGTTAAAGTTCCTGCGGAGAAATCCACTACCGCCAAAGCAGCTCCCGCCCAGATCCGCCAGGACAATCGTCCCCAACCCATCATCACCACGGAAGATCTCGGCACCGACTCCCTCCAGGGCTTGCCCGTCTCCGTCGTCAAGACCACCACAATCGTCCCCGCTGGCCGCTCCGGCAACGACGCACCCATCACCAAAACCCACGAGGTATGGACCTCCACCGACATGAAGCTCGTGCTCAAAGAGCAGTGGGAAGATCCACGCACTGGAGAACGCACCGTCTCCCTTGAAAAATTCTCCCGCGCCGATCCAGACGCCGCCCTCTTTCGCCCTCCGGCGGGATACACCATCAAGGACGCACTGCAAAGCCTCAAAGAGCTGGAAGAGAAACTGAACCAAACCCAGAACTAGCCGTACACGTTCCACCAACAGCAACCGCTGGCCATTCCGCCGGTAATTACCTGCGTCGCACCCACTATCGTGTCGTCACGCGTTCTGGCAACAATACTCGGTGAAGTGAATCCCGTCCAAAGTCCAGTTCGCCAAACAAAACCCGGAGTAAACTCACCCTAGCAATCCGCGAAAGGAATCATCATGCCCGCACCGCAGAACTTCAAAAATCACGGCCGCGTCGATCCTCCCTTTCACTTTTTCGTGCTCCCCGTCCTTGGGTTTAATTTCTTCATCTCCATCTACCTCATCATCCATCACTGGCCCGAGCACCGCGCCCTTCTACTCTGGTGGATCGTCGTCTCAGCCGCCCTCCTCGTTCTCGCCTTGAAGACCCGCATCAACGACCTTAAAGTCCAGGACCGTATCATCCGCCTCGAAGAAAACCTTCGGCTGAGCTCGCTTCTTTCTTCCACCGACCTCGCCCACATCAGCGAGCTCGATATCAAGCAAATCATTGCCCTCCGCTTCGCCTGCGACAGCGAGCTTCCCGGTCTCGTCCACAAGACCATCACCCAGGGCCTCGAACCAAAAGCCATCAAGCAGAACATCACCAACTGGCGCGCCGACAACTACCGCGTCTGATTCGCATTTGTCCTCTTACTTGCATCCCCAAAGAGCCTGCCCTGAGCGAAGCCGAAGGGGGATCTGCTTTTGCCGTTGCAATTACAATTCCGAACCAAACGAAAAAGGCGGCCCAAAGGCCGCCTTCCCTCACAACAAACCACTCAATACCCAACCGAGAACGAACCCTTCCGATGAGCAGGCTTCTCAAGCTCATCGACGATCGCGATCGCATAATCCGCAAACGAGATCTTGCTCTCGCCCTTGGCATCCGACACCAGCTCCTTCGTTCCCAACCGGAATTTGCCCGTCCGCTCACCCGGCACAAAGTAAGCCCCCGGGCTCAGATAGGTCCAGTCGATGTCCGACGTCTTGAGAACCGCCAGCGCCTTCTCATGCGAGGTAGCAATCGGCAAATACTCTGCCGGCAAGTAACCAGACTTGATCAGCGTTACACCAGGAGCTACCTCCAATAAACCAGCTCCACCAACCACCACCAACCGAGTCCCGCCTGCCTTCTTCACCGCCTCAATCTGCCGTTTTGTCACGTCAATCAAGGCATCCGTGTTGTCAGCCGGAGGCTGATAAGCCGTCACCACTGCATCCGCACCCTTAATAATTGCCGCAATAGCATCCACATTCGCTAGATCATCCACCTTCGCCGTCACACCCGGCTTTTCCTTCAGCGAATCCACCTTCCGAGCCACTCCGGTCACCTTGTGACCACGCGCAAGCAGTTCCTTCACAATCTCGCTGCCCGAATTTCCAGTTGCTCCGTACACAACAACGTTCATGATCGTCTCCTTTTGACCAAACTAATCTAGTCCTTATAAAGAGATGCGCCCAGCCGTAGCTGGACGCACATTTTTACGACAAATGTCGTTTATCTTGGTAAGTTATTGATTAATAAACGTCGCGCTGATACCGCTTTTGCTTCTTCATGGCTGTCAGATACTCGGCCGCGTGCTCCAGAGTCCCATTGGACCCCCTCGCAATCACGTCCAGCAAAGCGGTCTCCACATCCTTCGCCATGCGCGTAGCGTCACCACACACGTAAAAATAAGCTCCGCGCTCCAGCCACGAAAAAAGCTCCTTCGACTTCTCCTGCATCTTGTCCTGCACATAGACCTTCTGCGCCTGATCGCGCGAGAACGCCGTATCCAGATGCGTCAGCACGCCGTCCCTGTGCATTCCCTGCAACTGCTCCTTGTACAGAAAGTCCATCTTCTCTCTCTGCTCGCCGAAGAACAACCAGTTATCGCCCGCCTGCCCCGTAGCCTGACGCTCCTCAAGAAACGCCCGGAACGGAGCAATTCCCGTCCCTGGCCCAATCATGATGACTGGAGCGGTCTTATCCTCCGGCAGCCTGAAGCTCGCATTCGAGTGCAGGAAGATCGGCATCGTCGTCCCCACACCCGCGCGGTCGCCCAGATGGCCGCTCGCCAAACCCTGTCGTTCGCGCCCATGCGACTCATACCGGATCACCCGCACCGTCGTTTGCACATTGTCCTGGTGCATCGCCTGGCTCGACGCGATCGAGTACATCCGCGGCGTCAACCGTTGCAACACATGAAACAACTGCTGTGGATCGGTAATGACACCCGGAAAATCTGTCGCCAGGTCCACAAACTCCCGTCCCCAGCAATACTCTTCCGCCCGAGCCTTGTTATCCGGCCCAACCATCACCTTCAGCCCCGCAACGTCAGGAGCCAGCTTTGCATACTGCCCCACGGCTCCTCGAGCCAGTTTGCCAATCCCCAGCCGCGTCCGCAGCGCCTCTTCCAGGCTGATCTCGACCTTATAGTGGTCCAGAACGCGTTCATCGCCCTTATAACCAAGAGCCTTCAGCACACCCGCCACCGCCTCAGACCGGTTCTCCGGAATGATCCCGACAGCATCCCCGGGGGTGTACGTCATACTCTCATCCAGCGTCAGCTCGATGTGACGTGTCTCTTTCTCCGAGCCCTCTCCCGTCAACAGGTAATTCTCCCGGACGTGGGACATATATGGATTGTTACGCGTGTACTTTTGGGCGTGACCCGCCGTAGCCTTAACTTCCTGCTCCATTACTTCACTCATCTTTATATGGTAAAACGCCTATCCACAAATTGCACACTGCAGCGGGTTACGGACCTTTCATCCATAGCCAATCTGCACATCTTTCTCAACGGACCGCCTTCCATGAGCTGTCCGGATCGTAAGCCATCCTCTTGATCACTTCCGCAGTCCCATCCCCTAAGTCCTTCTGATACACAGTTCCACGTCGCCCAACGATGAACGTCATCACTCCGCTTGCCCGATACTCCGCCGGATAAGCGAGGATGGCGAACCCGCCGGTCATCTTCCCATCCTTCACATACTCCTTCGCGCCACCCGGAGCATGAGCCCCCTGCGCCTTCAATATCCGGTAGTAGTACCCATGAAACGGCGTCCGTTTGTCAGTCTCATATCCCTCGCTCTCCGCTTGGGCGATCAGGACACCCCCCGGACTCTCCGCCTCGCCCTCCTTCGTATCCCAATAGAGGCCATCCTGAGCCCCCGCCTTGCTTCGGAACCGCTGCGCATACACGCCCGGCGGATTACCATCATGCCCCTGAGCGGCATACTCCTTCTGCGCGGCATACAAAGCGCGAGTCACCTTGATAGCGTCCAGTTCGTTCTGGCCAATCCGCCTGTACGTCAATTCCTTCGCGCCCGCAACCGCGTCAAATCGCCACGCGCCGTCCACCTTCACGATAGGAAACGGTAGCGGCCAAGCCGTCGTCCCCACCGTCAACATCACACTGTCCGCCGACTTACGAATGAAGCTATGCGCCGCCTCGTAGTGCTTCAGGAACGACGCTCTGTCATTCTCATCCGCCGTCGCATCGCCCGACGACAGCATCCCCTCCGCCTCGGCCCCAAGCATCTCCTTCAGTGCGGCATCGTCATTCGCCTTCACCGCCGACACGAACGCCGCCGCAGCCGCTCGGTAACCAGGAAACGTCTTCACTCCCGCGTCCTGCGCCCGAGCCGAGACCGAACTCCAGACCACCAGAGCCGCAACGATCAATCCAGACAACCATTTACGATTGCATAGCTTCATCTGCGTTGACCTCCCCGGTTGCCGCCGCCACCAGCACTGGCTCTGCCACGATCGCTCGCCGCCCGCGTCGCCGCCCCATTGTTACTCCCGCCAAAGCCGCCCGGACGTGCCCCGGTAGTCTGCGGCCTCGATTGAGGTCTTGATTGAGGCTGCTGAGGCCTCTGCCCTTGTGGTCTATTACCGCCCTGCGGAAATCCCGCATAAGGATTCGCAGGTCGCGTAGTAGGTCTATTGGCATTCGGTCCCGAAGGATTCCCCGGTGGTCTGCCTCCAGGAGTCCCACCCGGACGATTCCCACCCGCGTTCCCACCCGGCCTGTTGCCTCCAGGAGTTCCCGGATTGCTTCCTCCTGGCCGGTTGTTTCCTGCGTTCCCGCCGCCCGGCCTATTGCCTCCGGGAGTTTCAGGATTGGTCCCTCCTGGTCTATTCCCTCCTGTGTTCCCCCCAGGATTGTTCCCTGTGCCACCTCCAGGCCTGTTGGGTCCCGTATTCCAACTCGGATTATTGCCCCCGGGCCTGTTGTTACCCCCCGGATTCCAAGTCGGCCCCGTTCCTCCGGGCCTGTTGTTTCCACCACCTCCTCCCGGACGATTCCCGCCGACATTTCCGGGGGGCGGCCTGTTATTGCCGACATTACCCCCGCCCGGAGGTCGATTGTTCGGCCCATTGGGTCTCCATCCCGGCGGCGGCGGTCGATATCCAGGCCGCTGATTCCAGTTCCCAGGCGGCCTCGCATAGATCGGAGGACCCCACCTGGGTGGCGCTGGCCGCCAGTTATTCCGTGGACTCCTCCAGCGATTGTTCACGACCCACACATTGTTATGAACGACCATCCCCCGTCCGCCCCATCCCCAACCCCATCCACCCCAACCCCACGGCTGATTATTGTTCATCAAAGCACCCAGCGCGATCCCCGCCCCAAAGCTCAACATCGACGCCGCCACCACGTCGCCGGTGCTCGGCCCGCTCGACCACACCTGCTGCGGCTGATACTGCGGAACAAACACCACCTGAGGATTCGTCGGCTGCACCACCACAACCTGCACGTTGCCTTGCTGCTGCACCGAAACCGTTTGATACTCATTGCTGTCGAGCACGCCCCTCGAATACGCATCCTGCCGCAGGGTCTGAATCGCCGACATCACCGCTGGCTGATCAGCCTTGAACGCCACCCCCAGCGCCGCATAGTCATCGATATTCGTCGCCATCATATCCAGCACGGTAGGAAAGCTCATCAACGAGACGAACGCCGGATCGAACCCCTCCCGCTGAGCAGCATCCGTCAACGCCGCCTGCTGCAAATTGCTATTGCGATGCAACCAGTCCTGAGCATCCAGAATCTGCTGCGGGTCCGTCGAAGCAGCGCATATCTGTGCCAACAACGCATCCGGAAACAATGCCACCGGAGCCAACAGTTGTTTCAACTGATCCGGCGTAGGCATCGCCTGAGCACTCGCCGCAGTCCCCGACCAGAGACTCCCCACCGAAACCAGAAGCGCGATTGCGAGAACCTTACGAAGGAACATCAATCACTCCCTCTCAACAGTCATCTGGAATCAAATGCCCGTCTCGTCGTATAAGTCCCCATCGGTTAGTCGAACACCGGCTATCAAGCGGCCTCAGCCGGGCAATTATAGGCCAAACCTCGAGCCATCGTTCCGCTCTCGCTCGCCACCAAAACTAAACAAACTCCAGAAACCGGTCCGCCACCAACCCAACCACCTCATCCACCGGCCTCGCCCAAAGCGCCTCATTAAAGATCTCCACCTCAATCGGCCCCTCATACCCAGCCGCCTCTACCGCCTTCCGCAATCGGTTAATCTCGATCACACCATCACCCATCATTCCCCGCCCCATCAAAATATCCGGCGTCGGAACAATCCAGTCCGAAACATGAAACGCAAAGATCCGCCGTCCCGCCCGCGCAATCTCCGTATACACCGTCGGGTCCCACCACACGTGATACACATCCACCACCACTCCAACCCACCGCGGATCGAACCGTTCCGCGATCCCGTTCGCCTCACCCAGCGTCACCACCACCGACCGATCAGCAGCAAACATTGGATGCAGCGGTTCCACACCCAACCTCACCCCACACTGCTCCGCGTACCCAACAATATCCCCAATCCCATCCACCACCATCTGCCGAGCGCCATCAATATCCCGCCCCGGAGCCGGCCCATTCACCAGTACAAGCAGATCCGTCCCCACCGCAGCCGCCTCATCGATCGCCCGCAGATTATCCTCAATCCTCCGTCGCCGTTCCTCAGCCGTAGCCGCTGGAAACATCCCACCCCGGCAAAGACTCGAAACCCGCAGCCCCGACTCACGAATCAACCTCCCAGCCTCAACTGGGTCATCCCCCACCGCATGGCGCCACGGACCAATCCATGGAACCCCGCGCCGCACGCAAGCACCCACCACCTCACGTAGTCCACACTTCCCCGCTGTCATCTGGTTAAAGCTCAAGCGCGAAAGGTCCTTCATCGCGAGACGACTCCCGCCAGCTCCAGCACCAGCCTCATCCGTCTTACCGCCAACTCCGGATCACTCAACAATCGAGCCTTATCCGCCAGCACAAACAACTCCGCCAGATGCACAATCGACCGAGCGCTCTCCTGTCCCTGCAACATCCTGAAGTGCCCCTGATGCCCATTCAGATACGCCAGAAACACCAGACCCGTCTTGTAATAAAACGTAGGCACCTGAAAGATATGCCGCGACAACGGAACAGTAGGCGCCAGCAACTCCTCATACTGCTCCAACTCCCCCGCATCCAGAGCCCGCAGCGCCAGAGCAGCCGCCGGAGCAATCCCATCAAATATCCCCAGCAGAGCATCGCTATGCCCCACCTCATCCCCCCGAATCAGCTCCGCATAGTCAAAATCATCACCCGTATACATCCGCACACCCGCAGGCAACAGCCGCCGCATAGCAATCTCACGCGACTTATCCAGCAGCGATATCTTGACCCCATCCACCTTCGTTCGATTCTCCCAAATCACATCGAGACAACCCCCCATCGCCTCATCCACACTTCCGCCACCCCAATATCCCTTCAACTGCGGATCAAACGCCTCCCCCAGCCAATGCAGAATCGCAGGCCGCGAAAGATTCGCCAGCAGCCGCCCATACACTCTCTGATAATCCTCCGGCCCCTTCGCGCACTTCACCAGCGCACGACTCGCCATCAGAATCACCCGTCCACCCGCAGCCTCAATCGTCTCGCACTGCTCCTCATACGCGGCAATCACCTCATCGATCGTTGCCGCCTGCTGCGAATCAAGCTGATCCGTATTAGCCCCACACGCAATTGCCCCCCCACCCTCAGCAGCCGACACCCGCACCAACTCCTTTGCCGTCTGCCAATCCAGCCCCATCCCCCGCTGCGCTGTATCCATCACCTCAGCCACGCCAAACCCCAGCGACCAAAGATGACGCCGAAACGCCATCGTCCCCTCCATATCCAACACCGGCTTGGTAAATGGAGTCGACCTCAACGGATCAACCACAACATGCGCCGCCGCATAAGCCACTCGTGAAGCCGGAGGTGGCCCAGCAACCACCGCCAGCGGTCCGGCTTCATGCAACGTGTACTCCGTCAATCCATCCCCAAGAGGTAGTCGAATCCGCATCGTCACCTATTTATTCCCATAAACGTTACATATAAAAATCAGCTCGCACTCAGCACCGGAACATCCACCCATCGCCGCTCGGCCCACGACTGGAGCCCCACCTCAGCCAGTTGCACGCCCTTCGCCGCCTCTAGAAATCCATGTGGGAACGGAGCATCCTCCAGCACATGCCGCAAAAACATCTCCCACTGAATCTTGAACGCATTATCGACCGTCGTCGTAGTCGGAACCGTCTGCCACCCCGCAAGAAAATCAATCGGATTTGAAATATCTGGATTCCAAACCGCCTTCGGAGTCGTAACCCGCGACTGCACCTTACACTCCCTCAGCCCAACCGCTGCGCTCCCCTCCGTCCCATCCACCTGCAAAATCAGCAAGTCCTCACGATTCACTCTCGTAACCCACGAAGAGTTGATGTGCGCCACAACACCACCCTCAATCTCGAACGTCGCATAAGCAGCATCATCCGCCGTGCACGTATACGTCTTGCCCGCCTCATCCACACGCTCAGGAATCGTAGTCCTGCCGATGCAGCTCACCGCCGTCACACGTCCAAACAGATTCTCCAGCACATACTGCCAGTGCGGAAACATATCGAGAATGATCCCACCCCCATCTTCCTTCCTGTAGTTCCACGAAGGCCTCTGCGCCGGCGGCATCGGCCCTTCAAACACCCAATACCCAAACTCCCCGCGCACCGACAGCACCTTCCCCAAAAATCCACTCGCAATCACCTGCTTCAGCTTCAAAATTCCCGGCAGAAACAACTTGTCCTGCACCACCCCATTCTTCACCCCGACCTTCGCAGCCTCACGCGCCAGCGCAAGACTATCCTCCAGCGTCCCCGCCAGCGGCTTCTCACAATAAACATGTTTCCCCGCCGCCAGCGCCGCCCGCACACTAGCCGCCCGTAGCAAAGTCGACTGCGCATCGAAATAAATCACGTTCTGCGGATCAGCCAAACAAGCATCCAGATCAGTACTCCACCGATCCACACTCCAAGCCTTGGCCAACTCCTCCAGCTTCGCGCCATTCCGCCCAACCAGCACAGGATCTGGCATTACCACCGACCCATCCCGCAACGTCAGCCCACCTCGCTGCCGAATCGCCGCAATCGACCGTCCCAGATGCTGATTCGTCCCCATCCGCCCCGTAACGCCATTCATGATGATGCCAATCTTCCGCATAGACAGAGCACTTCCCCCTTCATCTCAAAAGACAAATTATCGCGCAAGCATTCCACAGAACCACTTCGCTTGGAATCATATCCGTTCGAAGCCACAACAAACTTCAGTTCCGCCTTGCATCCGCACAAAACGCACACACGGCACGCGGTGATATGCTAGCCAGACCACACTTTTCGAGGCACCCGCAGTTCATGTCGACCCCCACGACCCCCGATTCAAACCCCACCCCCGAATCCAACGAGCCCACCGAAACCACCGAGTCCTTCGGCCAGCTCTTCGCCGAATACGAACGTAGCCACGCCCGCCCCTCCGGCGAAACCGGCCCCCGCCAGATCGAAGGCACAGTCGTCACTGTTTCCTCTGGCTCCGTCTACGTCGACATAGGCTACAAAACCGAAGGCGTCCTGCCCCTAGCCCTCTTCACCGACGCAGGCGAAACCATCGAACCCGGCACGAAACTCCTCGTCACCGTCAAAGGCCGCAACGAAGAGGGCTACTACACCCTCTCCCGCCACAAAGTCGCGCAACCCAAAGACTGGACGTCCCTCGAGCAAGCCTTCGCTGAAAAATCCATCATCGCCGGAACCGTCACCGCCGTAGTCAAAGGCGGCCTCACTGTCGACGTAGGCGTCCGCGCCTTCCTCCCAGCATCCCGCAGCGGAGCCCGCGACGCAGCTGAGATGGAAAAGCTTGTCGGCCAGGAGATTCGCGTCCGCATTACCAAACTCGACTCCACCGACGAAGACGTAGTCGTCGACCGCCGCGCCGTCACAGAAGAAGAAGGCCGCGCCACCCGCGACCGCCGCTACACCGAACTCCGCGAAGGTGACATCGTCTCCGGCACCATACGCACCCTCAACGACTATGGTGCCTTCGTCGACATCGGCGGCGTCGACGGCCTCCTCCACATCAGCGACATCGCCTGGAACCGCATCGCCAAGCCCTCCGACGTCCTCACCGCCGGCCAGTCCATCGACGCCAAGATCCTCAAGATCGACCCTGAGACCCGCCGCATCGCCCTCGGCCTCAAACAACTCCAGCCACACCCCTGGGACGTCGTGCCCACCAAATACACCGCTGGCGAACGCATCCGTGGTGCCGTCACCCGCGTCACCGACTTCGGCGCCTTCGTCGAACTCGAGCCCGGCATCGAAGGCATGATCCACGTCAGCGAGATGTCTTGGGCCAAAAAGGTCCGCAAGCCCGGCGACCTCCTCAAACCAGGCGATGTCGTCGAAGCCCTCATCCTCAGCATTCAACTCACCGAGCGCCGCATAGCCCTCGGTCTCAAACAAGCTATCGGCGACCCTTGGGCGGACGCCGCCGAAAAGTTCCCCATCGGCTCCATCATCGAAGGTCCCATCACCAACTTCACCAAATTCGGAGCCTTCGTCCAACTAGCCGAAGGCATCGAAGGCATGATCCACGTCAGCGAGATCAGCGCCGAAAAGCGCATCGAGCGCCCACAGGATGTCCTCCGCGCCGGCCAGATCGTCAAAGCCAAAATCCTCGACCTTGACAAAGAAAAGCGCCAGCTCCGCCTGAGCATCAAGCAATCCGCGCCCACAGGCCTCGACGAGTTCATAGCCGAGCACAAACCCGGCGACATCATCACCGGTCGCCTCATCGAAATTTCCGGCAACCGAGCCACTGTAGCCTTCGGCGAAGGCGTTCAGGCCCACTGCACCCTACCCGACGCGACTCCAGCCGCAGCCGAGCCCGCAGCAACAGGCCAGGTCGACCTCTCCGCGCTAAGCTCCATGCTCAAAGCAAAGTGGAAGTCTGGCCCCGCCACCGAATCCAAATCCGAAGCGATCCGCGCAGGCCAAACCCGCAGCTTCCGCATAATCAACCTGAACCCAGACGCAAAGACCATTCAAGTCGAAGTAGCGTAGCTCAGAAAAAAAGGCGACCGCAGAATCCGCGTTCATTCGCGAAATCCGTGGTCGCCCGTTCTAATCGGTGTTATCGGTGCAAATCGGTGTTAAGTCTTATGCCAGATCGAACACCAGCACTTCACTGTTCGCATCGCCAGCAGCAACAACCTTCAGTGCCGTCTCTTTGCTGACCGCAGCCGCATCGCCCGTCTTCAGCGTCGTGCCATTCAACGAGACCTCGCCCTGAATCACATGCACCCAGGCCGATCGTCCCGCTCCAAGCCCATATGTTAACTCCTGTCCCGGAGCAATCTCCGCAACCGAAACACTCGCATCCTGATTGATCGTAGCCGCACCATCAACCTTCTTCTGCGAAGCCAGTACCTTGAACCGGTTCAGCTTCTCCTCCGGCTCGAACTTCAACTGCTCATAGCTCGGCGTCGTCCCGTTACTCTTGGGCTCAATCCATATCTGGAAAAAGTGCACCGGCTCTGAATCCGAACCGTTGAACTCACTATGCGTCACACCACTGCCAGCCGACATCCTCTGGATCTCGTTCGGCCCCAACACCTCCGTATGACCCATGCTGTCCTTATGCGCCAACTTGCCCTTCAGCACATAGCTCAGGATCTCCATGTCGCGATGCTGATGCGCCCCAAAACCCCGTCCTGGAGCCACCCGATCCTCATTGATCACGCGCAGCGGACCAAATCCCATGTGCTTCGGATCGTAGTAATTGGCAAACGAAAACGTATGGTGCGAATCCAGCCAACCGTGGTTTGCATGACCTCTCTCACTGCTCTTACGTACGGTAATCATTCTGTTTCTCCCTTTCTTCTGCGAATAAAATCAAACTCGTCACTCCAACCTCAACGCTTCGGCGACCCATCAACAGCAGCCTGCGCCGCCAGCCCAATCTTTTTGAGCCCACGCCGCAGCGCCGCCTTCTCAGCCGCCGGAATCCCACTCATCAAATCCTCCAGCTCCCGTTCGTGCCGTTCATACATCTGCGTAATGAACCTCCGTCCCTCAGCGGTCAGTTCCACAATCCGAACCCTCCGGTCGCCCTTGCTTCCCTTTCTCACGACAAAACCCATCTCATCCAGCCGGTCAATCGCCGACGTCATCGAAGCATTCGCCAGCAACACCTTTTCTCCAATCGCTGACATCGTCATCGGCCCCTTGTGCAGCAGAACCTCTAGCACCATAAAGTCGCTCAGGCAAAGCCCTTCCGCCTCCACACGCCGCTCCACAAAAGCCGCCAGCGAGCCATAAGCCCTGGCCAGAACCACCCACAACTTAGGAGCCGTTGTCTCTGTCGTCCCTGCCATCGCCGCCTCCAAATCTCAAACTCTACGACATAAGATGTTTCGATATCGAAATAAGATTCAACCCCGCCCAAACTCACTCCCCTGCCCGAGCCGTAAACTAAATCCAGCGATGCCTTTAGAAACCCCAAACTCCGGCCCGCTCGTCGCCGTCGCCAACCCCACCCCAAGCGGCTTCGCCCCGCTCAAGATCCCGCTCTTCCGCGACCGCTGGATCGCCAGCACGGTCTCCTCGGTCGGTACCTGGATGCAGGACACCGCCGGCACCTGGCTGATGACCTCCCTCACCCCATCACCCCTCCTCATCGCCCTCATGCAGACGGCGGCCAGCCTCCCCGTCCTTCTCTTCGGCCTCCTCGCGGGCGCTACCGCCGACATCTTCGATCGCCGCAAGCTCCTCATCTTCTGGCAGGCCTGGATGCTCGTCTCCGTCGGCATCCTCGCCATCCTCACCTTCATCGGCTACATCTCTCCCTGGGCACTGCTCGCCTTCACCTTCCTGCTCAACATCGGCTCCGCGATGAACAACCCGGCCTGGCAAGCCATCGTCCCCGAGCTAGTCCCCCGCGAACTCATTCCCGACACCGTCTCCCTCAACGCCGCCAGCAACAATCTCGCCCGAGCCGTTGGCCCCGCCCTAGGCGGACTCATGGTCGCCGCCTTCCAAAAACGCGTCCACACCGGAGCTGGAGCCGTCTTCTTCCTCAACGCCCTCTCCTTCGCCGGCGTCATCTGGGTCCTCTTCAACTGGAAGCGCATCCCCCTCTTCAAATCCGCGCTCCCCTCCGAGCGCATCGCCGGATCCATCCGCTCCGGCCTCCGCTACGTCCGTTACGCGCCCGAACTCCAGTCCTCGCTCATCCGAGCCTTCACCTATACCTTCTTCATCTCCGCCATCTGGGCCTTACTCGCCGTCGTAGCCCGCACCGACCTCCGCCAGGGAGCCCTCGGCTACGGCATCCTCAACGGCTCCCTCGGCCTCGGAGCCGTCATCGCCGCCACCACCCTCCCGCGCATCCGCCGCCGCTTCTCCGCCGACATCATCATCGCCGCCGCCACCTTCTATAACGTCATCACCCTCCTCATCCTCGCCTTCGTTCACATCCCCGCAATCGTCATCCTCACACTCCTCCTCTCCGGATTCGCCTGGACCAGCACCATGTCCACCCTCAACGTCTCTGTCCAACTCGCCGTTCCCGCCTGGGTACAAGCCCGAGCCCTCGGAACCTACCTCATGACCTTCCAGGGAGGCATGGCCTTCGGCTCTATCCTCTGGGGCTTCATCGCCGAGCACACCTCCACCCCCAAAGCCCTCGTCGCCTCTGCCTGCGGCCTTGCCCTGACCTACCCCATCGTCCGCCGCTTCCACATCCTGCAAGGCCCGACCCCTGACTTCACTCCTTACCAGTGGAAACGCCCCGCACCCCAGGTCATCCCCATTCCCGGCGTCGACGAGCAGCCCACCGACGGCCCCGTCCGCGTCTCCATTGACTACCGCATCCCCGCCGAGAACTACGCAGAGTTCACCCAGGCCATCCACCAACTCCGCAACGTGCGCCTTCGTGACGGTGCCATCCGCTGGGGTATCTTCCGCGACGCCGCCGACCCCGAGCACCTCAACGAAACCTTCCTCATGGAGTCCTGGCTCGATTACCTACGCTCCCGAGAGCGCCATACCGCTGGCGACCACCAGATCCACGACCATGTCCGCTCCCTCCACCGTGACGAAGCCCCTCCCCAAATCTCTCATCAGGTCTACGCTCGAGAGATCTCTAACCCCACTCCCTCCTCCGATTCCTCCTCTCTTTAAAATAAGTCGCGGCAGGACTTAGCCCAAATATTGTCCATGCAGTGTGCAAAATATTTCACAATAAACTTGGTACTTTAGACCCGGTTACCTAAAGAATGTTACCCCGTCACCATTTAGGATCAAGCACTTATCCAACTTGAGTCCAATTCACTTGACTCGGCAACAATGGCTATCGACATGCTTCTTCCTCGGTGCAAGTGCAATTCAATTCGAGGCCTCTACATTGCGGCTCATCCACGAGGATTCACTAATGAAGCTTTATTCGAAAGTCTCTGCCCTGGGAGCGGTACTGGTTCTCGCAACCGCTTTCGCGTCCGCCGACACTCTAACGCTAGCAAGCTACGGTTCGACAGGCTCCACGCCGGCCGGCGCAAACAACACAGCTCTTTCATTTACAGCTAACAGCACCAGCACCCCCCTCAATGGAGGCGCCACTGTCGACCTCAATCCTGGTGGAGTCTGGAGCGCGGCGGTAAATACCTATGGAGTTCAATCCTCTTGGGTCTCCTACAACGTGGGCACGGAGCCCGGCGGTGCAGTGGTTGCACCGAACGGCACGTACACCTACACGACTTCGTTCTCTGACATCAACGGTGTCCTGTACGCCGGCACCCTGAATGTAATGGCGGACGACACGATCGATGTTTATCTCAACAGCATCTCTTCGGCGAATAAGATCGTGTCTGATAGCCTCTTGACGTCGTCGAACGACGCCAAGTGCGAATCGAACATGCCGAACTGCATCAGCGTTGACAGCATCAGCTACAGCTTCACTGGCACCGGTTCGGATAGCCTGATTTTCGTCGTCCAGCAGTCGGGTCTCGCCGCTACAGGCGTGGACTTCGATGCTCAGTTCAGTGCAGTTCCAGAGCCCAGCACTCTGCTGATGCTCGGAACCGGCCTGATCGGTGCTGCTGGCGTCGTACGCCGTCGCTTGGCCCGCTAGCTCGTTCACGGCACCTCTGCCGTGCATCGATTTACACCATCCAAAACACGAAGCCCGGACAGGACAATCCTCCTTCCGGGCTTTGTGCTTTTAGCTACTCTTCTTATTGCGAAGCGACAAGCTTCACGCAGGTTCAGACGACGAACCGCCCAGCAACCGCCATAGGCGTCCGGCCATATCCGCAGGATTCAGCATCACAGCCGCAGACAAGTGGAGGCCAGCCGCCAGGTACTGGCCATCAAGATAGTCTTGCCCTGCAATGCGCATCTGCAACTTAGCCGTATCGATGCGGCGTCGGGCCAACCGCGACCACCCATTCTGCGGCTGGGTCATCATAAATTGATCAAAGGTCAGCTCAGGAACACCTTGCACACGCCGGTGGTAAGAGTCTTCCGTCCAACGCGTCTTTTCCTGCATCTCGGCGAACACTCGATAAGTATTTGCACTTGTTTGAAAACGATAAGCGACCAGCGGTTCCTGCAAAACCAGTACCTTGCCAGCCTGCGCCAACCGGCACTCAAGATCCCAGTCGTCCACTGGGTAGTACGACTGTCTGAACCCATGAATGGATTGCAGCGCCTCCCTTCGGACGAACATCGTCGAACCCAGCAGGCTTCCGTCCTTGAGGGGCTCATATTCCCTGATCTCGCCCACCACCATGGTGAGCTTATCCGCGTTTGACCATCGGTGTTTGCTTCCAAACTTTGTGTTGTAGGAGAAAAGTCCGATCGCGTCAGGGTGATCTTCCATCACCTTCAATTCTCGCTCTAACCGATGAGGGAAGCTAACGTCATCCTGATCATTGCGAGCGATGTACGAACCCTTCGCCTCTTCGATCCCCCGATTCAAAGCATGGCAAAGTCCGCCATTCTCCTGAACAATCATGCGAATCCGATCGTCCTTAAAAGATCGAACGATATCGCCCGACGCATCGGTGCTTCCGTCATTGATCACGAGCAATTCGAAATCCGTAAAACTCTGCGTCAACAACGACTCGAGAGTTTCACCGAGATAGACTGCCCCGTTATACACAGGTACAACAATTGTCACTCTGGGAGATCGCATCGATTGGATGATTTCCACCAAACAGTCAGAATTCTATTGCCTAAAGCGCAATACTACTCTCGATCACTACACAAAATAATAAAGCAATAGTTACAGGTCGAACCAGGCACCCCTCTGCAAGTAAGGCTCTCGTTTTGTACTCCAAACCATCCCAGCTAAAACTGCTTGCAAATCATTGTTTTGAAAGAGCGCGGGTTTGGTCGTTCCACAACTAGTCTGCCATGCGGCTGCAGCATTCGAAAAAAAATGAGTGCGAAGAGTCTCTTCGCACTCATCGACAATTCTAAAGAATCTGGATCTTACCGGAACACTCCCGGTACTCCGCTAAGATCCGGAAGAAAAACTAAGCCCGCATCCTGCGGAACAGTGCGCCTGCAGAACCAATCAATCCGGTTCCCAGCATCAGCAGCGTGCTTGGCTCGGGAACTGTCGGCGTCGCCCCGCTTCTTCCCTGTATGAGAGTTCCGACGAAATCCACACCCGAAGGATTATTAGTTCCACCCGCCGGGAATTGACCCGCTTGGTGAACGACAAACGAAAGCGTATCCGTAGTCCCAAGAAGCTCAACAATAGGAGGCAACATGTATAGAGTACCCGCGTCGCAGCCAGGGGCACTATCCGCGCAGTGGGTATCGCCACCTAAACCACCAAAAGGTACCTCTATGATTGTGCCGTTCAGTAAGACTTCAGTCGTATCGTCTGCCAGCACACTCAAATTCAGCGTATAAGTACCGGCACCGCCACTGGGGGTGAACTCGTAGTTGTAAGTGTAATAACCCATCGCTGGATTTACGGTACCAACCGGACCAGAGGTTGCGGTTGAACCCACCCAGCTCGAGCCGGGAAGTGGTCCAAACCAGACAGTGCCCGGATCGAGGTTAAAGGTTGCCGCATTCCCTGTGGGTAAAGATCCGGTCGGATCTGTTGCAGTGTAGCCAGCGAAAGTTACTGTTGCGGACGAGCTTGTTATAGTGTCGGCGGACGCGAAAGCAGTCGCTAAGGCGAACACTGCTCCCAGGGCAGAGATTTTCGAGTAAAGCTGCATAATTCCTCCTCGGATCATTTGTGAAGTGAGGCCACCACGGCCCTCACGCAAGAGTGTCAGTTTTACTTATGGCCCAGGTCCTTACTACAGTGCAGGAACAAAACCTTGATATCCCAACAACTTAGAGGGAGAAATAAGACCGCCAAAATGCGATGATGCAGAAGAAGAGGTCTTGGAACCTCTTCTATCTGCATCATCCCCTAAATGAATCGTTCAGACTTATCGATCGCGTTGCTCGATACCGCTATGCCCGCATTCTGCGGAACAATGCGCCTGCAGAACCGATCAAGCCGGTTCCAAGGAGCAACAGCGTGCTGGGCTCAGGAACTGGGTTGTTCGATATCGTACCGGCAAAGTCCAGACCTGAAGGATCGCCAGATCCGCCTGCAGGGCCCGTACCAGCTTGGAGCACGGTGAACGTCAGCGTGTTATCGCCAGCAACGAATGCTCCGCCGCCGGGCAGCCCGACATTAAACACCTCCAGGCACGTGATGCCGACGCCCGACTCACAATGTCCATCAGTACCACCATCGGCTGGTTGAATTTGGACACCGTTAAGAGTAACGCTTGACGTGTCGTCGGCCAGAACACCAATCGATCCAGAGTAGCCAGCCAGTCCGGTACCAAGGTCCACCGTGAAGGTGTAGGTACCGAAGTTCGGATTGATCGTACCGGTGGGTCCCGCAGTAGGGGCGACACCTACCCATGTCGAACCGGGAATTGCCGCCGCCCAAGTAGGCGTTACACCAGTCAATGCGAAGCTGGTTCCGATATTTGCAGAGTAGTTAAAGGGTGCAGCTGCTGTAGTAGAGGTATAAATCGTATCGCCAACGGCGCTTCCAGCTTGGCTTGCAATGGTGATTGTATTAGCGGACGCGAAAGCGGTCATAACTACCATCCCCGCTCCCAAGGCGCAAAGCTTAGAGTAAAATCTCATTTAATTTCCTCCCGATTTCCGCATTGAAGCGGTATTCCTGAACGTGGCCCGGTGATCCCCGCCAAGAACACGCTAAACCCCAAACTTCACCCGTTCGTGGGAGCTAACGCTGGCTACGCTCCTATAATGCACCTGAATGGCCAAACATGTACATAGAGGAATCAATTACTTATCAGAAGCACTTTTTAGTCAATATGCAATTATTTGCACCACCAAAGGGCTAAAAGAGTACTCAAATCCTGCCGCGAACCATAGTCAGGAAGTCTTTCCTCATGACGCTCTACCCCAAAACCTGTCAAGCCATTAAAACGAACATCCAATTTACAATCAATAAGATCCGCGGGATATGATTATCTCCCATCACCAGCTAAGTGAATATAGTGCAAACCAAGAAAGCCCCGGTTACTCCCCGGGGCTTTCCTGTTCCGAACCTAAGAGAAGATACCCGGCAGCGACTAGACCGCTGCGCCAAAAGCCATATCAATCAGGGTCTTCTCTTCGATTTCATGCGCCTTGGCTGAACCCGTCGCCGGCGTCGCACTTGCACTCCGCTTCACACTCAGCACCGCGCGATCGCCAGCCATACGCCGCAACTCAGGCATCACGTAGAAGAACGCGCCCATATTGGCCGGCTCCTCCTGCACCCAGACGATCTCCTGGGCCCCCGGATGCTGATCCAGCGCTGCCTGCAACTCCTCTTCGGGCCACGGATACATCTGTTCCAAAAAGATAATTCCGACGCCCATGTCCTTGCGCTTCTCCCGCTCCACACGCAGGTTATGCCCAATCTTGCCGCTGCATACCAGCAATCGCCGCGGATTCTGAACCTCGTTATCCGGCAGCACATTCAGGAACCGGTCCCGTGAGAACTCCGCCAGTGAGCTCGAAGCATCCGGATGCCGCAGCATGCTCTTCGGCGTAAACACCACCAGCGGCTTCCTCCACAATCTCAGTGCCTGCCGACGCAGCAGATGGAAGTACTGCGCCGCCGTCGAAGGCTGACAGATTTGGATATTGTCGTTCGCCGCCAGTTGCAAATACCGCTCCATGCGTGCACTCGAGTGCTCCGGCCCCTGCCCCTCATACCCATGCGGCAGCAGCATCACAACTCCGGACAGCAGCCCCCACTTCATCTCCCCCGCCGCGATGAACTGGTCGATAATGATCTGCGCTCCATTGGCAAAGTCGCCAAACTGCGCCTCCCAAAGCACCAGGGCCTCGGGATAATCCCGCGCGAACCCATACTCGAAGCCAAGTACCGCCGCCTCCGACAGCAACGAGTTATAGACCTCAAACCGCCCCTGTTTCTCCGTCAAATGAGACAGCGGCGTATAACGTACCTCGGTCTCCGTATCTACCATCACCGCATGACGCTGATTGAACGTCCCACGCTGCGAGTCCTGCCCGGTCAACCGCACCAGCACACCAGCCTCCAGCAGCGAAGCGAACGCCACCAGTTCCGCCATCCCATAGTCGAACGGCCGCGTCCCTGCGCCCATCTCCTCACGCTGTTCAAACAGCTTCTTCACCTTCGGGTGGATATGAAAACCCGCTGGATAAGCCGTAATCCGCTTCACAAGCTCATTGACGCGCTCTGCCGGAAGCCCCGTTCGGACCTCGTACTCCGGAAGCAACTCACAGCCCTTATAAGGATCCCAGTAATCCGGCAGCTCTGCCAGATGCGGTATCTCCTCCGCCTGCGTCGCAGTCTTCTGATCCCAGAGGAACTCCTGCTGAACCGCCTGCACCTCTTTCGAGGGATCAATCCCGATACGCTGCGCATACAGCTGGTACAGCGGAGCACGATCCTTGATGATTGCGTACCGCCGAGGTTGCGTCACCGTCGGATCATCCACCTCGCTGTGCCCATGCTTGCGATACCCCACCAGGTCCACCACAACATCGGAGCGGAACTTGTGCCTGTACTCCGCTGCAATCGTAGCCACTCGCACCACGGCATCCGGATCCTCGGAATTCACATGGAAGATCGGAACCGGCAGCCGCTTCGCAATGTCAGTCGAGAACCGCGACGAGTTCGACTCCTCCGGCAGCGCCGTAAACCCAAGCAGGTTATTCACGATCACATGCACCGTCCCGCCCACGTTATATCCATGCAGCGTAGCCATGTTCAACGTCTCAGCAAGAATTCCCTGCCCCGCAAACGCCGCATCGCCGTGAATGATCATCGGCATCACATTCGCTTTGCCGCCCTTGCCGATACGTTCCTGCTTCGCCCGCGTTCTTCCCAGCACCACCGGATCGACTGCCTCCAAATGGCTCGGATTCGAAGCCAGATGCAGCCCGATCACATGACCATCCGGCGACACATACTCACCCGTCGCGCCAATGTGGTACTTCACATCCCCGCCACCCATCGTGCTGCGCGGATCAACATCCTCAAACTTGGTAAAGATCTCCGACGCTGGTCGGCCGATCGTATTCGTCATCACGTTCAGTCGCCCGCGATGGCTCATCGCAAGCATCGCCTTCGTCACGCCACACCCGGCGCTCGCTTCCAGCACGCGATCGAGAAACGGAATGAGCGCCGTCAGTCCCTCAAGCGAAAACCGCTTCGTCCCCAGATACCGCGACTGAATCACCTGCTCAAAGATGTCTGCGCGAATCAGCTGCGTCAAGACATGCGCCTGATCGGCCTTGGGAGCCTTCCGCTCCATCTTCTCCTGAATCCACTGACGATGTTCAGGGCTTGGAATATGCATGAACTCGACAGCGATCGTGTCGCAATAGTAGCCGCGCGCCTCTGCAGCAAACTCGCCCTCCGGCGCAGGCGTTGGAAATGGTTCCGGGGGCAGATATTGTCCAAGCGGATCCAGCGAAGCCTGCAGGTATCCCCAACGGCGAAAAATATCAAATACAACTTCTCGATCCTGCTGCTCTACCACCGGCGCCGCTGTCGATAGCGCCCCTGCCTTCGTTGCCATTGCTTCCTCGCTTCGAATGTCGTTTCGCGAAAAATTTCAATCTTCGCGTATATCTTTATGCTAGCCCTTTCGGAGCCGCCTCGCACGTCCCACCCAAAAACTTGTCCATGCAACCGATTACCCAAAAGATGCAGATGAAAAGTGATCGCTCTGAACGAGCGCGACCGACGCCAGGAGATTCCAGCGATAAAACGAATAAGACCAAACCATTAGTCTTTATTCAAATCCGCTGCTATCAGCTTTTTCCCTTTTGATCAGTGTTACGCCTTCGTCTTCCAGGCCCTAAAGAGTGGCACTCTGCAGCCAGGGCTGGAACTCCTCTTCGCCGAACCCATGCACCTCACTCCGTGTAGGCTTGCCCGAAGCAACCGCCAGAATCTCTTCGAAAATAAGCGCTCCAGCCTCCTGCACACTCTGGTCGCCCTCGATAATCGCCCCGCAATTAATATCCATATCGTCCTGCATGCGGTTATACAGCGCCGTATTCGAAGCCAGCTTCAGCGAAGGTGTAGGTTTGCAGCCGAATACCGAACCACGTCCTGTCGTGAAGCACAGCATGTTCGCACCGCCGGCAACCTGACCCGTCGCCGACACAGGATCGAACCCAGGCGAATCCATAAACACCAACCCTTTCGCCACGACAGGCTCCGCATACAGATAAACCTCATTAAGGTTCGTCGTCCCGCCCTTCGACACCGCTCCCAGCGACTTCTCAAGAATCGTCGTCAGTCCACCCGTCTTATTTCCCGGCTGCGGATTGTTATCAATCGAGCCCTTGTGCCGGGCCGTGTACTCCTCCCACCAATGAATCCGCTCAATTAGCTTCTCCGCCACCTCAGGCCGCGAAGACCGCCGCGTCAGCAGATGTTCCGCTCCATAAATCTCCGGCGTCTCCGAGAGAATCGCCGTCCCACCATTTCGCACCAGCATGTCCACAGCCGCGCCCAGCGCGGGGTTTGCACTGATTCCCGAGTAAGCATCCGACCCCCCACACTGCAGTCCAACCACCAACTCCGACGCCGGCACAAGCGTACGACTCGCCTGGTTAGCTTGCTCCAGCAACTCGTAAACGGTGGCGATACCCTTCTGGACCGAAGCCGTCGTCCCGCCTTCTTCCTGAATCGTGGCTGACCGCAGCGCACCCGTCATTCCCGTCAGCGCCACCAGGGAGTCGATCTGATTGGTCTCACACCCCAGCCCCAGCAGAAGCACCCCCGCGAAGTTCGGGTGAGTGGCATATCCTGCAAAAACTCGCCGCAAAAGATCCGCCGGCTCACCATGTTCAGCCATCCCGCAACCAGTCCCATGCGTGATAGCGACCACCCCATCTACATTCGGATAGGCGCTCATCACCTCCGGCGTAAAGTGAGCAGTAATCCGGCGCGCAACAGAAGCCGAGCAGTTCACAGTGGTAAGAACACCTACATAATTTCGCGTACCCACGCGCCCGTCAGGCCGCACGAAACCGAGAAAGCTGGCCATCTCCTCCGGTCGCAAAAACCTCGTCGGTTGCGCCTCAGCCCCAATCGAATAGTCTCGTTCAAAATCCCCGGTAATAAGGTTATGGGTATGGACGTGTTCCCCCGGGACAATAGCTTGCGTCGCAAAACCAATGATCTGACTGGACTTGCGGACCGGCTTCCCCACGCCTATTGCCCGCAATGCCACCTTATGTCCGGCAGGAACGTCAGAAAGCGTCGTAACTCGAAGATCTTCAAGGAATTGCGCTGCAGGAACTGATTGCAGGGCTACTGCAACATCGTCGCTATCCCCGAGCTTGAGCATGTGAGCCATCAAAACGTCCTATCTTTTTAAAACACTGCCAACTAGAAGCTTAATGCATAACGATTGGTACGACCACACTCTACTCCTAAAACACACAAGTAAGAAAGATTTTCCCCGCACAATCAACTCATGCTCTTTCAGCCCGCACATAGGTCGTTGATTCGCGAGAAACCTTGTCAAGTCAAAAATCTCGTAAGTTGTTGTACTAAATACAGATATAGGTGCATATCTATTCCGTGCCATCTTCTATACTGGATATAGGGAAGATTTCAGGACGAAGGATCGCCCCCCATTAACATTAATCGGGCGTTTTCCTTTTAGATGGAATACTTTACCGGGGCGGCTGGGGCCAAATCCAATACTTTACACTGCAAGTTCCAATATATCTTGCCTGTAATCAATACTTTACACAGGATACTGGGGGAGTGGGGGTAGACTTCTAAATCACATCTATAGTGAAGAAATGAAGGAATTGCTCCGGACGCTCGGATTGCTCGTAGCCCTCTTGCCAACTTCAGCCACAACCAAAGCTGGAGCCCAAACTGCGGCAACAACACCACAACTCCAGCCAGCGCCCCAGGAAGACGTCCGCCCTCTCCCGGATATCCCAACCCTGATGCACGAGGTCGAGACGCACCAGAAAGCCTCCGAGGCCATCCAGAAGGACTACCTCTTCCACGAGGTAGCCACCGAACAGGAGAACGACGGCCACGGTGGCCTGAAAAAGACCGAGACCTCCGAATACGACGTCTTCTGGCTTAACGGAGTACCCGTCCGGAAGATGACCAAGAAAAACGGCAAAGATCTCACGGCAGACGAGCAGAAGAAAGAAGACGAACGTATCGACAAAGAGGTCGCAAAGGCCAAAGAGAGGCGCAGCAAAGCGGACGAGAAAGGCGAAGAGACCGACCCGCACGGACATGATGAGGTCACCGTCTCCCGCTTCCTCACACTCGGGAGCTTCACCAATCCAAGACGAGTCCAGATAAACGGACGTGACACCATAGCGGTCGACTACACAGGAGACCCGAAGGCAAAGACCCGCAACCGCTTTGAAGATGTGATCCGCAATCTCGCAGGCACCATCTGGGTCGACGAACAGGATCGCTCCATCACCCGCATCGAAGGCAGATTCGTAAACGCCTTCAAAATCGGCGGCGGCTTGGTCGTAAACATCAAAAAGGACACCAACTTCGCCTTCGAGCAGAGAAAGGTAAACAGCGAAGTCTGGCTCCCGGCAAGCGTCGACGCAAAAGGAGCCTTACGCGCGCTGCTCTTCTACAACTTAAACGGCAATATCCGTGTCGTCGACTCCGACTACCGGAAGTTCAAGGCCACCTCCACCATTCTTCCCGGCATCAGCACAGTGGAAGAACCTAACTCAACCCCGACGCCCGCATCGCCCCAGTAGTCGATTTGAGAGGCTGACCATCTCGGCCAGCCTGGCTGAAATAAAAAAATCGTTCGAACTGTCGATCTAGCTCGCCGTCGTTCGACGTGTAAGTAGAGACCAGTTAAGATCGGTCTCTCATCACTCAAATGACCGAAGGAGAAATACCATGCGATATCTGTGTCTGTACAAGCCCAATAAGCCAGAAAGCACCCCACCGACCCAGCAGGAGATGGCCACGATGGGCAAGCTGATCGAAGACATGACAAAAGCGGGTGCCCTGCTCGCGACAGAAGGCTGCCAATCAAGTGCCAAAGGCGCGCGCGTTCGACTCGCTAATGGAAAGTTCGCCGTGACCGACGGCCCTTTCACCGAAGTCAAAGAAGTGGTGGGAGGTTTCGCACTGATCCAGACGAAATCCAAAGAGGAAGCCATCGAATGGACCAAACGCTTCCTCGAAGTTGCCGGCGATGGCGAAACGGAGATTCGACTGCTGCACGAGATGTCAGACTTCGCTCCCTAAACTTCTTTTTAGCGACGCCATACCTCACAGTGAACTCGTAAGCGAGATCACCGCACCTCACCGGACAAACGCACAAGGAGACCCTGCGATGCGATTCATGATGTTGATGATCCCCAAGGGATACGAAACCGCTGCACCAGGAACCATGCCTGACCCCGCGGCTGTCGCCGCCATGATGAAGTACAACGAATCTCTACAGAAGGCGGGAGTGCTGCTCGCTCTCAATGGCCTGCACCCTCCCTCAATGGGTGCTCGCATCTCCTTCTCAGGAGGCAAACCCAAAGTGACCGACGGCCCCTTCACCGAGGTGAAGGAAATCATCGGCGGTTACTGGATGATCCAGGTGAAGTCGAAAGAAGAGGCGATCGAATGGGCATCGCGTTGTCCCGCTTCTGACAATGAAGTAATAGAACTTCGCCAGGTCCAGGAGTTTGCTGACTTCCCTTCTGATGTTCAGGAAGCCGCCTCCGGATTCCCCGAACTGCAGGAACAATTCGGTTATAAAACTGGGTCTTAGCAATTGCATCAACGTTCTCACTTGCACTGATAAAGCGAAGATGGTCTGATCGGTAGCTGTGACGGCTACCGATACCCATCGCGCCATCGATGCCGTCTGGAGAATCGAATCCGTCAGGCTCATCCGCAGGCCTTACACGCATCATGCGGGACGTTGGCCTTGCCACCCGAAACATTCGAGAGCGAGATCTGCTGGCGAAGCGCTCTCACTTGCGACAGCGATTCAACTCCAGATCGATAATGACGAAATTAGAGACCGAAGATCGCGAAAACCCTACAAGGGACGTAGAAGAGATTAAATGCGCAAAGGGATAGCCTAAGCCATCCCTCCCGCAAAACTTGGTCGAAGACGTGCGCTAAACCTTACAGAGGCTGAACGTCAGAAGCCTGCCAGCCCTTGGGGCCCTTTACCACGTTGAACTGAACTGCCTGGCCTTCCTGGAGGCTCTTAAAACCGTTCGAATTGATCGCCGAGTAGTGCACAAACACATCCTCGCCGTTCTGACGGCTGATAAAGCCAAACCCCTTGGCATCGTTAAACCATTTTACTGTTCCCTGTTCCATGTTGTTTCTTTCCTTGTTTACTACTGAATTTTGCCGTAGATCCAAATCGGGGTTCGTACATTGTCTAGCTTTGCAGAAAACCAATCTGTTTCAAACGATGAGTGAAGGTTAGCATACTTGGCAAGTTTTTTTTCGATAATCGACTAAATACTTTTGTTTGCACTGTTTTTAGTGCAGTTTCGATCCGTGAAACCGATGATTCTTGGAGGGTTGATCAAAAGTCGGCAAACAGGAGCCCTTGTCACGCGGGAAGATGAGAGCGAACAATCTGCTCTGCGCGAGCAAGAACCTCGTCCAGGCTCAGGGTCGTCGAGTCCAAGATGACGGCGTCTACGGCGGCCTGAAGGGGCGATTCCGCGCGATTGCGGTCGCGTTCGTCACGCTCCTTCATGTCGCGGATGATGCCCTCCTGCTTGATTCGCTGTTGTTCCGAGACCTGTGAGTCGGGAGCAGACGTCGTCGACTCGTCGTAATCTCCGCTGAACTTTTGAAAAGAAGGAGTTACCTGACGGTAGCGTCGGTCGCCGCGAACCTCAGGGGCGGCGTCGAGAAAGATTTTGACCTCCGCATCGGGGAAAACGGCGGTACCGATGTCGCGGCCCTCCATGACGACACCGCCCCCGGCGCCCAGTGCTCGCTGCTGCTGCACCATCCAGGCGCGGAGGCGTGGGTGGACAGAGACCTTGGAGGCGGCTGCAGTGACGTCGGCTTCGCGGACTCGACGGGATACATCCTGGCCGTCGAGCAGAACGCGATTGCCTTCGACCTGAGGCTCAAGAGCGATACGCGTGTAGGCTGCAAGGTCCAGCAACGGCGCTTCTTCGTCAAAAGACAGGTCGTTCTCGATCGCCTTGAGGGCGAGGGCGCGATACATAGCTCCGGTCTCTAAATTCAAGAAACCGAAGCGTCGAGCGAGGTGGGCGGCGAGTGTGCTCTTGCCAGCGCCGGCTGGCCCGTCGATAGCAATGACGGGACGATGGCGTTTGGCAGTCGCAGGCTGGGGCGATTGGGGTGTTTCGTTTGTCTGGCTCATTCGGCGGTCTTATCTTACTCGGATTTGTACTTTCGAGAAGGGGGTCTTTTGCCGAAGGGCTTTTTATTGTCCTTGAACTTGTCGAAGGTACTGGCCGACTTGCCCGCGCTCCCTGTGGACTTGCTTGCGAACTTACCCGCTGGCTTGCCGGATTTGGCAAAGGGCTTTTTGCCGTAAGGCTTTGAATCGGCGAAGTCTGGTTTGCCTTTCGAGGCGTAGCTCGATTTTCCTTTGGCTCCGAAACTCTTGGGCCTGTCGCTGAAACCTTCGCTGGATTTGGTGTAGGGCTTTTTTGTTCCAAAAGTGCGTCGCGGTCTCGCCTCGGAGTCTCCTGCCCCCTCTGATTGAAAGGAACGAGCAGGCCGGGTTGGGCGGTCGGAGCCTTCGCTCCGGGCGCTTGAGAATTTGCCACGAGGCGCATCGAATTTGCGGTACGGCGGTCCAGAACGTGGACCTTGTTCCGAGCGGTCGCCACGGCCAGCACGGTCACGAGAGAAAGCAGGCTTGTCTCCGAACTCGCGACGTGGCGGCTGGGAATCCCCGAAGTCGCGACGAGGGGGACGTGAGTCAGAATATTCGCGACGCGGCGGACGGGCTTCGCTTGAACCGGCTTCGGAACGAGAGCCATAGTCGCGGCGAGGCGGACGAGAGTCGCCGAAATCGCGACGTGGGGGACGTGACTCGCCGTCGCGGCGGAAGGGCTTGCCGGCGAAGCCTTCGCGCTTGCGGTCGAAGGTGCCGGGCTTGGAGAAGGTTCTGCGGGGTGGACGGGATTCGCCTGCGCCCTCTTCGGAGCGTGGGGCGTAGTCGCGGCGCGGTGGGCGCGATTCGGAGGAGTCGCTGTCTCGGCGGAATGTGGGCCGGTCACCACCCATGCGGGACTTGCTACCAAAAGATGGGCGGGAACCGAAGGATGGCTTGGAGCCAAAGGAAGGGCGCTTGCCTTCGCGGTCGAAGCTGGGCTTGCGGGTGTAGGGACGTGCTGGCCGCTCACCGGTTGAAGCTTCGGCCTGGTCTGCTGGTGGCTCGGACTGGAAGGATCGGGGGCGACGGATGGATCTGTCGCGCTTCTCTTCTTCCCACGGTTTGGAGTAGTCCGGTTTGGCGTCGCGGTTGAACGGGCGGCGTTCGCGGTCGGGCGCACCGGTGGGCGCTGGTCGGTTGACGAATCCTGTTCCGACTTTGCGCGGTTTGGGAACGAACTTGGTGATGCGTGGCGTTTCTGGTGTGTCGCCCTCGGTGGTGGGGACGATGGCGTCTATATCATCGGGGGCCGGGGTAACGACGATGGGCGCGAAGGCTGGGAGCTCGCCGGCAACGTGGACGACGGTCTTGCCTTCGATGGCGATGGTCTCGAGTTGGCGGGCGGAGATAAGGGCGTGCACTACGTCGCGGATGCGAGAGCGTGCTGCGACTGGGGAGAGGAAGGTTTCGATCTCATCTTCGGTCGCTACGAGGGACTGACTGAGGTAGAGGGAGATGAGGGCGGATAGGGCTGTGGGCTGTCCGGCGTTGGCTCCGGCCTTGATCTGCTTGGTGAAGCGGGTGGTGGTTAGCTCCCATAGGGTGGGGGCGCCGTCGGGCTGGGGGATGGGGATGACGCGAAGGTGCTGCCAGAGTTCGGTGAGGGCGCGCAGGACGGCGGCCTCGGTGACCTCCTTGCCCAGCTGGGTGGTGAGGTCGTAGGCGCTCATGGTGATGCGCTCGGCCAGCAGGTTGTAGGTGGCGAGGGCCAACGGGGAGACCTTGCTGGGACCGCTGGTGACGGGCGGCTGCTTCCAGGCCTTGTCGCCGCGGAGGGTGAAGATGTAGGGGAAGGCTAGCGGGGAGACGATGAAGTCGGGGGTCTCGGTGCCGGTTCCGGTGGGTGAGCCGAGAAGGTTGAGTGGGACTGCGCCGCCGTCGGCGATGAGACGGGCCAGAAGGCTGCGAGGCTGCTCGGTGTCGGCCAGAGAGGGTGTGGCGTTCGCGGCGCCGAGGATGGACTCTACGAAGGTGGGCGCGGGCGTTGGGAGCTGCTGGGCGCGCGGCGTGTAGAGGACCATGCCGGAGGCGTTGAGCCAGTCGCGGAGCATGTTGATGGTGAGGATTGGATCGCCATTGTGGCGCCAGTGCGCGAGGCGGGCGGCGGCGAGCTGGTCGGCCGAGGGAGTGCTTAGGTTACTCAAGGTGTTGCCTTCCTGCTGGGCGATTCTCTGTAAGAGTGCGCACGCAGCATTCCTTCAACCTGGGCTGAAGGAGGACGATCTTTTTGGTACGAGTGGAGCGACGTGAGACTCGGTGCTTATTTGGCCCGTTGCGCGTCTTTACAAGGATACCGCAAAGTGATGCTCTGCGGTTTTGGCGCGGCGGACTTTGTGGGGTACCCCCTACCCCGGGCAATAAGTCCCAAAGTATTCAAAGCAGATACCTTAGGTCTGGACTTCGAGTCTGAAAAAACCTCTGGATGCGAAGACGCTGCAAGAACGTAACAAAGTTGAGAGGCTAAATGACCGTCATTTTGTCAAGCAATTCTATCTGTCAAAGACCGTGGCGGCCGAAGCCATGCCGTTTCAAAACGATCTTTTCTTCCGCAGTCTGTTTCGTCGACGCGCTAGCTCCCACAGGCCTAAGGCGCCGCTCGTGAGTAGCGGGAGCGAGGATGGTTCCGGCACGGGGGAGGCGAGTGGAACGCCGTCGTCCAATACTTCGGTAGTGTACGTGTCGCCAACCGCGGTGAGGATCAGATCGCCCCCTGAAGTAGAGGCATAGATGGGGCAGTAAAACGATGGGAAATTCATAATGCAGGTGCTACCGAGAAACGACGGCGTCGTTGGGATGACGAGGAAATGGTCGAAGTCCCCTCCATAATGAGGCACGATACTGGTCAGGGTTCCGGAGTAGTCAAAGTCAACGTCGTCCCGACCGGTACCCACGAAAGTTCCAAGGCCTCCAACAGTAAACGTTGTCGTAAGACCATTCATAAGCTGGAAGAAGATTTCGCCTGGGATCTCTGCGCAGTTGAATGAGGGATCGACCTGACAGGCTGCCAACTGCGCCGTGGTGAACGAGCCGCTATAGGTCACGAGTTGATTGGTAAAGGATTGAGCTCCCACTGTCCCCGTCGCGTATTCAGAGAAGGAGATGGTGATCGTATCAGCGTGGACGAAGCATGAGGCTGCAAGAACGAGCCCCACAAGAAGCAGAACTGAGCGGAAGGAAGAGCGCATAAAACCTCCAGGACGCGTGTCATCTCTGAACAAGGCCCGTGGGATCTGTCTTGCTGCGACGTTTTCCGAGGTCAGCATACCTCTTTCCAAAGTGTTGCGGAAGACGGGTACCAGCAGAGAGCTGATGTCACACAAAATGCAAAGACATTAGATTCTCTGGAAGGCTTTGGCTATGTCTTTGTGGGAGTAGCGGAGGGCGATGGGGCGGCCGTGGGGGCAGGCGGTGGGGTGTTCGGTTTTGGCTAGTTCTTTGAGGAGCCAATCGATCTTGGCGGTGTCGAGGGGCTGGTTGATTTTGATGGCGGCGTGGCAGGCGATGCTGGCGGCGATGCGGCGGCGGCGGGCTTCGGAGTTTTCGGTTTGCTGGTTGCGGTCGGGGACGGCGAGGACCTCTTCGAGCATGCGTTCGAGTTCAGTGCCTTCGAGGCCTACGGGGGCGGCTTTGATGGCGAGGGTGCGTGGGCCGAAGGGCTCGGCTTCGAAGCCATTGCGCTCAAGCTCCTCGGCGATTTCGGCGAAGGTGATCATCTGCGCCGGGAGGAGATCAACGAGCAGCGGCATGAGGAGGCGCTGGCGCTGGACTTGTTCGGTGTCGCGCTCGCGTAGGACTTTTTCGAAGAGGATGCGCTCGTGGGCTACGTGCTGGTCGATGATCCAAAGGCCTTCTTCGTTGGTGGCGAGGATGAAGGAGTCGCGGAGTTGGCCGAGAGGCTTGAGGGTGGTGAGCGCGTAGAGTGTGTCGGCTTGTTGTGGGGTGGCAGATTCGTAGGTGGGCTCGGCGGTGTCGTAGCCTACGGGGATGGAGTGGCCGGGGAAGGCGAAGCGTCCGGGGGACGGGGGGACCATCGGGGCGGCCAGGGTGAGACCAGCGGATTTAGCGGCGATGCCTGAGCTTGTTGGCTCCCATTGAGCCGTATCGGTTGCATCAGCGGAGTCGAAACTGACAGCCTCGCGGGTGGGATCGAAGATGGGTGGTTCGGGGCCGCCCGGTAGGGGGCTTACGTCGATTAGGAGGGAGCTTTCGGGGCCGTGGGGGCTGTTGAGAGCGGTGGCGAAACTGGCGGCGGGGCGAGCCTGCATGAGCGTGGTGCGGACGGTGTCGCGGACGAAGTCGTGCACGAAGGCGGATTGGCGGAAGCGGACTTCGGTCTTGGCGGGGTGGACGTTGACGTCGACTTCTTGCGGAGGCATTTCGAGAAAGAGAAGGACTACGGGGAACGACGTTGGCGGGATGATGTTGCGGTAGGCCTCGGTGAGGGCGTGGAGGATGAGCTTGTCGCGGACGAGACGCTGGTTGACGAAGACGTAGATGGCGTTGCGGTTGAGCTTTTGCAGCTCGGGCTTGGAGACGAAGCCGGTGATGCGGAGGTAGCCGGGGTCGGGCGGGGTGTAGTCGAGCTCACGCTTCCAGGGGGGCGGCTCGGGCAGACCCGCGCGGGTGAAGTCGAGCTCGGCGGCGGTGGGGAGCATGAAGTTGGAGGTGTCTTTGCCGAAGATCTGGAAGAGGCGATCGGCTGCGTTGGGGACGGCGGGTGCGATGAGGAGGGCTTGCGTGGCGCTGTGGAGCTCGAAGTGTTTGGTTGGGTGGGCGAGGGCGTAGGGGGTGACCAATGCGGCGATGTGGGAGAGTTCGGTCTGCTCGGACTTGAGGAATTTGCGGCGGGCCGGGGTGTTGAAGAAGAGGTCGCGGATGGTAATGGTGGTGCCGGTGGGGAGGCCGGCGTCTTCAACACGGTGGATGTTGCCGCCGGCG
>Ga0070734_10000982_pt1 | contig 47101 bp, 44 predicted proteins | sample Coa_R1_8_FD_66444 | JGI IMG/M metagenome (GOLD analysis project Ga0070734, IMG submission 66444) | Surface soil microbial communities from Centralia Pennsylvania, which are recovering from an underground coalmine fire - Coalmine... | ecosystem: Environmental > Terrestrial > Soil > Unclassified ...
TGCCCGAGTGCCTCCAACTCTCGATTCACCGCTATCCGCAGCGCCAGAAACGTTTTTGTTGCGGGATGCAGTTTCTGCCTTCCCCATTGCTTTCGGGCCCCTGCCACAATCGTTGCCAGGTGCGCGGTATCGCGAATCGGTCGCGCGCGCATTACTGCCTTGGCGATTCTTCTGGAATCGTGCTCATCCGCTTCGCGGTAGAGCAAATCGGCCAGTTCCTTCTCCGGCCACCGATTCACAATCTCGTCCGCCGTCAGTTCCCCGGCGTCACTCATTCGCATGTCCAACGGACCAGCCTCGCGGAACGAAAATCCCCGCTCCGGCCGGTCAAGCTGCATGCTCGAAACCCCCAAGTCGGCCAAGACCCCGTCCACCTTCGGAATCCCCAACTCGCGTACGACCTCCGCAATCCTTGAGAACGGAGATAAAACGCAGCTCACTTTCGAGCCGTACTTCTTCAGCCGCTCCTGCGCGATCGCCAGCGCCTGTGCGTCCTGGTCCAGGCTGATCAACCGCCCGGACTGCAATCTTTCGGCGATCGCCTCCGAATGACCCGCCGCTCCGAGCGTGGCGTCCACGTAGATTCCGTCCGGTCTTATTCGCAGCCATTCCAGCACCTCTTGCAACAGCACCGGCGTGTGCGGAGCATTCACGCTCACACAGCCTTAAATCCCAAGATCTTCCAGCGCCTTGAAATCCGCCTCGGTAAACTTGTTCTTCTCCATGTCTTCCATGACCTTGGAGTGGTTCATCACTTCCAGATAGTCCAAAGCGCCGAACACGTCCACTTCGCCTTTGGTGCCGGCCTTCTCCCGCAATACGGACGGCAGCAGTACTCTTCCCTGCTGGTCCATCTCGGCCATTTGTCCGTAATAGCTCGTGTGCATCAAAAACTTTCTCTTCGCCTGATTCTGCGAGGAAACCTTAGAAAGCTTTTCCTCGATGCCCTGCCAAACTGCAATCGGGTAAATCCGGACAGTATCCCCCGTGGGACTGGTGATATAGAATTGCGTCCCGAATGCTTTTAGCTGCTCCAGATACACGGCGGGTATCTTCAGACGACCCTTCTCGTCTACCTTCGCTGGATTGTTGCCGCGCAGGTTCATTTGCCCGTCTGCCCAAGGAGCCTGGATTCTGACGATGAGCCCTCAAACCGCCCCGATGGAGGCCGTTTTTGGTAAAGAAGTGGTTTCTGTTGCCCCAGATGACCACGTCGCCCACAGTCCTCTAAATCCGACTAGTCTGCCCTACTTCGTACCGCTTTAATCCACTACACTCCACTTTTCGCCACATCTTAAAGCGGTTTGGCGACAAGTCAAGGGAAATCGTGAGAATTTCTCAAAAAAGTTGTGGAAGGGTGCAAGAGCGATGAGGCCTCGAAACGCCCACTGCAGCTTGTGGTTTGTCTTTCGCGCGGCATCGATATTTTGTGGCGTGTTTTCGCCTTCGTTTCGCTGGAGTCTGGCGAAGGTTCTGACTGGCCTATCCTTATTTGTTCCCTTCTCCGCAAACGCGTGTTATGCTCGCCGGGTCCAGTGAGTTCAAAAACTCTGGGAGGGACCTGACCATGGAATGGACGACCCCGCAGCACGAAGAAATCGATTTGAATTGCGAAGTAAGTTCGTACGCGAACGCCGAGCTCTAACCGGCTCCGGAATGAAGATTCAGGGACGCGCAAAAGCGCGTCCCTATTTTTTTGCTCGTAGACGGCCCACCTACCAGGAATTCTTCCATGCGCATTAAGATTCTCGGCTCCGCAGCGGGTGGCGGTTTCCCTCAGTGGAATTGCGGCTGCGCAAATTGTACGGGCGTGCGCAGAGGTTCGATAAAAGCTTCACCACGCACGCAAACGCAAATCGCAATCGATGCGAACCCGGAATATGCGCAGCGGACGCACTGGGCACTGATCAACGCTTCGCCCGATTTGCGCACGCAGATTTTGGCAACTCCGGAGTTGGCTCCCTTCTCTTCCACTCGCAACTCCAGTCCGATTTATGACGTATACCTGACAAGCGCCGACATCGATTCGCTCGCGGGCTTGCTGCATCTGCGCGAATTTCAAGGATTCAAGATTCATTCGACGCCCTCCGTACGACGCATCATGGACGAGGAAAATTCGATCTTTCGCGTGCTCGGCCGGGCAACGCCGCCTGTACAGTGGTTTTCGATTGCAAAAGCAAATGAGATTGAGCCTCCCTCGGAGGCCGCGGCGGGAAAAGCGCCGCAACTTCGGGTCCGCGCGATTCCGCTTGGAAACGACTATCCGGATTACGTCAGCGAAAGACTAAGGAAGCAGTTGGAGCCGCGAGAATCGGTGGTCGCCCTCGACGTGGAATTTAACGGCAAGAGGGTATTCGTTGCGCCTTCCCTGCCCGGCCGAGACACGAATTGGAAGGCCTGGGCTAGAGCCAGCGATGTGGTATTGATCGACGGAACCTTCTGGAGCGACAACGAACTGAAGCAGGCCGGCCGCGGAAAAAAAACGGCCCGAGAAATGGGGCACATTCCGCTCAGTGGACCGGACGGCCTCCTCGCGCAATTTCCCGATGACGCCAGTGCGCGAAAAATTCTGGTTCATATCAACAATACAAATCCGATTTTGGTGGAAGACAGTGCCGAGCGCCGAGCGGCGGTGGATGCAGGATTTGAAATCGCTCACGATGGTATGGAGATAACTCTGTGAACTCAGCCGAAAAGCCGATGTTGCCGGAAGCCGAATTCATTGCGGGTTTTACGAAAATCGGTGAAGAGCGCTATCACCACCAGCATCCGTTTCACACGATGATGCACGAAGGCTCCCTGACGCGCGGCCAACTCCAGGCATGGGCGCTCAATCGCTACTACTACCAGAGCCACATACCGATTAAAGACGCGACGATTCTTGCGCGAAGCAACGATCCCGTCTTTCGGCTGGCTTGGCGCAAACGGATGATCGATCATGACGGCGAGCAGGGCCGGCCCGGCGGAATTGAAAAATGGCTCCATCTGGTCGAAGCGACCGGACTGCCGCGCATTCGCGCCATTCGCGGCGAAGGAATTTTGCCCGCGACTCGCTACGCCGTGAATGCTTATATCAGCTTCGTCGCGAATGGTTCCCATCTTGAAGCGGTCGCGTCGTCGCTTACGGAACTTTTTTCAAAAAACCTGATCGCGTTGCGCATGGACCGTTTGCGCGAACACTATCCGTGGATGTCGCAAGGCCTCGACTATTTTACCGGCCGCCTGACACAGGCCCCCGAGGACGCCGAATTTGCCTTGTCGTGGGTCGTCAAAAATGCGCGCACGCGCGACGAACAAGAAGCGGCGCACAACGCCCTTCGCGCCAAATGCGACATTTTGTGGGCGATGCTCGACGCACTCTATTTCGCCTATGTACAACCCGGCTGGCCGCCGCCGGGCGCATTCGTTCCCGCACAAGAATAAGCAATCCCAAAACTGCCGGGACTCGTTGCACACCGAAATTGCCGGCCCGAAAATAGATTGTTCTAACTTTGAACGTCCCCGCGTTTCTTGCCTGGTTAGCGTTCGAATCGTCTGGCCCTCGTCTTGCTCCCGCATTCACGCCGATGTTCACCAACATGAAAAGAATCTAATTCCTTCGGTTGCTGCGCACGTATTTTCCAATCCGTTCGGCGGCCCAGCAATCGTCACACTCGGTACGATTCACCAGGCAGAACAGGGAGCGTTCAACATGTTTCTTCCACGAATTGCGGGCCTGTCTTTTGCGATTTTTTTAGCAAGTTTGTCGCCGGTGTCCGCTCAGGAATCCTCGCAGGCCGGCACCGAGCCATCTCGCGAAATCATCGCGAAATTACTGGAACAATTGAAGGCGCAAGATGCTCGATTGCGAGAACTCGAAGCGCAAGTCTCCTCGTTGAAAACGGCACAACCCGGCGCTGCACCCGCCGCCACTAATGCCTCGGAACCGGCCGCAGCTCCTCCGGTTCAGCCCGAAACGCAACCTGCACCGGTTCAAGAGCCTACGCCCGCACCGGAGATTCATGAACACACAATGCAATTACCCGGCGGTGGTCCCACATTGAAAATTCGAGGATTCGCCGATGTCAATTTGGGATTTGGCCCCGTCGCCAATCCGCTCATTTTCCCGCTACCCGCTCCCGTCCACAACACGGTTCAAATCGGCGAGTTTGATCTGTTCCTGTCTTCCAGACTTTCCAGGAAGATCAGTTTTCTCGGCGAACTCGTGTACGGCTCTGATGCCACCAATACTTGGGGACTCGACATCGAGCGATTGGAAATTACGTACAAACCCAACCACTATTTCGAAATCAGCGGCGGCCGCTTCCATTCTTCCATCGGCTACTACAACACTTCGTTCCATCACGGCACGTGGTTTCAAACTGCCACAGGCCGGCCTTTCATGTACTACTTCGAAGACAGCGGCGGAATATTGCCGGTGCATCAGGTCGGGATTACCGCAACTGGACTCGTTCCCCACATGGAAACGTTGCAGCTTCATTGGGTCGCCGAATTCGGAAATGGGCGCAGTTCCGATCCGGCGAAAGCCCAGGTACAAAACTTCCTGAGCGATCGCGATCACAAAAGCTTCAACCTTGCCGCATACATAAAACCGCAGTGGGCGCCCGGAATCCAGATCGGCGGTTCCTATTTTCGTGATCGCCTCGTTCCGCCGGGACTTGCCGATGTCACGCAAGACATCGCCAGCGTCTACGTCGTCTACACAAATTCCTCGTGGGAACTTCTCAACGAAGCCGTTTTGCTCCACAACAAAATGGACGGCGCAGCAAAGAGCTTCAACTCACCCCTCTCCTACGCCCAAATTTCCCGGAAGTTCGGTGTCTATCGCCCGTACTTCCGCTTCCAATACGTCAACGTACCCAACAACGATCCCGTGAATATTTTCACCGGCCGCTACGACGGTCCTTCCGTCGGCCTGCGCATGGATTTCACGGAATACGCAGCACTGAAGGCGCAGTTCAATCGCATCTACCAGCGCTCGGCACAACCCCAAAACGGCCTGGACCTGCAGGTTTCATTCACTTTCTAATGCTCACACGAATTCGCGAGGAGAGAGGTAACGGCATGACTAGGCACTGTTTGAGATTGGCGATTCTGATTTTACTCTTCAGCCCGGCTTTGAATGCTCAGTGCGTTTCCGGCGGTTTGGCGGTCATTGTGAACAAAGCCAATCCCGTGGAAAGCCTTTCGATGGCCCAGCTGCGCCGACTGATCCTCGGCGATGTGCGTGCCTGGCCGGATCACAAGCAGGTGAACCTCATCGCGCGCGATCAAGCGACAAAGACGTTTCAATGCATGATCTCAGGCATCGTGCGCCAGACCGTCGCGGAATACCATCGCTACGTCATCAACGCCGAATTCCGCGGCGACGAACCAATGACGATTCAAACCGCCGATTCCGACGCGACCGCGGCAAAATTTGTTGCCCAGTCACCTGGCGCGCTCTCCGTCGTCGAAGCGAACTCTGTCGCCGCCATGGGCGCCAACGTAAAGGTGGTCAAGGTGGATGGAAAATCGGTTGGGCAACCCGGATATCCTCTTTAATTTGACGACATACTCGGAGAAAATTCATGAAGCCCACTATCAAGAACAAACTGGTCGGCGGATATGCGCTTCTCATCGTTTTGATGGGGATCATTGCCGTTATCGGAATCTATTCAGTGTTTGGCTTGCGCAAAAGCGCATTGGAAACGGCTCGTGTCGGCGATCGACTCGATTCCATCTCGCTTGAAATTCAGGTCCACAATCTCGAAGCGCAGCGCAAGACCCAGAATTACCTCGCCGAATACAAGCAGCTCGGCGCGGACAAAGCCCGCGAAATGTATCTGGACGAAGCCGAATTTGAAGTCCATGAAATCGAAACGCTTGCCACCAAAGCCGTGCGCATTGCTCCTACCGACGAAAAACGTGCCAAGTTTCAACTCATCGCCGATGCCGCCCGCGGCTATTCGGACGCCTTGAACGCCGTCGCCCAAACCGTCGAAAAAACTACCGCTCCCGCGCAGAGCGCCGCCATTTTTGCTTCCTACGACGAAGCCGCTAAACACTTGAGTGAAACCGCCGAAGACGGCGAATTGGCTGGGCGAGACGCCAGCCAGACGTCACAGGACAAGATCGAGCACATCAGCAAACGCGCTGTTCCTGTTGTCATCGGGGTGTCCCTCGCCGGCTTCGTCATCGCGTTGATGATGAGCATTGCGCTGGCCCGCGCTATTCTCGTGCCCGTCCAGCATCTCAAGGAAGTTGCGGAAAATGTGAGCATGGGAAATCTCAAGATCACCGTCAAACGTTTTTCCGACGATGAAATTGGCGACCTCGCCGATTCGTTTTCCCGAATGGTCACCGCCGTCCGTTTTTTTCAATCGGAGGCGGAGGCTTCGCAAGCCGGATCAGTCGTCGGAGGTGAAAAGCAATGAGCGAGGTTTCGGACAAAATAATCAATGTCAGCAAAACTTATCTTGGCCCCGCCACAGAATCGTTTTTGTCACGACAGTGTACCGCCCACTTGAAAGTGGAACTCGCCTCCCTCACCGCCGCGCAAGTAAAAACTCTTGCCGAACGGGTCGAAAAGTCCGCCGCGCTTATCATGGATGCGGCCAAGGCGGCAGAACTCGCAAAGAAGATCGCCGCGATCTGAACATCGTCGACTTTCCGCCGCTTTGCATACTTGACGGCTCAACGGACCTATTTCCCGTCGCTCCGCGTTTTCCATCGTTTCGGCACTCACCGCATCCGCGTTATGATGGCTGTGTCATGGCCATCGACTTAAATTCCAAGCCGCGTCTCGCGCCTGGCTGCCGGCTTGGCGAAAATAACAATCAGCGCGTGCTGCTGATGCCGGAACGCGCGTTGCGCTTGAACGGCCCGAGCCTCGAAATTGTGACGCGCTGCGACGGAAACCACACCGTCGGCCAAATTATCGCGGACTTGCAGAAGCTCTATTCCAAAGCAGAGCCTCACAAAGTCGAATCTGACATTCTCGGTTATCTCGAATTGCTGCAAAAAGATCGCGCGCTGGATTTTCCCGCCTGAGTCCTGGCTCTAATGAATTCCACGCCCAACCAACCTCTCGCGCTCGTCTGCGAACTCACGCATCGCTGTCCGCTGCACTGCGTTTACTGCTCGAATCCGCGCGAACTGGACGCGCGTTCCGCAGAGCTTTCAACCGAAACGTGGACTTCCGTGTTTCGCGAGGCTGCAGATCTCGGAGTGTTGCAAGCGGATTTGACCGGCGGCGAGCCACTGGCTAGAGTCGACATCGTTGATCTCATTCGCGCCGCGCGCCGCGCGGGACTTTACGTCAGCCTCATCACTTCCGGCCTTCCGCTTGACGAAACTAAACTCGACGCAGTCATCTCCGCGGGCCTCGATCATTTTCAGTTGAGTCTTCAAGCGGCCACGGAAAATATCGCGGAAGAAATCTCCGGAACCAAAACACACGCGCAAAAACTCCGCGTTCTCGATTGGCTCAAGTCCCGCCGCGTCGGCGTCACTCTGAATTTCGTTCTCCATCGCAGGAATCTTCATCAAATGGATGAAATGTTGGCGATTGCGGAAAATTCCTCCGCCACGCGCATCGAATTTGCCAACGTGCAGTACTACGGTTGGGCGTTTGCAAATCGCGACCTTCTGCTGCCGAGCCGCCAACAACTCGACGAATTCCTTGTGAAAGTAAAATCCGCCGAGGAGCGCCTGCGAGGCAAAATTCGCGTCGAGTACGTGGTTCCGGATTATTACGCGAAATATCCCAAGCCCTGCATGGGCGGCTGGGGCCGTAAGGTAATGCTCATCACTGCGAGCGGAAAGGCGCTTCCCTGCCACGCGGCGGCTGTCATTCCCGGCTTGCGATTTGAAAACGTGAAAGAAAAATCCCTGCGCGAAATTTGGGACGCCAGTGAATCCTTCCAGAAATTCCGTGGTGAATCCTGGATGCAGGAGCCGTGCAAATCCTGCGATCGCCGCGCGCAAGACTTCGGCGGATGCCGCTGCCAGGCGATGCTGCTCGCCAATGACGCCGCCGCGACCGATCCCGTCTGCTCGCTCTCGCCGAATCGACACAAAGTCGACGCCATTCTTACCGGTCTGCCAACCACCACACCTTCTCCCGCTACTCAATTTCTTTATCGCCCCAACCCCGCCTGACGGTTCCTTGTTGTAGAATTCCGCCACCAAATCGCGGATCGAGGACCACTGATGAACATTCACAACATTCTTTCGAGAACTTTCACAATGCTTCTGTCAATCGCTGCTGCGGCCGCAGTTAGCTCTGCGCAATCCGCCTATCAACCAGCTCCAGAAAATCTAAAGGCGCGGCAGGAATTTCAGGACGCCAAATTCGGCATGTTCATCCATTGGGGCACCTACAGCGTTCTCGGCGACGGCGAATGGGTCCTGCACGACCGCAAACTGAAGCTTCACGACTACGAGCGCCTGCCTAAATTCTTTGACCCAGAAAAGTTTGATGCGAAAGCATGGGTCGCACTCGCCAAAGCGGCGGGAATGAAGTACATCACCATCACCTCGCGCCACCACGACGGCTTCGCCATGTTCGATTCCAAAGTCTCCGATTGGAATATCGTCCAGCGCACACCCTACGGAAAAGACCCGCTCAAACAACTCGCCGACGAAGCGCACAAGCAAGGCATTAAATTGTTTTTCTACTATTCGCAACTCGATTGGCACAATCCGGATTACTACCCACGCGGCGCCACTTCCTGGGACAACGGCCGCCCGGACTCCGGCAATTTCAATTCGTACATAGACGACTACATGAACGGCCAGTTGCGCGAATTGCTCACGAATTACGGCGCCATCGCGGGCATCTGGTTCGACGGCATGTGGGACAAACCCAATGCCGATTGGCATCTCGACAAAACCTATGCTCTGATTCACCAGCTTCAGCCCGCTGCTCTGATTATTCCCAATCATCACCAGAAACCGCGGCCCGGCGAAGATGTGCAAACTTTCGAACGGGATCTCCCTGGTGACAATACAGCCGGATTCAACACGACTTACGTCAGCGACGCGCTTCCACTTGAAAGTTGCAATACGCTCAACGATTCGTGGGGATTCAACATCGGCGACACAAAATACAAATCGCCGGAACAGGTCGAAGAGATGCTCGTGCGCGCGGCGGGAAATAACTCAAATCTCCTGCTTAACATCGGTCCGCTGCCGAATGGTGAAATCCAGGACGAGTTTCAAACGCGGCTGCGCGCCGTTGGCGAATGGCTCGGCAAATACGGCGATTCTATTTACGGAACGCGAGGCGGACCGATTGCCCCTGCCGATTGGGGCATCACAACGCAAAAGCCGGGCAAAATCTACGTTCACATTTTGAAATGGAATGCGCCGCTTCTCGCTCTTCCGCCAATTGCGAAATCGGTCGCGGGCGCACAGGATTTGATCTCCGGCACAAAAGTGGAGGTCACGCAATCCGCAAACGGCGTCATTCTTAAACTTCCGCCCGCCCGGAAAAATGAAACCGATCGCGTGATTGTTCTGTCGGTGAATTAAGCCTGCGCAGGAGCGGGCTTCGCGCTTTGCATTCGCGGCACAACGCGCAAAATGAAAACGATGCTGCCAAGCAAACAGATCGCGCCGAAAGCCGCCACTGTCGCCGGCGCCCCGAACCGTTTCACGAATCCGCCCGCGAGCAACGATCCGATGGGTTGTACGCCCATAAACATCGTTGCGTAAACCGCCATCACGCGACTGCGGAGTTCATCGGGAACGCGGTTCTGCACAAGAGTATTCGTCGCGGCCATCTGGGATGTGGCAGCGAATCCAAATACAAAAATGACCGCAGCGGAAATCCAGAACCAGTGCGATTGCGAAAATGCAATCAGCCCGACGGAGGCGATGAAGAACATTGTCCCGACCGCCTTCACCATTCCTTTGTAGTTCGTCCGCGCGGCAAATTGCAGCGCGCCCAACACCGCGCCGATCCCCGAAGCGCTCATCAGCAAGCCGAATGATCGCTCGCCGCCATGGAGAACGACTTTCGCAAATACGGGCATGAATACCATGTACTGCAAACCGAAGAAGCTCAGCATGCTCAAGACGATCAGCACCGGCCGAATCGCACGGTCGTTCATCGCAAACCGGAATCCCTGCAAGAAGCTCTGCCACGGCGAGCGTGTCGCGTTCATTTCTTCCTGCGGCGCAATCCGCATCGCCAGCAATGCAACGATTACGGCAAAGAAACTCAAACCGTTTACGAAAAAACACCAGCCTTCGCCAATCAATGCGATCGCAAACCCTGCAATTGCTGGTCCGACGACGCGTGCTCCGTTAAAAATCGAAGAATTCAGCGCAATCGCATTGGGCAAATCCGGCTTGCCCACCATATTTACGAAAAACGATTGCCGGATTGGCACATCGAACGCGTTCACGATCCCCTGAAAGAAACCGATGACGATTACGACCCACGCGCCGCGCCGATCGTGGATCAGGTGGCCGAGCGTCAATCCCGCCAACAGAAAAGCCAGCACCATCGACACCGCCTGCGTTCCAATCACGCCGCGATGCCTGCTGTACCGGTCGCCGACGTAGCCTCCGACCGATGAAAGCAGCAGCATCGGAATCTGATTCGCAAACGCGAAAATTCCCAGCAGCGCCGCCGAATTCGTCAGCCGGTAAACGAGCCAAAGTTGCGCGGCATTTTGAATCCACGTGCCGATCAGCGAAACAAGCTGCCCGCCGACAAATAGTTGGAAGTTGCGATGCTTTAATGCGCGAAAACGCGAAGAAGAGAGGCTGCCTGAAGTTCCGTTTTCACCGACTGCGCTGAGGCCCGTGGCCAAACTAAGCTCCCCACCTTGTTCGATGCGGCGAAATGCAAATTGTCACGATGACGGGTATTCCGCGTTCGTGTCAATCACTCCATATTGTCTCTGAGAAAATCGTTGGCGTGAACGCTGGTCCGCCCCAATCGCAAGGAACGAATCCGCGTTTATTTAAATTTCAAGGCTTACAAGGCGAACGCACTCCAAAAATTACCCGGCTCTCCCGTTTCTTGCTCTTACTTACAACTAGAAACTTACGACTTAGAACCTTCTACTCGTGCGGTTCTTCTGGAGCGCCGCCAACGTGCAGGTGGCTCAAGTCACGCAGCATCGATTTGTCCCCTTCACTCATTCCGCGTGTGAAGTTTGGATCGCTCAGATGCTGGTTCCGCGCAGACTCCGGCATATTTTTCAAAACACCGAGCCGCTGCTGGATCGCACGTTGCCGCTGCGGCGGAAGCTGCTGCCACTTCGGCAGCACATCATTCTTAATGTGATTCTTCTGCTCCGGCGTCAATTGGTTCCAGTTCCGCGCGCTCTCCTGCATCTGCTGCCGTTGTCCGGGATTCAGCTTTTGATAGTTCTGGTAGTTCTGCAGCGTCCTCTGTTTTTCCTGCGGACTCAAATTATTGAAATTCCGCGCAGGAGGCGTGTACGCATTCGGCGGACGATTCAAATTCTGCTCATTGTGCGCCCGCTCGGGCGGACGGTTCGTATTTGGCGTCACCGTCTGATTCGACGCGGGCGGACGGTTCGCATTGTTCGCGTTCGCCCCATTGTGCTGCTGTTGTTGCCGCTCTTGACGCCGCTCTTGTTGCCGTTGCTGTCGCTGCTCCTGCCGCGGCGGTTTCGGCGGACGATTTTGCGCTGCCATTGGAAATGCAATCGCACAGCCGACCGCCAGCGTCAGCAACCAGGCACCGAATTGGAGTTTCGTCTTCATTCCCTTTTACATTTGCTGCGGCTGTTGCGGCTGCGATGCATCGTTATCGTTCGCATCGTCATCCGGCACCTGCGACAAATCCGACAGCGGCGCAAAACTCGAAATCACGTCGTAGTCCGCATTCTCCACGACCGGCAAATCCTGTTCGGCAATCACCGGCTGCGGGCGCTGCGAAAGCGATCCCAGCCATACTGTCGCCAGCAACAACAGTGAAGCCGCAAACGCCACACGCGGCGATGGCGTGAACCACGCCAGCCATCCCTTCCGCTTTTCCGGCTCCGCCGCTACCAGCGCATGGACGCGCGCATTGAATGCGCCCGAAGGCTCGATCATCGGCAGCTCATCCAGCAAATCGTCCACCGCGCGAAATTCATTCACACGCACACGGCACGCCGCGCAGCCTTCGAGATGATTTTCCATCTCGGCGCGCTCGCCTTCTTTCAGGCGGCCATCCACATATGCCAGAATCCGCGTTTCCATCTTTTCACAACTCATGACTACCCTTCCTTACTGAGCCCTGGTGCTTCACCGAGGACGCCATGTAGCGCCGGCCTTCTGCTTGTCCCGGTCTTACCGGGAAGGCCGGCATCTTCATTTCGCCATTCTCGCCACAAGTGGGGCTAGTTCCACCCGCAGCGTTTCATAAGCCCGGAACAGCAGCGACTTCAATGCGCTTTCCGAGCACTGCAAAATCTTCGAAATCTCCGCGTAGTCCAGCTCCTGGTATTTATGCAATAAAACCGCCGCGCGTTGCTTCTCCGGCAGTTTTTCTATCGCATGGCGAATCATTTTCTTTCTCGCCTCTTCCACCAGGTGCTGTTCAATGTCCGGATGCTCGTCTGCCACTTCCATCATCCGTTCGTCGCCGTCTTCCGCATCGGCCACGATCGGTGCGTCCATCGATGTCTCCAGCTTCTGATACCGATGGTCGCGCAGCGAATTCAGCGCCAGATTGGTTGCAATCCGGAACAGCCAGGTGGTGAATTTCGCGCTTGGCTCGTAATCTTCCCTCGCGCGATACACCCGCAAAAACACTTCCTGAGCTAAATCTTCCGCCTGTTCCCGGTTCCGAACCATCCGATACAGGAAATTGACCAGAGGCGTCCGATATCGCTGGAGCAGAAGCTCGAACGACTGTTGGTCGCCCGCCTTCACGTCCAGCATCAGTTGGACGTCCGACCTGGTCATAGCAACCACATCCTATCGAACACCTGACTTTTCAGAAAGTTGCGGGAAAGTGTCCGTTAACGCTGACACTCCCCTCGACCCTAAACGTGAAATAAGTGCTGCATTATCAGTACGCTAGCCACGCCGAAAAACACTAAAACCGCCATCCGCCAGTTCGGCTCACGATTCACCTCCGGTAGCAGGTCCGTCGCCGCGACATAAACCGTAACCCCACCCGACAGCGGCAAGGCGTACTGCAACTGGCTCTGCAGCAAGCCGGTCAACAAAACGCCGACCAATGTCGCGCCGCCCAAGGCCGCAGCGGCCTGGATCGCCCGCTTCCGGCTCTTCCCGCATGCCAAATACACCGACGCCACCGTGAACCCTTCCGGCAGCTTATGCAGGAATACCGCAATAAATATCACTGTTCCGAGCCAGGCGGAAACCAAAAATCCGGAGGCAATCGCCACTCCATCAAAAAACGTATGAATGATAAGTCCAAGCATCACGCTGCTTTGCGCTCGATGATGATGCGCCATCTCTTCCGTGTGCGTCTCTTCGCCAAAATGAAAATGCGGCGCAAGCGTGTGTTCGAAAAGGTGAACCAGGAAAAATCCTGCGAGGACAAAAAACAACGCGTCGCGCCCGCCGAGCGTAATCGATTCCGGAATAATCTCCAGAAACGCCACCGCCAGCATGTAGCCCGCGCCCAGAGCGATAAAATATTGCAGAAATTGCCGTGGCCAATCCTTGCGAACGACGAAATATCCGCCAATCAAATTTCCCGCTGCGGCCACTAGCCCCAGCCCCGCCGCCATCGCCGTTCGCATTGCCAGGTCGTGTTCCATCGCCAGTAGCACAGGCTTCAGCCTGTGCAGACCCTCAAACCGTCTCGCACTCAACCCGCAGTCGCGAAATTACCCGCCACCATTCTTCTCTGCGTCCTCTGTGCTCTTGTCTCTGCGTTATCGGTGTCAATTCTTTTTCTTCTTTCTTTCTTTCTTTTCCCTTCTTCTCTGTGTCCTCTGTGCTCTTGTCTCTGTGCCCTCTGTGTTAATTCTTGCTTTTCTCTTTATTTCACCCCGAGTGCCGGAACAAAATCACATCGCCTTCTTGCACGATGTACTCTTTCCCTTCCAGCTTCACCTGCGCCTTTTCCCGCGCAGCACCCAGCGACCCCGCCGCCACCAAATCGTCCCAACGCACTACTTCCGCGCGGATAAATCCCTTCTCAATATCGCTGTGAATCGCGCCCGCCGCCTTCACCGCATTCGTGTTTTTGTGAATCGTCCACGCACGCACTTCCGGCTCGCCCGCCGTAAAAAACGACGTCAGCCCCATCAAATCATACGTCGCGCGGATCAACCGGTTCAGTCCCGGCTCTTTCAATCCATACGATGCCAACAACTCCGCCGCTTCTTTCTCATCCATCTCCGCAAGTTCCGCCTCGAGCCGCCCGCACACTGCCACCACTCCCGTATTCGGCCGTCCCTGCAACGCGCCCAGCTTGTGCCGCTCGACTGCCGTCTCCAGTTCGCCCGCTTCTTCGTCACCCAGATTCAGCACAAACAGCATCGGTCGCTGCGACAAAAACAAAAATCCGCCAATCGGCCGCCGCTCTTCCGGCGTCAACTCCAACTCGCGCAGCGGCTTTTCCGCTTCCAGATGCGCCTTACACTTTTCGAGAACCGTTTTTTCCAGCTCAAATTGCTTGTCGGCTTTTTTCTTCAAATCTTTTTCCAACCGTTCCAGCCGCTTTGTAATCTGGTCCAAATCCGAAAACATCAGCTCCAGTTCCAAATTCGTCGCATCGCGCAGCGGATCGATGCTTCCCTCCGCGTGCGGCACGCTCGGGTCGTCAAACACGCGGATCACATGCATGATGCAATCCACTTCGCGCAACGACGCCAGCGATTCGCGCATGCGCTCTTTCTGCATGCCGCCCAAATCCACGTACTGCACCGTCGCGTAAGTAATTTTCTTGGGGTTATACAGCTTCGCCAAATCCAGCAGCCGCGGCTCCGGCACCTTCGCCATGCCCACCCGCGTCTCTTGTCCGCCCTTTGACGCGTCCACATGCGCCTTCGTCAAAATCCGGAACAGCGTCGTCTTCCCAACCTGTGGTAGTCCAATAATTCCTGTTTGCATAAACCCGAGATTTTAGCACAAGCAATCCTTGCGCTTGTCTATGCCCGAAGTCGGCCCAGCAGGTCATTGAAACGCGCTTGCACCGCCTCGCGTCTCTCCAACAGCACCACTTCCGCCACACATCTCGCCCCCTGGAGGAACTCAATGCGAGCCTTCACACAAACAACTGTCTTGACAGCAGTTCTTTGCCTTGGATTCTTCAGCTCTCCGCTCCTGGCGCAAAAACAGCAGCCTAAAGTCGCGCCTTTGCCAACCTTACTATCATCGGCAAAAACAGCCTTCATTTCAGATATCACTGGCGGAAGCTCGATAACTAAGGACTATTCCGATCGGCCCTATAACAGCATCTACGCGGCACTGGCAAAATGGGACCGATTTCAGATCGTCACCAGGCCAACCGAGGCAGACGTCATCCTGGAATTTCGCCTTGCATCAAACGGAAGCCACAAGGAATTATCTCTAACTGTCGTGGACCCAAAAACTCACGCCGCACTCTGGGCCTTCTCACAGGATCTCGCCGACTCCCCCCGCAGAGCAACACGCGAAAAGTACATCGATCAGACTATCGCTGCGCTTATCGGCGCGTTGAAGGATTTGGTCGAAGAAGCCTCAAATCAATAAAGAAGTTGTGTCCCTGCTAATTTGGTTTTAGCTCGGCGGCACTGCTCACAGCGACCGACGCCGTTGTTCGCCCAGGCAATCACACGAAGTCGAGTAAGTATCGCTTCTGTTCGTTCCTTTTCGTTTTTCTTTCGCTCCCTCCCGTTTCGCGCTATCCTGCTTCCCTGACAATCGACAATGCGCCCATGATCAGCCAACCGCCCACTCTTCCCTTCGATCTCGACGCCGCCGTAAAGCATCTCTGCTCTTGCGACGAAACCATCGCCGAACTTGTCCGCTCCACCGCCCCCTTCCAAGCCGACATGGAAGCCCACCAATCCCCCTACGAAGCCCTCCTCGAAGCCATCGCCTACCAATCCATTTCCGGCAAGGCCGCCGCCACCATCTTCGGCCGCGTCAAAGCCCTCAGCAAGACTGGCGGCATTCCCACGCCGCAAGAAATGCTCAAGCTCCGCCCGCAATCTCTTCGCAAAGCCGGCCTCTCCGGCGCAAAAGTTCTCGCTATGAAAGACCTCGCGAAAAAAACCATCGAAGGCATTGTCCCTTCCATGGAATCTGCCGAAAAGCTGTCTGACGAAGAACTCGTCAAACGCCTCGTTTCGGTCCGCGGCGTCGGCGCCTGGACCGTCGAAATGTTTTTGATCTTTCGCCTCGGTCGCCCCGACGTTCTCCCCATCCACGACCTCGGCGTACAAAAAGGCTGGTCCGTCGCCTACGGCAAAAAGCACAAGCCCAGCCCCAAGGAACTCCTCGCCTTCGGCGAACGCTGGCGCCCCTATCGCACCGTCGCCAGTTGGTACATGTGGCGCGCCTTTTCCCGCGCCGGCTACGCCGCCACCAACAAAATCAAGCCCAAGAAAACCAAGCGCCATAACAGCAAGAGCGGCCTGCCGAACAAACCAGCAGCAAGGTCGATCGGAAGAAAATCCGTCAGACGAAAGAAGGTCCGAAGCCGCTAAACGACCGAACACAAAAAGGCGAATGTGTACCTGGCCTCGACGCCCTCGCTTCTACGGCTTCAGCGTGAAATTCACTTTAATCGTCGTATCCACTTCGATGGGCTCGCCATTCAACAGCGTCGTCTGATAGCGCCACTTGCTCACCGCTTCCACCGCAGCCCGCGCGAGATCCGGGTCAATCTGGTTGTTCATCACCTTCAGCGAAAGCGGCGTCCCATCCGTCCCGATCACCGCGTGCAGAATCACTGTTCCCTGCACTCCGGCGGCTTTTGCCTTTTCAGGATAAACCGGCGGCACTTTTTCGAGCGCCTTCGCGGCCTCCACTTCTCCGCCGATTCTCAGACGTATCGTTTTCGCGGCCCCCTCAAACGTAACTCGATTGTTCACTCCCCCGCTCGCGCCGCCATCAACAGCTCCGCTGACTCCGCCATTCACGCCGCCAGCCACGCCTCCGTTCACTCCGTTTTTCGGCCCACCCGGCGCGATCACATTGATTTCGTCATTTCCTGACGCCACTTCCAGCGTGATGTTGTTTTGCAGCATCTCTCGTGCGGCGCCAAAAGTCGAAAGGGTTGCGCGAGTCTCCGCAAATCCTTGCTTCATCGCTCGCAGTTCATACTCTCCCGCTACCATACCTACAAAGACGTATTTGCCCTCTCGATCCGACGTTGTCATCTGCATTTGGTGCGTCTTCTGGTCGGTCAATGCGACCGTCGCGTTCGCAATCGGCAAACTGCTCGGGTCCGAAATCGTTCCGCCGATTCTCGCGCCATCCTGCGCAGGCAAGCGCACTGCCGCCAGCGGCACCAGCACCACCGCTGCAATCAGCAACACCAGCGCTCTCGCCGTACCTGACAAACTTCCCCGTTCCATCGATGGACGTAGCATTGCTGTAAATCTCCTTTCAAAATTTGTTGGCCGTGCGATCGCCAACGCAGAAGACCAGCCGCTGTGGGAACTCTTAAACGTCGAAGCAATATCCAGCAATTGCCGCGCGTATTCCAAAGGATCCATTCCGGAATTCAGCACGGAATCATCGCAAGCGCGCTCGCTCTCTCTTCTCTGCTCTCTTGCTGCAACCCACGCCAGCGGGTGAAACCAATGCACGGCTCGCGTTAATTCTCCAAACATCTGCATCAGCCAATCTCGTCGCGCCACGTGCGCCAGTTCATGCATCAGCACGCTGCGCTGCCGTGTTTCCGTCCAGCTCACCGCGCTCGGCGGCAGCAAAATCGTCGGACGCAGCGTGCCCCACGTCACGGGCATCGCCTCCGGCCGAGTGCACTCGCGCAGCGCAACAGGACGCTTAATCCGCAGCTGCGCACAAATTTCCTTCGCCATCGATTCCAATCGCTCGTCGCGCAACGTTTGCGATTCGCGAAAAATTCGCCGCAATCCGAAAAGCCCCGCCCCCATCCGCACTGCCAGGATTGCGAATCCGGCCATCCAGCCAAGCACGAAAAAAATCATCCAATTTTCGCGGGTGGGCGCAGACATCACGGCGTTTACAACCATCGCCGGAACAGTTTCCCCGCCAACAAAAGCCACCGGCGCCCTTCCCGGCGCCCAAACTACGACGGAGTTGATCAGCGCACTCGATCGCCACTCCGGAACCACGAGCAGCAACAATGGCATCGCCAGCACTCCGAGAAGCGCCGTGGCCCAAATCGCGTGGCGAAATGAGGCCGATCGCCGTCTCGCAAGTTTTGCCGCAATCCACGCGACGCAGAAAATCACTGTCGTCTTTGCCGTCCAGGAAAGAAGAAAATCTCCCACGGATTCCAGATTCGGCAAGCTCATGGCAGCTTCTCCTTCTTGCTCTCCTCAATGAGCTGAGCCAGGCGTTCCAACTCATCGGCCGAAATCTTCGTCGCTTCGTCGCCCAAAAGCGCGGTCACCATCTTTTCCGTCGAGCCGTCAAAAAAGGTGTCCGCCAAATGGCGCAGTGCGGAGCGTCGCGCAACGTCGCGCGGCACCACCGGCAGATACACGTAGCGCGCGCCGTCTTCTTCGTGCTTCAGGTGCCCTTTCTCTTCCAGCACCCGCAATTGCGCGCGAACCGTCGAGTAGTGCTGTTTGCCGCCCAACCGATCGAGCACGTCGGCCACAGTGCCGCGCCCCAGCTTGTAAAGCACATCCATAATTTGCCGTTCGCGGCGCGAGAGAGTTGCGTGTTTTGATGTGTTTGTCATGGCTTGCTATTTTTCTAGCATCATCGTGCTAGAAAAATAGCACCGGCAGAGACGCATGTCAACTGCTCTTTTCGCCAGACCCTTTATTCTGGATTGCCCTTCGTTATTCGTCCGCAGGCTTCCCGTTCGGCGCGCCTTGAGCGGTTGCGATTGTCGCACTCCATATTTGATGGCCGTTCACGGCGAAGACCAGGCCCACTCTGCGGTCCAGGTCGTGATGAAGCGCCGCCGGAGTTATTTCCACTTCCTCGTTCGTCTGCGGGTCGATCCACCACAATTTGGTGATCGTCCTTATGCTCCCGTTCGTCTCTTGTGTTTCCGTCCCCGTTTCAAAACCCTCCAGAAATTCGCCGTTCGCCGCGATTTCTTCCAGCGATTTCAGCGTATCCGCGTCCAGGATGCTGGTCTTGCGCAACGCATCCCATTCGTCCTTCGTCGACGGCAACCTCGTCATACCTTCGAGCTCTTCCCCGTCTTCCGGCATCGGCCAGTTGTCCATGTGCGCATCCGCCCGGAAGAATGACTTCAGCTTGCCCTCCGAGGCCACTTTGTTGCCTGTCTTTAGGTTATATGCGCACACTTCCCCCGCCGCGATTGTCACCACCGTTTCTCTGCTCGCCTGTCGCACTTGCCATGGCCAGCTCTCCGCGCGCAGGGGAATGTCTTGCACGGCCTTTCCCGTCGCCGCTTCCACCGTGTGCAGCCCCTTCCCATCCACATAAATCAGCGTATCGGCACGTCTGTCCCAAACGAGGTTACTCGTGTGTCCGTGTGTCTTGGTCCGCCAGCGTTCTTTCCCGCTCTCAATATCAGCGGCGGCCATCCTGTTTTCGCCGAGCGCAATTGCCACGCCGTCGCGCACCACAATTCCCGTTACTTTTCCTAGGTCCTCGAGGCTCCATATCTCTTTTTGCGTGCCGGGGTCCACGGCCCGCAGGTACTCCGAACTGTAAATCAGCTTTCCCTTCTCCCATGTCATGGGCAACGTGTATCGCACACTGCCGCTGGACTTTTCGCCGTCCTCCCACAACAGCCTTCCGCTTTCCAGGCTGAGGCTGCCCATCAGACGATTGCCAAAGTAAAGCAGCACCTGTTCGTCTGTCACTCTCACGCGCGCCGTGCCCGGCGTGAACAACCGGTTATATTCAGTGCTCCACTTTGCTTTTCCAGTCGCCACGTCCATTCGTAGGAATTCAAAGTGGTACGGATAGGGCGTCATGAAAAATCCAACCAAAGGCACTTGCGTGCTTACCGCCGCCGCCGCAATAATCTCCTCCGTAAACCGCTTTTTCTCCAACCGCCTCGTCACCAGCACCAGTTCTCCGCTTTTATAGAGCGGCACCGCCGTCATCAGATCGTCCAACTGCTCCTGCTCCCACAATTTCTTGCCATTCAGCAGATTGATCGCAACAAGTCGCCCTTCCTTATCTCCCGGAAACTTCACGCGGTTCAGTAGCAACACTCCCATTCCAGGAACTTCCACGATGTTCCGGCCACGCTGCGCCCATACGTCCACACCACCTCTTTCCCAGCCACTCGGCTCAACCTCAGGTAAAATCCACAATTCGCTTCCTTCTACTTCATCCAGGCCAACAAGACTCTTCCCGCTTCTCACCACTACAACCCCGGCCGACGTGCGCGCGTACCAATCCACAGACTTGGCAAACTCCTGGCTCCACTTCAGTTTCAGTTTTAACTTCTCAGCCTTTGCGGCGGTCCCCACAAACACACCGACCGCTCCTGTCAACGACAGAAGAACCGCCACCCTCACCATGCATCGAAACATTCCGACCCGGCTCCTTGCACCGAAACGCGGCAAATAAACCCACTCCAACAAATTGCTCTTGCATTAAGATACCCGATGCATTACTATCTCATCGGGGAAATTTACGCTCAAATTTTAGCGGGGACCTGCCAGAGCACACTGACGGTCCCCGCTTTGCTTTTGTCGTCACGGTTCGGGACCGTTTCATTGCGGCAATTCTAAGTCACCTATTTTGTTTAACTTGCGCACTCTTGCTTCGCTCTTTTGCCGTCGTCGGCAAGTCAAGTCGTTTGATTGCAATAACTTGCGCACTCTTTGGAAAAAGACCGGGGTGTCACTAGAACACCAGCCGCAGCAAAAAGGGTCAGCGCGCTATTCCTTGCGCTAACTCCCTAACCATCAGAAAGATACAGGCGATTCCGGCCAGTAGAACGCCGCTCTCAAGTGTCACCGACACCTGGTGCAATTTTGCAAACTCCCCCAGCAGCGGACTTTCCACCGCCGTTGCCTGGATCGATCCCATTTGCGTTCGGAGCACCGCCATCTTGGGAGTCACCGCAATTTGCGAAACCGTCGTCAGCACAATCATCAGCACCACGCAAAGCGCCGCTGGCGCTGCCAAACTCGAAACCGCCTTTGTCCGCAGCAATCGCACCAGCAGCACAACAACGCCGCACCCAATGCCGATCAAATGCATCTTAGTCAGTGCGAAGCCGACCACCGCTCCGGCTTGGTCCCGGTTCGGGGCCAGCACGCGAAACGCGCCGGGCGCAACGACAAAGCTCAGGAAAATATCGCTCCCGAGCCACACGCTCAGCCCTAGAAACTCCAGCGCACGCAGCCAGATCATCCTTGGTCTCCTCTATTTGTCCGGAGAGTCTACCGGAAATACCCACTCACGGAGTATGTCAAATTATGCTAAACTTCGTTATCACCTCGAGAAACCAAGAAAGGATCTTTCCGATGAATGTCTCGCTCACGCCTGAACTAGAACAGCTAGTCGCAGCGAAAGTGGAAAGCGGGCGATACACCTCAGCTTCGGAAGTCATCCGGGAGGCTTTGCGTCTCCTCGAAGAGCAGGACCAGATCAAACATCGCCGTCTAGCTGAAATAGACCGCAAGATTACTCGTGGCCTAAAACAACTTGACGAAGGTAAAGGCATCGCTCTGCCGGAAGCCCGTGCGCGCCTCCGTCGCGGACGAAAAGAGTAAGTCTTTTGCCTCCCTGCCACATCTCGCCCGAAGCACTCGCTGACTTGCAGACAATCTACGATTTCATAGCTTCCGACTCTCTGGAGTCCGCTGATCGCGTTGCGGAAGAGTTTTTCAGCGCATTTGACCGACTCGCTGCCCTTCCCCAGTCGGGGCACTCGCGACCTGATCTAACCAGCCGCGACGTTCGGTTTTGGCCCGTCCGGTCTTACCTGGTGATTTATCGCGAAAGTGCGGATTCCGTGCAGGTGGTAGCTATTTTGCACGGATCCCGCGATATACCGTCCGTGCTGGAAAGCAGATGATCCGTTCGCACGCTCAGCCCTAGAAACTCCAGCGCACGGAAAATGTTTGACATGATTTTGTTTCGCTAAAATAAGAAGTGGAATTGGGAATGGTGGGCGACAAAGGACTTGAACCTTTGACCTCTCGCGTGTGAGGCGAGCGCTCTAACCAACTGAGCTAGTCGCCCAACTCCGCTCTCATTTGTAACAGGAAGGGCCCGGGTTTTCAACCAATGCCGACCGCCACCTCTCAGGTCGTTTCAGAACTGCGCCGTACTATCGCACGAGCCATCTACGGCAAAGAAGAAGCCATTCAGCTCGCGCTCATCACCCTTCTCGCGCGCGGCCATTTGCTGATCGAAGACGTTCCCGGCGTCGGGAAAACGACGCTCGCGCAGGCTCTCGCGAAATCCTTTCAATGCGGATTCCAGCGCGTCCAATTCACGTCCGACCTGCTGCCCAGCGACGTGCTCGGCGTCAACGTCTATAATCCCGAATCGCGCGAATTTGAATTTCGTCCCGGCCCGATTTTCGCAAACGTCGTTCTCGCCGATGAAATCAACCGCACCACGCCGCGTACGCAATCTGCGCTGCTCGAAGCGATGAACGACGCGCAAGTCACCGTGGACGGCAAGACTCTTCCTTTGCCAAATCCATTCCTGGTCATCGCCACACAAAATCCCGTCGAACATCACGGCACCTACCCGCTGCCCGAATCACAACTCGATCGTTTCCTCATGCGCATCAAGATGGGTTATCCGTCCCACGAGACGGAAAAAGAAATTCTCCGCAAACGCGCCAACGACGATCCTCTCCATTCGCTGCAACCGGTTGCCGATGTCAGCGAAGTCCTCGCCATGCAGGAAGCCGTCACACACATTAAAGTCGACTCCAGTCTGCAGGACTACGCGCTCGACATCGTCAATCGCACTCGTAAATCCGATCAGCTCGCTCTCGGCGTCAGCCCGCGCGGCACATTGATGCTGCAGCGCGCCGCACAAGCGCGCGCGTTTCTTGACGGCCGCGATTTTTGCCTGCCGGACGACTTCAAGCAGCTCGCCGTCTCCGTGTTCGCACATCGTGTCGTCGCCAGCGCGCGCCACGCTTCTTTGCAACGCAAATCCGAAACCACGGAAACTGCGCTCCGCGAAATCGTCGAGTCCGTTCGCGTTCCGGTCTGATCTGAGCCCGTGACACGGCCATCCACTCTCGCGCAGCTTTGGGCGAAAGCCGATCGGCCCTCCGTCCGCGCGTTTTTTCTCTCGATCTCCGCCCTGAGCGTCGCGATGATCCTCGCTCTGTATTCGGGCGTCGCGGCCGAATTCGGCAATGTTCCCCTGGCTGCCACCTGTTCCCTGTTGGCGCTGGCCGTCGCAGCATGGGTCGCGGTCACGCTTGTGCCAACACTCGCGAAGCGGACTCCGCTGCGCTGGATCGGCTACAAAATTGAATACCGGATTACCCGCTCGGGCTGGATCTATTTTCTCGGCACGCTGCTGGTCGCGCTTGCCGCGCTCAACACCGGAAACAATCTTCTGTTCCTGATTCTCGCTTGTTTGATCGCTCTGATTCTTATTTCCGGCGTGCTTTCGTCGGTGTGTCTCTCCGGCGTCGAACTGAATCTCGAAATGCCGGAACACATCTTCGCCGGACAAACCGAGCACGCCGTCGTGGAATTGCACAACGAGAAATTGACCATGCCTTCGTTCTCGTTGATGGTCGAGGCCGTCGCGCCCAAGAAGTCAGAAACCGCCACAGCCATGCTGCAATCGAAAATCTATTTTCCCTATTTGCCGCGCCAGGATTCGCTGCGCCAGCGCGTGCCGGTCACATTTCCTCATCGCGGCGTCTACAGCCAGGACGCCTTCCGCATCGTGACGCGGTTTCCCTTCGGCTTTTTGCAAAAGGCGCGCAAGCTGGAAATGAAAAAAGAAGTGCTTGTGTACCCGAACGTCGAAACCGTCTCGGACTTCTCTGAAATTTTTGCGGGCATCGAGGGCGCTCTCGAAAGCATGTCCAAAGGCCGCGGCCAGGATTTGTACGCGCTGCGCGAATATCTTCCCACCGACAGCGTGCGGCACGTGCACTGGAAAGCGTCTGCGCGGCTCGGCAATCTGATGGTGCGTGAATTTACGCACGAAGAGGATTTTCGCATTTTGCTCGTGCTCGATCCGCATCTGCAGCCGGGAATTGCTCCTCCGGCCTCCCCGGAACTTCGCAATCCGCGTTTCGAGCGCGCCGTCACGCTCTGCGCGGGCGTTGCCTGGCATTTTTATGAACGAAGCACGCACCTCCAATATCGAAGTCCTGGCTACGAAACAGAGATGGGTTCGTCGGAGAAGAATATTCTTCCGATTCTGCGCCATCTCGCGAAGGTGCAGCCGGTTCCGTACGACCCTTCGCACGCCTTGATGCAGGATCTCGCCTCCGCTCCCGACATTTTCAAAATCATTGTCACCAGCCAGCCTCACGGAACAATTCCCGCCATTCTTTGGCACACTTCGTACGTTCTTTTCCTTGACGATTTCGTGCAATAAAAATTCCCCCGCGCTTCTGTGCGAAACTAAAGCGCCATGAATCTCTCCGGCCGTGAACTGGCCACGTTTCGCAAATCCCTGCTCGCATGGTTCCGCCAATTCCAGCGCGAACTGCCGTGGCGCAAATCCAAAGATCCCTATCGCGTCTGGCTGTCGGAAATCATGCTGCAGCAAACGCGCGTCGCCGCCGTCATCCCCTACTACGAAAGATTCCTCGAACGATTTCCTGACGTGAAGTCGCTCGCTGCGGCGCCCGAAGAAGAAGTGCTGCGGCTCTGGTCGGGCCTCGGCTACTACAGTCGTGCGCGCAATTTACAGAAAGCCGCCCTGCAAGTGATGGGCGAATTTGGCGGTCAGTTTCCGCAACAGCGCGAAAAAATTCTCTCGCTCGCCGGAATCGGAGACTACACGGCATCCGCAATCGCCAGCATCGCGTTGGACGAAAAATGCGCCGTTCTCGATGGCAACGTGGCGCGCGTGCTCGCAAGACTCGGCACGATTCATGGCGATCTGCGCGAAGCCCGTCGCTGGAAAGAGTTGCAGGCACAAGCAGATCACCTGCTTGATCCGAGTGCGCCGGGCGATTGGAACCAGGCGATGATGGAACTGGGCGCCACGCTTTGTACTCCATCCTCGCCGCAATGTTTGCTTTGCCCTGTCGCAACATTCTGTGAAGCCCGTAAACTCGGCGTCGCCGATCTATTGCCCGAAGCAAAAAAGAAACGAGACTTCGTGGACGTGAAGATGGCGAGCATCATTCTCGTCGACGACAAAAACAGAACACTGCTGTTGCCGCCTCCGGCAAAAAACAATCCGGACGATCTGCCCGATCACGTTCCGACTTTGCTTTCCAACCTTTGGCACTTTCCGACAATTCCTGTAAGCGGTGATCCCGCAAAAGCGGCCGAAGCCGCCTGGAAGAAATTGTTTCACGGCGCTCTTCCGAAAAAACGATTGGCGTTGCCCGTAGTGCGCCACTCCGTGACCTACCGGAAATTGACCGTGCACGCATTTCTCGCGCAGGTGCCACGCCTGCCGAAGCTTTCGAGTGCAACATTTTTCCTGCTGAAAGAAGTTACTTCGCTCGCCATCTCCAGCTTGACGAGAAAGCTCACGAATCGCGCGCTGGCTGCGCTCAAAAAATCTCCTCACTGATTCAACGTTAATCCTTTCGCCCGTCCAAAAATCGAGCATGGCATCCGGATGTTATTCTGGGATTTCGCCATGGCCGCCTTCAGTCCAAGTCTCTCTTCCACCGAGCTGCCCGCGGAGCGCTTCTTTCGCGCTTCGCTATTTCTGCTGATTCTCACTGGCGCTGTCTGTGTGGTCTCAACGGGCAAGATGGATCTTCCGAGTTCTCTCTTCGTCATCGCCGCGCTTCTCTACAAAGGCCATCGCTGGTGGAATCACCGCCCGAGCGAACTCTCAGCGCGGGCCGCAACGTGGCTTGTGACCGGTTATCTTGGATTTTTTCCCATCGACCTTTTCGTTTTCTCTCGAATTTTTACCGCCAATTCACCGAATCCCGCGCTGTATGCGGCGCTTATCGCGGCGGTCCACTTTTTGCTTTTCATTACGCTGGTGCGTTTGTACAGCGCAACAACCGATCGCGACGCATTATTTCTCGCGATGCTTTCTTTCGCGGCGGTTCTTGTTTCCGCCGTGCTCACGGTCGACACCACATTCTTGGCTTTGTTCTTTGTCTATTTGCTGTTTGCCGTTTCAACGTTTGCGACTCTTGAATTGCGGCGCGGCGCAAGTTCGGGAATCGCCGCACAGATTGCCGACCCGCGCGAACGCGAACGGCGCCTTGCGCGAGCATTGAGTGTCGCCGTCATTTTCGCAACACTTGGCGCGATTGCCGCAGGCGCCCTGCTCTTCTTTTTCTTTCCTCGCTTCAGCGCAGGCTACATGGGCCGCACCAGCATGAATACGGCGCTCATGAGCGGCTTCACCGATGAAGTCGAGCTCGGACAAATCGGACGCATCAAACGAAACACCGCGGTGGTGATGCGCGTGCAGACCGGCGCGCCGGTGGAATATGACCGTCTGCGTTGGCGCGGCATCGCGCTTGCGAATTTCGATGGCGTGCGCTGGAGTTCCGGAGGGCGCGGTTCGGCGGCTGTCTTTCCGAATGGCGACGGCTGGATTCCGATCAGCAGCGGCACGCAGAATCGAACGGACCGAAGCCGGGTCTTGCAGTACACCGTGCTGCTCGAACCGATGGTCAGCGACGCGCTCTTCGTGCCGGGAAACGGAATTGCATTGCGCGGAAATTTTTCCGGCGACCGCGCGAGCCCGTTCGGAGGGCGCCGCGTTTATCTGTTTCGCGATTCCTCCGATTCCGTTTTCAATCCGTTTCACAACTACAGTTCGACGCGCTATTTCGGGCTTTCGCGCTTGCCGCGGTATTCCCTCGAGAATTTGCGCGCAGCGGGGACCAATTATCCCGCGGACGTCAAGGAGACTTATCTTCAACTGCCGAAGCTGGACTCGCGAATTTCGGCGCTCGCGCAAAGCATCACCGCGAAAGCAGCGACGCCCGTTGACAAAGCGATGGCCATCGAAGCGTATCTCCGCTCGCGCTATGCATATACGCTCGAGTTAACCGGAAAACCAGGAAATGATCCGCTGCCGCATTTTTTGTTTGAGACGCGCGCGGGCCATTGCGAATATTTCGCTTCGGCGATGGCGGTGATGCTGCGCACGCTTGGAATTCCTTCGCGCGAAGTGAATGGATTTTTGCCCGGTGAATTCAATTCACTCGGCGGAGACTACATCGTGCGCGCCAGCGATGCGCACAGCTGGGTCGAAGCATATTTTCCCGGGAACGGGTGGGTCGTGTTTGACCCGACACCGGCGGCAACTAGTGTTGAGCCGGGATTTTTTTCAAAAATTGCGTTGATCGCCGATTGGATGGAACTCACGTGGAATGAGTGGGTGATCAACTACGACTTTGGGCATCAAGTGCAATTGGCGCAGGCGATGCAGACGAAATCGCGCAATTGGCGGGAAGAAGCGCGCGACTGGTTCGGGCGGAAGGAAGACAAAGGAAAAGACCTGCTGCGGCGGCTGCAATTCAGGAATCGAATGCTCGCGTTGCTGTTTCCTTTTGCGCTCGTCATTTTTCTCGCGATTTTGCGATTCAACCTGCTCGCGCGAATGGCGCGCAACGCACTGTTGTTTTTCCAGATGCGCAAGCCACCATCGGAACGGAACAGCCCGCAAATCGCTTCCCGGCTGTATCTGGAGATGCAGCGAATCCTGCGCAAAGCAGGCTTCCAGCGGGGCGAAACACAAACGCCGAACGAATTCGCCGCACAAATTCAGGCAACCGGACTCGCGCGGAGCGTGCAAGAGTTCACGCAAATCTATTCCGCGGCGCGTTTTGGCGGAGCGTTCTGCGACACGAGCCGCTTGCAGGAACTGCTGGGGCAAATCCGAGCGGCCGCGCGCAGCCGCTAGCGAGCAACAATTCTCGCCCGCTGCCGTTCGTTAACCCGCAAACATTCCGCTTGACAAATAACTCGGTTTCCGATATATCGGTGTCCGACTATGAACAACGACCCGCACGACCTGCTTCCCCTTTCACCCGCCGTTCTGCATATTCTGCTGGCGCTCTCCGGCGAAGACCGCCATGGCTACGGCATCATGCAGGAAATCGCGCGGCAATCGAGCGGCAGATACAAGCTGGGACCCGGAACGCTTTACGACAACCTGGAAAAACTACTCGAAAAAGATCTTGTGCGGGAATTACCGCGCAAGCCCGGCGAGGAAGATCCGCGGCGACGCTACTACCGCCTGGCTGCCACGGGGAAAAAATTGCTGGCGACGGAGATTGAGCGACTCGAATCGCTCGTTCGCGAGGCGCGAGCACATTTGAGGACAAATCCAAGGAGGGCAACGTGACGCGCCGACTCTATCGCCTGCTCATCAGCTTGCATCCGCGCAATTTCCGCGAGCGCTTTGGCGGCGAGATGGACCTGATCTTTGAAGAGGCAGCGAACTCCTGGGGCGCAGTGACATCGTTGTTCGACGCTGCAGCTTCGCTCTTGCGGCAGTGGTTTTTGCGGCCGGCCATATGGAAGTGGGTCGGCGCGAGCATCGGAGCTACGGTGCCGCTGATTTTCAGCTTTGGAAGCTTCCTTCCGTGGGGCAATTTCTGGTCGGCGTTGCGCGCATATTTCTGAGCGAGAGGCGTTACCGCCCGGAGGACCCATGCTCAAGAAAAAACTGAAGACGGCAGGAACAATCCTGGTTGCGGGATGCGCGGCATTGATTCTCTGCGGATTCATATACGAGAGGATCGGACGGGCGAAAGATCGCAAACGGTTGCCACAAATCGGGCGCTCGGTGGACATCGGAGGACGAACGCTCAACATTTTCTGTTCAGGGACGGAAAGCCCGGCGGTGATTCTCGATACGGGCGGCGATAATCCTGGCCTGGCGTGGGAGGAAACGCGAGCGGAGATAGCGAAGTTCACGCAAGCATGCTGGTATGACCGCGCTGGGATTGGATGGAGCGATTCGGGTCCCTACCCGAGGACGAGCGCGGCGAATTCCGAGGACCTAGATGAACTTTTGAAACGCGCAGGAATTCCGCCGCCATACGTGATGGTGGGAGGATCTATCGGCGGGCTGAACTCGCGCGTGTTCGCCGGAATGTATGCGAAAGACACGGCAGGGGTCGTGCTTGACGACGCGGCACACGAAGATGAGCCGCTGCGCGCGCCGAAAATCTTTCTGGCGAGACACCACGCGCCGCGCGCTTTGTGGCGTTCGATTCACACTTTGTTCTGGGCGGCGTCGGAAGTTGGTTTGCTACGGGTAACCGGTTCTTCTCCTGCCGGCGACAAAAACGAATCGCAAATGACGCGCGAGGAACTGGTCACGGAGCTCAGGCACCAGCCAAAATCATTTTTGAATAACGTCGATGCGGGCATGGTCCTGGATGAAAGTTACGCGGAAGCGAAAGCGATTCCTTCCCTGGGGGATATTCCGATGATTGTGCTCACTGCAGGAAAGGCGGCCGACTTTGGCGATGCCGAACTGAATCGGCAGGCCGAGGCCTATCAGAAGATTTGGGCGTATGAAATTCAGCCGAAATTGGCGAAGCTTTCCTCGAAAGGGCGGCAGATTGTTGTCCCCGACGCCACGCACGCGACGATACCGCAGGAAATTGTCGTCAAGTCCGTGCAGGAAGTTGTCAACGAGGCGCGCCAAGCTCCGCGGACCAACTGAAAACCCGCCTCGCCGGTGTCCCTCGAGCCCCGCAGTAGGTCCGAACGACGCGCGTGTTATAATTAAGAATTACCTGAATGAGCAAAACTCGCGCCAATACCAAGGTAGGATTCGTGAGCCTGGGATGCCCGAAGAACCTCGTGGACAGCGAGGTGATGATGGGCATTCTTTCGCGCGAAGGATACGAACTGACTCCGCACGCGGAGCAGGCGGAGATCCTCGTGGTAAATACGTGCAGCTTCATCGAATCGGCGCAAAAGGAATCAGTGGACACGATTCTGGAGATGGCCGAGCACAAAAAATTCGGCGCGGCGAAGAAATTGATCGTGGCGGGATGCCTCGTCGAGCGGTATCGGAATCAAATTCTGGAACAAGTGCCGGAAGTGGATGCGGTTGTCGGCACGGGCGAAGTCGAACGCATCATTGAAGCGGTCGAAGGTGATCTGAGAGTTTTGCCCGCAGCCCCGCCTGCGTTTCTCTATCACGACCTGACGCCTCGCATCGTCACGACGCCCAAGCATGCCGCTTATATCAAGATTGCGGAAGGCTGCGACCATCCGTGCAGCTTCTGCATCATTCCGCAGTTGCGCGGAAAATTCCGGAGCCGGCGATTCGAGTCGGTCGTAAAAGAGGCGGAAAACCTGGCGGCGGCCGGCGCACGAGAAGTGACTTTGATCGGCCAGGACACGACGTCTTACGGCGAAGATTTGGGATTGCGCGACGGCCTTGCGAAATTGCTTTCGCGGCTGGCGGAGATCGAACAACTGGCCTGGGTGCGATTTCTGTACGCGTATCCGAACCGCGTGACGCAAGGGCTGCTCGACGCGCTCGCGGCGCATCCACGGCTGGTGAAATACATGGACATGCCGCTGCAGCACGCGAGCCGAAACGTGCTGGCGCGCATGAAACGCGGATCGAATGGCGATGCATTCCTGAAATTACTGGAACGAATCCGCACGACGATTCCCGGCGTTTCGCTGCGCACTTCGTTCATCGTGGGATTTCCGGGCGAGACCGAAGCGGATTTTGAAGAGCTTTGCGATTTCGTGCGCGTGGCAAAACTCGATTGGATGGGCGTGTTCGAGTATTCAGACGTGGACAACGCGGGAAGTTTTCCGCTGGACGGAAAAGTGGACACGGAGACGATTACCGACCGTCGCAACCGATTGATGGCCATCCAGAAAAAGATTTCGCGCGAGAATCTGCGGCGATTCAAGGGCCAGACGGTGCGCGCACTGGTCGAAGGCGAATCGAAAGACAATCCGCTGGTGTGGGAAGCGCGACTGGAAGGAATGGCGCCGGAGATCGACGGCAAACTTTATTTGACGGACATTGAATTGCCGAATGGAGAGGTTGCCGCCGCGGGCGACATGGTGCGTGTGGAAATTGAAAAAACGGATGCCTACGATCTGGTGGGGCGCGTCCTGGAAATCGAGCCAAGAACAGAGCGGAAGCCGAAACGAGCGCCTGTCGCCGCGGAAACCCTGACGCGCATCGCTACCGGCGCGCCGTTGCGAGTAATCGGCTGACGCTGGCTCGCCGACTGGGTTACTATGTTCGACGTTCTTAACAAATAACGCTGAGAGCGATTTCAGGCCATGATCCATCGCTGCCCTATTTGCAAAGCTTCTACCGACTCTGACAAAGACAAGGAATTTCCGTTTTGCAGCGAACGCTGCCGGATGCAGGACCTCGGGAACTGGTCCAGCGAAAAATACGTCGTCTCCGATCCGATTTTTGACGAAGAGGACCTGGAGAAAGTGGAAGAGAGCCGCAAGACGATTATTTTGGACTTGAATGAAGACGATGACACCAAACGCTGAAAGCAACTCCGAAAAAAAGAAGCCGCGGCTCGCGCTGGCGATTGCAACGGCGCTCGGGGTGGGTTACGCGCCGAAGGCACCGGGAACGTTCGGCTCGCTTGTCGGCGTGGTGACGATTTTTCTTTCGGCGGCTTTTTTTTTGCGGCCGCCACACTGGAGCGATCTTTTTTCGCTGCACCCACTGGTGGATGCGACGCTGATGGACCGGCACTTCCTGGTGCCGGGCTCGGACATTCATGACGCGGCATTGTGGCTTCCGCTCGCCTGCGCGTTCCTGCTGCTGATCTTCCTTGCGCTTGCGGGCGTGTGGGCGTCACACGTTGCGGCGGATTATTCCGGGCTGAAAGATCCTCAGTTCGTGGTGATTGATGAAGTGGCGGGGCAGCATTTGACGCTGGTACTGCCGCTGATTCCGATTGCGATGCCGCACCTGCAATCGCACATGGACTTTTCGGTCTACGCGATTTTTTCCGCGCTGAGCCTGGTGAACTGGAAATATCTGCTGGCGGGATTCGTTCTGTTCCGCTTGTTCGACATCTGGAAGCCGTATCCGATTCGCAAGCTGGAGAATTTGCCGGGCGGCTGGGGAATCATGGCGGACGACTGGCTCGCGGGCGTGTACGCAGCCATTCTGCTGCGCGTCGCGCTACACTATGGTTGGCTATGAAATTCGGGTTCGGGGCTTCCCCGGAAAAAAACGGAGTGCCGCGAATTGAGCGGGTTTCGCCCGCCGCGGCGATTCCCGGCGGCGAAGTAGCGCTGCACGGGAGCGCGTTTGCCTCGCGCGGTGCTGCAAAACCAATTGTGCGATTTGGCGAAGCGGAGAGCGGACTTTCGCTGGTCAGCGCGAGCCGTGTTGTGGCACGCGTGCCGGACGGGGCGTTCGGCGGGTTGGTGACGATCGAAACGGGCGGCCACCGGAGCGAGCCGTTCCCAGTCTCCATCGCCATGCCGATTGCGGACAACCTGCAGCCGGTCGCGAATCCTGCCGTAGATTTTGACGGAAATACGTATGTGACGTTCAGCGGGCCGCGTGGCCAGCGCGTGCCGGTTTCCCTTTACAAAGTGACGGCGAATTTCAACGTGAAGCCATTCGTAACTTCGCTGATGAATCCGAGCGGTCTGGCGCTGGATCGATCGGGAAATTTGTACGTGTCCTGCCGCAATGATGGAACGGTTCATCGCGTTTCGCCGGATGGCCGCAGTGAAGAGTGGATTGAAGGCATGGGAGTCGCGACTGGAATTGCGTTTGACCGTGAAGAGAATCTGTACGTCGGCGACCGGAGCGGAACGATTTTCAAGATCAGCCCGAGCCGGGAAATTTTTGTGTTTGCGACGCTGGAACCGTCCGTTGCGGCGTATCACCTGGCATTTCATCCCGACGGCGAACTGTACGCGACGGGGCCGACGACTTCGAGCTTCGATCGCGTATATCGCATTTCGAAAAACGGCGAGGTCACGACGTTTTTCCGCGGACTCGGCCGGCCGCAGGGATTGGCGTTCGACAAAGACGCGAATCTTTACGTCGCGGCATCGCATGGCGGGAAGCGCGGCATCGTGAAGATCACGCCGCAGGGCCATGGAGAGTTGGTGCTGTCGGGATCGCAGATAGTCGGCATGGCGCTGCTTCCGACGGGGCGAGCCATGATTGCGACCGTGAATGCGCTGTACAGCCTTGATTGGGATGTGCGCGGATTGCCGCTGCTGGGCTGAAAGTTCCAAACTTATGATGAAGGCTGAAATCATCGCGGTCGGTTCGGAACTTTTGACTCCGGACCGACTGGACACCAATTCTCTCTTCGTGACGGAAGAGTTGAACAAGCTTGGGATCGAAGTGGTGCGCAAGACGATTGTCGGCGATGACCGCGACCTCTTGAGCGAAGCGTTTCGCGACGCGTTGAATCGCGTGCCTCTGATTATTTCAAGCGGCGGGCTCGGGCCAACCGAAGACGATTTGACGCGCGAGACAGTGGCCGATTTGCTTGGCAGAAAACTGAAGCGACAGGATGCGATTCTGGATGCAATCAAGGCGCGATTCCGGTCGTTTGGGCGCGAGATGCCGGACACCAACGTGCGGCAAGCAATGGTGCCCGAAGGTGCCGAGCCGCTGAGCAATCCGCGCGGGACTGCGCCCGGACTTTGGCTGGAAGACGGGGACCGGATGATCGCGCTCTTGCCCGGGCCGCCGCGCGAGCTGGAGCCGATGTTTCGCGAAGAAGTGCTGCCACGAGTGGCGAAGCGCGTTTCCGGCGTGCGAATGTTTCACCGCGAATTGCGCGTAACCGGCCTGGGCGAATCGATGGTGGACCAGCGAATTCAGCCGATTTACAAACGCTATGCCGACGTGAACACAACCGTACTGGCTTCGCCGGGCGAAGTGCAGGTGCACCTGCGGATGTGGACGGACGATGGGGAACACGCGAAAAAAACTTTTGGCGAAATCGAACAAGGATTCGAGATTGCGCTTACGGACCGGATTTTTTCGCGCGACGGCTCGCCGCTGCATGACGTTGTGGCGCGGCTGTTGACCGTGAACAACGCCACGATTGCCGCGGCGGAAAGCTGCACGGGCGGATTGCTTGCCGAACGCATGACGAGCATTGCGGGGAGCTCGACGTATTTTTTGGGTGGCGTGGTTTGCTACAGCAATGAGATGAAAACGGCGTGGGCCGATGTCCCGAAAGAATTGATTGAAGCAAAGGGCGCGGTGAGTCCGGAAGTGGCTGTTGCGCTGGCGGAAGGAATTCGCCGGCGCGTGGGCAGCACGTTGGGTGTCGGGATTACGGGCATCGCGGGGCCCGGCGGCGGCACCGAAGAAAAGCCGGTGGGAACGGTGCATATCGCGCTGGCTGGACCGGCCGAAACAAAAACACGCGCGCTGCGTTTTCCCGGAGACCGCGAAATGGTGCGGATGCAGGCTTCGCAAGCGGCGCTCGATCTGGTGCGATTGCATTTCCTTTACAACGGCTCGGCGAAGCGGGGCTGAATCTTGCGGCTCTTTGTTGCGCTCGACATTTCTTCGGCGATTCGCGATTCCATCGACAAGCTGAGTCAGGAATGGAGGCAGATCGATAACTCGTGGAGATGGGTTCGTGCGCGGAACCTGCACATCACGCTGAAATTTTTGGGTGAAATTCCGGACGAGCGTGTCGATGGGATTGTAGAGGCGCTTCGAGGGGTGGCGTTTGGGCAGGCCTTTGTGATGACTTTTCGCGGACTAGGATTTTTTCCTGGCGAGCGGCGGCCGCACGTGCTGTGGGTGGGAATCGAGGCGGAGGACAGTTTGCCGGGACTCGCGAAGAGAATTGACGAAGCGGTGGGCAAAGAATCCGCGCATGGTGAACCGTATGAATTCACGCCGCATCTGACTCTGGCGCGCAACAAAGACGGGCGAATCTCAACTGCGTTTCGCGAACTGATTGTGAAGAATTCCGGCCGCCAATTCGGGACGATGGAGGCGGCCGCGTTTCATCTGATGCGGAGCGAACTAAGATCGGCCGGGGCGGAGTACACTACGCTCGCAACGTTTCCGGTGTCGCCAAAAACTGCATGAATCTTCCACTCACACTCATAGTTCTTTGCGCCGCGGCGTACGTCTGCGGGTCGATTCCGTTCGGATTGCTGCTGGGAAGGCTCTTTGGCGGCGGAGACGTGCGCAAATCCGGGAGCGGAAACATTGGCGCGACAAACGTGGCTCGCACTGCCGGACTCGCAGCGGGAATTCTCACGCTGATGCTTGATGCGGCGAAGGGCGCAGCGCCAGTGTGGGTCGCGCGACATTATTTTCCCGATCACGCGGCATTTCAAATTTTGGCGGGATTGGCTGCGCTGGTCGGTCATTGCTATCCGATTTGGCTGAAATTCCGAGGCGGAAAGGGCGTGGCGACCGCGGCCGGAGTGTTTGCGGTGCTTTGTCCGCTGGCGGCGCTTGGAGCAGTCTCGGTTTTTGTGCTGGTCGTGGGGTTTTGGCGGTTCGTCTCGCTGGCTTCAATTTCCGCGGCCGCGGTGATGCCCTTGCTCGTGTACTTTTTGTGGGCCCCGCACTACGCACCGCCGATTTCGATCTCCGCGGGATCGCTGGCGGCTGCGATGTTGATTATCTATAAACACGATGCCAACTTTCAGCGGCTCGTCGAAGGCACCGAGCCAAAATTTTCTTTGCGAAAAAACAGCGAGACAAAAGAAGAAGAATGAGCCGGATTGCCATTCTCGGCGGCGGAAGCTGGGGCACGGCGCTGGCGATTCTTCTTTCGCGCGCACGGGAGCCGCACGAAATTGCACTCTGGGTGCACGATGCCGAGCTCGCAAACGCAATCCGCGAAAAACGCGAAAACACGGTCTATCTGCCCGGACAGGCAGTGCCAGCGAAAATCTCTGTACATTCAAAGATGGCGGATGCATTGCAGGGAGCTGCAATCGTCGTCGGTGCGATGCCGTCCGCACATGCGCGACAGATTTATGATGAAGCGGCGCGTCATTTATTGTCGGACGTCGTCATCGTCAGCGCGACGAAAGGGCTTGAACCGGCGACCCATGCGCGAATGAGTGAAGTCATTGCCGACGTGACGCGTCGACCCGCTGAATCTCATACGGCGGTTTTGAGCGGGCCTTCGTTTGCGCTGGAAGCGGCTCGAGGCGAGCCGACCGCGGTCGTGCTTGCCTCCTCCGACGAAGCCCTGGCGCGAACCTTGCGGGAAAGATTTAGCGGCCCGAACTTTCGCGTGTACACGAACACGGACGTAGTCGGTGTCGAACTGGCCGGGGCGATGAAGAACGTCATCGCGATCGCGGCGGGCATGTGCCAGGGATTGGGACTCGGGGCGAATCCTTTGGCAGCGCTGATTACGCGAGGACTCGCTGAAATGACGCGCCTTGCCGTCACATTGGGCGCCAAGGCGGAAACGCTGAGCGGTCTGGCGGGCCTTGGCGATCTGGTGTTGACCTGCACGGGCGCTTTGAGCCGTAACCGGCACGTTGGAACGGAGTTGGGCATGGGTCGCGCGCTCACCGAAATTCTTAGTGGCATGAAGATGATCGCGGAAGGCGTCGGAACGGCTGTCGCATTGCTTGCGCTGGCTAGAGAAAACCGCGTCGAAATGCCGATCACCGAGCAAGTCAACGCGATCCTGCAAGGCGCAACAACGCCGGCCGCGGCGATCCGCGAAATCATGGACAGGCCGCAAAAACGCGAATAGGGGCATTGCGGACGAGTAGTACCTTCGTCCCATTGGCGGATCCGCACCCCACGCTTGCAACGCCGTCCAATGCCTCCGCGCCCGCCCGTAAAATGGGGAGTGGCGATGGACACGCGTTGGAAACAATCCGTGGGCAAGTTGCGGTCCGGACGGGTCCGCATTCTCTGGCTCGTGCTGGGGGCGATGTTGCTCATCAGCGCGCTGCCGATTGGGCTATACCACCGGCAGGTGCTGCAGCTCAGCCAGGAAAAGCTGCTCGATACGGAGCGCGTGCAGCAGTCGGATTTGACTCGCTCGCTGGCGCAGGAAGTTCAGTCCTTTGATTCGACCCTCACGCAACAGCTCCTGAGCGAACAACAAATCCTGGCGTTGACAGGCACGATTCAGGACGTATCCGACCCCGCCGCAGAACCCAAGGTAACGCGGCTGCTGGAAAACTTCGTCGAGAGCAACCATTCGACGGTGCTTTACGTCACGGCGGTCGGAAAGAACGGCAAAGGAACCAGCGCGTCGCAGGGAAATTTTCGGGCGGAGCAGGATCCGTTTGTCAGTAAAGTCCTGGGCCGCGCATTTCAGAGTACACAACAATCTTCAGCCACCAATTTTGTGAAGTTTCGCAGCGATCCGCTGGCACTCGCGCCGAACAACGAAACTGCATTCGTCATCGCGATTCCCCTGATGGATCAGGACAAATTCAGCGGTATGTTGGCCGCGGTAATTGCGTTCAAACCAATTCTGCAGCGGCTGCAGGACGCCAGCGTGCGCGGACGAACGGTTTTCATCGTCGATCACAATGGAAAGCTGATCGCCCACCCGGATACGCACAAATTCAGCCCGGGCGAAGACGATGGTGCGAATCCTGTAGTCACGAAAATTATGGCGCTGCCGCAGGCGCTTCATAACACGGAAACGATTCGGTTCACCGATAAAGAAGGCAAGAAACCTGTCGAGATGATCGGGACCTACAGCACGCTGAGCGAACTCGATTGGGCGGTCGTAGTCGAGCGCAGCTTGAGCGAAGCGCGCGACGACGCGGGGTTCGCGGATCTGAACCGGCAGGCGGTTGCATTCGTCAGCATCGTGGTGCTCGTCGCGATTCTCGTCGGCTACTTTTTTGCGATTGGCATCAGCGGACCGGTGCGCAGCCTGGCGGCATCCACACGCGCCATCAGCCGCGGAGAATTTCATCAACGTTCACCGGTACGCGGCGCGGCGGAAATCAGCGAACTGGCCGAAAACTTCAACAAGATGGCCAGCGACATCGAAGAGTACATCGAGAAGCTGAAAGAAGCGGCGGAAGAAAATCGCGAGTTGTTTCTCGGCTCCATCCGCATGCTCGCGGCCGCAATCGACGAAAAGGATCCGTACACGCGAGGCCATTCCGGCCGCGTGGCGAAGTATTCGCAGATTATTGGGCGCGAACTCGGGCTGGCTGCGGACGATCTCGATAAATTGCGCATCGCGGCGCTGTTGCACGACGTAGGCAAAATCGGCGTGGACGATCGCGTCCTGAAAAAGCCCGGATCGCTGACACCGGAAGAATTCGAACTGATGAAGCAGCACACAGTAAAAGGCGCGAATATCATGCGCCCCGTTTCCCAGTTGAAAGAAATGCTGCCGGGCATCGAATTGCACCACGAACACATCGACGGGCGCGGCTATCCGTACGGTTTATCCGGACCGCAGATTCCGACGATGGCGCGCATCATCGGCGTGGCCGATACCCTGGACGCAATGACGACGAACCGCCCCTATCAGACCGCGATGGACCTCGACTACGCGCTAGGCCGCATTAAGGCGCTCGCAGGCTCCAAGTTCGACCCATCGATTGTGAATGCGCTCGATTCCGCGATTGCCGCAGGCCGCTTGCGTCTCTCCGCCGTCGAAGTGCAAGTCTAGCCACTACGCCTTCCGGCGTTGCGATTCCCTCTCTGTTACAATTTACGATTGCGCCAGCCATAGCGCAGCTGACTATGTTCTCCCTGTTTGGAAAAAAGGATAAGACCGAGAAGGCCGAGCCCTCTCTGCTTGAGCGGCTGAAATCGTCCGTCACCAAGACCAAAGCGGCGCTGACCGAAACGGTCGACACGCTTTTTCTCGGCGAGCGAAAAATCGACCCGTCGATTTTGAAAGACTTGGAAATGGCGCTGATTTCCGCTGACATAGGCGTGAAAACGACGCGCGAAGTTCTGGACTCCGTAAAAGAAAAGATGGATCGCAACGCGCTGTCGAACTCTTCGCAGCTGAAGCAGGAGATCAAGTCGCATATCGCGCGTATTTTAAAACCGACCACAGAACTGGATCTGGCTGGCGCGTCCAGCAACGGAAGCGGACCTCGAGTTGTTTTCATCGTCGGCGTAAACGGCGTCGGCAAAACAACGAGCATCGGCAAACTGGCGAACCGGCTGCGGCAGCAGGGCTTGAGCGTTGTGCTTTGCGCGGCGGACACGTTTCGCGCGGCGGCGATCGAACAACTGGAAGTCTGGGCCAACCGAAACAACGTGGAAGTTATCAAGCAAAAATCCGGCGCCGATCCCGCCGCCGTGGTATTCGACGCCATGGCCGCGGCAAAGACGCGCAACGCGGACGCCGTCATCGTCGATACCGCCGGCCGCTTGCACACAAAATCCAATTTGATGGCCGAATTGGAAAAAATGAAGCGCACCGCCGCGAAAGTGATTCCCGGCGCACCGCACGATATTTTGCTGGTGATGGACGCGACCACAGGGCAAAACGGACTCTCGCAGGCGCGCGAATTCACTTCCGCGGTCGGAGTGACTGGAATTATTTTGACCAAGATTGACGGCACTGCAAAGGGCGGCATCGTCGTGGCAATCTCCCGCGAGCTTGGACTTCCAATTCGCTTCGTAGGCACCGGCGAACAAATTGAAGACCTGGTTCCGTTCGACGCCGAAACTTACGTCAATTCTCTTTTCGACTAATTCTGTGAACGAACACGACATCCGATTCCTGCAACACGCGCTGGCTCTGGCCCGCAAAGGCATCGGGCTGGCGAGCCCGAACCCGATGGTGGGCTGCGTCATCGTACGCGATGGCGAAATTGTCGGCGAAGGCTTCCACCAATACGATTTGCGGGAACACGCGGAGATTGTCGCGCTGAAAGCTGCCGGTGAGAAATCTAGCGGTGCGACCCTTTACGTAAGCCTTGAGCCATGCAATCACACGGGACGCACAGGCCCCTGTACCGAAGCAATTCTGCAAGCCGGTGTGAAACGCGTCGTGATGGCAATGCGCGATAAAAATCCCAATGTCGAAGGACTCGGCAAAGAGCGGCTGCTTGTGGCCGGCGTTGCGGCAGAACTCGGCCCAAACGATATTGAATTGGACGCAACGGAGCTGAACGAAGGTTTTGTTCACTGGACTGAGACGCGCACCCCGTTCGTCACGCTCAAATCGGCGCTGACACTGGACGGACAACTCGCGCTGCCGAAACAGGGGAAGGGCAAACAACGCGAATGGATCACGTCGGAAGAATCGCGAGCGAAGGTGCAACGGCTACGCCACGCATCCGATGCACTGTTGACCGGAATCGGCACGATTCTCGCGGACGACCCGCTCATGACGGACCGCAGCGGCTTGCCGCGACGTCGTCGACTGCTGCGCGTGATCCTCGACGCAAGACTACGGCTTCCAGCAAACGCGCGAATTTTGCGAGACGTTCAGAACGATTTGCTCGTCGTGACAGCGGAGCCGCTCACTTCGGCGAAGGCAAAGAAGCTGCGAGCCGCGGGGGCCGAGCTTTTGCGCTTGCCTGCTAAAAACGGAAAATTGGATCTCAAGGCTGTGATGAAAGAACTCGGCAAGCGCGAACTTTTGAGCGTCCTTCTCGAGGCCGGCCCTACTTTGAACGGCGCAGCGCTCGCGGCAAAAGCGGTGAACAAGCTCTTTCTCTTTTACGCACCGAAACTCGCTGGACGCGCGACTGTGCCCTTTGTACGCGGCATTGTCGCTACCCCACAGATTCGCGCGCTCCACTATCGCGAACGAGACTTCGGCGGTGATTTTGCAATGGAAGCCTGGCTGCAAAACTGACGCGGCTCCCCAAAGCTCATTTCGCGCGGTGCGGTTTTCCTGTAAACTTTACTCAAATTCCGTAAGGTCTGGCACAACCACATTTTACGGAATTTACTCTTCGCGATCGCCGAGGTTTTCCCATGAGCGCCACAGCCGTTTCCGACATCCGCATCCCGCATTTCATCGGCGGACAATGGACCAATTCGACTTCCACCAACTGGCAAGATGTCATCAATCCTGCGACAGGCGCGTCGCTGGGCAAAGTGCCGCTTGCGGAAGCGAGCGAAGTGAACGCCGCGATTGAAGCTGCCGCCGCTGCGTTTCCCGACTGGCGCCGCACGCCGCCGGAAGACCGAATCCAGCCGCTATTCAAACTGAAGATGCTGCTCGAGCAGCACATTGATGAGTTGGCTCGCCTAATCACTATCGAAAACGGAAAGACAGTGACCGAAGCGAAAGCGGAATTGCGCCGCGCGATTGAAAACGTGGAAGTCGCGTGCGGCATTCCGATGATGATGCAGGGGTACAACCTGGAAGACGTCGCTCGTGGCATCGACGAAACGATGATTCGCCAGCCGATGGGCGTCGTCGCGGCAATCACGGCGTTTAATTTTCCGGCGATGATTCCGTTCTGGTTTTTGCCTTACGCGATTGCCACGGGAAATACATTTGTTTTGAAAGGCTCGGAACGCGTGCCCCTTACGATGAAGCGCGCGTTTGAATTGTTCGAGCAGATTGGTCTGCCGAAAGGCGTCGTGAACATGGTCAACGGCGGAAAGACCGCCGTGGATACGATTCTCGATCACCCAAAGGTGCGCGCGGTGAGTTTTGTCGGTTCGACGCCTGTCGCAAAATATATTTATGCCCGCGCAGCAGCAAGCGGAAAGCGCGCGCAGTGCCAGGGTGGTGCGAAGAATCCAGTCATCGTGTTGCCGGATGCGGACATGGATATGGCGACCCAGATTATCGGTGACAGTGCCTTTGGTTGCGCAGGGCAACGCTGCCTCGCCGTTTCTGTCGCGGTTGCTATTGGCGAAGCGCAAAAGACATTCCGCGATTCGATTGCCGAGGCGGCTTCAAGACTCCGCGTCGGCAACGGACTTGAAGAAGGCACGCAGATGGGCCCGGTGATTACGCCGCAAAGTAAAACGCGCGTGGAATCACTGATCGGTGAAGGCGAAAAACAGGGCGCAAGAATTCTCGTGGATGGCCGCAACTCAAAAATCCCTGGCGGAGAAAACGGCAATTTCGTGAAGCCGACCATTCTCGACGGAGTTCCGGTCGGGAGCGATTTGGCGCACACGGAAATTTTTGGGCCAGTGCTCAGCCTCGTTCACGCCAATGATCTCGACGAAGCGATGTCGTTCCTCAACAAAAACCCATTTGGCAATCAAGCGTCGCTCTTCACATCGAGCGGTTCGGCTGCACGCCGTTTCCGCTACGAAGCTCCGGCCGGAAACATTGGTATCAATATCGGCGTCGCCGCGCCGATGGCTTACTTCCCTTTCAGCGGTTGGAAAGACAGTTTCTTTGGCGACATGCACGGCCAGGGACGCGACGCGATCGAGTTTTACACTGACAAGAAGGTAGTCGTCGAGCGCTGGGCGAAAGAGCATTCGCGCAAATTCTAGATTTTCTTGTAGCTGCTGTTGCGCACACGCACCGGTGTGAGTACACTCGCGCCACTGAATTTCTCCTTTGCCCGTGGCCGACGCCAACCAACCGACGCTGAAATCCGCCGCAAAAAAAGCGGGAATTTTTTCGTTCGTGTTTGTCATGTTTTCGTACACGACAGGCGGCCCGTTCGGTCTTGAAGAGCAGGTCACGACGTCCGGCCCTGGCATGACTCTGCTCTATCACCTTTTGATTCCCTTGTTCTGGTGCATTCCCATTTCGCTCGTCGCCGCGGAACTGACCACGGCGATGCCCGTACAAGGCGGATTTTATCGCTGGGTGCGCGCCGGCTACGGCGACTTCTGGGGATTTCTTTCCGGTTGGTGGAACTGGACGGCATCGTTCCTGCTTGGCAGCGCGTATGCGGTTCTTTTCACCGACTACATCACGGCCTATTATCCGAGCGTCGCAGGCTGGAAACATTACGCCATTTCCGTCACGTTGATCGCCATCATCACGTACGTGAACGTTCGCGGCATCCAGCTCGTAGGAAAAATTTCAACGGTGCTTGAGATCGCGGTGTTGCTTCCGATTGTCGCGATGACCGCGATCGCATTGGCGCACGCACATCACAACCCCTTTGTTCCGCTGATACCGCCGCAGAAGCCGTTTTCGCAAGTTTTTGGCGTGGGCCTCGCGCTCGGAGTTTGGCTCTATTCGGGGTACGAACAGCTTTCGACCGTTGCGGAAGAGGTCGATAATCCGCGGCGAAACTATCCGCTGGCGTTGGCCATCGTTGTGCCAATGTCGATCGCGACCTATTTTCTTCCCACGTTTGCTTCTCTCGCAGCCCTCAACAATTGGCAGGACTGGGGCTCGGGCTATTTTTCGGAGGCCGCACGTTTGATTGGCGGCGCCACGCTAGCGGCAGCGGTCACCATCGCCGCGGCGATTGCCAATATTTGCCTACTGAACAGCACCGTGCTCGCGACGACCCGCATGCCGTTCGCGATGGCCGAAGATGGATTTCTTCCCAAACAATTGACGCGGCTGCATCCGCGATTCGGAACTCCGGCAGTGTGCATAGTAATTTCCGGAATCGTGTACGCGCTGCTCGCGATTCACAGCCTCGCACAACTCATCACGGTCTATGCGTGGCTGCGCGTGGCAACAACCCTCATGACAGCGCTGTCCGCGTGGCGACTGCGAAAAACGCACGCGACGCTGGAACGGTCATTTCGCATTCCTGGTGGACGCGCAGGACTCTCCTACGCGGTGGCAGCGCCAATCTTCATGGGAATTGTCGCAACGGCAGGCAGTATTTTGAGCGCCGATAAATTTGCGATTCTATGGGGCCCGATTGCGATTTTGCTGGGCCCGGCGGCGTACCTATGCTTGCGACGAAAACCGAGAGGAGACACTGGCGCGGTTTCAGCTGATTAAATCAAGGAAGCGAAACCACAAGCCGGCAAGCGGAAGAAACCACGGCTTGCGGCGGTAGAGTCCGAGCGGCGCACCCTTAAACGGGATTTCCGAAAACGGATTTGCGTCCGGCATTGCGCCACCGCTTGCGATGCGCTGAGCAATCTTCTGACCAAGCAGAGTTGCCATTGCCACTCCGTGCCCCGCGTACCCGACCGAATAGTAGAGGCCATCCGTCCGTCCCACGTGAGGCATCATGTCAAATGCGAAGTCGAGTGTGCCACCCCAGACGTATTCGACATTTGTGTTCTGTAGTTGGGGAAAGATTTCGACCATGTCCCGCCGCAGAATCGTCTGGCTCTCGCGGACCGTATTTTCATTCTCTGGAAAAAACGCGGCGCGGCCGCCAAAGAGCATGCGGCGATCTGGCGTGAGCCGGTAGTAGTGCGTGTAATATTTGGAGTTGTAGATCATCCGGTTGCGCGGGCTGATTTCCGCCGCGACCGACGCCGGCAGAACTTCGGTGACGACGATGTACGAACCGATGGGAATAATCTTGCGGCGAAGCGACGGCGTGCTGTCACTCGTATAGCCGCTCGTCGCGACGAGCACATCGCGCGCCAGGAGCGTCCCGCGGGACGTGGAGAGCTTGAATCCCCCTGCACCGCCTTCGGAGACACGCTCAAGTCGATCCACGCGCGTTTGCTCCTGGATCGCGGCGCCTGCTCGAATCGCGGCCTGGGCTAGCCCCGCGACGTAGCGGGCCGGATTCGCGCCCGCGCTTACTTCATCGACAAGGCCGCCAAAATATATCTTTGATCCGATTTCCGTGAACAAATTTTCTGGCGGAACGATCCGCACCGTGTGCCCTAACTCCCGCTCCATCGTTTCCGCGCTGCGCTGAAATCCATCAAAGTGGCTCGGCTTGTTCGCCACTTCCAGGTGGCCGCTGCGGCAAAAATCGCAATCGATTCGCTCATCCGCAACGATTTGCTCTGCCGTGGAAATGGCTTCGAGCGACGCCGCAAACATCCGCTTCGTCATCTCTTTCCCGTAGCGCGAAAGCAAATCCGCCACGCCGACTTTCAAGCCCGTCAAAACCATGCCGCCATTGCGCGAACTCGCGCCCCAGCCAACTGTTTGCGATTCGAGGACGGCCACGCGCGCTCCCTGCTTCGCCAGTGTTCGCGCCGCGGAAAGTCCCGTGATGCCCGCGCCCAGAATCGCGACGTCCACTTTTTCCGGCAGCGGCCGTGTTTCGATTCGGGGCATTTCGACCGTGGTCAACCAGAAGTTTTTTTCCAGAACGGTCATTCGCGTTACCCTTCTTGCGGAATTTGGCCTATTGGGGAAGCTCGCGCACTGCTCGATGGGCTTCGTCGATTGCCGCATCGGTGTAAGCTCGCGCCGCCGAATCGGAATTGGCAATCGTGATTCGTCCAAATGGAGCGCGGCCCAAAACGTTCGGACGCGGGCCTGGAGGAAGGTCGCGGTCGGAATACCAATCGTATTCGTAGGCGTAGCCGTGGCCCCAGCGATTCGCGGTGATCGCCGCAATGTCGCGCGCGGCATCAAAGCCGGCGCCGCCAAGCATGCGCTGCAGTTGCTCGCGCGTGTTGCGTTCGATTTTTTCAAACGGCGTCGTCAGTAGCTCGTAGCGGCCCGCGCGATATTGATCGCGCCGCGGCGCACCGGGACTGCACGGCGTTCGCAACAGGAAAAGCACCGCGGGTTCCTCGGGTTTGCTCGGAAATTGGTAATCACCAATGGTCACAGGAAAATCCAGTGCGATATAAGAATGGTAGCTTCCCGGCGCCATGATCTGATGGATTCCAAGATTCGCGAACGGCTTCCAGTTGCGAATCGCGACTCGTGTGTAGAGAAACGGCGCTTTCACGCAGTACTCGAGCGCCGCTTTCTGTTTCTGCGGCAAATCCGGGCACAAGTACGGCACCATCACGTTGTAGCAGGCCATTACGCAGTGCTTGGCTTTTACGGAGAGCAGCAAAGCGTCTTTCGCGTACGAAATCGTCACGAAGCCATTTTCGCCGGAACCACTCTTTTGCGTTACGTGTACAGCCGTCGCTTGCAGCCGAATGCGCACGTTTTGTTCATCGCGGTCGAGTTTCGAATAGTCTGCCTTCGCTGTGACCACGTCTTCCATCGTGTGGCCCGGCATCGCATCGGGAATCAACGCGCGCACCAACAATCGCGCGACAGACGCATTGCCGTCGGGGAAATGAAAAATGTACGGCTCTTCCTTCTCCTCTTCACCAAGGCCGAGCCCGTCGAAACCGGGATAGGTGAACGAGCCATAGTCATCGCCGTTTGTGTAACAGCCGTACGCGGAAATGGCTTCGATTCCGACGGCAAACAGGTCGTGCGAGAATTTTTGAAGAAACGGCAGAGCTTCCGGTGCAAGTTTGCAATGCTTGGTCAAATACTCCGCCATACTGATTTTCTGTAGCAGCGCGATTTTTTGTAGTCTTGTTAATCCCGGAAGATAGTCGCTCTTTTCGGTGTAGACGCGGACGATGTCTTTTTTCGCTGCGTCGGAGAGCGGCGCGTTCGCAAGAAACTCCTCCCAAGGCTTTGTTCCCATTCCAACGAGGAGCGCATCAGAGCCAAACGTCTCCTTGTCAAAAAAACATCCGGTCTCCAATTTTTCGTAAAGCTTCGAGTCGTAGGCTTTGTAAAATTTCTGCACGTCTACGCCGAGTTCCGCGAGCAGCCCCTTCGCAATTTTGCTATATGCTCCCGGGCTCTCGATAGACTGCGCGCCGCCGTTCGCAAGCAAAAGCCGTCCATCCACGTCAAATTCATCGCGCCGCGCGTGCCCGCCAAAATCGTCATGGCTGTCGAGTAGGAGAATCTTGGATCCCTTGCCGAATCGTTTCTGGTAAAAATACGCCGCGGCGAGTCCGCTGATTCCTGCGCCGACGACAACAAGATCGTACGTTTCGCCGGATTCTTCCGCGGTCGCAAGCGAATCCCACTTTTTTCCGTCGCGCAAAGCATGCGCGAACTTGTAAACGTTGGCTTCGTCGCCTCGCAGTCCGGTTTTCACCGGCGGATAGTCAGATGCCGGCGTCCCTTCCGCGCTTGCCGTCGGCGCGTGCATCGCAAGTACCGCCCCTCCAACCGTGACGGCGACTC
>Ga0070734_10000983_pt1 | contig 47088 bp, 40 predicted proteins | sample Coa_R1_8_FD_66444 | JGI IMG/M metagenome (GOLD analysis project Ga0070734, IMG submission 66444) | Surface soil microbial communities from Centralia Pennsylvania, which are recovering from an underground coalmine fire - Coalmine... | ecosystem: Environmental > Terrestrial > Soil > Unclassified ...
CGCGAGCGCCTTGGTGAGTTCGGTCTTGCCGACGCCTGTCGGCCCGAGGAACAGGAACGAGCCAATCGGCCGGTTGGGATCCTGCAGGCCCGCACGTGCGCGCCGCACGGCGTTTGAGATCGCGCGTACGGCCTCGTGCTGCCCGACAACGCGGCCTTCGAGCGACTGCTCCATGTGGAGAAGCTTCTCGCGCTCGCCTTCGAGCATCTTGTCGACGGGAATGCCGGTCCAGCGCGAGACCACGGCTGCGATGTCCTCCGGCTGCACCGCCTCGTCGACCAAGGCGCCTTTGCTCTTCTCCTCGATCGATTTCAGCTTCTTCTCGAGGTCGGGAATCACGCCGTAACTGAGTTCGCCGGCCTTCGCGAGATCGCCCCGCCGCTTGGCGACATCGAGTTCCTGGCGCGCGCCATCGAGCTTTTCCTTCAAGCCCTGCACATCCTGAAGCGAACGCTTTTCTTCCTGCCATCGCGCGGTGAGGCTGCCGGACTTTTCCTTCAGATCGGCGAGTTCGCTTTCGAGCGTCTTCAGCCGCTCGCGCGACGCCGTATCCGATTCCTTTTTCAGCGCCTCCCGCTCGATTTCGAGCTGCATGATCCGCCGGTCGAGTTCGTCCAGTTCTTCGGGCTTCGAATCGACCTGCATGCGCAGCCTGCTGGCCGCTTCGTCCATCAAATCGATGGCTTTGTCCGGCAGGAAACGGTCGGTGATGTAGCGATTGGAGAGCTGCGCGGCCGCCACGATCGCCGCATCGGTGATGCGTACGCCGTGATGGACTTCGTATTTTTCCTTGAGCCCCCGCAGGATCGAAATCGTGTCTTCGACCGTCGGCTCGGTGACGAAAACAGGCTGGAAGCGACGGGCCAGCGCAGCGTCCTTCTCGACGTGCTTGCGATACTCGTCGAGCGTGGTAGCGCCGACGCAATGGAGTTCGCCGCGCGCGAGCGCAGGCTTGAGGAGATTGGAGGCATCCATCGCGCCATCCGCGCGGCCCGCTCCCACGAGCGTGTGCATCTCGTCGATGAAGAGGATGATCTTGCCTTCCGCCGACGTGATCTCGCCGAGCACGGCCTTGAGGCGCTCTTCGAATTCGCCCCGAAACTTCGCGCCCGCAATCAGCGAACCCATGTCGAGCGCCATCAGCCGCTTATCGCGAAGGCTTTCGGGCACATCACCATTGACGATCCGGAGCGCAAGCCCTTCGGCGATCGCCGTCTTTCCGACGCCAGGTTCGCCGATCAGCACCGGATTGTTCTTGGTACGGCGCGAAAGCACCTGAATCGTGCGGCGGATTTCTTCGTCCCGGCCGATCACAGGGTCGAGCTTGCCGGTTCGCGCGAGCTCGGTCAGATCGCGCGCGTATTTCTTGAGCGCGTCATACTGGTTTTCCGCCGTCGCGCTGTCCGCAGTCCGGCCTTTTCTCAGCTCGTTGATCGCCTTGTTGAGCCCCTGCGCCGTCGCACCGGCGTCTCTGAGGATTTTGGCGGACTCGGTTCCCGACGCGGTCACGAGCGCGAGCAGCAGCATTTCGGCCGTGACGAAAGAGTCGCCCGCTTTTTTTGCCGCCTGCTCCGCCGTATCGAAGAGGCGCGCGGTCTCCGGCGCGAGATAGATCTGTCCCGATCCCGAGCCCTCGACCCGCGGACGCTTCAGGAGCGCCTTGGCGACGGCTTCGCGCACGTCCTCGGGCCGGCCGCCGGCGGCGGCAATCAGGCGCGCCGCGAGGCCTTCCTCGTCGTCAATCAGCACCTTCAGGAGGTGCTCGGGTGCGAATTGCTGGTGATTCGAACGAAGCGCGAGTTGCTGCGCGGATTGAATGAAGCCGCGCGCCCGCTCGGTGTATTTCTCAGCGTCCATCTATGCCTCTAGCCCGCATCCGGGCCCTTGGTAACGGCGACCCGGACGTGTCCTTGCGCGAAGTAAACGGCCCCATCAGGGCGCCGTTTCCGCAAGTTAATGTGTGAATGGGTGCCGCCCCAGACAAGGTCCCGGCCGTTTCTCTATTCCGAAGCTTTTCGCATCTCTTTGAGGCGGATCAACGGCGAGAACACCCCGATCAGCGTGGCGCAAACCATACCTGTCACCGAAACGAAGAGTGCCGGTCTGACGCCGATCCATTCGGCAATGAGACCGCCCGCCAAAGCACCCAGAACCGTGCTGGCGCCATCGCCGGCGCGGAACAAAGCCGCCGTCCGCCCGAGAACCTGCGGAGGAATGACGGTCTGGCGGAGGCTGCCGGCAGGGATCATGGCCACGAGCGCAAGCGAATCGCCGAAGAGCTGGGCCAGGATCATCAATCCGGCGCGGACCATCAGCGGGCCGTTTGCCAACGGCACGCAATAGGCGGAAATCGCCGAGGCCAAATAGCCGATTGCAATCGCCCGCCCAACACCAAATTTCCGCGAGAGATAGGGTGCGAGGCTCGAACCCAAAAGCGCGCCCACGCCGCCAACGGCAATGATCATGCCCAAAAGCGCAGGCGAAAAGTGGAGCACGTCAATCGCATAGATGCTGTAAAGCGCGGCAAAAAAGCCGGAGAACAGAGGCGACGTGACCGCCATCAGGAACAACGGGCGTATCAGTCTGTCGCCGAAGATCACGCCGACGGTCGATCGCAGATCATGATACCAGGGAACGCGAACATTCGGCCGCGGCAAAGCGCGCTCAGCATCGCTGATCGCGCCGAGGAAGAGTGCCGAAACCACGTAGCTGACGGCATTGACGCCAATCGCGATCGGCGCGGTTAGCAGCTGGATCAGAAATCCGGCAAGCGCCGGACCGCCGATCTCCGCGATCGACTCGGTCGCTGCAAGCTTGGCGTTTCCCTCCATCAAGTCGGGCTTTCCGATCAGGCTCGGCAAATAGGCGTGATCGGCAATATCGAAGAGCGTGCTTGCGACACCCATCACAATTGCCGCCGCAAAAAGTTCTGTCATCGAAAGAACACCGAACATTGCGGAGACCGGAAGGAGCACCAATGTCAGCGCGCGCGCGAGATCGGCCGCGATCATGAGCGGTCGCCGTCTTGTCCGGTCGACGAAGCCGCCGGCGAATAAGCCGACAAAGACCGCCGGCAGGACCGAAACGGCAGCCAGCACGCCGAGAAGGCCCGGCCGCGCATGGATAGTCATGACCGCAACGAGCGGAATGGCGGTGCGCGCAATCCGCGCGCCGAATGTCGAAACCGCCTGCGCGGCCCAGAGCCGCAGGAACCCGGAATGGCGCCACAAGGCGCCCCGAAATGAAGGCACAATATCCCCCGATGACGTCTTGGTGCGAGCGCGGCCGGCGGTCACCGGCGCGTGTGATCGTCCGTTGCGCCTGGAGGCGCAGGACGTCAGACGTTGATCGTCACCTTCACGTTCGGATCCCCCGAGCGGTCGATTGAGTGAATTCGCCTAGAGCTGCGATTTCACCCAATCCGTTTTCAGTCCTCGCGCAATCCTTCGGAAAACCGCTTCGCACTTTTCCGATTGCGCTCTTATTCAGAGCCGGCGTCTTCGGCCTCGTCCTCGTCGGCCGCCATTGCGGAGTCGTTGAGCGAGAAGGCCGGGGAACTCGGACTATGCGCGGGCTGCTGCTGCCCGTGCATTTCGCCGCCGCCATTGTTCACGCGGGGCTGCTGGCCTCCGCCATTGGCAAGCTGCTGCTGTTGTTGCTGCTGGTATTGCTGCATCTGCGCCTGCTGCGCCGCCATGATGCGGAAATAGTGCTCCGCATGCTGGAGATAGTTTTCCGCCATCACGCGGTCACCGGCCGAATTGGCGTCGCGCGCAAGCTGCAGATATTTGTCATGCACATGCGCCGCGGAGCCACGGATTTTCACTTCGGGCCCGTTCGAGTCGAACGTGCGGTTGGGATTGTAGCCGCCGCCACCTCCACCACCGCCGCCATGATTGAATTGGCCACCATGGCTGCCTTGCGGCCTGCGGCCGCCTCTGCGAGAGCGTTTCACTTAGGCCCCTGTTGATTAGACGATCTTTTCCGATCTCAGTTGGCGCATGAACACGAGCGATTTCCCGTCAATGTCCTCGGGTCGCGCAACACCCGCGAGGACGACCTCATTTGAAGCCGCAGGGCTCGTTAATCGCTCGCACAGAAACCCGCGGTCCCCACCGCTCCGGCATCGTTTCGCCCGACCGAAGTCGAGCGTTGCCGGACAGGTTCCTGCCTCCCTACGGGGGCGGAAGCTAGCGAAAGGCCTCGCCCTTTCCAACTGTTTTTTCGCCGTGTGGTTCTCCGAATCCTTACGCAATGCCACATACGATGCAGCGCGGAATTCCCGCGAGATCCGCAGCAACCCTGAGGACTTCGAGGCCGCTTTCGGACAAAACCGCTGAAACAGAAGTGGCCTGTCCCGCGCCGATTTCGAGCAAAGCGCTGCCTTCGGGTTTCAGCGTGTGAGCAATCCGGGGCGCAAGTGACCGATAGGCGGCAAGGCCGTCCGGACCGCCAGAAAGGGCAGAGGCCGGCTCGTGGCCGCCAACATCCGGGGGCAACTCTTGCAACTCTGCTTCGCGAATGTAGGGAGGGTTGGCGAGGACGGCGTCCGCCTTGCGAGCGGTTCCGAGCGTCCAATCCTGGTGCAAGAGAACGCAACGCTGTTCGAGCGCGTGCCGCTCGACATTGTGCCTCGCCCATTCGAGCGCAAACTGCGAACGATCGATGCCCACGCCTGTCGCTTGCGGGTATGTCATGAGCGCGGCGACAAGAAGGTTTCCGCTACCGGTTCCGAAATCGACGAGGTGAAGGGGCGCGGACCGATCGGGAAATTCCCTTCCGAGCTCTTCGATCAGAAGTTCGGTCTCGGGCCGGGGCACAAGAACGCCAGGGCCAACGCAAAGATCGAGGCTCCAGAATTCCTTGCGACCCAGAATGTAGGCGAGCGGCTCGTGCGCGAGACGACGCCGCACGAACCCGGCGAGGCGCTGCTCGATATCGGGATCGAGAATATGGTCGGCGGACCAGAATTCGCGCATCCCGACAGCCGCGCCCACCAGGAGACGCGCCTCCAGCCTTGGCGCCTCGACGCCAGCCGCTGCGAGCTGGCCTTCCGCCCTACGCATCGCGTCGCGTGCGTTCATGCGCTTGCCTCGACCTCGGCCAACTTCGTTGCCTGATCTTCGGTGATCAGCGCATCGACGATCTCGCCGAGTTCGTCGCCCGCCAAAATCCTGTCCAGCTTGTAAAGCGTCAGATTGATCCGGTGGTCTGTGACCCGCGCCTGGGGAAAATTGTAGGTGCGGATTCTTTCGGAGCGATCGCCGGAGCCGATCAATCCCTTGCGCTCGGCGGCGCGCGCGCTCTCGCTGCGTTCGCGCTCGAGATCGAACAGGCGCGCCTTCAAGAGCTTCATCGCCTGCGCCTTGTTCTTGTGTTGCGATTTTTCGGTCTGTTGCGCCACCGCAATGCCGGTTGGAATGTGCGTGATCCTGACGGCGCTCTCGGTCTTGTTCACATGCTGCCCCCCCGCACCGGAGGCGCGAAAGACGTCGATGCGCAGATCCTTCTCATCGATCTTCACGTCGATGTCTTCCGGCTCGGGAAGAACCGCCACGGTTGCCGCAGAGGTGTGGATGCGCCCGCCGGCTTCGGTCACAGGAACGCGCTGGACGCGATGGACGCCGGATTCGAATTTCAGCTTTGCGTAGGCTCCCCGTCCCGCCGCTTCCATCACCGCTTCGCGCACGCCGCCAAGATCGCTTTCGGAAAGCGAAATGAGCTCGGTGCGCCAGCCCTGAAGCTGGCAATAGCGTTGGTACATTTTCAGCAGATCGCCCGCGAACAGGGCGGCTTCGTCTCCGCCCGTGCCGGCTCGGATTTCCAGAATCGCGGACGAGGAATCCGCAGCATCCTTCGGAAGCAGCAGGAGCTTCAGGCTGTGTTCCAATTCTTCGAGCTTGCGTTGCAGTGCGCCTCGTTCCTCTTCCGCGAGCGCGCGCATTTCCGCTTCGGCATCCCGCAGGAGTCCTTCGGCGCCGGCGAGCTCCCTGGCCGTCCGCTTGTACGCGTCGATCTTCTCGACCAGCGGCAGGAGCTCGGCATGCTCTTTCGAGAGCTTCGCATATTCGTTGCCCTTGCCTGCCGCGAGTTCTGCCTCGATGGCGTGGAAGCGGTCGAGAACCCGCTCGAGCTTGGCTTCGGAAATCATTTCTTTTTCGTCAAATGGAAATCAGCAATGCACGATGAGACAAGCGCCGCGGACAGGCCGCGCAAGCGTCCTCCGCTACTGTGCCGGTTCGAGAACCTTGCCGCGGGTGGCTTCGATCTCCGCCGCCTTCTTTTCGCAGAGTTCGACGACATGGTCGACGAGCTTTGCATTCTCGAGCTTGTAGGCGGGCTCGCCGTTCAAATAGATCATGCCGGCGCCCTTGCCAGCGCCACCGCCGGTGAAGCCGAGATCGGTTTCCCTGGCTTCGCCCGGCCCGTTCACAACGCAGCCGATGATCGAGAGCGTCATGGGTGTCGAGATGTGCTTGAGACGATCCTCGAGCACCTTGACCGTATCGATCACATTGAAGCCCTGACGCGCGCAGGACGGACAGGAGATGATGTTCACGCCCCGGTGGCGGAGGTTCAGCGACTTCAGGATATCGAAGCCGACGCGCACCTCTTCAACCGGATCGGCTGATAGCGAGACGCGGATGGTGTCGCCGATGCCCGACCAGAGCAGCATGCCCATGCCGATCGAGGATTTCACGGTGCCGGAAATCAGGCCGCCAGCTTCCGTGATTCCGAGGTGGAGAGGATAGTCGCAAGCCTCAGCCAAGCCCTGGTACGCAGCGACCGCAAGAAAAGGATCGGACGCCTTTACGCTGATCTTGAATTCGCGGAAGCCATTGTCCTCGAGAATCTTCGCGTGATCGAGGGCGCTCTCGACCATCGCTTCTGGACAAGGCTCGCCGTAGCGCTCGAGCAGGTCCTTTTCGAGCGAGCCGGCATTCACACCGATGCGCATCGAGCAGCCATGATCCTTGGCGGCCTGGACGACGTCCTTCACGCGCTGGGCCGATCCGATGTTCCCCGGGTTGATACGCAAGCATGCCGCGCCTGCCTTTGCCGCCTCGATCGCGCGCTTGTAGTGAAAGTGGATGTCCGCAACGATCGGGATTGCGGCCGCCTTGACGATCGTTTTGAGCGCGGCCGTTGCATCCTCATCCGGGCACGACACACGGACGATGTCGCAACCGGCCTCCTCGATCCGCCGGATTTGATCGATCGTCGCCCTGGCATCGCCCGTGACCGTATTGGTCATCGTCTGGACCGTGATCGGCGCGTCCCCGCCGACCGGAACCGGTCCCACATGGATCTGGCGCGATTTGCGGCGCGCGATGTCGCGATATGCGCGGATGCTCATGACGTGTCCTGTCAGCCCCCGCCCGCATTATAACGGTCGACGAGGGCCTGCGGATCGAGCGAAACGGCCTCCGAGGTCTGGTTCTGTTTCCCCGCCAGGCCGAGTTCCTGGCCATCGAGGTCGACTTCAACGGCTCCCCCATTGGGTGTCGTCAGCGTCAGGCCGACCGCATTCGGAGCCTGATAGGTGTCGCCGGGCTTCAGGATCTGGTTGAAGAAGACCTTCTTGTCCGGCCCCTGAACGAGGATTTTGGTTGCTCCGTGGGCGCGCAGCACGACGCGGGGATTCTGGTTTTGCGCGCCATAGACGTGGCCCTGAGGCAGGGCGACCGATGGCGTGGGCCCGCCATTGGCCATGATCTGAGGTTCGGCTCCGGTTACTGGCGGAACCGATGGCGCTGACTGGGGTTGGCCGCCTGCAGGACCGGCGCCCGCGGCCGGAGGTTGCAGTTGCGGCGGAGCTGTCGTTGCGGCCGGCGGTTTGAGGAGCTGCGAGGTGACAGGCGCCGGGGGCGCCGGAGTCACGGGCTGACTGAGCAGCTCATTCGCCGACAACACCAAATGATAGGCCCCATAGGCCAGCATCAAGGTCACGACGGCCGCGATGATAATCCAGCCTTGCGGCAGCCGGCGCTCTTCTTCCTCGTCGATGACATGCACCGGGCTCGAGGGGTAGTCCGTCCGGCCGGCGATCTCAGCCTTGAAGCGCTCGACAAGGTATCCCGAGTCGAGTCCCAGAAAGTCGGCGTAAGAGCGAACAAATCCGACCGCGTAGGTCCTCCCGGGCAGGGCCTCGAAGCGATCCTCTTCCAGTGCTTCCAGGTGTTCGCGCCGAATCTTCAGGACGCGCGATATGCTCGCCAGATCGTCGCCGCGACGGAGCCTGGCCGCGCGCAAATCCTGTCCGACCGTTTCAAGCGGCGCGTCGAGTTCGCCGGAGATCTCACGAAGATGGATGCGCCGGCTCTCTGCGCCCTGACCCTCGTTGATGGTTAGTCGCGTCACTTTCGTCATTGCGGACCCGACGAGCTCTCCGTTTGCCGTATGCGGCCGCATCTCTCAGCCAGGGCGACCCGAATCCCAAGCACGAAGCGGTACATAACCCACACTTCCAACAAGAACCCGGCCAGAATTGTGGCATGCGAGCTTAGCATGGGCGGGGCGTCTTCTCCTGCGGTTCGTCCCAGACCCGGTATCGGCTGTAAATACGGCTTTCCAAAGCGAACCGCTAACCAATCCATCACTTCAAAACAATGCCCCGCTCGGCCGCGTAGGCCGCGAGTCTCGTGCGCAGAGAGTGATCGGTGCGCCCGCAGAGCCGCTCGACGAATTGGGACAGCTCCGAAAGATCGACGCTGCGAATCATCATTTTGATCGGGCCAATGTTGGCTGGCTGCATCGAAAGCGTGCGTACGCCCAGACCGATGAGCGCCATGGCATCCAGCGGACGGCCAGCCATCTCGCCACAAAGCGAAAGGTCGCCGCCCGCCTCGCTGGCGCTGCGCACGATCTGGCGCACCAGCGTCAGAACGGCGGGATTGAGGTTGTCATAGCGCCGCGCCACGCGCGGATTCGTGCGGTCGACAGCAAACGCAAACGCAAAGAGATCGTTCGAGCCGATCGAAACGAAATCGGCGCTTCGCATAAGCTGCGGAAGCATGAACGCGAGCGCCGGGACCTCGAGCATTGCACCGACGAGGACATGACGGGGTTGCGGCTGGGACATCAGCCGCGCGCGTTCGATCTCGCGATCGATCAGCGCGCGCGCCTCGTTGAACTCCGCGACTTCGCTGACCATGGGGAGAAGAATGCGCAGCGTTCGCCCCGCGGCCGCGGTCAGCAAAGCCCGAACCTGGTAACGAATCAGCGCAGGACGGTCGAGCGCGATCCTGATGGCACGCCAGCCGAGCGCCGGGTTATCTTCACGTTCGCGCTTGGCGTAGGGCAGGATCTTGTCTCCGCCGAGATCCAGCGTCCGGAAGACGACAGGTTTGTCGCCGGCGGCCTCGATGATCTGCCTGTAGAGCGCCACCTGATCGCTGAGCCGCGGCATGGTCTCGCCGATCATGAATTGGAGCTCTGTGCGAAAGAGGCCGACGCCGTCCGCGCCCGATTCCGCCAGATGCTGCATATCGAGAGCGAGCCCGGCGTTCATCATCAGCTTGATGTTGACGCCATCTGTGGTGACGGCCGGAAGATCGCGGACCGCTGCGAACCGTGCCACCCGGTTGGCACGAAGAGTCCGCTTCGCCTCGAAGGCCGAAAGGATCTCCGGCTGCGGCCGCAGGTGAACTTCACCACTCTCGCCATCGACAACGATCTGATCGCCGGCACGCGCCGCATCCGTGACACCTTCGACGCCGCTCACCAAAGGAATTCCGATCGAGCGGGCAACGATCGCGACGTGAGATGTCGATGCAGCCTCCTCCAGAACAAGCGCCGAAAGCCGCTCCCGGCTGTAGTCAAGAAGTTCCGCCGGACCCAAAGCCCGGCCCACGATCACCGCGTCCTTCGGAAGATCGCTGGAGCCGCCATCGCCGGTGAGATGACGGAGCAATCTGCGTGCGAGATCGTCGAGATCATGCGCGCGTTCCCGCAATTCCGGATCGCCCGTCCGCTGCACGCGCAGACGGGTTTCATCCTGCACGCGCTCCACGGCCGCTTCGGCGGTGAGTCCCGTTCGCACCGCATCACGCATGCGCTGGCGCCAACCTTGGTCATGCGCAAACAGGCGGTAAGTCTCGATGATCTCCCGTCCTTCGCCGGTCAGGTCGAGCTCGCTCGAACTCAGCATTTCATCGACGGAGATGCGCAATTTTCCGATGGCTTCCTCGAGACGATGAAGTTCTTCCTGGGCATTGTCCGCGATCATGCGTTCGACCAAAACGCGCGGCTCGTGCAGGACCACTCGGCCAACGACGACGCCCTCAGACAGGCCTTCGCCCGCGAATTTCAGCGGCCGATCCGGGCGAAGCTCAGGCTCATCCAGTTCTGCAAGATTGAACAGCCCGCCCTGTGCAACGACTTCCGCGAGCACCATCGCGACGGTCTGAAGAGCCTCGACCTCCTCCTCGGCGTAGAGAACCTGCGCGCGGTTCTGCACCGTCAGGACTCCGAACACCTGGCCGCCGCGAACGATGGGGACGCCGAGAAAGGACTTGTAAGGGTCTTCGCCGGTTTCTGGACGATAGGAAAACCTCGGGTCCGAAGGCGCATCGCTTAAGTTGACCGGCTCAGCCGTTTCCGCGACGAGACCAACAAGTCCCTCGCCTTCGCGCATGCGCGTGCGATGGACCGCATCGCGATTCAACCCCTCGGTCGCAAACAGCTCGAGCCACTTGCCCGCCCGCTTCAGATAGATCGAGCAGACTTCAGCGACCATGTTGGTCGCGATGACTGTGACGAGCTTGTCGAGGCGAGTCTGCGCACTCGCCTTTTCCGCCATGATTTCGCGCAGGCGGCGCAGCAGCAATCTCGGTCCACCCGCACCGACGACAGCCATCGATCCCTACCCCGAAAAGGAAAAGTGGCGGGCCGCTTCAGGCGGCATCAAGCTCGTAGGCGGAATGCAAGGCGCGAACGGCAAGTTCGACATACTCCTCTGCGATCAACACGCTGACCTTGATCTCCGACGTCGATATCACCTGGATATTGATGCCCTTTTCCGAGAGCGTCCGAAACATGGTCTGCGCAACGCCAGGATGGGCACGCATTCCGATTCCGATGATCGAAACCTTGGCGACGTTGGCGTCGTGTGTAAGGTCGCGATAGCCGATCACGGGAGCGGCCTGCTCAATCGCTGCCAATGCGCGGGCAAGCTCGCTCCGGGAAACCGTGAAGGTGAGATCCGTCTTTCGTCCATCTTCGGAAACGTTCTGCACGATCATGTCGACATTCACGCCCGCATCGGCCAATGGTCCGAAGATCGCCGCCGCAATGCCCGGCCGGTCCGGGATCTTGTGCAAGGTGATCTTCGCCTCGTCGCGCGAATAGGCGATGCCGGTTACGGGTTTCTTTTCCACGATATCTTCCTCATCGCATAAGAGCGTGCCGCCCGCCTCGGGATCGAATGTCGAGAGGACAAAAACCGGAACGCGATACAGCATGGCAATTTCCGCCGCCCTGGTCTGGAGGACCTTCGCTCCAAGAGAGGCAAGCTCAAGCATTTCCTCATAGGCAACCCGCGGGAGGCGGCGCGCCTTCGGCACAATGCGGGGATCGGTGGTGTAGACACCGTCCACGTCGGTGAAGATATCGCACCGATCCGCGTGAATTGCCGCGGCCACGGCAACGGCGCTGGTGTCAGAGCCTCCGCGCCCCAGCGTCGAGACCCGGCCATCCGGCGCTACGCCCTGGTATCCGGCAATGACGGCGACTTCGCCCGTTCCGAGACTTTCATTGAGCCGCTCAGGTTCGATGGACTCTATCCGTGCTGATCCGTGGACGCCGGAGGTTCGGATCGGGACTTGCCAGCCGAGCCACGAACGCGCTTTCAGGCCCAAAGCTGCGAGAGCGATCGCCAGCAGCCCTGCGGTCACCTGCTCGCCTGTCGCAACGACGGCGTCGTGCTCCTTAGGATCATGCAGGGGCGCCAGCTCGCGCGCCCAGCCCACGAGCTTGTTGGTCTCGCCTGCCATTGCCGAAACGATGACCGCAACCTGATTGCCCCGGTCCACCTCGCGCTTGACCAGCTTCGCGACATGGCGAATGCGCTCGAGGTCCGCAACGGACGTGCCGCCAAATTTCATTGCGAGCTTTGCCATTGGCGGGCGCGCTGTCTTCCTTTCGTGACCGCATGAACGATACGATGACGTGTTCGTCAACACGATCCTGCCAAACGCGCAAGGCCGCAGCGCTACAAACCATGAGCCAATCGAGCAACCATGCCCTCTCCGTCGATCCTGCCGAAATCGACAAGTTCGGAGCGATTGCGGACGAATGGTGGAATCCGGGCGGCAAGCTTGCGCCCCTGCACAAGCTAAACCCGGTGCGCCTCGCCTTCATCCGGGAGTTTGCCGCCGCTCATTTTCAACGTGATGCCGGACCCGTTCGTTGTTTCGAAGGGCTGAAGCTGCTGGACGTTGGTTGCGGCGGCGGCCTTCTCAGCGAACCGCTCTCCCGCCTCGGTTTTCGGGTCACGGGGATCGACCCGGCCGAGCGCAACATTGCAGTGGCTCGCGCGCATGCCGACTCCAGCGGTGTCGTCGTGGAATATCGTTGCGCCGCGGCCGAAGACCTGGCCCATGAAGGCGCGTCGTTCGACGTGGTCCTGAACATGGAGACCGTCGAACACGTCGCCGATCTGCGAAGCTTTCTCAAGGCATGCGCCAGTCTGGTGGCGCCACGCGGGTTGATGTTCGTCGGCACCATTGCGCGCACGCTCAAATCCCTGCTCCTGGCAAAAATCGCGGCGGAATATGTTCTTCGGTGGCTTCCCATCGGCACGCATGACTGGGAGCGGTTTCCGGACCCTAGAGACCTTCGCAGATTGCTTGAAGAATCCGGCCTGAACCCATTGAGAACACAGGGGGTATCCTTCGACCCCTTGCGTTGGACCTGGCAGCTGACGACCGACACCGACGTAAACTACATGGTGGTGGCGGGGCGATAGACCGGACCGTGTTCTGAACTAATGCCCTTCGTCGATATCCGGCGGGAGCGGCGCGACGTCCACCCCCTCCTCGATCAGTTCGTAGGCATCCTTGAGCGAAGCCTCACCATAGATGTGGCGATGCTCGACCTCGCCGTAGTGAATCTTTCGCGCCTCTTCGGGAAAGCGGGGCCCAACATACTCAGCGTTCTCCTGGACGTATTTCTTAAGCCCAGTCATGAACTGGCGCATTTTCCGCAGATCGTCAGGGCCGGGTTCGGTCCTTTCCATCTGCGTTCTTTTCGTGCCCGCGATAGCGGGCGCCATCAGTGCCTTGGAGACCTGCCGCGTCTCGCAGATCGGGCAAACGAGCTTGCGGGCGGCCGATTGTTCCTCGAAGGCAGAACTGTCCCTGAACCAGCCTTCGAATTCATGGTCCTGTGCGCACCGAAGATTGTAAACGATCACGTTCCTAGTGGCCCTGACGCGGCCGCCCCCGTTGTGACGACCATGGGGGCAATTTCAAGGCGCCGCAAGGCGAGCCCTTTTACGGAGTGGGGCTTGCGGGGCCAACGCAAGCCATGCCGCCAGGGCCGCGCGTTTCTCGTCTTGGGTCCAAGGCGAGCCCACCTGCTTGCGAAAACTCTCGAGGCGCGCGGCCCTCGCGCCGGCATCGGGAAGCAGATTGTCTGACCATTGATCAAGTTCGCGCTCGCCTATCCGCTGGACCGGAATTCCGGAGTCCTCGGCAACATCAAGAATCGCATCGCGGTAAAAAGCGCCTTCAGCCGCATGGATGAGTGCGTGCGAGGCCAGAATGCCCGCGAGGCCGGGAAGCGAACGTCCGCCCGCCATCAACACGCAGCACCTGGAAAGCCGTCCGTGCCGCCTGGCAATCTCGCTCAGTCCACGCCTGGCCAGCCTCGCCGTTTGGTTGCGGCAACTGTCGACGAAAGACGACGCTTCTTCGATCGGCAAGGACTCGGCCGTGTGGAACGGTTGCTTCGAGCCCTCGATGCCCGGATCACAGAGCATCATCCGGCCGCGCTCCAACAGACGCGGCTCTTTTGCCGGCGCGCCAAGAACGACGAAGGCGGCCCAACCGGAGTGACAGCGCACGCCGAGTGCGACCTGCTTTTCAGGGAGCCTGGAAGCGCCGGTCATGCTGGAGGCTCGGAATGCGCGAGCGAGCGTCGAGCGCCGCAGCGAAATCGATGTCGGCCACAATCAATCCCGGCTCCGTGCCGGCTTCGGCCAGAACCTCACCCCAGGGACCAACCATCAGAGAATGACCGAACGTCTTCCGTCCGTTGGCATGCACCCCGCCTTGAGCAGGCGCGATGACGAATGCTCCATTCTCGATCGCGCGGGCGCGCAGGAGTGTGTGCCAGTGGGCTTTGCCTGTCGTCTCCGTGAAGGCCGACGGCACGCTCAGCATGAGCGCGCCGTTCTGCGCCAGCTGCCGGTACAGCTGCGGGAAGCGCAAATCATAGCAGACGGTCAGCCCGATCGGTCCCCAGGGAAGCTGCGCGAGCACAGCCGCTTGGCCGCCCGCAACCGTGTTCGATTCGCGATAGGATTCGCCGGTCGGAAGATCAACATCGAAGAGATGGATCTTGTCATATCGCGCGGCGATCCGGCCCTTGGGATCGATCAGGTAGGAACGGTTCGCTGTTTTCGTGTCGCTGAGGCGGATAGCTAGAGAACCGATCAAAAGCCAGGAGCCCGTTTCCTCGGCGAGCACACGAAACGCGGGCAGCGCGGGATCGTGGGCTTCGTCAAATGTGCGCTCGAGCTTCGCGCCCCCGTCGGGGGCCATAAGAGTCGTATTTTCCGGTGTGGCTATGAATTCGGCGCCTGCCGCACGCGCTTCGCGCACCAGCCCGGAAACGACATGGACATTCTCGGAAACGGAATCCGTCGACCGGAGCTGGATGCAGGCTGCGCGGAACTTCGTCATGCGGCCTTCAGAAGCGGGTCGAGTTCACCGGCACGCTCGAGCGCATAGAGTTCGTCGCAACCGCCCACATGAACGTCACCGACGAAGATCTGCGGCACGGTGCGCCTGCCGCCCGCTCTCGCTTCCATTTCGTCGCGCGTGTCCGGATCCATGAAGACGTCAATTTCCTCGAAGGGAACCTTTTTCTGCCGCAGGAGCGACTTCGCGCGGACGCAGTAGGGGCAGATTGGCGTGGTGTAGATGACGACCTTGGCCATGACGCGACTCGTATACCTGCACCAGCAATATAGTGACGCGCGGGTCCGGCTTTAACACGGACCTTCAGGATGAACGAACCACGCGGGCCAACGCAAGAACCAGGAGTTTTGCCGCTCCCGCGCGCTTCAGAGCGCGCGCGCAGGCGTTGACGGTCGCACCTGTCGTCAGCACGTCGTCGACCAGCAGAACGACGGCTCCGCTGACCATTGGCTGCGCCGCGGCCGGCACCCGAAAAGCACCTTCCACATTCCGGCGGCGCGCCGAGGCGGAGGGCATTTCGCCCTGGCTAACCGTGCGGCGCGCGCGAACGAGCACTTCGGGCCGAAAGGGCTTGTGAGCGATCCCCGATAAAGCGCGACCGAGTTCTGCTGCCTGGTTGTAGCGACGCGACCAGAGCCGGCCGGGATGCAGCGGCACCGGCACAATGAGATTGCAATCCGCGATGTACGCAGCACCTGTTCGCGCGAGCCATCGTGCGAATACGGGAACCCATTCGAGCCGATCGGCGTGCTTGAAAGCGAGGATCGGCCCCTTGCTCGCCTCGTCATACCGCATTACCGCGCGCGCGGAATCGAAATCGGGAGGATTCGCATGGCATGCGCCGCAGCGCGTGCCCTCGAACACGGGCGTCTCGAACGGCAGACCGCAACTCGAGCAGCAGGGACCATCAATGAAGGAAATCTTGCTCCAGCAGCCGGCGCATAGGCTTCCCGAGGTCCCGACATGCTCACGGCAGCCGAGGCACAGCGGCGGAAACAAAAAGTCGAGGATGCCGCTTCGAGCACCATCGATGAACGCGCTCGGAAATCCGCGCAACTTGCTAGACTCCCCCGGTGAGAAACGCGCCGCCTCGCATTTTCGACCGGAACGCCATAGCACGCGCCCGCGCGCGTGCCGAGCGCATGAGCTTTGCGCCCTTCCTTGCAGAAGCTGCCGCAAACGGACTCGCAGAACGCGTTGCGGCCTCCGGGCTCGAATTTGATAGGGCTCTCGATCTCGACCCGCTTTCTCATGCGAAGAGGACGGCGCTGAATCGCTGCGCCTTGTCTTGGTCGGAGGCCTTTCTCGGCGAAGGCGAGACCGTGCGTTGCAGCGGATCCGGATACGGACTTGCGACCAGCGTGCTTGGACTTCAAGTCGTGAACGATCTTCCCGGCGTCCTCGTGCAATTGCGCCGGCTGCTCGCGCCCGACGGGATGCTGGCGATGGCGCTCGTCGGCGGCGAGAGCCTTCGCGAATTGCGCGCTGCAATTGCAGCAGCGGAAACGGAGCATTGGGGCGGAGCGAGTCCGCGCGTCGCGCCGCTCGTGGACGTGCGTGATCTCGGCAACCTGATGCAGCGCGCAGGATTCAAGAAAGTCGTCACGGATGCCGAACGGACGACGGCGCAGTATTCAAGCTTCGAGGCTCTTGTCCGCGATTTGCGCGCCAACGCGCTGACGAACACGCTCGCGTCACGCAACCGGAGGCCGTTGTCACGCGCCGTCCGCGACAGCACAGTTGCTCACTACCGGCAAAGTCATGCCGCAAAAGCCGGAGGCCTCTGCGCGACCTTCGATATCATCTACGGTGTGGGGTACGCGCCTTAAACGTAAGGCGCGATGGCCGAGAAGAACGAGCTGACGCTGCTGCCGATCTGGGTAACCGCGGCGACGATCACGACCGAGATCAATCCGGCGATCATCGCGTATTCAATGGCAGTAGCACCGCGCCGGCTTAAAGCAAATCGCGCAGCATGGAAACCAGAGGCCGGTCCGCCGGCGGCATCGGGTAATCCGGCAAATCCTTCGGGCGCACCCATTGGAGCTCCTGATGTTCGATTGCTTTGGGAATGCCGTTCCAGCGACGGCAAACGAAAAGCGGCATGAGAAGCGCGAAGTCCTCGTAGGAGTGCGACGCGAAGGTGAAAGGCGCGAGACACGCCTCCGTCACTTCGATGTCCAACTCCTCCTTCAACTCGCGTATCAGCGAGTCCTCCGGCTTTTCGCCCGGCTCGATTTTGCCTCCGGGAAATTCCCATAGCCCCGCCATTGCCTTTCCGGCGGGCCGTTTCGCGATGAGCACGCGGCCGTCCGGATCGATGAGAGCGCATGCAGCAACCAGAACCAACCTGCGACTCTCGCGTTCCATGCTAGGGTCTCCGAGCCTAATGCATTGTTAAGATTTGAACGGAACCTATTGGAGTTTGCATACAGCTGCGATCTGTTTTTTGAGACCGCGGCAACCATCATCATCGGAACGTGCGCAGGTTCTCCTCTCTCAGAGAGGCCACGATGATGGCCGACGCGCGCGGGGGTGCGGCGCTCGAAGACGCGTTCAACGATCCGAGCGGAGAGTGGCGGCGAATTTTTTCGGAAGGCTGGGGCATGTTCCTGGTCGTCCTTTTCTCCGCCGGAGCAGGTTGTGTCCACACCTTTGCACCCGACCGGGTGAGCGGCGCGATGGCGGCCGCGTCGCCGGGCATCATCGTGATGGTCTCGATCTATTTCGTGGGAGCAATCGGCGGCGCCCACATAAATCCAGTGGTCACACTCGCATTTGCCCTGCGGGGCAATTTCCCGTGGAAACGCGTGCCGGGTTATCTCATCGCGCAGCTCGCAGGCGGGATCCTTGCCGGCGCGTTTCTGAAATTCTTGTTTGGCGAGGCCGGCCGCCTGGGTGCGACAGTACCTGGGCCAGGCATCACGCCACAGATGGCGTTCATTATTGAAACGGTCATGAGCGCGGGCTTCGTGAACACGATTCTTGCGACTGCCACAGGGGCGCGAAATGTGGGTACCAATGTCGCGATCGCGGTCGGCGGCTTTCGTCTCGCCTGCGGCTTTTTCGCGTACAGTCTCACAGGTGCGTCGCTCAATCCGGTACGATCCTTTGCTCCGGATCTGATGCGCGGCGACCTTCACACGACGTGGATCTACATCGCAGCGCCGTTTTGCGGCGCGCTGATCGCGGTCGGCTTGGAGTGGATATTGGTTGGGCCGCCGACAGAGCATGGAAAAAAGGAGGCACAGGGCAGCGGGCGAACGCGATAAAACAGAAATCGAGCGTGTGCATGCCCAACGACTCCCGGAATCACGATGGACTATTTCAATGTGCCGACCAGGGACGGAAGCAGCATCAACGTTGTCGTGGAAACGCCCCGCGGAAGCCGCGCCAAGTTCAAGCTGAAACCGGGCACCGGCACTTTCATGATGTCACGCCCGCTGGCGCTCGGCCTGCACTATCCCTTCGACTGGGGCTTCGTCCCCTCTACCGTTGCCGAAGATGGCGACCCGCTGGACGCGCTCGTCATTCACGACGCCGTCAGCTATCCGGGAACGATCATACGGTGCAATCCCGTTGCCATTCTCGACTTGCGGCAAACGGAGCGCGGCGCGACGCGGAGAAACGATCGCATCATCCTCGTACCCAGCACGTCGCGGCGGCAGGAACGCTGGATGGCTTGCGGGCGCTCTCGCCACAGATGCGCGAAGAGCTCGAGAGATTCTTCCTGGCATCGACCATCGGCACCGAGAAGCGCCTGGAATTTCTCGGCTGGCGCGACAAGGAAGACGCGATATCCGCCATCGATTCCGCCGCGCGCCAATATAATCAGCTGCGATAGCTGCCGTTGATCCGGATGTAACCGTCGGTGAGATCGCAAGTCCAAACCCGCGAGCGGCCTTTGCCGAGTCCGAGATCGACAGTGATTTCGACCGCGCGTCCGCTCACGGCTTTTGTCGCCCGCTCTTCATTATAGTTCGATGCACGCGCACCTTTTTCCGCAACGACCTCTCCGCCGAACGCTATCCGAAGCCGGTCTCGATCGGCTGGTTCGCCCGCCTTGCCGACGGCCATCACCACGCGTCCCCAATTCGCATCACCACCACCGATGGCGGTTTTCACAAGCGGCGAATTGGCAATCGCAAACGCCACCCGCCGAGCGGATTCGTCGCTTGCCGCACCCGAGACATCGACGCGAATGCGCTTCTGCGCACCTTCTCCGTCACCGACGATCTGCAAGGCGAGATCAAGCGAAAGTTCGTCGAGCTTTTCCCGGAAATCAGAAAGCCGCTTGTCACTGGCCCGGCTGACAGGCGGATGCCTCGCGCCCTTGCCCGTCGCAAACAAAAGAAAGGTGTCGCTCGTAGAGGTGTCACTGTCGACCGTGATCGCGTTGAACGAACCGCGCGCACTCGTTGCTGCAAGCTCCTGCAACACCGGGCTGGGGATCGACGCGTCGGTGAAAACGAAGGCGAGCATCGTTCCCATATCCGGAGCAATCATCCCCGAGCCCTTGGCAATCCCATTGATCGTGACCTTCTGGTCCTCGATCCGCGCCGTCCGCGTCGCGAGTTTGGGAAATGTATCGGTGGTCATGATGGCCTCAGCGGCCATTTTCCACCCCGTCGCTGCTGCATCCTGCGCCGCCGCGCCCAAAACGCGCGTGATCCGTTCGGCGGCAAGAGGTTCACCGATGACGCCGGTCGAGGCGATGAAGATGTCCTGCGCGCGACATCCGACTATTCCGGCAGCCGACATTGCGACCGCGCGCGTCGCGTCAAGGCCAGATTTGCCGGTGAAGGCATTGGCATTGCCGCTGTTTGCTACCAGGGCACGGGCGCTTCCGGCTTTGACATGCTGACGGCACCATTCAACAGGCGCCGAGGCGGTTTTCGACCGCGTGAAGACGCCGCCCACCTGCGAGCCCGGCGCTAGAATCGCGAAGAGGACGTCTGTGCGGCCGGGGTATTTGACTCCGGCGCTTGCTGTTCCGAGGCGCACGCCAGCGAGCGGCGGCAATGCCGGAAAGGAACGCGGCGCGAGCGGCGAACGTTCTCCGCCCACCTGCTCTTTTGGTTTATGGCCGACGCGTGCACGACCCGCCGATTTCCCGCCCCTACCCATCCGACACGTCCCAGGAACCGGGCGCGCGGTTTGGCCGGAATTGCCTGATTTGACAAGGGGGTGAGGCGTTCTTATGTCTCAGCCGGATTTGGCCTCTCGCCATTCGCCAGCCATTCCCAGCATCCGAACGAGGACGTTGCCTTGGATCTTCTAAGCTCGGTCGCGCAGCGATTCTTCGGGTCCGCCAACGAACGCAAGCTGAAGCCGATGCGGGCGACGATCGCGCGCATCAACGCCCTTGAAGACGAATTTTCGCGAAAGTCCGACGACGCGCTAAAGGCGCTCACGCCGGCTTTTCGCGAACGCCTGAAAGAAGGTGCGACACTCGAAGACCTGCTTCCGGAAGCTTTTGCCACCGTGCGCGAAGCCGCAAAGCGGACACTCGGCCAGAGGCATTTCGATGTTCAGCTCCTGGGGGGCATGGTTCTCCATCAGGGCCGCATTGCCGAAATGAAGACCGGCGAAGGCAAGACACTCGTGGCCACCTTGCCGGTCTACCTGAACGCGCTCGCCGGCGAAGGCGTTCATGTCGTTACGGTCAACGACTATCTCGCCCGGCGAGACGCCGAGTGGATGGGACAGATCTACCAGTTTCTGGGACTCTCCGTCGGCTGCATCGTCCATGGTTTGACCGACGAGGAACGGCACGCCGCATACGCGAGCGACGTCACCTACGGGACCAACAACGAATTCGGTTTCGACTATCTCCGCGACAACATGAAAGCGTCCGTCGCCTCGATGGTGCAGCGAGGCCATTCCTTCGCGATCGTCGACGAGGTGGATTCGATCCTGATCGATGAGGCACGAACGCCGCTTATCATCTCGGGTCCCACCGACGACCAGAGCGAAATCTACCGTAAATACGATGCGCTGATCCCGAGCCTCGAGAAAGAGGACTACGAAGTCGACGAGAAGCAGCGGCAGGTCACGCTGACAGAAGCCGGCAACGAGCACATGGTCCAGCTGCTGCGGGCCGCCGGAATGCTCGAGCATGGCGACCTCTACGACGCCGACAACATCACCATCGTGCATCACGTGAACCAGGCGGTGCGCGCGCACAAGCTGTTCCAGCGTGACCGCGACTACATCGTCAAGGACAACAAGATCGTCATCGTCGATGAATTCACCGGGCGCATGATGGAAGGCCGGCGCTGGTCCGACGGCCTGCATCAGGCGATCGAAGCAAAAGAGGGCGTGGCTATCCAGCCCGAGAACGTCACGCTCTCCTCCATTACGTTCCAGAACTATTTCCGTCTCTACGAAAAACTCGCCGGCATGACAGGAACGGCCATGACCGAAGCGGCAGAATTCATGGACATCTATCGCCTGGACGTGATGGAGATTCCGACCAACCTTCCCGTCATGCGCAACGATAGCGATGACGAGGTCTACCGCACCGCGGACGAAAAGCACGATGCGATCATCGACCTCGTCAACGACTGCACCAACCGGGGCCAACCGGTGCTCGTGGGCACAACGTCCATCGAAAAATCCGAACACCTTTCCGCGCTGCTCAAGAAGCGCAAGATCAAGCACAACGTCCTCAACGCCCGTTACCACGAGCAGGAAGCGATCATCGTCGCCCAAGCTGGCGTTTCCGGGACGGTAACGATCGCCACCAATATGGCAGGCCGCGGCACCGACATTCAGCTCGGCGGCAATGCCGACATGCGCATCAAGACAGAGCTCGTTGATGTTGCCGATCCTGCCGAACGCGAGTCCCGGGTGGCGCAAATCCGTGCCGAGGTTGCCGAGGACAAGAAGAAGGTGGTCGCCGCAGGCGGCCTCTATATTATCGGCACGGAGCGTCACGAAAGCCGTCGCATCGACAACCAGCTGCGCGGCCGGTCCGGCCGGCAGGGCGATCCCGGCGCGTCGAAGTTTTACCTGAGCCTTCAGGATGACCTGATGCGCATTTTCGGATCCGAACGAATGGATTCTATTCTGACCCGGTTGGGACTCGAAAAGGGCGAAGCGATTACCCATCCATGGGTCAACAAGGCTCTCGAAAAGGCGCAACAGAAGGTCGAAGCACGCAATTTCGAAATCCGGAAAAATATCCTCAAATACGACAACGTGCTGAACGATCAGCGCCGCGTCATTTTCGAACAGCGCCGCGAGATCATGTCGGCTGACGATGTCAGCGATCAGATTGCGAGTTTCCGTGCCGAAGTGGTGGATGAACTTGTGGAGCGTCACATCCCCGAAAAGGCTTACGCCGAACAATGGGATGCCGCCGGACTGCATGACGAGGTCCTGAAGATCTTCGGCGTCGACCTTCCAGTTGTGGACTGGACCAAGGAGGAAGGAATCGCCGAGGAGGAAGTCCGCGAGCGGATCGCTTCGGCCGTCGAGAAGCGTGCCGCCGAGAGAGCCGCCAACCAAGGCAGCGACATCTGGCGCTACATCGAGAAAACTATCCTGCTGCAAACCCTCGACCATGACTGGCGCGATCACATCATCAATCTCGATCACTTGCGCCAGTATGTAGGCCTGCGCGGTTACGGTCAGCGCGACCCGCTGAACGAGTACAAGAGCGAGGCTTTTGAACTGTTCGAGGGACTCCTCAGTAAGCTGCGCATGGATGTCGTGCAGCAGCTGATGCATCTGAGATTTGCCGAACCGCCACCGATCAGCGAACCGGATCCGCGCCGCCTGCGCGCTTCGCATGTCAATCCGTTGACCGGCGAAGACGAAGAAGACGAGCAGGCTCGCGACCCGCACATGGGTTTTTCGCGACCACGCAACGTCGCCGTCGATCCCAATGACCCGAACACCTGGGGAAAGGTGCAGCGCAATGCGCCCTGCCCGTGCGGTTCGGGGCGCAAGTTCAAACACTGCCACGGCGCGCTGGTTTAGACGACAGTCAGGCGCACGCCGCCGATTGGCCCGTGCGCGCGCGCCATGACATGATGTCCTGCAATCCCGCGCGGGCGACGCCATGAAGAGCTTCCAAATCGATGTGTCTCGTGAGCAGCTCGACGATATCGTGGAGCGTGTCCGGCGTTTCGTCTGGCATGAAATGCCCGAAGGCGACGGGCTCGAAGGTAGCTGGGCCTACGGCGCCAACCTTGGCTTCATGAAATCGCTCTGTGCGTACTGGGTCGAAAACTACGACTGGATGAAATGGCAGGATCGCCTCAATGCCTTTCCCCAGTTCATCGCGTACATCGAAGACCTCGACATCCATTTCTATCGTGAGACCGGATCCGGCAAAAATCCGAAACCCCTAATTCTGTCGCATGGCTGGCCGGGTTCGGTATTCGAGTTTCTGCACATCATAGAAAAGCTCGCACATCCGGAGCGTTTCGGCGGAAGTGCCGATGATGCGTTCACGGTCATCGTTCCGTCGCTTCCCGGATATGGCTGGTCGGGAAAGCCGAAGCGGCCCATTGGGCCGCGTACGACAGCACGCCTGTTCGACAAGCTCATGACGGACACGCTTGGGCTTTCCGGATACATCGCGCAAGGCGGCGACTGGGGAAGCGCCATTTCGGGCTGGATGGGATACGAGGGCAAAGGTTGCCGCGCCGTCCATATGAACATGCAAGGCTGGGTGTCGCCCGGCATTCGCGCCGAGACCGAAGCGGAAAAGGCGCATGCCGCACGCGCCCAGCAACTCTTCGAACTGGAAGGGGCCTACTTCCGCGAGCAGACGACGAAGCCGCAGACACTCTCCTACGCGATGATGGATTCACCGGTTGGTGCCTGCGCCTGGATTGTCGAGAAATTCCACGGCTGGTCCGATACGCGGAAGGGATTTGAGAGTGTCTACGCGAAGGACCAGTTGCTCACGAATGTCATGATCTATCTCGTCACACGTTCCTTCAATACCGCGACCTGGATGTATCGCGGCCGAGTCGAAGAACAGGCGGGTCCGCCGGTTCCGCATGGCAAGCGGATCGAGAAACCGGTGGGCATCGCGGCCTTTCCGGTCGATCTCATTCCCTTTCCGCCGCGCTCGCAGGTCGAGCGCAGCATGAATGTGGTGCATTGGACGGATTTCGAGGCGGGCGGCCATTTCGCGGCTCTGGAACGGCCCGATGACCTGGTGAACGACATCCGGTCGTTTGCGCGCGCTTTGTAGGACGGTCGGCGCGTCAGGCGGAGAGATTCCGGCCGATGGCGAGGAATTTCTCGCGGCGCTGGCGGCGCAGTTCGTCACCGGGAACGGATTCCAGTTCGGCCAGTGATTTTCTCAACTGCTCGTCGACGCTGGCAATCGCTTCGTCGGGTGAGCGATGGGCACCGCCGACCGGCTCGGGAATGATGCCATCGATGATCCCTAGCTCGAGCACATCCTGCGCCGTGATCTTCATCGCCGCGGCCGCCTCCTGCATCTTTTCCGGGCTTCGCCACAGAATGGACGCGCAGCCTTCGGGCGCGATGACCGCGTAAATCGCGTGCTCCATCATGTAGACGCGGTTGGCCGTTGCGATCGCGATAGCACCGCCGGACATGCCTTCGCCAACGATTGTAGCGATGAAGGGCGTGTGCAAGGCGAGGCCCGCTTCGATGGAGCGCGCGATGGCTTCCGCCTGGCCGCGCTCTTCGGCGGCGACACCGGCGTAGGCTCCCGACGTATCGGCAAAAGAGAGGACGGGCAGACCAAAACGATCGGCAAGTTCGAACAAACGTTGCGCCTTGCGATAGCCTTCCGGCATTGCGGCGCCAAAATTGTGCTTCACACGCGTGGCTGTGTCGTGGCCCTTTTCCTGGCCAATCACGGCGATAGCCTTGCCGTGGAACCGCGCCATGCCGGTAATGATGGCCTGGTCCTCGGCAAAGCGGCGGTCGCCGGCAAGCGGGGTGAATTCGTCGAAAAGCTGGCGCGCGAAGTCCAGAAAATGCGGCCGCGCCGGATGACGGGCCACGAGCGCCTTCTGCCACGGTGTGAGACGCGCATACGTATCGCGGATCAGCTGCTCGGCCCGAGACTGGAGACGGACGACTTCCGTGCCAATATCCATCGTCGGATCGTCTTCGGCGAGCTTTCGGAGCTCGACAATCTTGCCTTCGAGTTCCGCAATCGGTCGTTCAAATTCGAGGTAGGCGTGCATGAGAATCGTATTTCAAGTCCAGCAGGTTAACAGCTAGTTTTGCTACTGCGCCGCAACTTGGCGGCGGATGCGTACAGTGTCAACAAAACGGCGCGCCGTCGGAAACCATCGGGATGCCATCGGATGCTGAAAAACATTTTACACCGCGCGATACGTCGCTTCGAGCGCCAGTTCGGATACGACGCCACCTATCTGCATGACGTCGCAAATCACGCGCCCTTGGCGGCATGGAAATTCGCGCTCGCGCAATGGCCCGCCAACCACCGGCAGGCCATAAGCCGCGACGCATGGCATGCCGCTCACCTCGCCGGCGCACTCAGCGAAGATTGCGGGCCATGCGTCCAGCTCTCTATCGATATGGCCGCGCGCGACGGAATGGAGCCGGAGAAGCTCGCCGCACTCGTGCGCGGCGAACCTGACGCCGCGGGTACGGACGCGGCTCTCGCTTTTCGTTATGGTCTCGCCGTCGCAACCAACGCCCCGTCCGCGATTGAACTCGTTGAGCAGGCGCGCGCGCGTTTCGGCGATCGCGGACTGATCTCGCTTGCCTTTGGCGTGACGTTTGCCCGGATCTATCCCACCCTGAAGCGAGGGCTCGGACACGGCCGCGCCTGTGCAAAGGTCGTCATTCGCAATGAAACGGTCGCCGTGAAATCGGCCGCCTGAAGCTGGAAGCGGCTTTCCGCCTCAGCTTCCTGTTTTTTCCCGGATCATCTGCATCTGTTTGACGATGACCTCCGCCTGTCGGATCGAGGCGGCATCGATCAGCACGCCGTTCAGGGTTGCAGCGCCGGAGCCTGTCTCATGGGCCTTCTTCATGGACGCAAGGATCGCCTCGGCCCGCTCGACCTCTTTCGGCGGAGGTGTGTAAATCTCGTTGGCGAGTTCCACCTGGCTTGGATGGATCGCCCACTTGCCTTCGCAGCCAAGAACGGCGGTCCTGTTTGCCTGGACTCGAAAGCCATCGGGATCCTGGTAGTCCCCAAACGGTCCGTCGATTGGCACAAGACCGTGGGCACGCGCAGCCTCGACCATGCGAAACAGCGGGTAGTGCCAGAGATCGCTCCAATGGCGTTCGCGTGCGCCGTCCCGATCCTTGTCTGTCAGCATCACGTAATCCGCATTGCCGCCTCCGATGTTGGTCGTGCGCATGCCCGAGGACGCCGCGTAATCAGCCGACCCGAAATGCAGGCTTTCGAGCCGCGCGGATGCGCCTGCAATCTCATGAATGTTTTTCAGGCCCAACACCGTCTCGATGATGACCTCGAGGCCGATTTTCTTCCTCCGGCCAACCTGCGCCGACGCCTGTGTGATCAGCCAATCGACGGCATAGACGTCTGCCGCTGTGCCGACTTTTGGGATCATGATGGCGTCGAGCTTTTCGCCGCCTCTCTCCACCAGAGCCAGGAGATCACGATAGGACCACGGCGTATCGAGCCCATTGATCCGGCAGGTGACCACCTTTCCCTTCCAGTCAAGCTCGTTGAGAGCGGCAACGATATTGTCCCGCGCCTTGTCCTTGTCGGCAGGTGCGACGGCGTCCTCGAGATCGAGGCAGATGACATCGGCCGCCCCGTTCGCAGCTTTCTCAAAGAAGTTCGTCCGTGAGCCGGGAACGAACAACTTGGAGCGATAGAGGCGCGTCGGCGCGGACCTGGAAACAGCGGTGAAGCTCAAAGGAAACTCCGGGCAAAAATTGAACGTGGCGCGGCGCAAATTCCGCGTCAACCGCGGCGTTTCGTCTTTGCCAAAGGATGGGCTTGCTCCATGACCTGACGGAGTCGCTCGCGCGCAACGTGCGTGTAGATCTGTGTGGTTCCGATGTCGGCATGCCCCAACAGTTTCTGCACGGTCCGAAGGTCCGCGCCACCTTCGACGAGGTGCGTGGCAAAGGCGTGACGCAGCACATGCGGGGAGAGTTTATCGGGATCGATGCCCGCCTCGGTCGCGAGCGCCTTCAGAAGCTGGTGGCAACGTCGCCGCGTCAGATGCCCTTCCCTCGAGCGAGAGCAGAAAAGGAATCTTTGAGCGCGTTCCGGTGCACCGCGCAGGAAGCGATCACGGACCGCCAGGTAGGACTCGATCGCCTGACGTGCGGAATCATTGAGTGGAGCAATGCGCTCCTTCCCCCCTTTTCCACGCACGATCACATAGCCCTCGCGTGAAAGCGCGGCGGAAAGCGGTAACAAGACCAGTTCGCTGATCCTGAGCCCCGAGGCATAAAGCAGCTCAACGATGCAATGCAGGCGCAGGCGGTCCGGATCATCGTTCTTTTCCGGCCGTGCTGCCGCAATCAGCGTTTCGACATCATCTTGGGTGAGGACCTTGGGCAACGAACGGCCTCGCCTGGGCGAAGCGAGCGCGTTCGTCGGATCGTCCGGCCGACGGTTCTCTGAGTACAGGTAACCAAAAAAGCGCCGCAGGACCGAGAGCTTTCGTGCCTGCGTTGCCATGCTCATGCCTGACAAGCTGGCAAGAAAGCGTTTGATGTCCTCGCGGCTCGCGCCGAGCACAGACGTTCCGCGTGGCCCCAGCAATTCGACCAACTGCAGGAGATCGCGGCGATAGGCGGTGAGTGTATTCTGGCTTGCGCCCTGCTCTGCGCTCAACATTTCGAGAAAGGACTCGACCAGCAGATTGTCGGAAGGGCTCCGTTTCATTGTGCTTCCGGCGTCGCGCGCTCAACCGACGGCGTAACGGTCACCGGGGGCCCACTGCTTGGCCAATGTTGGGGATGCGGCGGTCCGAGCAGCAGTACTTCGACGGCAAGCTGACGCGCAGCGTCGTCGAGCTTCAGCTGTTCCAGTTTTGAGACAAGGTACACATCCGCGTCCGGAGCGAAGCGCGCTGGTCCGCGCGGGCCTATAGCATCGATGAGGAGCAGAACGGCCTCGCCCCTGCGCTGGGGATCGGCTGCGGACGCGTCGATCGCCTGAATGGTTTTCTCCGGCAACTCAATCCCATCGAACCGGATCAGCGGAGGCGGTACAGTGGGACCGGATGGATTGCCCGACGAAACAATAGGCGCCGCCAGGCCGAGCACATGCCAAATATTCGTCGTCAACGCGGTGGCAGCCGACCAGCCGCCCGACGCTTCGCTCGAGTGAGCGGCAAACCACGCGAGTGCAGCCTGGGCACGCGCGTCCTCATCCGCCGAAGGCGCGTCGAGATCAATGGCAAGAGCGGCTTGCGCCGTCATTGGATTGTCGGGTGGTGGCAGCCAACTGTCCGCTGCGGTCGCGTTGCCGCCAAGAATCAGGGCGCGCGCAACGCCCCAGGCCTGCTTTGGATCGGCTGCCAAGGGCGACGTCGCGGCGATGACAGGCGCCTCCATTTCCGCGAATACCTGATACAGGCCGTCGCCGCCGATATCAGGATCGGCGTTGGCGATTAGAGCCAGCCGGTCGGAAGGCCGTGTCGCGAGCAGAGCCAATTGCCGGATCAGCGACTGCCTTGCGAGGAATGGCAATCCGTTCCCGAGTGACCGCCTCTCGTCAACCGAAAACGGTTGGGCATCGGCAAGTCTGGCGAGATCGCCCTTGGTGAGAGCTCCAGTGCGAACAATCTGCTCTGCAGCCTTCAGCCGTTCGACCGGCGCGTTTCTGAGGTCGCGCGACGCGATCAGATCGGCCGGTGTCCCGAGCGACGCGGCAATTGCAAGCGTGACCGGCAGTCCAAGTCTGCGCAGCAGCCACACATCGACGGCCGTTGGATGAGCAAACGTCAACGGAGCGACGCCTTGCTTTCTTTCAAGGTCATCGAGCAGGACTGGAAACGCGCTGTCGCTCGCGCCCTGAGCTTCGAACACAGAAAGGGTCAGATCGGCGGCGGCAAAATCGCCGGCTGCCGCGTAGCAGACAGCGCGGAGCTCCAGCCAGAAGGGTTCCGCGTTTTTGAGTCGCGTGCCCGTTCTGTCACCACAGACTTCCGGCCGTCCCGCATAAAGGAATGCCTCAGCACTGACGCGGGCAAATTCCGGATCATTCGGAACATCGGCATTGCTCGCAAGCACACCCGCTTCGTCAATAAAGCCGGCATCAAGCAGCTTCTCCATACGAAGGGTGATCAAGGCATGGTGAGCTGTTCCGGCCGGCGCCTCTGACGCTGTCAGCAAAAGGCGGCGGGCGAGACCGCGCACAAAACGGTCCGTGGTTACGGCGGGAATGCGATTGAGTTCTCCTTCAAGCTTCTCCCGGTTGGCAGCCAGCCACATATCCTGGCCGAGCCCACCGTTGGAGTCGTCCAGGAGACCAACAATCGGTCCATCAATTGTGCCCAATTGGCCGACAGTGACTCCGGAGGAGATGAGATTTGGCTGCCCTGCCCCGCCGGACAGCGATGGGCTTGGCGCGGTTGAGGTCGCCGGTTTGGTCTCAAATTCCGTTTCATCGCCGGAACGCGCGCCGGAGTCGCTGGCGTCGGGCGTCGCAGCCGCCGCGGCTTGCACCCCAGTGCCCCCCGGGCGCCAGCCGGACTCGGCTGCCCAAAAGGGGGCAAGGAAGACAAGCCCTGCCGCTAGCAGGCCAACTCTAGGTCGGAGACCGCTCATTTTGGTCAGGACCTGATCGAATGCGTGACCCTTGGGGTGTAACAGTCCCGGCACAGACCGCAAGGCGGCGGAGCCTGAGAACGACACTTTTCCGCTGATGCCTAGTCGTGGCACTTAAGGTCGTTGCGCACTTGCAGCGGCAAAGCGGATAAGTTCGGCATAAAGATCATGGCAACGCTCACGCGCTCCGTCGCGCTGATCGGGATGATGGGTGCAGGAAAGAGTGCTCTCGGCCGTCGCCTGGCGCAACGTCTCGACGTGCCGTTCAAGGATGCAGATGCGGAAATCGAAGCCGCAGCGGGCTGCTCAATCTCTGAAATTTTCAGCCGGTATGGTGAACCAGCATTCCGCGACGGGGAGCGGCGCGTCATTGCCCGCCTGCTTGAACTGCCACCGCATATACTGGCCACCGGCGGAGGCGCCTTTATCGACGGCGAGACACGCGCGCGCATAAAGCAGTCGGCTACGTCCGTCTGGCTCAAGGCGCCTATTGAGGTTTTGCTAGCACGCACGAAGCGCCGTGACACCCGCCCGCTTCTCAAGAGCGGCGACGCGCGCGCAACACTGGAACGGTTGCTAACGGAGAGGGCTCCGATCTATGCCGAGGCCGATTTGACCGTTGAGAGCGAAAACGTTCCTCATCAGGTTACGATCGAACGGGTCATCGAAGCGCTGACGCATTGCGGTACCTTGATATGACCGACCGCATTGAAGTGGCTCTTGGCGCCCGCTCGTACCAGATCCATGTAGGCCCAGGTCTTCTTGCCAGGGCGGGGGCCCTCATTGCGCCACTCGCGAGAAGCCCGGTTCCCATCGTCACCGATGAAACGGTCGCCGGTCTGCACGGTGACGCACTCCTTTCCGCGCTCGCAGCCCAAGGCCTTGAGGCTGACACCATCATTTTGCCGGCCGGCGAAGCGACAAAAAGTTGGGCATCGCTTGCGCATGTGACCGACAAATTGTTGGCATCCGGCCTTGAGCGAGGCGGCGCTCTTGTTGCTTTTGGAGGCGGGGTGATCGGCGACCTTGCTGGACTCGCCGCCGGATTGACCAAACGCGGCGTGGACTATGTACAAATTCCGACGACCCTGCTGGCCCAGGTGGATTCCTCGGTCGGCGGCAAGACCGCGATCAACACACCCGCGGGAAAAAATCTTGTCGGTCTATTCCATCAGCCCAAACTTGTGATCGCGGACACAGGCGTGCTCTCAACGCTGCCTGCCCGTGATTTGCGCGCAGGCTATGCCGAAGTGGTGAAATACGGCGCGATCGGCGATGCCGAATTTTTTGGCTGGCTCGAGCACAATGGAGCGTCTGCGCTCGCAGGCAAGACCGAGGCCATTGTATACGCCGTTGCACATTCCTGCCAGATGAAAGCCGAGATCGTGTCGAGAGACGAACGCGAAGATGGTGACCGCGCCCTCCTCAATCTCGGTCACACCTTTGGTCACGCGCTGGAGGCTGCGACGGGATATTCGGGCCGTCTGCTCCACGGCGAAGGTGTCGCCATCGGGATGACTTTGGCTTTCGCCCTCTCGGTCAGGCTCGGGTTCTGTCCAGTAGAGGACTATAATCGCCTTGTCGTCCACCTCGGTTCCCTAGGTCTGCCAACCTCGTTGAATCAGCTCCCGGGCGGGGCGCCGGACGCGGATAAGATTTTCACCCACATGAAACACGACAAGAAGGCGAAAGCCGGAAAGCTCAGTTTCGTACTGGTGCGCCGGATCGGTGATGCTTTCGTCAACAGCGAGGTCCCGCTCGAGACGGTACGCGACCTGCTAGCCGCCTGATTTTTCCACGGAATACGACTAACTTATCGTCGCCAATTTCGCTGGAGAGGTCCGTGGGCTCCTTCGCACTCCTGCCCTTGCTTGGCATCGTGCTGCTCATCGCACTCGCCGCATTCTTCTCCGGGTCGGAGACTGCACTGACCGCCGTTTCGCGCGGGCTCATGCACCGCCTCGAGCACGAAGGCTCCGGTAATGCCCGGGATGTGAACCGTCTAATCGAGGACCGCGAACGCCTCATTGGAGCCCTCCTGCTCGGCAACACATTCGTGAATGTGCTCGCGTCCTCGCTCGCGACCACCATGCTCCAGATCAGTTTTGGTCCAAGGGCGGTGGCGGTTGCCACAGTGCTCATGACCGTGGTGCTCCTCATCTTCTCGGAGATCCTGCCGAAAACGCTCGCGATCGCACGTACGGACCGTTTCGCACTGGCAGTCGCCAGACCCGTCCGCATGCTCGTCGCCGTCCTCGGTCCGGTCGTCAGAGGGCTGCAAATTGTTGTCTGGCGCCTTCTAACGCTCCTCGGTGTCTCTGCGCAGAGGCCGGTCCCGGTCTTGCCGGCGCACGAAGAACTCCGCGGTGCCGTTTACCTGCATCACAAGGAAGGTGGCGTCGAGCGTGAACACCGCAACATGATCAGCGGCGTACTCGATCTTCCCGATCTGACCGTCTCCGACGTCATGATTCATCGCCGCAACATGGCGCTGCTAAATGCCGATTCGAAGTTGTCCGACGTCGTCCAGGATCTCATAGGCGCCAATCACACGCGGATCCCGTTGTGGCGCGATCAACCCGAGAATATCGTCGGCGTCCTCCACACCAAGGACCTGCTGAGAGCCATCCTTCGCCGCAAGGAACGGATGGAAGACGTCGAGCTTGCCTCGCTGTCGACACCGCCGTGGTTCGTTCCCGAGACGATGTCACTCGAGGAACAGCTTGCGGCCTTTCGCCGGAAGCGGACCCATTTCGCGCTCGTGGTGGACGAGTATGGGGGGCTGCAGGGACTGGTCACGCTGGAGGATATCCTCGACGAAATCTTCGGTGACATTCCCGATGAGCATGAGGCTCGCTCGGCACCCGGGATTTCCGTGCAAGCAGACGGCAGCTACATTATCGATGGGATCATTTCTGTTCGTGACATCAATCGCGCACTCGACTGGAATTTACCAGACGAAGTCGCCACCACCCTCGCGGGCCTGGTCATCAGTGAGGCGAGAACTATCCCCGACGTGGGGCAGCGTTTCGCCTTCTTCGGCTTCGAGTTCGAAATTCTGCGCCGTCACAGAAATCAGGTCACGACCATCCGGGTGAGGCCGCCGGCCGGAGAGCACGTCAGTGCTCCTGCCAAGCCTCAGCCGGCGTAAGCGTCGTTAACGAAAGCGCGTGAATCCGGGTTTTCAGTTCATCAGCAAGGGCCGCATAGACGCGTCGCTGACGCTCGATGCGCGAAAGACCATCGAAGCTGCGCGCTACGATACGAACCTCGAAGTGGGTTTCTCCTCCGGGCTTCGCGCCGGCATGGCCGGCATGGCGTGCGCTTTCATCAGTTACTACGAGTTCGTCAGGCAAAAATTCTGAAGCGAGCTTGTCCCGAATTCGATCGGCAATGGACATGATCCAAGCTTGTCAGACGCACGCTTTTTCCTGTCAAGCATTTCATTTTCTTGTATTTCCGGGCGTCGCTCCCATAATCCGCGGATGGACAAACAGGCCGCGCGCGCGCGATTCAAGGAGCGGATCCGAATCCGGCCAGAGCGCGCCCGCGTGCCCGATACTGCCGAGAAGGCGAGGCCCTGCGCGTATAAGGGATGCGGAAGTGAGGGCGCTTACCGCGTCCCCAAATCGCGAGAGAACCTGAGCGAGCACGTCTGGTTCTGCCTTGCACACGCCCGCGAGCACAACGAGTCCTGGGACTACTTCAAAGGAATGAGTGAGAGCGAGATCGAAAGTTTCCGCGACGCTGCCCTTACGGGTCACCGGCCGACCTGGCCACTCGGAAAACGCACGGCCCGCATGCACAATCCTTACGGAAGCTTTCACTTCGACGATGTCTACGGGCTTTCGCCGCACCCGGAGGACGGAGCTCCGCGGCGCCCTGAGCGACAGCTAACGCGACTGCAGGCGCAAGCCTTCGATGTTCTGAGCCTCGAGCCCAGCGCCACCTTGAATGAAATAAAGGCGCGGTATAAGGAACTCGTGAAGCGGTTTCATCCCGACGCAAACGGCGGCGATCGGGGCGCCGAGGAGCGGTTGAAGCAGGTTATCAAAGCCTACGGCGTGTTACGCGCCTCTGGCCTGACCTAGAGGGCTCCAGACGCCCTTGCTCCATGCGGCGGTTTCTTCCGCGTCAGACGTTGCAGGCCGGACCAAAGACATGACCATTGAACAGCAGGGGCTCGACCCTACGCTCGTGCCCGATCGCAAAGTCGATGCGGCACCGCTTTTCAACATCGAAACCAGGCTGAAGGTCCCTGCCTTCTCTGCGCGCACGGAGTACGTGCCTGATAATGACAGCGCTTATCGCTTCGATCGTGACACGACGCTCGCGATTCTCGCAGGCTTTGCTTTCAACCGCCGCGTCATGATCCAGGGCTATCACGGGACCGGTAAGTCCACCCATATTGAACAAGTTGCCTCGCGTCTGAACTGGCCCTGCATACGCATCAATCTCGACAGCCACATCAGCCGGATCGACTTGATCGGAAAAGATGCGATCGTGCTGAAGGACGGCCAGCAGGTAACGGAATTTCGCGAGGGTCTTCTGCCGTGGGCTTTGCAGCACCCGGTGGCGCTCGTGTTCGACGAATACGACGCTGGACGGCCCGATGTCATGTTTGTGATCCAGCGGGTGCTGGAGGCCCAAGGCCGGCTCACCCTGCTCGATCAGAATCGCGTCATTCGTCCGCACCCGGCGTTCCGGCTGTTTTCGACGACCAACACCATCGGTCTCGGCGACACGACGGGTCTCTATCACGGCACCCAGCAGATCAACCAGGGACAGATGGATCGCTGGAGCATTGTGACCACGCTCAATTATTTGCCGCACGACGCCGAAGTGAACATCGTTCTGGCAAAAGCGCCTTCCTACGCTGAGACTGCCGAAAAGAAAAAACAGATCTCCGCGATGGTCCGCGTCGCCGACATGACGCGGAATGCGTTCATCAATGGCGACTTGTCGACGGTGATGAGCCCGCGCACGGTCATCACATGGGCCGAGAATGCCGAGATTTTCGGTGACGTCGGCTTTGCCTTCCGTCTCACCTTTCTCAACAAATGCGACGAGCTCGAGCGCGCGAGCGTAGCGGAGTTTTATCAGCGCTGTTTTGGCGAGGATTTACCCGAGAGTGCGGCGAAGGTGCTTGTCGCCTGAAGCCGCAGTGTCGTGAACCAGAGGATCGGTTTTCGCCTTACGCCTCATGAAGAACGAAAATCCGTCCGAACCCTTCAAGCGGGCTGTGACAGCCGCGGTCCGCTCACTTTCCGGCGAACCCGAGCTAGAGGTCACGTTCAGCGCGGAGCCTCCGGCGCTTCGGGGGTTAAAGGCTCGCCTTCCCCTGCCCTCGCGAAATCTGCCTCCTTCGGAGGTCGCGATCGTCCGAGGCGCCGGCGATGCTTACGCCCTGCGGAAGGCCTACCACGAAGATTCCGTGCACGATCAGTTTCGGCCCCAATCAGCAGAAGGCGCCGCTATTTTCGAAGCGGCCGAGCAGGCGCGCGTGGAGGCGATCGGTTCGCTCGCCATGAAAGGCGTTGCAGACAACCTCGCGGCGGGGCTTGAGGCACGCTGTGTCCAGCGGGGCTTGGCAAAGGCGCGCGTAAAATCGGATGCGCCTATCGCCGACATTGTCGGTCTGATCGTCCGTGAAAAACTGACCGGCGAACCTCCGCCCGAGTGTGCGCGGCAAGCGGTAACCCTCTGGCGGGCATGGATCGAAGAGCGCGCCGGCAAGGACCTTGACAGGCTCTCCGAAGCACTCCGAGACCAGCGGAACTTTGCAAAACTCACGCGAACCATCCTGCGCGACCTGAATTTCGGCGAGGACCTCGAGGGCGACGAGTCATCCGAAGAGGGCGAGGGAGAAGAGTCGAGTCAGAATCAGGAAGGCGAGACGGACGACGCCGAAGCACAGGGCGAGACAAGCGAAGCCGATCTTTCCGAGACCGAAGGTGAAGAAGGCGAGGACGCCGAGGCCGAGATGCGGGCCGAGCAAACCGATGAGATGGCCGATGCACAGGAGCCGGAAGAAGGCATGAAGCCCTACCGGCCCGAGCAACCTTTCGCCCACGCGGATGAATGGGGCTACAAGGTCCACACCCGTCAGTTCGACGAGGAGATCGGTGCGGCCGACCTCTGCGATGCGGAGGAACTGGCCCGGCTGCGCAACTTCCTGGATCAGCAACTTCAGTCAATGCAGGGTGTGGTCGCCCGGCTTGCGAACAAACTGCAGCGTCTGTTGATGGCCCAGCAAAACCGCTCATGGGAATTCGATCTCGAAGAGGGCTTGCTCGATACAGCGCGCCTGCCACGCGTCATCATCGATCCGATGTTTCCGCTTTCTTACAAGCGCGAAAAGGACATGACTTTCCGCGACACTGTCGTGACGCTGCTACTCGACAATTCGGGATCGATGCGCGGGCGCCCGATCATGGTCGCCGCCATGTGCGCCGACATCCTCGCGCGAACGCTGGAGCGGTGCGCGGTAAAGGTTGAAATTCTGGGTTTCACCACCCGCGCCTGGAAGGGCGGCCAGGCGCGCGAAAAGTGGATAGCCGACGGAAAACCGCCGCATCCGGGCCGGCTGAACGATCTTAGACACATCATCTACAAGGCCGCCGACGAACCTTGGCGGCGCGCGCGCCGCAATCTCGGGCTGATGATGCGCGAAGGCCTGCTCAAGGAGAACATCGACGGTGAGGCCCTCATGTGGGCTCACAGCCGCATGATCGGACGGCCGGAGCAAAGAAAGATATTGATGGTCATTTCGGACGGAGCGCCGGTTGATGACTCGACGCTCTCAGTGAACGCCGGAAACTATCTCGAGCGGCACCTGCGTCACGTAATCGAGGAGATCGAGGATCGATCGAGCATCGAACTGACCGCGATCGGTATCGGTCATGACGTGACGCGCTACTATCGCCGCGCCGTGACGATCGTTGATGCCGAGCAACTGGGCGGTGCCATGACCGAGCAGCTGATCTCCCTCTTCGTCGAGGAAAAAGAGCCCGGGCGGCGCACCCACGCGCCCGCTGCCAGGCGCGTTGTGGCGCACGCTTAACGGCGCCCGGCGCTCCCGCTCCCGATCCTGTGAATTGGGCCGGAGGGCCTTCTTGCGTTAGCTTACGGAAAACGAAAGCATCCTGGCCGTCTCGGCCGTACCTCGGGGGAATCGCAACATGGCTATCGGTAGCAACGCGCGCGCGATCATGATCGGCGTCGCCGTGTTGGTCGTTATTGGCATCACCGCCTTTGTCGCCATTGCAATGGCCGAGAACGCGCCGCCGCCCACGCCTCCCGCGGCAGCCGGCAAGTTCTTCAAGCCGCAGGAATCGCAGACGACGGGGTCCGTGACCGTCAACGGCGGTATCGTCAATTACACGGCGGTCGCCGGCACGCTCGTCGTTCATCCCAAGGGATGGGACGACGTGAAGCCATCCGAAGACGACAAGAACAAGGACAAGGACAAAAACGAGAATTCCGAAAATCCGAGTGCCGAAGCCCAGATGTTTTATGTCGCTTATTTCAAGCGCGACGTCGCACCGGGCTCGCGGCCGATCACCTTCCTCTACAATGGCGGCCCCGGCTCCTCGACCGTGTGGCTGCACATGGGAGCCTTCGGCCCGCGCCGCGTGGTGACGGCAGATGATTCGCACACGCCGGCAGCACCCTACTCCCTCATCAATAACAACGAGAGCCTGCTCGATGCGAGCGATCTCGTCTTCGTCGACGCGCCCGGAACGGGATTCAGCCGGATTGCAGGCGGAAAGGACAAGGATGAGCGCGAGAAAGCTTTCTTCGGCATGGATGCCGATGCGTACGCGTTTTCGCAGTTCATCATGGAGTTTCTGTCACGCTGGCAGCGCTGGAATTCGCCTAAATATCTCTTTGGCGAAAGCTACGGCACGCCAAGAAGCGCTATCGTCGTCAATGAACTCGAAACCGACAACGATATCGATTTCAACGGCGTCATCCTGCTCTCGCAGATATTGAATTTCGATCTCAGTCCTGACGGACCGGACACCAATCCGGGCGTAGATCTTCCATATGTGCTCGCACTGCCAACCTACGCGGCCACGGCCTGGTATCACAAGAAGCTGCCCGGACAGGAGCAGCGCGACCTCGCTTCGTTTGTCCATGAGGTCGAGCGGTTCGCAACCACGGACTACTACCACGCGCTTGAGGCTGGCGCGGGATTGAGCGAGGCAAACAGAAATGCGATCGCGCAGAAGCTCCACGGCTACACCGGGCTTCCAGTTTCCTACATTCTGAAAGCCGACCTGCGCATCGACGGAGGCGAGTTCGAGAAAAATCTGCAGGACTCAAACAACCTGACGACCGGGCGGCTTGATACCCGGTTCTCCGGACCGTCGCTCGACCCGCTCAGCAAGGAGGCAGAGTACGACCCGCAAGCCGCGGCGATTAGTTCCGCCTACGTATCCGCCTTCAACGACTATGTCCGCAATCAACTGAAGTTCGGTCAGGACCAGCACTACAAGCCGGAACTCGATGTCTTCCGGGCATGGGATTTCAAGCACCAGCAGCCAGGCATGCGGGAGGCCCTGCAGACGTCTCCGAATGTGATGCCCGATCTTGCAACCGCGATGAAATACAATCCGCAGCTCAAGATCCAGCTGAACGGCGGCTATTTTGATCTCGCAACGCCCTATTATGAAGGCTGGTACGAGATGCATCACCTGCCGATCCCGAAGGAACTGCAGAATAACATCGAGTACCGCTATTACGCCTCAGGTCACATGGTCTACGCGCACGAGCAATCGCTCAAAGAGCTCCACGACAACGTTGCCGATTTCATTCGGAGAACCGACAATGTCCGGTAGGAAAAGCGTCAGTAGCCGCCGTAGCCGGAAAGCGGCGGCACCAGCGGCCTGAGGATCCAATATGGCACCAGAAGGAGGATGGATCCGGCCGCCATGAAGGCGGCATCCTCGAGCATGTGCGCTGTCCAGAATGGATCCATGCCGGCATAAGCGAGCGGAAAGAAGATCGCAGGAAAAACCAGGGCCGAAGCAAGGAGGCCGAAAGCCGGCGCGCTCCACCATCGCCTTCCCCTGGCAGCGTCGAAGAGCAGCACAGATACGAAGCTCGCAAGAAAGAACGCCGCCGCGAAAGACATCCCGAACCGTGCGGCCGGGGCGCTCTGTGGCAGCATCGCCGTCAAGGCGTCCGGCGCACCGGTCGCCAGGGTGCCGAGGATTAGCAGCGAAATCGAAACCTGCGCGAAAGCGTAGGACGGACCATAGCGCCGGTTCGCGAGCGCAATCGCGAAGAAGGAGAGCGGCAAGAGCGCATGCGCCGCCGTGAACCAGCGGCCTGAAGCGTCAGCCAGGAACGAGAACCGCGCATCCATATCGATGTAGCTTGCCGCCAATGCGCTGAGGAGCAACAGCACGGGCACGATGAGACGCCCAACAACGTTGATTGCCTCTGCAAATCTCTGCCACGCGCTTTCGCGCCGGCCATACGCGACCTGCGCTGGCCAAGCCGCATCGCTCGCGCTCTTCAGGCGATAGATTTTTGCACGTTGTACATTTGCAGCACGACGCATTGCGCCGTGCTTGCCGCCCTCGGCGGCAATCCCCGTTTCAACCACCAGACACCCCACCCCATCGGCGGGCCGGTTAACCAGTCCGGCCACGTCCGCCACACGAGCGGAGATTACGCCTTAGCAAATGCGGGCGCTATGCCAGAAGGCTGGAAGATCAGAGTAAATTTTTTACGACAAAGGTTAAGCCGCGGCTTTTTTGGAAAGTTTCCGCGCGATTGCCCGCTTGAGCCGAAGAGCCCGCACCGAGAGTGCTTCATCGCGGGCATTGAGGAGGTAGGGATCAAGCCCCCCCGAACGATCAACGGACCTGAGCGCGTTCATGCTGATCTTGAGCTTGTAGGCGTTTCCCAGAGCCTCGCTGGTCAGTGAGATCGTTTGGAGATTGGGGCGGAACACCCTCTTCGTCTTGTTATTGGCGTGGCTCACATTGTGGCCGGTCAAAACGCCTTTGCCAGTCAGCTCACAGCGGCGGGACATCGGTAATCTCTGAGGACGGTTGCAAAGAGGCGCCCTCTTAAGGGTGAGGCGGTTTGGGGTCAAGTTCGGGTGCGCCGCTTCGGTCGGCCAGGCCATTCCCATCTTCCTGAGCACTGTCTGCGGCACTGCAATACCGGTCCAGCTGTGGAGGCCAATGACGGCGCCGACGTTCGACCCGCTCTTCTCAGCGAATGGCCGATACGAGTTCGCGAGCGGCGGCGTAGGGAAGCGCCCTTCCCTCCACCACGGATTCTTCGAGCGCTGATGCCCGTTTCGCCAACGTGCGGTCGGAGACGATGGTTTCGCTGATGACGTTCTGAACCTCGCCCCGGAACCAATTGCGCGCCTGATCGCGGCGAAGTCGCGCGAGCGCGCCCGTCGCGGAAAGCTTTGCGTGAATATTACCGAGTGTACGCCACACCTCTTCAATGTTTAATCCGGTCAGCGAAGAGACGCGCATGACCGCTGCCTGGACGCCTTCGTGACGCGGCCGCATCAGATGCATCGCTGCGCGGTAATCGGCCTCAGTGCGCCGTGCTGCGGCTTCGAGGTCGCCATCAGCTTTGGTCACCACCACGAGATCGGCGAGCTCCATCACGCCGCGCTTGATTCCTTGCAAATCGTCACCGCCACCCGGTGCGACGAGCAGGAGGAAGATGTCCGTCATGTCAGCGACAGATGTTTCCGATTGGCCGATGCCGACCGTCTCCACAAGCACGATTCCAAAACCGGCAGCTTCGGCGAGCAGAACAGACTCGCGCGTGCGGCGTGCAACGCCACCAAGAGTCGCGCCGGCTGGCGATGGCCGAATGAAAGCCTTCGGATCGCGCGCAAGCTTTTCCATCCGCGTTTTGTCACCAAGGATCGAACCGCCGGAACGCCTAGAAGATGGGTCGATGGCGAAGACGGCGACCCGCCATCCTTGACCTGACAAAGTTTTTCCGAATGTTTCAATGAAGGTCGATTTGCCGACACCGGGCGCGCCAGAGATGCCAATGCGGATCGCCCCCCCTGTTCGCGGCAGGAGCGCGGTCAGAAGCGCCTCGGCAGCCTCCTGATCGGCTTTTCGCGTTGATTCAACCAGCGTGATGGCGCGTGCCAGAGCCCGGCGATCGCCGGCGCTCACGGCCGCCGCCAGCGTAGAACTGCGCTCCCGGCTCGTCCGCTGCATCGCAGGCTCCATCATCCGAGCTTGTCATAATCGAGCCATGCTGAGTCGCCAATTTCGAAAAGCTTGCAAGTATTCATGGGAGCTTAGGATGCGAATTCGGTTGTCGGGATTTGCAGCGGCCGCAGCCGTTGCCGCCATCGCGCAGGCTTCCTTCGCGGCGGGTGGCTCCGGCGAGGATGAGATTGGGGCACCGTCTTCCCGTCTGCAGATGGCTATGACCCTCTATGCGGCCGGGATCACGATCGGAAAGGTGGACATGGATGCGACCATCCGCGATGGCCAGTACCACGTCGTCTCCAATCTTTCGACAAGCGGGGTCGTGAACGCCTTCTGGCAATCCGAAATACAGGCGACCTCGACCGGTAAGATCGGTGAAAAAACGCTCGAACCGACGCTCTACGATTCTTTCGACACCAATCATGCGTCGAAAAAACAGGAAGTCTCACTCACCTATGAGCCGGGGAATCCACCCCGGCTTTATGCCGAGCCGGCCTACAGGACGACCGGCTATGAGGTTCCCACCGAGGCCCAAAAAAACACCTATGATCCATTGAGCGCAGTGATGTATCTCACGTCGGGCGTCGCCGTCAGCGCGGACGATCCTTGCGGAGTCACCGCGCCGGTATTCGACGGGCGACGCCGCTACGACATCGAACTCAAGAAGCTCAAGGATGCAAACATCGCGATGGATAACGGCCTCTACAAAGGCCGCGCCGTCGTCTGTTCGATCAGGTATCACCAGCTTGCAGGCTTCAAGCCAAATATCCTCAAGCAGAGCGAAAAATTTCCACCGATCGAGGCCTGGGTCGCAATCTTTCCCAGCGCACTCAACGGATACCACTATGTTGTCCCGCTGAAGGTCTGGGCCACGACTCCCTACGGCCTGGTAGCCGCGGTTGCGACCTCACTCAAAATCGACGGAACGACGCCAAAAGGCTGATGAGGGCGCGGGCTTCGATTCAGGCGGCCTCTTTCGCGCGAGCGCGGATGAGCGAAAGAACGGAGCGTGCAGCCTCGGGAATATTGCTACCCGGTCCGAAGACCGCAGCCACTCCGGCCTTCTTCAGAAATTCGTAGTCTTGGGCGGGGATCACACCGCCTACCACGACGACGATGTCGCCGGCGCTCTTCGCCCGAAGCGCTTCAATCAACTGCGGTACCAGTGTCTTGTGTCCGGCCGCCTGACTCGAGATTCCGACCACGTGCACGTCCGAATCGATTGCGTCCTGGGCAACTTCGTCGGGCGTCTGGAAAAGCGCTCCGATATCGACGTCGAAGCCAAGATCCGCAAACGCGGTAGCAATGACCTTGGCGCCGCGGTCGTGGCCATCCTGCCCCATCTTGGCAACCAGCATGCGTGGACGCCGACCTTCCTCCCGCGCAAAGGCCTCGATCTCGCCCTTGATCGCCGCAAAGGCATTGTCGCCTTCATAAGCGCTTCCGTAGATTCCCGATATCGAACGGATCTCGGCGCGATGCCGGCCGAAGACGCTTTCCATGGCATCTGAAATCTCACCCACCGTCGCACGTGCCCGTGCAGCTTCGATCGCCAGTTCGAGTAGATTGGCGTTGCCTCGCGCGCCCGCGCTGAGTTTTTGCAGCGCAGCGGTGGTCTGCGCCTCGTTGCGTGAGTTCCGGACTTGATGGATGCGAGCAATCTGTTGCGCGCGCACCGCGGCATTGTCGATCTCGCGTACATCTACTTCGTCTCGTTCTTCCGGCTGGAACCGGTTGACGCCGACGATGATGTCCTCGCCGCGGTCAATGCGGGCCTGCCGGCGTGCTGATGCCTCTTCGATGCGAAGTTTCGGAATGCCAGCTTCAACGGCTTTTGTCATGCCGCCCATGGACTCGGCTTCGTCGATAAGAGCACGCGCATGTACGCCGAGGGCATGCGTGAGCGCTTCGACGTAGTAAGAGCCCCCGAGAGGATCGACCACACGGGTAACCTGGCTCTCATGCTGCAGGATCAATTGCGTATTACGTGCGATACGCGCAGAGAACTCAGTCGGCAGCGCGATCGCCTCGTCAAACGAGTTCGTATGCAGGGACTGTGTACCGCCAAGCACGGCCGAGAGCGCTTCGATCGTCGTGCGCACCACGTTGTTGTGTGGATCCTGCTCGGTGAGCGACACGCCGGAGGTCTGACAATGCGTGCGCAGCATAAGGCTTTCAGGGCTCTTGGCGCCAAAATCGCGCATGATATTCGCCCAGAGAAAGCGTGCGGCGCGAAGCTTCGCAATCTCCATGAAGAAATTCATGCCGATGCCGAAGAAGAACGACAATCGCGGCGCGAAACTGTCGATAGCAAGTCCTCGCGCCAGGGCTGCACGGACATATTCGATGCCGTCCGCGAGCGTGTAGGCCAATTCCTGGACGGCGGTCGCGCCGGCCTCGTGCATGTGATAGCCGGAAATCGATATCGAATTGAATTTCGGCATCTTTTTTGCCGTGTATTCGATGATATCGGCGACGATCCGCATGCTTGGCGCCGGTGGATAGATATAGGTGTTGCGAACCATGAATTCTTTCAGGATGTCATTCTGAATCGTGCCTGAGAGTTTCTCCGGTGGCGTGCCCTGCTCTTCGCCTGCGACGATGAAGTTTGCCAAGATCGGAATGACAGCGCCATTCATGGTCATCGAGACCGACATTTTTTCGAGCGGAATGCCGGCAAAGAGAATTTTCATATCTTCGACAGAATCAATTGCGACGCCAGCTTTGCCGACATCGCCCGCGACGCGCGGATGATCGCTGTCGTACCCGCGATGGGTGGCGAGATCGAAGGCTACGGACAAGCCCATCTGTCCGGCCGCGAGATTGCGACGGTAGAAGGCGTTCGACTCTTCGGCGGTGGAGAAGCCGGCATACTGGCGTACCGTCCATGGACGGCCCGCATACATGCTAGCGCGTACACCACGGGTGAACGGGAAGAGGCCCGGCAGGGGATCGACGTCAGCGATATTTGCGAGATCCGCTGCCGTATAGAGCGGTTTGATCTCAAAACCTTCAGGCGCGCGCCAGACGAGACTTTCGACTGGCCGGTCCCTCAACTCCTTTGCGGCGAGCCTCTTCCACGCCTCCGGAAAGTCGGTCATGTCCTGCCTCGAAACACACTATGTGCCTCGCATTATCGCATTCCTACCCGTCCTGACAGGCGCGCGGGTCTGACTTCCAAATGAGAACCGGAACGGCATGACAGCGCTCTGGTACGTTCCGCACACGGAAGATCATGCAAGCACCGAGTCCAAGGCCTCGAAGGCTTGAGCTCTCTCCAAGATATAGTATCGCCGATCTATTGACTTTCTCCATCTTGTGCGAGAACAAACCAAGATATTGATTCGGTTAGTGATTCGGACTGCGTATGTTCATGCAAAGTTCGCAGAATTAACCGGGCATCCACAGGTCTTGAGAGCCTGATGCCCGTTGCCTGCGCGCAAGGAAATCCCCATTTTGTCAATGATGTACCCGCGCGAAAGACGCGAAGGACAGGGCGCTTTGGGGCGCATAACAGCGGTCTTGGGACCGACCAACACCGGCAAGACGCATTTCGCGATTGAACGGATGCTTGCGCATCGCTCCGGCATGATCGGCTTGCCTCTGCGGCTGCTGGCGCGGGAAGTCTATGACCGTGTCGTGTATGCGAAAGGTGCGGCTTCAGCAGCGCTGATCACCGGCGAAGAAAAAATTGTGCCGCCGCATGCGCGATATTTCGTCTGCACCACTGAAGCCATGCCAGTCGACATTCCGTCCGCCTGTCTTGTCATCGACGAGATCCAGCTTTGCGCTGATGCGGAACGCGGGCATGTCTTTACCGACCGCCTCCTTCATGCCCGGGGCGAGGAAGAAACCATTCTGCTCGGCGCCGACACCATGCGCGGACTGGTTCAAAGATTTGTGCCAGGCGCCTATTTCATGTCGCGGCCCCGCTTTTCGGATCTCGCTTATACTGGAACAAAGAAGCTGACACGCCTGCCGCGGCGCTCAGCCGTCGTTGGCTTCTCAGCCGAAGACGTCTACGCCATCGCAGAACTCATTCGCCGCCAGCGCGGCGGGGCGGCCGTCGTGCTGGGCGCGCTAAGCCCGCGCACGCGCAATGCGCAGGTTGCCCTCTATCAATCGGGAGACGTCGATTTTCTGGTCGCGACCGATGCGATTGGAATGGGGCTTAACATGGATGTCGACCATGTGGCCTTCGCTGCGCTCGAAAAATTCGACGGGCGGGGAATGCGGGCGCTGCGCGCTGACGAAATCGGACAGATAGCCGGACGTGCCGGCCGCCACATGAATGACGGCACCTTCGGGGTAACGGCCGAGGCTGAGTCTCTCGATGAAGATGTCGTCGCTCGCGTCGAAGCCAATCGGTATGACCCCGTTCGTGTCCTGCATTGGCGCAATTCCCGGCTGAATTTTCATTCGGCCACTGCGCTGATCGAAAGTCTCGAGGCGCCGGCGCCAGAGCGAGGATTTGTGAAGGCCGCGCCGTCGAGCGACCTTATCGCGTTGCGCACCCTTTCCGGACAGGAGAGCGTGCGCGCGAAACTGGGCGGGCCGGCAGCCGTCCGCCGCTTATGGGAGGTCTGTCAGCTTCCCGATTTCCGTAAGCTCAGCATCGACGATCACGTCCATCTGATCGGACGAATTCATGAGCATCTTGTGAGTGACGCCGGCGTGATTCCCGATGACTGGCTTTCGCGCCAAATTCAGAGGCTTGATCAAGCCGAGGGCGATGTCGCGACGCTTTCAGGCCGGCTCGCACAAATCCGCACCTGGACCTATGCGGCGCACCGCTCGGCATGGGTAAACGATTCCACACATTGGCAGGGCGTCACGCGCGCGGTTGAAGATCGTCTCTCGGACGTGTTGCACGAACGGCTGACACAACGTTTCGTCGACCGCCGAACCTCCCTGCTGATGCGCCGGCTGCGCGAAGATGAGCTGCCGGATCTCACACTGGAGGAATCGGGAGGTGTAGCCATTGGCGGCGAAATCATCGGCAAACTCGAAGGATTCTGTTTTGCGCCCGACCCGCGCGCGCAGGGTATCCATGGAAGGACCCTTCGCGCTGCTGCTCTGCGGGGCCTCGAAGACGAGTTTCATGCGCGCACACGACGCCTTCTCGCAGCCCCGGACTCGGAAATTGCGCTTTCCGAGCACGCGAAGCTCTGGTGGGACGGCGCCATCATCGCAAAGGTAATCGCTGGCGTGGATCCGCTTCAGCCGCGGATCAAGCTTCTGGCGGATGAAAATGTCGGCCGCGAGCAGCGCACGAATATTGAGGTCAGACTCGACACGTGGCTTCGCGCACGGCTCAGCCAGCGCCTCGCTCCGCTGTTTGCGCTTCGGCGCGGAATTGAAGCCAAAGCCGGATCAGCAGATTCGATTCCCGCGAGCGCGCGCGGCGCGGCGCACAGGCTGCTCGAGAATTTCGGTTCTCTCCCCCGAACCGAACTCGATGCTCGTACTGATCTCAGGACTTTGATCCGCACGCTGAAGGGCTACGGCGTCTGGATCGGTCGCCGCAATCTCTACCTCCCACAGCTTCTCCGCCCGGATGCCGCCAACCTTCTCGCCCTTCTGTGGGCAATCTGGTCCAAAAGCGAGCAGATTCCCTCGCCTCCTCCACGCGGTGTCACATCTTTCGAGATCGATCCCGCGTTCCCGGCCGGCTTCTGTCGGGCGGCCGGATTCGCGCCCGTTGCGGGTCGCGCTATCCGTTTTGATATTCTTGAAAAAATTGAACACCAGCTCGATGCGGCCACGCAAGCAGGAACAAGCGTCGATGAGATGCGGCCCAAGCTCGTTTCGTTTCTTGGCAGCTCGAACGAAGCACTTGGCAAAATCCTCGAGACGCTCGGGTGGCGCGCGGTGGAGGTGAACGAGGGTAGCGCGTCGCACGTCTTCCGCGCGCATGCGGTCCCGAAAAGGAAGGGCTCCAAATCCCGCACGCCAACGCACGCAGCGCGCGCCGCGGCGTCATCGCCGTTTGGCGAGCTCGCCCGACTGATTGGAGGCAAATGAACAGCCGGACCCGGATCGACAAATGGCTTTGGCATGCGCGGTTCTATCGCTCGCGCGCGCTCGCCCATGAAGCCGCCGTTTCGGGAGTGGTCCGTCTCAATGGTTCCCGCATTGAGAAACCCGGGCACGCTGTGAAGCCGGGCGACGTCCTAACTTTTCCGCATGGAAAGGATGTCCTGGCCGTCAGG